>Ga0209203_1000673_pt1 | contig 28307 bp, 42 predicted proteins | sample AD_UKC109_MetaG_FD_184423 | JGI IMG/M metagenome (GOLD analysis project Ga0209203, IMG submission 184423) | Active sludge microbial communities of municipal wastewater-treating anaerobic digesters from Hong Kong - AD_UKC109_MetaG (SPAdes)... | ecosystem: Engineered > Bioreactor > Anaerobic >... | reverse complement strand
GGACAACGTGACGATGGAAGTGAAGCTGATCGCGCCGATTGCGATGGAAGAGGGCCTGCGGTTTGCCATCCGGGAGGGAGGCAGGACCGTAGCTTCCGGCGTCATCGTCAAGATCATAGAAGATTAACAGGAGCAAAGAGCAATGGAGACCCAAAGGATACGCATACGACTGAAAGGATACGACCACAAGCTCATCGACCAGTCGGTTCAGGAGATCGTCGATGCGGCACGCAGGACCGGTGCCAGGGTTGCCGGGCCCATTCCCCTGCCCACGAAGATCGAGCGCTTCTGCGTTTTGAGGTCTCCTCACGTGGATAAGAAATCCCGGGATCAGTTCGAGATCCGCACCTTCAAGCGGCTCCTCGACATCCTCGACCCCACCCAGCAGACCGTGGATTCCCTCATGAAGCTGGACCTCTCGGCCGGGGTGGATGTGGAGATCAAGCTTTAGTTTACATCGGAGACAGTCATGATCAAGGGTATAATCGGAAAAAAGCTCGGCATGAGCCAGATATTCAACGAGAACGGCGAGATTGTTCCCGTCACGCTCATACAGGTGGGTCCCTGCTACGTGATCCAGAAGAAGATTCAGGATCGCGACGGCTACGATGCGCTGCAGCTCGGCTTCGGCGAGAAGAAGGAGGCGCGCGTCAGCAAGCCCGTCAAGGGCCATCAGGACAGGGCGGGCAAGGGATATTTCTACCACCTCCGCGAGGTCTCGTGCGATGACATGAGCGCCGTGGAAGTGGGCCAGGAGATCAAGGCATCCGAGGTGTTCGCCAAGGGTGAGACCGTCAAGATCACCGGCGTCTCGAAGGGAAAGGGCTATGCAGGCGTGGTCCGCAGGCACAACTTCGGCGGCCTGCCGGCAAGTCACGGCTCGCTCATCCTGAACGAAACCGGGTCCATCGGCACGAACACCTCTCCCGGAAAGGTCATCAAGGGAAAGAAGATGTCCGGCCAGCTGGGCAACAAACAGGTTACGGTCAAGGGATTGAAGGTCGTGGACATTTTCGAAGACAGGAATATGATCGCTATCCGCGGTGCCGTGCCCGGCAACAAGGGTCAGCTCGTCATATTGCGGAAGCAAGAGGGTTAAGCCATGCCGGTCGTTGATGTATTCAACATTGCAGGCGAGAAGGTAAAAGAGATCCAGCTCGACGAGAGCGTGTTCGGCACCGAGGTGAGGCCTCATCTGCTCCACGACGTGGTGGTATGGCAGATGGCCAACCGCAGAGCCGCCACGGCCAAGACCAAGAGCCGTTCCGAGGTTTCCGGGGGCGGCAAGAAGCCGTGGCGCCAGAAGGGGACGGGCCGGGCCCGGGCAGGAACCAACCGGTCGCCCATATGGAGGCACGGCGGCGTGGTGTTCGGACCGAACGGCAGGAACTACAAGACGGATCTGCCCAAGAAGGTGCGGAGGCTGGCCCTGTGCTCGGCCCTGAGCATGAAGGCCGGCGAGAACATGCTCAAGGTCGTGGACGCCATGGACTTCACCGAGCCCAAGACCAAGGAGTACGTCAAGGCGCTGGGCGCTCTGGGCATGCAGAACTCCCTGGTGGTCGTGGGGGATGCGAGCGCGAACACGGCCCTGGCTTCCCGGAACCATCCCAAGAGCAAGCTGCTGAACGTAAACGGTCTGAACGTCTACGACATCCTCAAGTACAAGGGGCTGGTCATAGACCTGAAGGCCGTGGAGCTCATTGTAGAGAGGCTGAAGCCATGAAGACCGCAAGTAGCATACTCAAGCGGCCCCTGGTCACCGAAAAGGGCACCATGCTCAAGGAAAAGGGCAACAAGGTGATCTTCTCCGTGGCGAAGGACGCCAACAAGATCGAGATCAAGAAGGCCGTGGAAGAGCTGTTCGGTGTGCACGTCGAGGACGTGCGGACCATGAATATCAAGGGAAAGACCAAGCGCTGGGGATTCAGGCACTTCGAGCGCTCCGACTGGAAGAAGGCGATCGTCACGCTCAAAGCGGGTGAGACCATCGAGTTCTATGAAGGGGTATAACCGATGAGCATTCGAGGCTTTAAACCGACATCGGCCGGCAGGAGGACCATGACGGTCTCCACCTTCGAGGAGATCACCGCCGCCGTACCGGAAAAATCGCTTACGTATCGACTCAAGAAGAACAGCGGCCGCAACAACCTGGGCCGCGTTACCGTCCGTCATCAGGGCGGGGGCAGCACCCGGCTCTATCGCATCATCGACTTCAGGCGCGACAAGGTCGGCGTGCCGGGAAAGGTGATGACGGTGGAGTACGATCCCAACCGTTCGGCGAGGATATCCCTGGTGCAGTATGCCGACGGGGAGAAGCGCTATATCATCTGGCCCGAAGGACTGCAGGTGGGCAGCACGATCATCACCTCGGAAGAGGCGGAGATCAGGACGGGCAACGTCCTGAGTCTGAAGATGATGCCCCTGGGTACCAGCGTCCATAACGTGGAGTTCAAACCGGGCAGGGGCGGCCAGCTCATCAGGTCGGCAGGTACTGCGGGACAGGTCCTGGCCAAGGAAGGCGACTACGTCCAGATCAAGATGCCCTCCGGCGAGGTCCGCAAGGTCTATGCCGAATGCAAGGCCACCATCGGCCAGGTCGGCAATGTCAGCCATTCCAACATCACCTTCGGCAAGGCCGGCAGGAAGCGCTGGCTCGGCATCAGGCCGACGGTGAGAGGCGTGGCCATGAACCCCGTGGACCATCCGCACGGCGGCGGAGAAGGGCGCGTGAAGGGCAACCATCCCGTCACGCCGTGGGGCGTCTCGACCAAGGGCCACAAGACCAGGAAGCGCACCAAGGACTCCAACAAGTACATCGTGAAGAGGAGGAAGTAAGCCGTGTCCCGTTCAATGAAGAAAGGGCCGTTCGTGGACGACCATCTGCTGGGCAAGGTGCTCGTGGCACAGGAGTCCGGCAGCCGCAAGGTGATCAAGACGTGGTCCAGGCGCTCGGTTATCCTCCCCGAGTTCGTGGGACTGACCTTCGCCGTGCACAACGGCAAGAAGTTCGTCCCTGTCTACTGCACCGAGGAGATGGTGGGGCACAAGCTCGGTGAGTTTTCGCCCACACGTACCTTCTTCGGCCATGCGGCCGACAGAAAGGCGCAGAGGAAGGGATAGACCATGGAAGCAAAAGCCATACTCAAACACTCACGGGTCTCACCCCAGAAGACGAGGCTGCTGGCCGACCAGGTCCGGAGCCGGCAGATCGCCGATGCCCTGCGGATGCTCAATCTGCTCGGCACGAAGCGTGCCCGTATCATCGCCAAGGTGCTCAACTCGGCGGTGGCCAATGCCATGCAGACGGGCATGGTGGACGTTGACAATCTCTATGTGAAGTCCATCCAGGTGGATGAAGGCCCCATGATGAAACGGTGGAGGCCGAGGGCGCAGGGGCGGGCGAACCGCATCCTGAAGCGGACTTCCCATATCGCAGTCGTTCTTGAAGAGCTCTAGGAAAGGGGTCGAAGGTGGGACAGAAGATTCATCCGTACGGTTTTCGGCTTGGGGTCACCAAGGACTGGAAGGCCAAGTGGTATGCTGACAGGAGCTTCGGACAGCTGTTCGTGGAGGACCGCAAGATCCGCAACTTCATCAACAAAAACCTGAGCCATGCCGGTATCTCCAACATCGTCATCGAGCGGGCCGCCAACAAGGTGAAGCTGGTGATCTACACCGGCCGGCCGGGTCTCGTGATCGGCAGGAAGGGACAGGGGGCGGAGACGATCAAGAACGACCTGTCCCGGTTCGTGAACAAGGACATCATGCTGGAGATCAAGGAAGTCAGACGTCCCGAGACCGATGCCCAGATCGTGGCAGAGGGCATCGCGAGCCAGCTCGAGCGCAGGGTCGCATACCGCAGGGCCATGAAGCGGGCCGTGAGCCAGGCGCTTCGTATGGGCGCGCAGGGCATCAAGGTCGCCTGTGCGGGAAGGCTGGCCGGCGCCGAGATCGCACGGAGCGAGTGGTACCGCGAAGGCCGCGTACCCCTCCACACGCTGCGCAGCGACGTGGACTACGGGTTCAAGGAGGCCTTCACCATCTACGGGGTCATCGGCGTCAAGGTATGGATCTACCATGGCGACATCATAAAGAAGCAGGAAGAGGCGAGCGCTTAAAGGGAGTATCAGGCCATGTTGATGCCAAACAAGGTAAAACACAGGAAACAGATGCGGGGACGCATGATGGGCAGCCCTGAGCGGGGCTCCCGGGTATCCTTCGGAAAGTTCGGACTCCAGACCCTTGAGCCGCACTGGATCACCTCCAGGCAGATCGAGGCGGCACGTATCGCCATCACCCGGTTCATCAAGAGGGGCGGCAAGGTATGGATCAGGTTGTTCCCGGACAAGCCCATCACCAAGAAACCCGCTGAAACCCGTATGGGTAAGGGCAAGGGCGCCCCGGAAGAGTGGGTCGCACCGGTGAGGCCGGGCAGGATTCTCTTCGAGATCGACGGCGTGACCGAGGAGCAGGCCAAGGAAGCATTCCGGCTTGCGTCGCACAAGCTGCCCGTCAAGACGAGGTTCGTAGCCAGGGAGGGAGCCCAATGAAGGCAAAGGAAATCCGTGAAAAGAGTATCGCAGAGGTTTCCCAGCTCAGGGCGAAGCTCGATCGGGAACTGATGGACGCACGGTTCCAGAAGGCCACGGGACAGCTCAAGGACAAGACCCGCATAGCTAAGCTGCGTCGTGACATCGCGCGGATCAATACGATCACCCGGGAGAAACAGTGATGGCAGAGAAATCGAGGAAGCTGGAGTTGCTGGGAGTTGTCACGAGCGACAAGATGGACAAGACCGTGGTGGTCACCGTGGAGCGGATGGAGAAGCATCCCGTGTTCGAGAAGTACATCCGCAGGCGCGCCAGGTTCAAGGCTCACGACGAGCGGAACGAGTGCAGGCCGGGCGACAAGGTTCTCATCCGTGAGTGCCGCCCGTTGAGCAAGGACAAGAGCTGGAGGGTTGTGAAGATCCTCGAGAGGCAGGAATAGATAAGGTTGTAGTGGCGGAGGCCGATCATGATCCAACAGCAGACAAGACTCAAGGTTGCGGACAATTCAGGGGCGAAAGAGGTCCAGTGCATCAAGGTCCTGGGCGGGACCAGGAGAAGATACGCCTCGCTGGGCGACGTGATCGTCGTAAGCGTGAAGGAGGCCATACCCCGCTCCAAGGTGAAGAAGGGCGACGTGGTCAAGGCCGTGGTGGTGAGGACGAAACGGACGCACAAACGTGCCGACGGGACGAGCATCCGGTTCGACGAGAACTCCGCCGTGATCCTCAACAACCAGATGGAGCCCGTGGGCACGCGCATCTTCGGACCCGTTGCGAGGGAGCTCAGGACCAAGAATTTCATGAAGATAGTCTCGCTGGCACCAGAGGTGCTGTAGGAGTGAACAGATGGCAGTGGTAAGGCATGAGACCGGCAGGGTCAAGAAGGGCGACACCGTGGTTGTCCTTGCGGGCAAGAACAAGGGCAAGCAGGGACAGGTGATCCGGGTTATCCACAAGAAGGACCGGGTGCTCGTGGAGCGTGTGAACCTCATCAAGCGGCATACCAGGGCCACGCAGACCTCCCAGGGAGGCATCGTGGAGAAGGAGGCGAGCATTCATGCATCCAACGTGGCGCTCGTCTGCCCCAAGTGCAAGAAGGCCGTACGCATCGGGTTCAAGATCCATGAGGACGGCGCCAAGGTGAGGTACTGCAGAAGCTGCAGCGCGGAACTGGATAAGTGAGGTCGTAAGAGATGACAAGGCTCAAGGAACACTACACGAAGGAGATCGTACCCGGCCTGAAGTCGGAGTTCGGGTACACAAACGTCCACCAGATCCCCAAGATCGTCAAGATCGTCCTGAACATGGGGCTGGGTGAGGCCGTGGCCGACGTCAAGATCATCGACAAGGCCGCTGAGGAGCTCACACTCATCACCGGCCAGAAGCCCATCGTCAGGAAGGCCCGCAAGTCCATCGCCGCGTTCAAGCTCAGGGAGGGCATGCCGGTGGGATGTACCGTGACATTGCGGGGGGACCGGATGTACGAGTTCCTCGACCGGCTCATCAACGCGGTGCTTCCCCGTGTCCGAGACTTCCGCGGCGTGTCGCCCAAGGGTTTCGACGGCAGGGGCAACTACACCATGGGGTTGACGGACCAGTCCGTGTTCCCTGAGATCAACTTCGACGCGATTGACAAGCTCAGGGGTATGAATATAACCATTGTGACCACGGCTGAGAGCGATGACGAGGGCAGGAGCCTGCTCGCAGCCTTCGGCATGCCATTTCGGAAGTAGGTAAGGGGATATTATGGCAAAGAAATCATTGATCGCAAAGCAGAAGAGATCGCCCAAGTTCAAGGTGAGGCAGTACAACCGGTGCCTGCTGTGCGGAAGGCCGCACGGTTACTACCGCAAGTTCGGCATCTGCAGGATATGCCTGAGGAACTTTGCCATGAAGGGCGAGATCCCGGGGCTGAAGAAATCAAGCTGGTAAGAGGGGAATACGAATGCATACCGATCCCATTGCGGACATGATCACCAGGATTCGCAACGCTGCTCAGGCCATGAAGGAAAGCGTCGACATCCCGGCATCCAAGCTCAAGATAGAGATCGCCGATATCCTCCAGAAGGAAGGGTATATCAAGGCGTACCGGGTCATCGACGACGGCAAGCAGGGGACCCTGCGCGTGAACCTGAAGTATTTCAACGCCCGCCACGTCATCAGCGGTATCCAGAGGGTGTCGCGGCCCGGCAGGAGGATATACAAGGGCTCCGGCGATATCGCGAAGATTCGTGACGGGATGGGCATATCCATCGTCAGTACGTCCGCCGGGCTCATGACCGACCTCAAGGCACGGGCCAGCAACGTGGGCGGCGAAGTCCTGATGAAGGTCTGGTAAGGAGTCAGCCATGTCGATGTCGAGGATTGGAAAACTGCCCATCTCCATACCCAAGGGCGTGAACGTGACCCTTGAAGGGGACACCCTCAAGGTCAAGGGACCCAAGGGAGAGCTGAAGAAGAAGTGCGTGGGCAATATCGAAGTGAAGATCGAAGGCGATGAGCTGCGTTTCATAACGCTCGATGACGAGCGGCAGACCAAGGCATTCCACGGCCTCATGCGGGCGCTGGCCAACAACATGGTCAAGGGCGTCACCGAAGGGTTCACCAGGAGGCTCAGGATCGTGGGCGTAGGATACCGCGGAGAGGCCAAGGGCAACACCCTCGTGCTGAGCGTCGGCTACTCCCACCCGGTGGAATTCCCCCTGCCTGCCGGGATCAGCGGTACGGTGAGCAAGGACGGAGTCATCGAGATCGCCGGGATCGACAACGAGATCCTGGGTGATGTGGCGGCACGCATCCGCAAGGTCCGCAAGCCGGATTCCTATGCGGGCAAAGGTATCCGCTACGACGGCGAGCAGGTGAGGATCAAGCCCGGCAAGAGCGCAGCGAAAGGCTAAATGCCACTGATTGATAAGGAGTAGCGCAAGGTGAGCAAGAAGACCGAGAAGGAAGCCTGGAGGCTCAGGAAGGACCGGATCCGCAAGAACATCTCCGGTACCCCGGAGCGCCCCCGTCTGAGCGTGTATCGTGGCATCAGGCACATCTACACCCAGATCATCGACGACACCAAAGGCGTCACGCTGGTGGCGGCCTCGACCCTGAGCCCCGAGCTCAAGGGCAAGGCCAAGGGCTCCAGCGTCGAGACCGCCAGGCAGGTGGGCGCCCTGCTGGCCGCAAAGGCCAAGGAAAAGGGGATCGAGATGGTGGTTTTCGACCGCTCGGGTTACCGGTATCACGGCAGGATCAAGGCCCTGTCCGATGCCGCCCGGGAAGGCGGACTGAAGTTCTAAGAGCAAGGAGATGAGCATTGGCTAGATTCGAACAGATCGACGATAATCAGGAACAGTTGATCGACAAGATTGTCTACATCAACCGTGTCGCCAAGGTCGTCAAGGGCGGCAAGCGCTTCCGCTTCAGCGCGCTGGTCGTGGTCGGCGACGGGAACGGCAAGGTCGGTCATGGACTCGGCAAGGCCAAGGAAGTCTCGATCAGTATCCGCAAGGGATTCGAGGCCGCCAAGAAGTCCATGCAGGACGTGCCCATCGTTTCCGGTACGATCCCCCACGCCATAACCGGTGAGTTCGGTTCATCAAAGGTGTATGTGAAGCCTGCGCCCGAGGGGACCGGCATCATCGCCGGCAACGCCGTCCGTGCAGTCATGGAGGCTGCCGGGTACCGGAACGTGGTGGCCAAGACGCTGGGCTCGCGCAACCACAACAACGTCATCCGCGCTACCTTCGATGCACTGGAGCGTCTGGAGACCAAGGAGCACGTCGAGGCCAAACGGGGCAAGTCCCTGGATGCGGCTTCGTAAAAGCAAAAGAGGATGGATTGATATCATGGCTGGCAAGATCAAGGTGACATTGAACCGTTCAGTGATCGGCTGCACGGAAAAGCAGAGGGCGGTCGTCGCCGCTCTGGGACTGAAGCGGCGCGGCAGGTCGAGGATTCTCCCCGATAACCAGGCCACACGAGGCGCCATCAACAAGGTACCCCACCTGCTGACCTGGGAGGAGGCGTAACATGATCGATCTATCGAATCTGAAACCTGCGGCCGGATCGAGGAAGAAGAGGCAGCGGGTCGGCCGGGGCAATGCCTCGGGCATGGGCACCACGAGCGGCCGCGGGGCCAAGGGACAGAAGGCCCGTTCCGGCGGCAGCGTTCCCCAGTGGTTTGAAGGCGGGCAGATGCCCATCTACCGCAGGCTGCCCAAGAGGGGATTCAAGAACCCGTTCCGCACCGAATATGCCGTGGTGAACATCAAGGACCTTGCCGCCTTCGAGCAGGGATCCACCGTCGACCGTGCATCCCTCAGGGAGAAGGGGAAGATCCCGTCCCTGAGCGTTTCCGTGAAGCTCCTCGGCGACGGGGACATCTCGATCCCCCTGACCGTGAAGCTGGAGAAGGCGTCACAGACCGCCATCGACAAGATAACCAAGGCCGGCGGAACATTCGAACCGATCTAAGGGGTAGAACGTGAACTACGGATTCGGCAACATCACCAAGGTGCCTGAGCTCTGGAACCGGATACTCTTCACGCTGGCGATGCTCCTCGTCTACCGCCTGGGCATCCATATCCCCACCCCGGGGATCGACTCCGCCATCATGAAGGAGTGGTTCGACCAGCAGCAGGGGACGCTGCTGGGCATGTTCGACATGTTCTCGGGCGGCGGCCTGAGGGGTCTGTCCATCTTCGCCCTGGGCGTCATGCCCTACATCAGCGCCTCCATCATCGTGCAGCTCCTGTGCATGATCTACCCCCCCTTCGAGCAGCTCCAGAAGGAAGGGGCTGCGGGAAAGCACAAGCTCACCGTGTATACCCGTTACCTCACGGTCTTCCTCTGTCTCATCCAGAGCTACTTCATGGCCTTCGGCGTGGAGCAGATGACCGTGGCGGGCCAGTCCGTCGTGCTCATGCCGGGTTGGGGCTTCCGGCTCGTGGCCATGACCACCATGACCACCGGCACCTGCTTCCTCATGTGGCTCGGTGAGCAGATCACGGAGCGGGGCATCGGTAACGGCATCTCGCTCATCATCTTCGCAGGCATCGTGGCGAGGCTGCCGCTGGCCATCTTCAACACCTTCAGGCTTGCCCGTACGGGCGAGATGTCCATCATCGCGCTCATCCTGGTCATCGCCCTGGTGGCCATCGTCGTGGCGGGGATCGTCTATTTCGAGACCTCCCAGAGACGGGTGCCCATCCAGTACCCCAAGCAGATCAGGGGGCGCAAGGTCTACGGCGGCCAGAGCACGCACCTGCCGCTCAAGATCAACATCTCGGGTGTCATCCCGCCCATCTTCGCCTCGTCCATCATCGTGTTCCCGGCCACCATCGCCCAGTTCTTCCCGGACGTGGCTGTCATGAAGACGCTGGCGAACGCGTTCTCGCCGAGGGGCATCTGGTACAACGTCATCTACGTCATAGCCATCATATTCTTCACGTATTTCTACACCGCAGTCATCTTCAATCCGCTGGATGTGGCGGAGAACCTCAAGAAGAACGGCGGGTACATCCCGGGCATCAGGCCGGGCAAGGCCACCGCCGATTATCTCGACCGGGTGCTTTCCAGGCTCACCTTCATCGGCGCCATCTACCTGAGCGTCGTCTGCGTGCTGCCCATGATCCTCATATCGTGGACCAACGCGCCGTTCTATTTCGGCGGGACCTCACTGCTCATCGTCATCGGCGTCTCGCTCGACACCATGAGCCAGATCGAATCGCACCTCATCAGCAGGCAGTATGATGGCCTGCTCAAGAGCGGCCGCATACGCGGGAGAAGATAGTTCATACAACCTTACGAGGGGGGAATGATCATGAATATTATTTTAATAGGACCGCCGGGCGCCGGCAAGGGAACACAGGCTACCAGGATGATCGACAGGCTGCAGGTCCCCCAGATCTCCACGGGCGACATGTTCAGGGCCGCCGTGAAAGAAGGCTCCCCCATGGGGAAGAAGGCCAAGGAGTACATGGACAAGGGCGCACTGGTTCCTGACGACGTGGTCATCGGCGTCGTGAAGGAAAGATTTCAGAAGCCCGACTGCAAGAAGGGGTTCATCCTCGACGGCTTCCCCAGGACCCTGGAGCAGGCCAAGGCCCTGGACGGACTGCTGAAGGACCTGGGCACCAAGCTCGACCATGTCGTGGTCATCGAGGTCCCGGACGATTACCTCGTGAAGAGGCTCACGGGCCGCAGGACCTGCAGGGGCTGCAACTACATGCACCACATCGAGTTCGATCCGCCCAAGAAGTCCGGCGTATGCGACAAGTGCGGCGGCGAGCTCTACCAGAGGGACGACGACCAGGAGGCGACCATCAGGCAGAGGCTCACGACCTACCACGGCCAGACCTCACCGCTCATCGAGTACTACGGCAAGCAGAACATCGTCAGGAAGATCAACGGTACCCTGAGCATGGAAAAGGTACAGGACGAGATCAAAAAGGCTATCGGTGCATAGGAGAGCCATGGCGAAGGATGTAATCGAAGCGGAAGGAATCGTGCTGGAGCCGCTCCCGAACGCGATGTTCAAGGTGGAGCTGGCCAACGGGCACCAGATTCTCGCGCATATCTCGGGCAAGATGAGAATGCACTACATCCGGATTTTGCCAGGAGACAAGGTACAGGTGGAGATATCGCCCTACGATCTGAGCAAGGGCAGGATCGTCTACCGATCAAAGCAATAAAGAGGCGGATATGAAGGTAAGCGCATCAATCAAGAAACGGTGCAGGAAGTGCAAGATCATCAGACGAAGCGGAGTAGTCAGGGTAATCTGCGAGAATCCGCGTCATAACCAGAGACAGGGTTAAAAAGGAGGCGGAAAGTCTTGGCCAGGATTGCAGGAGTTGACTTACCACGGAACAAACGCATCGATATCGCACTGACCTACATCTTCGGTATCGGCAGGGCAAAGGCGTCCGAGATCGTCGCGGCGATCAACATGGACCCGGCAAAGAAGAGCGATGACCTGACGGAACAGGACATCGCGGCCATCAGGGACTATCTCGACAAGAACCTGCTCGTCGAGGGCGACCTGCGCAGAGAGGTCAGCATGAACATCAGACGGCTGATGGACATCGCTTCTTACCGGGGCATCAGGCACCGCAAGGGCCTGCCCGTGCGCGGACAGCATACCCACAACAACGCCAGGACCCGCAAGGGCCCGAGACGGGTTGTTGTCGGCAAGAAGAAATAACGCGCTGAAGGAGTGCTTCGCATGGCGAAAGTCAGACAGAAAACCGGACGCAGAAAGGCCAAGAAAGAGGTGTCCGAAGGTGTCGTGCATATCCAGGCCACCTTTAACAACACCATCATTACCATCACTGATCCGCAGGGGAATACCCTGGCCTGGTCGTCTGCAGGGGCCCAGGGTTTCAAGGGATCACGCAAGTCCACACCGTTTGCAGCACAGATAGCCGCCCAGGAGGCCTGCAAGAAGGCGCAGGAGTTCGGGTTGAAGAGCGCATTCGCATACATCAAGGGCCCGGGCAGCGGCCGTGAGTCGGCACTGAGGGCGGTAAACGCGAGCGGCATCCGCATCACCGGCATCCGCGACATCACGCCGATCCCGCACAACGGCTGCAGGCCGCCGAAACGCAGAAGGGTTTAACAAGAAGGAGGACCACGTCTTGTCAAGATATACTGGAGCTGTTTGCAAGATCTGTCGCAGAGAGGGCATGAAGCTCTTTCTGAAGGGGGAACGGTGCTTTACGGACAAGTGCGCCATCGAGCAGCGGGAATATCCCCCGGGCCAGCACGGACAGGGCAGGGTCAGGGCCACGGAGTACCGGATCCACCTGAGGGAGAAGCAGAAGGTAAGGAACACGTACGGGGTTTCCGAGGCCCAGTTCCGCAAGTACTATGACATGGCCAAGCGCAAGAAAGGCGTCACCGGCGAGCAGCTCCTGCAGCTTCTGGAGAGAAGGCTGGACAACATCGTCTACCGTCTCGGTTTCGCACCGTCGCGCAACGGCGCCCGGCAGCTCATCAGCCACGGGCACATCAGGGTGAACGGGCACAAGGTCGACATCCCGTCGTTCCTGGTGAAGGCCGGGGACGAGGTGGAAGTGAAGGAAAAGAGCAAGAAGCTTGAGATGATCGGTACGTCCCTGGAGAACCGCGAACAGAGGGGCTATGCCGAATGGCTCGAAGTGGACAAGGACGCTCGCAAGGGAAGGGTCAAGGTATTGCCGGAGCGCAAGGATATGCCAATGTCCGTCCAGGAGACCCTGATCATTGAGTACTACTCGAAATAACACGTGAAGGTACGGGTGAGGGATGATTGAGAAGAACTGGAAAGAGATCATAAAACCGACCAAGTTGGAGATCGTTGAGGACACGTATTCGAGCACGTATGCCCGCTTCAATGCCCAGCCACTGGAGCGCGGCTTCGGCGTCACCATCGGGAATTCGCTCCGGCGGATCCTGCTGTCCTCCATCTACGGCTCCGCGATCATCGGTGTGAGGTTCGAAGAGTCTCTGGGAGTGCTCCATGAATTCTCCAGCATCTCGGGAATTTACGAGGATGTCACGGACATCATCCTGAATCTCAAGAAGGTGGTGCTGCGCATGCACACCGACAAGCCCCAGACGGCGACCCTCGAGAAGAAGGGCCCCTGCGAGGTGACGGCGGGCGATATCGATACGGGAGGGAAGATCGATGTGATCAACCCCGATCAGGTCATCGCCACCATTCAGAGCGACATCACGCTGAAGGTCGAGCTCCGGGTTGACTGGGGAAGGGGGTATGTCCCGGCGGAAATCATGAAGGAGAAACTGGATGCCCATGGCTGGATCCCCATCGATGCGATCTTTTCGCCGGTGAGGAGGGTCTCCTTCAACGTCACTCCCACCATCGTGGGCCGCAGGACCGACTATGACCGGCTCTCGCTGGAGATATGGACGAACGGCGTGGTGACCCCGGACAACGCCCTGGCGTACGCAGCCAAGATCCAGAAGGAATACATGGACGTGTTCATCAACTTCCATGAGGAGGAGATCGAGCATGTGTCCAGGGAAGAGGAAAAGGACAAGGAGCTCAACAACAATCTCTTCAGGACGGTGGAGGAGCTGGAGCTCTCGGTGCGCTCCGCCAACTGCCTGAAGAACGCGAACATGTCCTATATCTATGAGCTCGTGCAGAAGACCGAGGCAGAACTGCTGAAGACCAAGAACTTCGGCCGGAAGTCGCTGGAGGAGATCAAGGAGAAGCTCTCCAAGATGGGGCTGCACATCGGCATGAAGCTCCCGGATCTGCCCTCGCCCGACGAGATCGAGGCCAGGCGGAAACGGATGGAAGAAGAGGAAAGCAAGTAGGATCGGAGTGGAGACATGAATCATCAGATCGCAGGAAGAAAACTCGGACGGACCACTGACCATAAGGAAGCGCTGCTCAGGAATCTCGTGACATCGCTGATCATGCATGACAGGCTCACCACTACCGAGGCCAAGGCGAAGGAACTCAGGAAGATCGCGGACAGGATGATCACCCTGGGCAAGAAGGGCGATCTCGCCGCCGTCAGGCGCGCGGAGCGCGTGCTGAGGTCAAAGGAGGCCATCGGCAGGCTCTTCAAGGAGCTCGCCCCGCTCTTCACCGCCCGCAACGGCGGGTATACCCGCATCATCAAGTACAAGACCCGCAGGGGCGACCATGCACCGCTCGTCATCATAGAATGGACGGAGTCCAAGGAAGCCAAGGCGCCCGCAAAGCCCCCGAAGAAGGGCACCGAGAAGAAGGCCCCCGAAAAGAAGGCAGCTCCCAAGAAGGCCGCCGAGAAGACCACGGAAAAGAAGGCCTCCGAAAAGAAGACCACCAGGAAGAAGGCCACCGAGAGCCAGGATTGATACGGCCGGATGAAATCGGGTCTGCCGTAACGCTCAGAAGCGTAACCTTCTCCTACCCCCATAAAGACGCCCTGGCGGGCATCGATCTCACGGTGCCCGCCGGTTCCTACTGCGGCATCGTGGGTCCCAACGGATGTGGGAAGACCACGCTCGCCTACCTCATCGCAGGTATCCACAAACCCACGGCAGGATCCATAGACACCCATGGGCTGCGGGTGGGTCTCGTCCTGAGCAACCCCGCCAACCAGATAGTGAGCCTGGTGGTGGAGGAGGATATCGCCTTCGGACCCGAGAACATGGGTCTTCCCGGGCCTCAGATCAGGGAGAGGATCGATGGGGCGCTCCATGCCATCCACAGTGAGCACCTGCGCAATGCCCTGACCTCGACGCTCTCCGGCGGCCAGCTCGCCAAGATCGCCTATGCAGGACAGCTGGCCCTGGACGCGGATGTCCTCGTGCTGGACGAGGGGACGGTCATGCTCGACCCGGACAGCCGCACCTCCCTGCTCGGCCAGATCCGCGAGCTCAATGCCGATCTGCACAAGACCGTGATTCACATCACCCACCGTCTCGAAGACCTCATGGCCGCAGACAGGGTGCTGGTCATGGAGGAGGGGACCATCCGCCTCACGGCCGGGAGCGCCATCGACCTGGCGCGCAGGCTTTCTCGGGACGATACCCCGGGGATCGAGCCAGGTCCGGAGCTGCTCTACCGGTGTTTCCTGCGCGACCAGGGCATCGACGACACGGACCTCCGGCAGGCCACGACGATCCTTGCCGAACGCATCATCGCGGCCAAGGCATCGGGGTGATCGGTTCTCCTTTAAGGCGGTTGCTGATTACGCGGGGCATATTCTTTCTACCACTTACCCGATATGCCCATTTTACCGGTTGACAGTCAAATATGCCTACGATACTAGGCATATGATGTCTTATGATCATACAATAGATGCAGGGGAGGAGAGTCTGGAATGTATACATCGTATGACGAGGCGTACCGGCGTTCCCTGGACGACAGGGATGGGTTCTGGTCCGGGGCTGCGGAGAAGATCCAGTGGGAGAAGAAGTGGGACAGGGTGCTCGATGATTCGAAGAAGCCCTTTTACCGGTGGTTTGCGGGCGGCAGGCTGAACACCTGCTACAATGCCGTCGACTACCATGTGGAAAACGGCAGGGGAGACCAGACCGCCATCATCTACGACAGCCCGGTGACAGGCACGGTGAGGAAGATCTCCTACCGGGAGTTCCTGCAGGAGGTGTCTCTGGCGGCGGGGATGCTGAAAAACCTGGGCGTGACCAAGGGCGACCGGGTGATCATCTACATGCCCATGATCCCGGAGACCATGTTCGCCATGCTGGCCTGTGCCCGCATCGGCGCCGTGCACTCGGTGGTGTTCGGCGGGTTTGCGGCCAACGAGCTGGCGGTGCGCATCGAGGATGCGAAACCCAAGGTCATGATCTCCAGCTCCTGCGGCATCGAGCCCAAGGGCGCGATACCCTACAAGCCGCTGCTGGACAAGGCCATCGAGCTTTCCAGCCACAAGCCTCAGAAGTGCGTGATCCACCAGAGGCCCCAGGTGAAGGCGGAGCTCATCGGCGGCCGCGACGTCGACTGGTCCGAGGCCGTCAAGGCGGCTTCTCCGGCCCCCTGCGTCATGGTGGAGGCCACGGACCCGCTGTACATCCTGTATACTTCAGGCACCACGGGCAAGCCCAAGGGCGTGATGCGCGACAACGGCGGCCATGCCGTGGCGCTCAAGTGGAGCATGGAGAACATCTACAACGTGAAACCCGGGGACGTGTACTGGGCCGCCTCCGATGTGGGCTGGGTCGTGGGCCACTCCTACATCGTGTATGGGCCGCTGCTCTACGGCTGCACCACGGTCCTCTACGAGGGCAAACCCGTGGGGACCCCCGATCCGGGTGCATTCTGGCGGGTGATCTCGGAGCACGGCGTCAAGGTGCTCTTCACCGCGCCGACCGCCTTCAGGGCCATCAAGAAGGAGGACCCGAACGGATCGTACATCAGGAAGTACGACATCTCCTGCCTGAAGAACCTGTTCCTGGCCGGTGAACGGCTCGATCCGGACACATACCACTGGGCGAGCGACCTGCTGAAGATACCGGTCATCGACCACTGGTGGCAGACCGAGACGGGCTGGGCCATTGCGGCCAACTGCATGGGCATCGAACAGCTTCCCGTCAAGGCGGGCTCCCCCACCAAGCCGGTGCCCGGCTTCGACGTGCACATCATCGACGAGGCCGCCCGGGAACTCCCCCGGGGCAAGGACGGGGTCATCGGCATCAGGCTGCCCCTGCCGCCAGCCTGCCTGCCCACGCTGTGGGAGAACGACGAGGGCTATGTGGCGTCGTACCTCACCGAGTATCCGGGCTACTATGCCACGGGCGACGGCGGGTACATGGACGACGACGGGTACATCTACATCATGGGCCGGGTGGACGACGTCATCAACGTGGCGGGGCACCGGCTCTCCACGGGCGGCATGGAGGAGGTGGTGGCCAAGCACAAGGACGTGGCCGAGTGCGCGGTCATAGGGGTGAACGATGTGCTCAAGGGCCAGGTGCCCATCGGGTTCGTGGTGCTCAAGGCCGGGGTGGGCAGGCCGAATGAAGAGATCACCAAGGAGGTCGTCACCATGGTGCGCAGCGAGATCGGTGCGCTGGCCTGCCTGAAGGACGTGGCCGTGGTGCCGCGTCTCCCCAAGACCCGCAGCGGCAAGATCCTGCGGTCCACCATGCGCAAGATCGCGGATGGCGAGGAGTACAAGACCCCGTCGACCATCGAGGACCCAGCGGCACTGCAGGAGATCGCCGGGGCCGCCAAGACCATCGGTTACCCCAAGCAGTGAGGCATGACGGCATCCGGGAGGGATGGGCGACCACCCTCCCGGGGCTCCTATCACGAGACCCCTCCGTTTCAGCTCGTCCCTACAGGTACGCTTCGAGGACGTCGAGATAGCGCAGCGTCACCCCGCCCGATGAAAGGAGCGCCTCCCGTGCCGCCATGCCGGCGGAGCGCGAGGCTTCCCTGTCCGTGAGCATGCCGGCGGCCGCCTCAGCGAGCTCTCGGGCGTTCCTCACCACGGTGGTGCGCCCCCCGAGGGCCTCCAGCGCCCAGGTGAAGTTGCTCATGTAGGGGCCGTGCAGGGTGGGCACGCCCCAGGCAACGGGCTCGAGGATGTTCTGACCCCCCATGTCCAGCAGCGAACCGCCCACGAAGGCCGCGTCGCTCAGCCCGTAGAGGGTGAAGAGCTCTCCCATGGTATCCACGATGAGGAAGTCCGCCCCCGGGTCGGGCCTGCTCCTGGTCGTCCATTTGATGCCCAGGCCCTGGGCCATGTCTCTGATGTAAGGAATCCTGTCCGGGTGCCGGGGGGCGATGATGCCGTAGAGACCGGGGATGCGGGTGGTCATGCGGAGGTAGGCGTCCACGACGGGCTTCTCCTCCCCTTCGCGCACGCTTCCCGCGATGAACACGGGCCTGTCCCCGATGCCGAGCTCGCCTCTTAAGGCGTCGCGTCTGGCCTCGTCACCCCGGGCCACCTGGTCCAGCTTGAGATTCCCCAGGACCTGCACGTCCCTCGCCCCGATGCCTGCGAACCTCCGGGCGTCGTCTTCGGCCATGGCAAGGACCTTCACCCCGGACAGGACGGATCCGAGGACCCGTGAGAGCCTCAGGTACCGTGCATGGGCACGCTCCGACATGCGGGCGTTCACGAAGACCACCGGCACGGCGAGCCGCTGCAGGGAGAGGAGCATGACGGGCCAGATCTCGGTCTCCACGACGAGGACTGCCTCGGGCATGAGCCGCAGGGCATGCCTCCTCATGGCACACGGCATATCGAAGGGGAACGGGAAGACCGCATCGACCCCGGCGGTTTCGGCAGCCACCTTCCTGCCCGTGGCCGTCATGCAGGACATGCAGATGTACAGCTCTGGCCTGCGCTCCCGGATGGCCCGCACCAGGCCGGAAACCGCCTTCACCTCGCCCACCGAGGCGGCATGGACCCACAGCACCTTCCTGCCCGCCGGCACGTCGGGGAGGCGAAGGCCGAGCCGCTCCAGGAGGGTGCCCCGGAAGTTCGGGTGCTTCCTCAGGAAGAAGGCCGCGGGCCAGGCCGCCACAGAGCCCAGGACACCGTAGAGGAGGATCAGGAGGCGGGCCATCGGGAAAGGAGCCTTTCCAGGTCTTGAGGGGTGTTGATCTCGTGGAATGCCCCGCGTGCCACGATGACCCTGATGGGGATGCCGTTCTCCAGTGCCCTGAGCTGCTCCAGGGACTCCGTTCGCTCCAGGGGAGACGGGCTCAGAGAGGTGAACCGCTCCAGCGTCCGTCTGGCGAACCCGTAGATGCCAATGTGCTTGAGCATGCCGGCCCGGCCGGGATTGCGCACAAAGGGGATGGCCGAGCGGGAGAAGTACAGCGCGTCGCCGTTCAATGCGCATACGACCTTGACGCAGTTCGGGTCGTCCTGCTCGTCCGGCTTCATCGCTGTGGCGATGGTGGCCATGGCGGAACCCGCCTTGAGCGCCGACACGAGCCCGATCAGGGCATCGAGGTCGAGGACCACCTGGTCGCCCTGGACATTGACGATGTACTCCGCATCCAGGCCGGAGACCGCCTGGGCCACACGGTCGGTGCCCGAGGGACAGTCCGGACTGGTCATGACCGCATCACCGCCGAAGGAGGAGACGGCCTGGAAGATCCTCTCGTCATCCGTGGCCACGAGCACCCTGTCCACGTCCCGGCAGGCGCTCACCTGCTCGTGGATCCTGACGATCATGGGTTTGCCCGCGATGTCCACCAGGGGCTTGCCGGGGAACCTCGACGCCCCGTAACGGGCGGGTATGACGGCTACGACGCTCATATCAGCTCAGGTCCACGCCTGCATTGATCGCATCGAGGGCCCTGAGGTGCTCCCGGTACGATACATCGTCATAGAGGACCATGCGTACGACGTCTATCCCCGTTTCGCCGCCCAGGTATTCCAGGATCGCCTTAATGGCCACATAGGCCGCCTTGTCCGTGGGATAGCCGAAGATGCCCGTGCTCAGGGCGGGAAAGGCGATGGACGATACCTTGTTCCTGTCCGCGAGCTTCAGGGAGTTGACGTAGCATGATCTCAGGAGCACCGCATCTTCCTTCGAGCCCCTGTAGACCGGACCCACGGTGTGGATCACGTACCTGTTGGGCAGGTCGTGGCCGCCGGAGATCTTCGCCTCGCCCGTCTCGCACCCGCCGAGGCCCCTGCACTCCTCCCACAGCCCCGGCCCTGCTGCGCGGTGGATGGCCCCGGCCACACCGCCTCCGGGCGCGAGACGGCTGTTGGCGGCGTTCACCACCGCCTCGGTGTCCTGGGCCGTGATGTCTCCCACCACGAATTGGAGCCTGGACTTCCTGACCGGTATCTCCTTCATCTCCATCCTCCTCCCCCTCCGGGACGGGGGGACAAGCACTCTCTCTATAATACCGGACCGGCCGCAAATGCAATCCTGCAATGGAGATCGATGCAGGAAGAGATGTCCTTCCCGATCCCGGTTGACTTTCCGCATGCGCATCCGCTATCTGTGGCATCATGGACATGAATGCACTGATCAGGCGCATCAAGGAGCACCCGGACTACCCCAAGGTCGGCATGATCCTGTGCCACAACGGGGTGGTACGCGGCACCTCGCGGGACGGGTCCCCGGTAAGCATGGTCACGGTCAGGGCCGACCGCGAGGCCATCGAGGAGGTCGTGTCCGGGCAGAAGAAGCGTCCCGGCATCATCGAAATCCTCGTGGAGGTCAGCGAGGGCGATCTCAAGGTCGGCGACGACCTGCTGGCCATCGTGGTGGCCGGAGACATCCGGGAGCACGTCATACCGGTGCTCACGGACACCCTCAACCTCATCAAGGCCCGCGGGACGAAAAAGACCGAGCACGCCTGAGGGTTCCTCCGGGTGGCGGCTTCAGGGGCTGTTTCCTCGCCTCCGGTCATCGATCCGGGGGTATGAGATCACTCCTCCATCTGCCTTGACTCGTAAAATATTGTGTGCTACCCAAGGGAAGCTTGTGTGGGGCCGTAGCTCAGTTGGGAGAGCGCTTGAATGGCATTCAAGAGGTCGAGGGTTCGATTCCCTTCGGCTCCACCAGACCTGATACCCATTCCCGGCCTGTCCTCTGGTGAAGATCGATGCGAGGTGCGTAAGATGGACGGATCGAGTCGGCGACATCCCCTGCGTGAGGTCGTGACGGATACGGGTGGCGAGAGTCGCCAATCCGTTTGCATCTTCGGCGGTTTTCTGTTATGAGGCAGCCGGAGAACGAGGAAACCGAGTGGACAACCCTGCACATACCCTTATCTCCCAAGTGGGCCAGAGAAGGCGAATCCTCATTGTTTGCCACAACAATCCGGATCCGGACACCATAGCCTCAGCTGCGGCGCTGAAAAGCCTGTTCCTCCACACCATACGGGGCAAGGCCACCATCTGTTATGGAGGGATCATAGGCAGGGCGGAGAACCGTCAGCTCACCCGGCGGCTGAAGATCGACATGATCCCCATCCGCGAGATAGATTTCAAGGCTTTTTCGGTGATCTGCCTGGTGGACACCCAGCCCGGAACGGGCAACAACTCGCTTCCCAAGGGCATAAAGCCGCATATCGTCATCGATCACCACATCATGAGGAGCAATACCGCCAACAGCGCATTCTTCGATGTGCGCCCCACCTACGGGAGCACCTCCACTATCATGACCGAGTACCTCCGCGAGCTCGATCTACCCGTGGACAAGATGCTCGCCACGGGGCTGTTCTATGGTCTGAAGACCGATACCAACGGACTCCTGCGTTCGGCCACGAAGGCGGACCTGGAGGCGTTCAACTACCTCCTGCCCAAGATCGCCCCCAAGACGCTGTCCTCCATCGAGAACCCCCGGATCCCCAAGTCCTACTTCCTGAAATTCGCCGACGGCATCAACAACTCCATCCAGTACGGCGACGTGATCGTTTCCCAGATGGGAAAGCTGCACAATCCCGATATCGCCGCGGAGATGGCCGATTTTCTGCTCCGGATGGAGAACATCCACTGGAGCCTGTGCATCGGCGAGTATCGCGACGAGATGATCATGTCCGTGCGGACGACCCGCAGGGGATGGTGGGCCGGGAGGGTCGCCATCAAGGTCCTCAGGGGCCTCGGTACCGGCGGTGGCCACGAGAAGGCGGCGGGAGGCAGGGTGAATGTGACGGGCATGTCTCCGGAAGATCGCCAGGAACTGAAGGACAAGATCATCGAGCGGTTCCTCAAGATCGTGGGATCTCACGAGCATAAGGAACGCCGGTTGCTCGCCACGGCCGCCTGATTCTCCGCTATTTTCCCCGTATCCATCCGCCTTATCCCCGAGGAAGAAAATCCCGGAAACCCTGCAGGGAGAGGCAGAAAAAGGGTTTTCTGCCATACAGGAAAGTCGAAATTACGAAAAACAAAGCGAAACGATAACGAATGTGAAGAAACGGTAAGGTATCATTCTGTGGCAACCAAAGCCCGGCCAAGCCATTCCGAATCCTTCTCGGGCAGTCTGTTTTTATCCTTGTATTTTTGTACCGAAGGAGTATGAAGTCACCCAAATCCTGCTCACTACAGGAGAAGAGGGAGAAAGGAGCAGAAATGAAGAAGGTTGTTATTCTCGCAGCAATGATCTGTGTCGTTCTGGCTCTGATGGTTACGGGCTGTGCCAAGAAGGCGGCGGAGCCTGCAGCTGAGGTGACGCCTCCGGCGCAGGCGGCACCTGCAGCCCCGGGCGAGGAGATGAAGCCTGGTGAGGGCGTGACCGCCGGCGGTGCCGTTGCAATCGCTCCGGGAGAGTCCGTGGTTTTCGATAAGAAGATCTATTTCGACTTCGACATGTTCGACCTCAGTTCCGACGCCATCGGCACGCTCAATGAGCTGGCAGCCGTGCTCAAGGCGAACGGTGATTTCAAGGCAAAGGTCGAGGGGAACTGCGACGAGCGGGGCACCAACGAGTACAACCTCGCCCTTGGAGAGCGCAGGGCAAAGGCGGCATACGACTATCTGGTCTCCCAGGGCATCGATGAAGCACGCCTGGCCACGATCAGCTATGGCGAGGAAAAGCCGCTCGATCCGGGACACAATGAAGAGGCCTGGGCGAAGAACCGCAGGGACGATTTCGTGCTCAGCAAGTAAGCCGCACCGTCTCAGTGGAGCATGAACAGAACACTGAACCGCAGGATGAGGAAAAGGGGACGTCCCAATCAGGATGCACAGGCTAAAAAGGGATAGACAAATCATTTCTACTAGTCTATGCAGAAAAAAAGCATCTTACACAGCTTGAATGATATGAGCGAGGACGAGTACTTCAGTACCAATGCATCAAAGAGACGTGCATCAGGGGCAGATGCACAGAGGATGGTGCATTTCCCCCCTGAGCGATTTCCTGTTTCGTGTTCCGGCATATGTGGCAGAGGACAGCCGTATAGGCTTGAGACGGAAGCAAACCTGTGACGGACGAGTAGCAGGATATGAGGACAAGACACCACCTGCTGAATAACATCGGCAGAAAATAAAAAGGATAGGAGATTAAGAAGATGAAGAAGGGATCTTTATGGGTGTTGTTTGTGGTTGTGGTTTTCGGGATTCTGATGTTCTTCTCCGGTTGCCAGAAGCAGGAACCGGCCACAGAGCAGCCTGCAGTGACCGAAGAGGCAGCACCTGCTGAGGCAGCACCTGCAGAGGCAAACACTGCCGGCGCAGAGGCTCCTGCAGCCGAGGCACCTGCCACCACCGAGTAAGAGAAGCCATACCGCTTTCTGAAAAGCAGCATGACCACCCCCGGCTCCACGCCGGGGGTGGTCGGTGTGGTGTTTTCGGTTCATTCCAGATCAGTACCGTTCAATTTGCCTTTCCCTTAGGTCAGAAATTCCACTGAGTCACACCCCGTGAGGTAGAGGCTTGTAGCGCCTTGTTGTCTCCATCACGATCGCCTCGAGCCCTGCACCATGAGGCCTGCCACGATAAGTACGAGCCCGACACAGGTCGTGGGAAGGATCTCCTCGCCCAGAGCGTAATGGATGAAGACGAGGGAGAGAAACGGGGACAGGAAGATGAGGTTGGCCACCCGGGCCGTGTTCTCCGAGAGCTTCAGCGCATTGAGCCAGAAGACGAAGGTGATGCCCATCTCGAAGACGCCCACGTATGCGGCGCCCATGAGGCCCCGTACGTCTTCGACCCGCAGCGAGGAGGTGAGGAGGCACGCGGCGAGGATGAGCGGCAGGCCGAAGAGGAAGGCCAGCAGAAGGCTTGCCGTGGGATCACGGTCGTCACGGGTGCCCGTGATCCATGAGAGCGACCAGACGATGGTGCTGGCAAGGGCAAGGAAGACCCCTGCGGGATCGAAGGCGGTCAGGCCGGCCATCCGGCCCCGGGTTACGATGAGCACGACCCCGAGGTAGCACACGATTCCGGCTGCGATCTCCCGGCCGTGGATCTTCTGTTTCAGCAGGGGGATGGACAGGTATGAGAGGGTGAGCGCCCACGTGTAGTTCAGGGGCTGGGCCACCTGGGCGGGGAGGAGATCATAGGCCTTGAACAGGATGAGATAGTAGAGAAAGGGGTTCAGGAATCCCATCCCGGCCGAGAGAAGGTACTGCCGGGCGGAACAGGTGAAAACCAGGTGGAAGGACCCCCTTGCCGCCAGGATGAGGCTCAGGACCGCGATGGAGGCCAGGGATGCATACAGGAGGAGCTGGACCGGCTCCATGTACCGCAGGGAAAGCTTGAAGGCCGAGGCGACCGTGGACCACAGGAGTACGGTAAGCATCCCGTAGAGGTAGGCCTTGCGCTGATTTTTCATACAGAAGGCTCCTGTATGATCATGATGCCCTGCCTGCGCCGTGCTTTTTTGCGCCGGCGGGCCCGGCCTCAGAAGGTACCGCCCGTTATCCTGGTGAAGCCTTCCCTGAACCTGAGGATATCCGTCGAGACCGTATCGACCCTGCCGGCAAGAACCTGCTGTGCCGTCAGGCTGCTCTTGCCGTAGAGGCCTGCCGTCGCGGCGTCATCGAGGCGCAGGTGCGCACCCTGGAGGGCGAAGCCCGCCGTCAGGCCGGCGGAACGGGAGAACGAGTAGATCTCCGTGCTGAGGTCGGCGCCCGTGTTCTCGTCCATATGGAGGCTCAAGTTGCCCGCAACTATGGATACATCGGCGCCGAGGATGACGTTGCCCCTGGTCTTCATGTCCAGGACCGTGCCCCTCCTGAAGACCAGGACGAGGTCCGTGGCCTGGAGACCCATCTGCAGACCGAAACTCCCGCCCTGCAGCGTGACGAAAACCGGGTTCCCCCAGCGGCCGTCGTCCCCCCTGACCATGAGGACACCTTTGCCGTATCGCGCACCGATGAAGAAGCTTGCCTTGACCATGTCGGGGATGATGATCATGGCGGTCGCCTTCTGGAGAAGGACCGGGGGTATCTCGGTCTGGGGAGACGCCATGATCCGGGATAAGGTCTTGAGTGACTCCTGGAGCCTCACTCCTGCCGAGGTATCGGCCGCCGAAGCCGTCTGGACGGGAATGATCATGCAGAGGGTGAGACAAAGGGCTGTAACGGCATGTTTCAAGGCTGCATCTCCTTACCGTACCGGGCTTGTCCGGACAAGCAGTATCTATACCAAAATCCACGGTGCGTCCATGGTTTTCAAGACACCATGCCGCGCGCAGGACCCCTTTGGGGGCATCGTACGGTGTTCTCCCGGGAACAGGAATCGTGAGTCCCCGGAGAGACCCCCAAGACAGGGGGCGCGCGGCGTTACCGTCTCGGGGCGGTCCCCGGCGCGTCCGTTTTGGCCGGCGGCATGTCCAGGGGCAGCGGCACCTCGGAGTCCAGGAGGATGGCGACCCACCGGGTGGAGGGAAAGCCCTCGAACGCGATCTTGAAGATCATGGTCAGCGGGGCCGACAGGAGCATCCCCACCGGTCCCAGGACCCAGCCCCAGAATATCAGGGACACGAAGACCACCAGCGTGGACAGTGACAGTCCCCTGCCCATGAAGATCGGTTCCAGGATATTGCCGAAGATGAGGTTCACCAGGGCGTATCCCACCGTGGCGAGGAGTGCGGTCCCCAGGCTCGAGTCCACCAGGGCGAAGAGTATGGCGGGTATGGCGGCAATGAGGGAGCCGATATTGGGGATATAGTGGAGCAGGAAGGCCACCAGACCCCACAGGACGGGGTAGTTCACCCCGATCGCCATGAGCCAGAGCATCACTGATATCCCGGTAGCCAGACTCATCCATGTCTTGATGGCGAGATACTTTCCCACGCACAGGAAGACGAAGTCGAAGGTTTCGACGGTATAGGGGGAGATCCGGAATGCCGCCTTGATCTTGCTGAGGAAGGTGGAGGACTCCAGGAGGATGAAGACCACCGTGAACAGGATAAGGAAGGTATTCGTCAGAACACCGCCCAGACCGCTGAGGATATTGGCGATGATCTGCATGATGGATGCGGGATCGAAGTAATCCACGACCCTCTGCGAGATGTGGATGCCGAATCCCCTCAGCCAGATGGTGAGATTGATGAACTCGTCCTGGATGCGGACCTGATACTGCGGGATCTCCTGGAGGAAGTCGTTCACGGATGCGCCGATGTACGCACCCACGGCGAGGAGGACGGCTATGATGCAGATGACGATGATGGAGACTGCCAGGAAGGGCGGCACTCTCTTCTTCTGCATCCAGGTGAAGGGACCACCGCACATGACCGCGATGAAGAACGAGAGGAGAAACGGCACAATGATGCCTGATGCGGCCTTCATGCCCGCTATGATGATGACGAAGCTGGCCCCTATGACCAGGAGGTTCGAACGTCCGGGATCGTCTCGCGGGAAGTCCATCGTTTTACCGAAGGTTGATGGTGACGGTCAGCGCATTCGTCCGCAGGCCGAACCTGCTGGCTGTATACTGCGGCGGCCCGGACTTCCCGCGCACGTTGTTGGAGTACCCTAAGAGCTCTTTGGGAGCCCCCCTCATGTTCCGGTCCAGGGTCCCATTGGCGTTCTCATCGTGGAAGACGCTCACGGCGTAGTCGTTGAACGGCAATCCCTTGAGCATCACCGACATCTCGGGCCCGTTCACCCGGGTCCGTATCTGCGTGTAGGACCGGTCCTTCTCCAGAAAGCCAGGTTCGGAGTCGGCCACGGCGATGTCGAGGTACCCCGACGTGCTCTTGATGCCGGTGACGTGTATGGTAAGATCGCCCGAACCCTGCGGGTCGGCCGCCAGACAGGGACCGGCCAGCAGCACGATCATCATGACAAGGGTCTTTCGAGAGAGTTTCATGTCATCCACCCCCTGGATGTCATTATATGTGCCCGCCTGCATGCACTGTCAAGGAACACCGCGCCCGCCCCGTTCATTTCGACGTGCAGGATACGGCGCCGTCCCATCCCGGGGGAGGCCCTGACTGCATGAAGGCCTCCATCCGCTGGACGTGGATCGCATAGATCATGCAGGGGTTGTCCGCCGCCAGGGACCGAATGTCCGCGCAGGCCTCGGCGAACTCCCCGTTCCGGTATCTCGCGAAGGCCTGTTCGAACCTCCGTGCCTCTTCGACGACCTGCGGATCCGGCTCTCCCTCCATGACCGGTTCATAGATGTCTATGGGCACCGTCTTGCCCTTCACGCGCACCCTGTCGATGATCCTGCAGAAGATGCGGTCTCCGAGGGCATGCCTCGTGTGCTCCGAGATGATGATTGAGGTACCGTAGACCTTGTTGAGCCCCTCCAGGCGGGAGGCGAGGTTCATGTTGTCTCCGATGGCGGTATACTCGAAGCGCCGCTGGCTGCCGAAGTTGCCGACACGGACGACACCCGTGTTGATGCCGATGCGCACCGAGATCTCAGGCAATCCCCGGGATACCCACCGTGCATTGAGCTCGGCAAGGGCCGCGCGCATCTGCAGCGATGACTTCACCGCATGGATCGCGTGGTCCGGATCGTCCACCGGTGCGCCCCAGACGGCCACAATGGCATCGCCGATGTACTTGTCCACGGTCCCGCCGTTGTTCATGATGATGTCGCTCATGGCCGTGAGGTAGGTATTCATGAACTGGGCCAGCTGCTCGGGCTGGAGACTCTCCGAGATGCTGGTGAAGTCCTTGATGTCCGAGAAGAGCATGGTGAGGTTCTTCTGCTGCCCCGAGAGCGTCAGGCCCTCGGGTCTCCTCATGAGCTGGCTCACCACGGCCGGCGATACGTAGCGGCTGAAGGCGTCGTGGATGAACTGTTTCCTGCGGTGTTCCACGAAATAGTTCGACAGCGTCACGAGGAGGAACACACCGACGAGGGTGAGGAAGGGGTAGGTGACGCCCATGATGCGGTTGTGGAGAAAGAACAGAGAGTAGTCGGCATAGAGGAGCCCGCTCAGGAGGAGGAGCCCCGCGATCCCCCCGGGAAGCGCCCCCCCGAAGGCCAGGATGGCGCTGAGTGCGAGCCCCCCTGCGATGATCACCGTGTAGGTGATGCCGATCTCCGTATAGGCGTCGTAGCTGAAGAGGTCGCCCTTGACGATGTTGTCCACGGCCGTGGCCTGCACCTCGATGCCGGGGCAGATCATGGCGAAGGGGGTTGCATGGAAGTCCGGGATGCCCGCCGCCGATGTGCCGATGAGCACATACCTGTCCCTGAGCCGGTCCCGGTGCCTGCCGTCGAGGATATCCACCGCGGAGAGGTAGGGGAAGCTCCCCACCGGCCCCCTGAAGTTCAGGGCGATCCGGCCCGTGGTATCCGTGGGTATGACCTGTTCCCCGAGGCTCACCCCGAGGATGGATGCCCTGCCGGAGGCATCGTGCAGGGATGCATGGATCACGGCCTTCTCGAGGCCGAGCCCGATGCGCGC
>Ga0209203_1000671_pt1 | contig 28350 bp, 27 predicted proteins | sample AD_UKC109_MetaG_FD_184423 | JGI IMG/M metagenome (GOLD analysis project Ga0209203, IMG submission 184423) | Active sludge microbial communities of municipal wastewater-treating anaerobic digesters from Hong Kong - AD_UKC109_MetaG (SPAdes)... | ecosystem: Engineered > Bioreactor > Anaerobic >... | reverse complement strand
AACGCTCAATTACACCGCGCGTTTCATCGAGCTCGCCTCCGAGATCAACACCAGCATGCCGCGTTACGTGGTCAGCCGCATCCAGGACGCGCTGAACCGTTATAAGAAACCGCTCAACGGCAGCAAGATCCTGATCCTTGGCGTTTCCTACAAGCCCAACATCAACGATATGCGCGAATCTCCCGCTCTCGACATCATCCATCTGCTGCGCGAAAAAGGCGCCGTGGTTGCTTACAATGACCCCTATGTTCCTGAGATTGAGATTGAAGGCGCGCAAATGTTCTCTGAAAAAGAGCTCTCAACCTTCCTTGAGAAAGCGGATCTGGTCGCCATTATCACCAACCACGATAAATTTGATTACAAGCTGATCCTCGAAAAGTCGCAGCTGATCTTCGATGCGCGTAATGCCATGAAAGAGATCGGGAAAAACGACATGAAAGTGATCAAACTCTGATGAGTGTGTACGTTCTAACCGGCGCGGCAGGCTTCATCGGCTCAGTTGTTGCCGCTGAAATGCTGCGCCAGGGGCACACCATCTTCGGGATTGACAACCTCAACCATGTGTATGACGTCCGCGTGAAGGAACACCGCCTGCAAGCGCTTCTGCCCCAGGCGAATTTCCATTTCATCCGCGAGGACATCAACGACCGTGATTTTATTGCCAGGCTGGCTGCCCAGGTGCCAATGGCGGATGCCGTTATCAACCTCGCCGCCATTGCCGGCGTCCGCGCCAGCACCACTGATCCCTGGAGTTACCTCAACACCAACACCCTCGGTAACCTGAACATGCTCGAGTACGCCCGCCACCAAGGCGTGCCGAAGTTTATCCTGGCGTCCACTTCCAGCCTTTATGGCAATGAAGGCAAGCCGCCGCATGCTGAAACAGCTTCCACCGAACACCCCCTGGCACCTTATGCCGCCAGCAAAAAGGGCGCCGAGGCTTTTGCGTACTCCTATCACCACCTCTACGGAATCGATGTGACCGTTTTACGCTACTTTACGGTGTACGGGCCTGCCGGCAGGCCGGACATGGTCATGTTCCGCTTTTGCCAATGGATCGCCGAGGGCAGACCCGTCACAATCACTGGCGATGGCGAGCAATCGCGCGGATTCACCTACGTGGACGACATCGCCCGCGGCACGCTGCTGGCGCTCAAGCCGGTTGGTTTTGACGTTTTCAATCTCGGGGGGCACGAGGTGATCACCATCAACCAACTTTTGCACAAACTCGAGCAGCTCCTGGGCAAAAAAGGGAATATCACCTACATCCCCTCCCATCCGGCAGATGTATTTGAAAACGTAGCGGATGTCACCAAAGCCCGCAGGGAATTGGGTTGGGAACCCCAGGTTTCTCTGGATGAGGGTCTGAAACGCCTGGTGGATTGGTATCTCGCCAATCGTGATTGGGCGAAAGACGTCGAAACCCCCTGATCATTCCGTTATCGCGAGGGAGCTTGCGATCGTGGCGATCTGCCTGTAAATGTGTGAATCCGCCGTAGGTCGAAATGAGTCTCGCTCCCGATCGTGCCGGTCTCCCGTCCGAGCACGGGATCTGACCGCCGGGTCTCCAGCAGGCGATCTGCATGTTGGCGTGTTAATCAGCCGTGGGTCGGCTCATCGTGGTCGAAGAGTATGCAGTTTTCAAGCCGACACTTCCTGTCATTCTGAGCCTTCTTTGCGAAGAATCTAATTGTTGGAGAGTAGATCCCTCACTTTCCCGTCATCGCGAGGGAGCTTGCGAACTTGACGATTTGCCCCTTATTCCACTATAAAGAGCCTCAGTGACTCTACATTCTCCCAATCATTTCGCGTCACCTCAAATATTGGTTACAATTAGATTGTTCTCTTTGCCTGCACCCTGCCACGTCAACACAGGGCAAGAAAGGAGTTGGCATGAAACAGTACTCTTGGCATACAACCTTGCTATTGGTTGCTTTGATATTTTTGCTGCTTTCGTCCTGCAGCGGGCTGCCCATCACCCTGCCAGCAGTTCCACCCTCTGAAAACCCAACCCAAACCAACACTGAACCAAGCCTGTCATCGCCGCCCACATTCGAAGCCCCAACTCAGGATGTCTCGCTGGCATGGTCCGATGAACTGAGTGAAGCTTATTGCAAACCTGGTAATCCTGGTGGTTTTAGCAGTCTTGTCTACTCCTCGCGTGCCTATTACAGTGTACAAAGCGGTGACTCACGCAGCGTCTGGCGATTTCTTGAGGAAAATGCAAGTGGGGTAAAAATTGCTGAGCCGTTGGCAGAAGACGGAAAATTCGTCGAAGCACTGCAAGTCAACGACCAGTGGCTGGTGATGCTGATTTTTGATCACCCAATGCACGTGCAAGGCTGGCGCGTGGAAGCCCTGAACCTGGAAACGAGTGTCCAACAGCACCTGATAGACAATATCGAAGCAAACGAGAATATCGTCTACCTCGACATGGAACTGCAGGGAGATATGCTCTACTTTCTGACCTACACCGTGACCGAGGACAGCTCCAGGCAGCTTTCCACCATCCTTGCCTTCAACCTGGCTGATGGGTCTCAAGAAATTCTGCTAAGTTTGGAATCTGACCTGATGTACAACCAACTGGCAGTCTCTGAAAAGTACCTGATGATCAGCCAGAGCGTCAGCGGTAAAGCGCAGGATGAAGTATTGCCTATTCTGTTTTACGGCTTTGAAAGCAAGCAACTCGTAGACCTGATGGAAATTTCAGGCTCTCATCCTCTGATGGACTGGCCTCTCGCGGCTTGGTCTGACCAGAGTCCAAACCAACTTCCAGAGATTTTTAAAATCTTTGATTTCGAAAGTGGGCTTTCCTGGCCATTGATAGTCCAGGGCGAACAGCCCTCCAATTTTGATCTCAGCAAAAAATACCTGGCCTGGATAGACCCAAGTGAGCCAACCAGCGCCTTTCCGACTGTATTTTTGATGTCGTTGGATGACGGTCACAGGATCACTGTCAACACAGAATCCCTGGAACTCATGCCGCAATTCCCGCAGGTCAGGGACGACAAGTTGATCCTTGGTCTGGTGAAGGATTTCAGCACACTGGATGCCCAGGGAATGATTTGCGCCATCCCGCTTGAGGATCTGCAAGCGCTTGCTCAGCCGGTATCCGAGCCTACACCATAAAACCCTTAGGGTAAAAAAATAGAAGCCCCAGTTATCTTTGGGGCATTGTTAATCCCAATTGTGCACATTTGACATCCGCACCAATCCGTTTATAATTCAACAACTGAATTATATGGAAACGCAACTGACCGAACAAGAAAACAATCGCGCGCTCGAGATGCTCACCCACATCGAAGCCAACCCCGATATCTCCCAGGTGACGCTGGCGGATGAGCTGGGCGTGGCCGTGGGCACGATCAACTGGTACCTCAAGCGCCTGATCTCCAAAGGCTACGTCAAGGTCAAGCGTGCCCAGCGCAAGAAGCTGCGCTACATCATCACGCCCGAAGGTATCGCCCTGCGTGCCAACCTGACCGTTGACTACATCAGGACGTCTTTCGACCTCTATCGCCGCGTGCGCGAACGCAGCAACCGCTGTATCGATCAACTCAAGGCTGCCGGCTACAACGAGGTTTACATCCTCGGTGAAGGCGAGATCGCCGAGGTGATCAGCCTGACTTGTCTCGAACAAGGCGTGGCATTGACCCAACGCGAAAATGCGCCAATAATCAGCATTGACGGTCTAAAACTTGCACTGATATTACCTGAAGGTGTGCCTGATTCCACACCCTCACATCCAACCTACTCTGGAGGCAAACATGGAAAAGGCTCTTGACCTTGCCACTAAACGTATTTGTGTCACCGGTGGAGCCGGCTTTTTGGGCACGCACCTCATTCGCAGGCTCAAGGAACATGGCGCGCGTGAGATCTTCGTGCCACAATATCCGGAATACGACCTGGTGCGCGAAGCCGATATCATTCGTATGATCGACACTGCCAAACCGGATATCATCATCCACCTGGCAGCCAAGGTCGGCGGCATCGGCGCAAATCGCGAAAAGCCCGGCGAGTTCTTCTACGACAACCTGATGATGGGCGTGCAGCTCATCCATCAATCCTGGCTGAAAGGCGTCGAAAAGTTCGTGGCAATCGGCACCATTTGCGCCTATCCCAAGTTCACCCCCATACCCTTTAAAGAGGAAGACCTCTGGAACGGCTACCCCGAGGAAACCAATGCCCCTTACGGGCTGGCAAAGAAGATGCTGCTGGTGCAGTCGCAGGCCTACCGCGAGCAGTACGGCTACAACTCGATCTTCCTGCTTCCCGTCAACCTCTACGGTCCTGGCGACAACTTTAACCCTGCCAGCTCGCACGTCATTCCAGCGCTGATCCGCAAGTACCTTGAAGCCAAAGAGCAAGGCGCAGATGAGATCGTTGCCTGGGGTGATGGCAGCCCGACCCGCGAATTCATCTACGTGGAAGACGCGGCTGAAGGAATTGCCCTGGCAACCCAGAATTACAACAGCTCCGAACCGGTCAACATCGGCTCGAGTTTCGAGATCTCCATCAAAGACCTGACCGAAACCATTGCCCGCCTGACTGGTTTCAATGGCTCCATCTGCTGGGACACGACCAAACCCAACGGTCAGCCCCGCCGTAAACTCGATACTTCGCGTGCACGGGAGGCATTCGGCTTCGAAGCCAAAACCGACTTCGAAGAAGGCCTCAAGCGCACGATTGCCTGGTATGCCAACGAGAGGGCAAATGGCAGAGGCTAATCTGAACCCCTCCACCCAGGTGGTGACCCTTAAGCCGGCTAAAGGTTGGCTGGGGATCGACCTGAAAGAGCTCTGGCATTACCGCGAGTTGGTTTACTTTTTAACCTGGCGCGACATTAAGGTTCGCTACAAGCAGGCTGTGCTCGGTATCGCCTGGTCGGTGCTGCAGCCTGTGCTCACCACTGCCATCATGACGGTTGTGTTTGGCGTTTTACTAAAAGTCGAGTCGGACGGTCTGCCATACCCGGTGTTCGCGCTTTCGGCGCTCCTACCATGGCATCTCTTCCAACTCTCTCTGCAAAAAAGCAGCATCAGCCTGGTGGGGAACGCCAACCTGCTCACGAAAGTCTATTTTCCCCGCGTGATCATCCCCTTCAGTTCGGTGCTGGCAGCTTTGGTGGACTTTGTGATTTCGCTGATATTGCTCTTTATCACCATGGCGATCTATCGCATCCCCCTCTCCTGGAATGTGTTGTGGGTCATCCCGCTGACCTTGCTGACCGTTTTGGCGGCTCTGGCAGTTGGCTTGTGGCTTTCGGCGCTCAACGTGCAGTATCGCGATGTGCAGCAGATGGTGCCTTTCCTGATCCAAATTTGGATGTACGCCACGCCAATTGTCTACCCCATCACCACCATCCCCGAGGGCACGTTCCGCTATATTTACAGCCTCAACCCAATGGTGGGGGTGGTGCAGGGCTTCAGGTGGGCGTTCTTCGGCGGCTCTCCACCGGATATGACCTTGTTAATTTCGAGCGTGGCAGTATTGCTTTTACTCATATCAGGCTTATTCTTTTTTCGGCGCATGGAAAAAACGTTCGCGGATTTGGTGTGATGATGGACAGCGATTTATCCATTTTAGTTCGGGGTATAGGCAAGCGCTACAAGATCGGCGCTTCCCAACAGCGCGCCGACACTCTGCGCGACCTGATCACCTCCCAGGCAGCCCGCATCGGCAGCACTCTGCGCGGCAAACGAAACCATTCCAGCGAGGCAGACCACATCTGGGCTCTGCGGGACGTCAACTTTGAGGTCAAACGCGGGCAAGCTTTGGGGATCATCGGGCGCAACGGCGCCGGCAAGAGTACGCTTCTCAAGGTGCTCTCGCGCGTCACCGACCCAACCGAAGGCTATGGGGAACTGCGCGGTCGTGTTGGTTCGCTTCTTGAGGTAGGCACCGGTTTCCACCCGGAACTGACCGGGCGGGAAAACATCTTCCTCAACGGCGCCATTCTCGGGATGCACAAAAAGGAAATTGAAGCTCGTTTCGATGAGATCGTGGCTTTTTCGGAAGTGGAAAAATTTATCGACACGCCCGTCAAACGCTACTCGTCCGGAATGTATCTACGCCTGGCTTTCGCTGTCGCTGCCCACCTCGAACCTGAAATCCTGGTGGTGGATGAAGTTCTGGCGGTTGGCGATGCCGACTTCCAGCGTAAATGCCTGGGCAAGATGGGCGATGTCGCCAATTCTGGGCGCACAGTGCTATTCGTCAGCCACAACATGTCCGCGATCCTGCGCCTCACCCAAGACTCGATCGTGCTCGACAAGGGCAAAGTACTTCTGCGCGCTCCGTCCTCGGAAGCGGTGGATTTTTACCTCAACCGCGGGCTTTCCAAGCTGGGCGAACGCTTCTGGGAGGAGGACGAGGTGCCTGCTTCCAGCGCGCCTTTCCGACCGCTGGCAATCCGCATTCTTGACAAAAATGGCCAGGTCTCGGATTCCGTGCGCAGCGTTGAGCCGATCCGCATCGAGATCGATTACGAACTGACCGAGGATGTCACTGGTTTGCGCGTCGGCTACTATCTCTTCACCACGCGCGGCGAGCCCGTTTTTACCAGTTTCGACATCGACTCTGAAGAACTCTTCAAGGAATACACCGCCCGTCCGAAGGGCGTCTACACCAGCCGCTGCACCATCCCGCCCGACACGCTCAATGAAGGACGCTTCCTGCTCGGGGTGAACGCCAGCTCCTACGGCATCCGGCGCTACTTCCAGGATGACCAGGCGCTTTCTTTCTCGGTGGACGCCTCTGGCGCCCCAGGCACCCACTGGCCAGAACCTCGCCCGGGTCCCGTTCGTCCGGTTCTCGATTGGCAAATTGAGCAGAAAGGTGGCGCATGATGAAAAAACTTTTAAAAACTCTGCTTGGGAAAGTGCCTTTCGCCGCGGAAGCCTATTGGATGTACGAGGGCTCCAAAAAGCCCTGGAATGCCCATTATCAACTCGCCGGGCTGCAGGAAGTGCTGCCGCAAGCTGTGGCGGAAGTGAAACAATTCGGGTTGAAGGCTGACCCCTCAAAAAAGGTCTGTATCTTCGCCACCCTGCACTATTGGATCGAGCAGGCTGGTTTGGTGGCATTGGCACTCGCCGGGCAGGGGCACCAGGTGGAACTTTCTTATCTGCCATATGCCGAGTGGGATAAACCTATTGCCAATTTTGACCTGCGCATGCAGCACCTCTACAGTCAACAAACGCTTTTGCCTGCTGACGACGTGATGCGCATCGTGCCCCTGATGGATTTCCCCTCCTATCTCAACGATTCCGATGACAAAGTGAAGTTATCAGACTATCCTCCTGAATTGAAGGAGATCGCGCGACAGGTTTCAGATTACGACACGCAGTACACGCTGCAGGTCGAAGAAACCGACACCCACAGCAAGCTGTACAAGCTGCGCCTGCAGCGCAACACCCAGGCAGCCATGGCGCTCTATGACTGGCTGGCGGCATCCCAACCGGATGTCCTCATCCTGCCAAATGGCACGATCCTTGAAATGGGAGTGGCTTACCAGATCGCCCGCATGCTTGGCATTCGAACGGTCACGTTTGAATTCGCCGACCAACGCGAACGCATCTGGCTGGCGCAAGACGATGAGATCATGAGCCACCACACCGAGGAACTCTGGCAGGGTTTGGGTGGGCAGCCGCTCCCCGAAGCCGCGAGAAAAGCGGTTGGAGATCTCACCTTTGCGCGTAAAAACGCGAAACTCTGGGGCGATTTTGCCCGCCAGTGGCAGCAAACGCCTGCCCGCGGCGGCTCAGAAGTGCGCCACGCCTTAGGGCTGGACGACCGCCCCGTGGCGCTGCTGGCAACCAACGTGCTCGGCGACAGCCTCACACTCGGGCGCCAGCGCATCTCGGAGACCATGGCTGAGATGATCGTGGGCACCATCCGCTGGTTTCTGGATCACCCGGAAGCCCAGTTGGTGATTCGTGTTCATCCTGGCGAGCTCAAAACCCACGGCACCTCGATGGTGGACGTGATTGAAAAGAACTTCCCCAAGTTGCCCGAACACATCCACGTGGTGCGCCCCGGGGATAAGACCAACACCTACGACCTGGTGGAGACGACCGATTTTGGCATCGTCTACACCACCACCGTCGGCTTGGAAATGGCCATGACCGGGCTGCCCGTGGTGGTCACCGGCAAAACCCACTATGCCGAAAAGGGCTTCACGTTCGATCCAGCCAGCTGGCAGGATTACGAAGCGATCCTCTCCAGGCTCGTGGCTAACCCCAGCGCCATGCGCCTGAGCCAAAAACAGGTGGAACAAGCCTGGCTTTACGCTTACTTGTTCTTTTTTGAGTTCTCGCTGCCCTTCCCCTGGCATTTGCTATGGCTGCACGAGGACTTCCAAGCCCGTCCAATGCGCTTTGTGCTCTCACCTGAAGGTCAACAGCGTTACGCTCAGACCTTTGGCTATCTGCTGGGCGAACCGCTAAACTGGGCAGCCCGCGGTCTGGCAAGGCTGCCTTCACTTTCTGAACAAGAGGAGACTCCCAAATGAGTCCGGATTCCGTCAAAAAAGAAATTGGTCAGTTCTATGACAAGATCGGCTGGCAGTTGGAAGGCGACGTTTACCAGAACGCCCGCTACGAGGACCTGCGCCCGGTTTCAGCCGAGTATATTCACCGCTGCCACATGCGCGTCAAGCGCCATCTCGCGCCAACCGGAGACTTCCTTTTGGACGCCGGCTCTGGTCCGGTGCAATATGACGAGTACCTTACCTATTCCCAGGACTATCGCTACCGGGTCTGCATGGACCTTTCAGTGGTCGCCCTGCAGGAAGCCTGCAAGCGCCTTGGCGAGAAGGGCATCTATGTTAATGCCGACATCGCCAACCTGCCCTTCAAGGATGACACCTTCGATGGGATCGTTTCGCTGCACACCATTCACCATGTGCCAATTGAAGAAAAAGTAGGCGTTTACGAGGGTTTGCATCGCACCCTCAAACCCGGCCGCAGTATGGTGACCGTGGACGGATGGGCGGAGGTGCCGCTGGCGAAGGCGATGAACTTCTTTATGCGCATCACCAATCGCTTGCGTCGTTGGACGGGCAAGGAAGCCCCCAAGATGCCCCCGGATGTGCAACCAACCGGGCAAAATGGCGAAGGCGCAAAGCAACCGGCTGGCACCTTCGTGCTCAAAACCAGCGCGAAATGGTTCCACAACGTCATGAAAGATCAACTGCCCTACGAGATTCGCGTTTGGCGCAGTGTATCGGTAAAATTCTTACGTTCAGTGATTCAACCCGAATGGGGTGGGCGTTTCTGGTTGAAAGTGCTGTATCGGCTGGAGGAATGGTTTCCGCATTACTTCGGTGAAAAAGGTCAGTACCCGCTGATTGTGATCAAAAAGTAGAATGCGCGAATGCGTCAAGGAGAAATTATGGATTGGCAGAATAAAGTTGTCCTGGTTACCGGTGGCACCGGATCTTTTGGTAAGAAATTTATCCGCCTGATGTTGGATGAGTATCACCCGTCAAAAATTATCGTTTTCAGTCGGGACGAGTTGAAACAGCACGAAATGCGCACCACCGGCGGCTTCGATCACCCTTCGATCCGCTATTTCATTGGTGATGTGCGTGACCGCGAGCGTCTTTCGCGCGCGTTTTACGGCGTGGACATCGTGGTGCACACCGCCGCGCTAAAGCAGGTGCCTGCCTGCGAGTACAACCCGATGGAAGCCATCAAGACCAATATCCTCGGTTCCAGCAATGTGATTGAAGCCGCGATCGAGAACGGAGTCAGCAAGGTGATGGCGCTTTCCACCGACAAAGCCGTCAACCCGGTCAACCTCTATGGCGCCACCAAGCTGGCCGCCGAAAAGCTGATGGTCCAGAGCAACGCCTATGCAGGCGGTCGCAACACGCGCATCTCCTGCACGCGCTATGGCAACGTGGTTGGCTCGCGTGGTTCGGTCGTTCCCCTCTTCCTCAAGCAGCGCCCCAGCGGTGTTTTGACCATCACTGACGACCGCATGACCCGCTTCTGGATCTCGCTGGAGCAAGGCGCGCGCTTCGTGATCAGCTGCATCGAGCAGATGCAGGGCGGTGAGCTTTTCATCCCGAAGATCCCCAGTATGAAAATGACAGACCTTGCCAAGGCAATGGCTCCCGAAGCGGAAATCCGCATCATCGGTATTCGTCCGGGTGAGAAACTGCACGAATCGCTCATCTCCGAAGACGAAGCCCGCACCACAGTCGAACTGGATGACATGTTTGTAGTCCAGCCGGCCGGCGAACCACTCTGGTTCGGACACGCCTGGGCTCAGAAAGGGCGCGCTCTTCCCGAAGGCTTCACTTACACCAGCGCGAACAACACCGAGTGGCTGGACGTGGATGGGATCAATGCCATCATTAAACCGATCGAAGCAGAATTAGCACCGGAAGTGAAGAAATAATGACCCGCCTTCTCGTCACCGGCGCCAGCGGTATGCTGGGTGCAAACCTCGCCCTCCTTGCTCAAAATCTGGGCTACGAGGTTCTGGGCTGGACGAATTCCCGCCCCCTGGTCAGTGCGCCTTTTGCTACCCGTCCGGTAGACTTCTGCGATCAGCAAGCATTAGCGCAGGCCTTCAAGGCCGCCGAGCCAAACGCGCTGATCAACTGCGCTGCGCAAGCCAACGTGGACGCAGCCGAAAAACAGCCCGAACACGCATTTCGTATCAACGCCGAAGCCGCCGGAGAACTGGCACAGATGGCACGGGCAGCCAATGTGCCCATGATACAGGTTTCAACTGATGCCGTGTTCGATGGCACCCAGGGCGATTACAAAGAAAACGACGCCCCCAACCCACTGAATACCTATGCCAAAAGCAAGCTGGCAGGTGAGCAAGCCGTAGCGGAAGCAAACCCCGAGGCTGCCATCGCCCGCGTGGTCTTCTATGGCTGGTCTCTAACCGGCACGCGCAGCCTGGCGGAATTTTTCTACAACAACCTTTCTGCAAATAAGCCCGTAAACGGCTTCACAGACATGTTTTTCTCACCGCTCTACGTTGGGCACCTGGCAGAAGCGCTTTTGGAAATGCTTGAAAAACGCTTATGCGGTATCTATCACGTGTATGCGCCAGAAAGCCTGAGCAAGTATGATTATGGAGTGCAGCTGGCGCACGAATTCGGATTGGACGCGAGCCTGATCCATCCGATTTCCGCCCTCGACTCCGACCTGCTCGCCCGCCGTTCACTAAACCTGAGCATGAACACCGACAAACTCCAGGCCGCCCTTGGCAAACCCTCGCCAAGCCAGGCTGAAGGCTTGCGCGCCTTGCACGCTGACTTTGATTCTGGTCTGCGTCAAACATTGCTTTCACTTAACCACTAAGGAGAGGACATATGGAACTCAAAATTGGTAACACCCTGATTGGAGACAATCACCCCACCTGGTTCATTGCCGACATTGCCGCCAATCACGACGGCAACCTTGAGAGGGCGAAGCACCTCATCCATCTCGCCCACGAAGCCGGCGCGGATGCCGCCAAGTTCCAGAACTTCCGCGGACCTGAAATCGTCTCGGACTATGGCTTTAGCCACATGAACTCTCAGGTCTCGCACCAGGCAAAATGGAAGAAAACCGTCACCCAGGTCTACGACGAAGCCTCTATGCCTTTTGACTGGACGCCTGTCCTCAAGGAAGAATGCGACAAAGTGGGCATCACCTACTTTTCAGCTCCCTATGACTTCGACGCCATCGACATGCTCGATCCCTTCGTGCCTGCCTACAAAATTGGCTCCGGTGACATCACCTGGATTGAAGCCTGTTTGCGCATGGCGCGCAAGGGCAAACCCGTCCTGCTCGCCACGGGTGCATCCACCATTGGCGACGTGCAGCGGGCGGTTGACGCTCTGCTGCCCGTGAACCCGCAGCTTGTATTGATGCAATGCAACACCAACTACACTGCCGCCGATGGTAATTTTGACAGCATCCACCTCAACGTGCTTAAGACATACCGCCAGATGTGGCCAGACCTGATCCTGGGCCTCAGCGACCATACCCACGGGCATGCCACCGTTCTCGGAGCTGTGGCTCTGGGCGCGCGCGTGGTTGAAAAACACTTCACTGATGACAACCACCGCGAAGGTCCCGACCATGCCTTTGCCATGAATCCGACCAGTTGGGCTGAGATGGTGAACGCTACGCGCCAGTTGGAACGCGCTATGGGTTCCGCTAATAAAACCATCGCGGAAAATGAACACGACACGGTTGTGGTGCAGCGACGCTGCCTGCGTGCCGCGCAGGATATCAAGGCTGGGCAGACGCTAACCCGCGAAATGATCGACGTTTTGCGCCCTGCCACACCCGGCGCCATCATGCCTTACGAAATCGAACTGGTTGTAGGACATATCGCCCGCCAGGATATTCCCGCCGGGCAGGAACTACGCTGGACCCAGCTTGGATAGGAACTGATGCGAATCCTGTACTTCACGCGTGCTGATTCTGTGCACGATCAACGGTTTTTGGCAGCCCTGGCGGAAAGCGGGCACGAAGGTTTTGTGCTGCGCCTTCACCCCGGGGAGTACCCCACACCCAGCGGCATTAAAGTCGTAGAGTGGAACGGTATTGAAGGCCAGTTGACCGAAAACGACATCCCCCACCTCACCCAGGAACTCAACGACGTACTAACCTCGGTTCAGCCGGACCTGGTGCATGCTGGACCGCTACAGGACCTGGCGTTCCTGGTCGCAAGGACTGGTTTTACGCCCCTGCTGAGCATGAGTTGGGGTTTTGACCTGATGCACGACGTACTCGCGAGCCCTGACACTGCCGAAAAAGCATGTTTCGCCCTGGGGCGCTCCGTCCGCTTGATCACAGACGCCCACTGCTCTGCCGCGCAGGCCGAAAAGATGGGCTTCGACCCCGAGAAGATTTGCATTTTCCCCTGGGGCGTCGACCTGGCGCACTTCACGCCGGCGTCAGCCCGCGTCCGTGGCACTGTTTGGCGTGAGCGCCACGGCTGGGGCAACAAGCGCGTACTGCTTTGCCTGCGCAGCTGGGAACCCAACTATGGTGTGGATGTGTTGCTCAGAGCTTTCGTTGAAGCAGCCCAAAAAGATGACAGCCTGCGCCTGATCCTGCTCGGAGATGGCAGCCAGCGTGAATTGTTGCTCACCATCCTGCAAGAAGCAGAAATGAACGACAGGGTTTTCCTCGGTGGGCGTGTGCCCAACCAGGACTTAATCACGTATTATGGAGCAGCAGACATCTATGTTACTCCGAGCCATGTGGATGGCTCTTCGGTTTCCCTGATGGAAGCCATGGCTTGCGGCGTGCCTGTGATTGCATCCAATATCCCCGCCAACGCCGAGTGGGTCACCGAGGGGCAGTCCGGCTGGTTATTCCCTGATGGGGACTATCACGCGTTGGCAAAGTTATTGCTGCAGATACCCTCACTCGATCTTCCTGCTGCTGGTACGAGAGCGCGCAAGATTGCCGAAAAACGTGCCGACTGGCGGCGAAATAAACAATTGCTGTTCCTCTGTTGGGAACAAGCTCTGACCTCTTCAAAAGGAGGGTCTCAATGAAAACCAGAATCTTACTTATTTTTTTGGTACTGACGATCCTAACCATGGCGTGCAGCCTGCCTTCCTTTGGCTCAAAGGACACGCCCGCCCCCCCAACACCAACACCCACCCCCGACACTGGCATGCAACTCTACTACGGCATCGGCATGCAGATCATGCTCCCACCCTCCTACGTGGCGGAAGATATAGACAGTGAACTACCGACAATCATTGCGACGATCAAGGATTTTGTGGGCGGCGATTCCGGACCACTTTCTGACCTGGTAGATAGTATCGAAGGGAATATAGGTTGGTATGGCTACGACAGCGATAACGCGGCGGTCTATCCCACCCGTCTGATCATCCTGCGCAACAAGGCTTTCTCGAAATTACCTGTGAGCATGATCAGCCTTGGGTTGGAGCAAGTGCTTGGCAACGATTCCGCGCTGGTGGACAGCGACTCGATCAAACTTGGTGGTCGAAACATTACGCGGCTGAGTTATTCCAAGGACTCGACCGCCTGGGTTGCGTATATTTTTAAGGAAGCAGATTACCTCTGGATGGCACTTTATCTGACCACTCCTGCCAACATGGCAGCTGAAATGGACGATTTTGAAATCAGCGTGGGCTCGATCCAGATTGACGCTGTTCAACCGGCACCCTAACGGAGCACTGTGAACGATCCAAAAACTGTTGCGATCATCCAGGCTCGAATGAGCTCATCCCGATTACCGGGTAAAGTGCTGCGCCTGGTTGGAAGCCAACCGATGCTGGCACGCGTACTGGCACGCGCCAGCCGCGCCAGCCTGGTGGATGAGGTCATGGTGGCAACCACCACAGACCCCAGCGATGAGCCGATTGCTGAATACTGCAAAAGCGCTGGCACAACCTGCTTTAGGGGCGACCTATACGACGTGCTGGACCGTTACTACCAGGCTGCAAAGTCAGGCGGCGCGACGGTGGTGGTTAGGCTGACCGCGGATTGCCCAATGATCGACCCGGAAGAGATCGATCGTACGATCGCGCAGTTTCACCTGACCTGCGCCGACTTCACCGCAAACCGCCTGCCTCCCCCCTTTAGAAGGACTACCCCTGTCGGTATGGATACAGAAGTGGTTTCGTTTGACGCGCTTGAACGCGCCTGGCAGGAAGCGGTTGAGCCTTTTGAACGCGAACACGTCATGCCATATCTTTATGATATGCCCGGCCGTTTCAAGATCAGCGTCGCCGATTGGGAGAAAGACCTGAGTCACTTACGTTTCACGGTCGATACGCCTGCGGATCTCGAGGTTGCTAACCAGGTTTACACTGAATTCAATGACCGGGATGATTTCACGCTGCAAGACCTGCTGGCCGCCAACGCGCACCATCCTGAGTGGCAGGCGCAGTTGGCTGGCGTAAAGCATAAGGACCTTTTTGAGGTCGATAAACGCGCAAAAAAGCTGGATCAGGGGCAAACAGCAGAAAGAAATGAGCCGTCTCATGACAGTTGATCAGCCCTTGTCCAAACTCCATTGCCCGCTTTGCAGAAAATCAAAAGCCACTGTCATTTCTGAAATGGACTCATTTGGCTTCAAGGTCCGATACTATCTCTGCCAGACCTGCGGATTCGTCTTTCAAAATCCCGGAGAGAGTGCTGCCGCGGATCCTGCCTTTTACGAGGAAACCTACCGCAAGTTGTACCAATCAACCGAAGAACCCACCGCCAAGGACCTGCGCCAACAGCGCCTGCGCGCGGAATACCAGCTCAATCTGATGCAGAATCACGGCGTCTGCCGCTTATCGCGCGCTCTGGACATCGGCGCGTCCTCGGGCACCTTAATGCAAACCATCCACGAGGCTTATGGTGGCGAGATGATCGGCGTGGAACCGGGCAACGCCTATCGTAAGCTGGCAGAAGAGAAGGGTTTTAAACTGTATTCTTCCCTTGAGCAACTGCAAGCCAACGAAACTGCCAGGTTCGACCTGGTCACCATCATGCACGTGCTCGAGCATCTCGAAGATCCCTTGGGCACACTGAAAGACATCAAAACCCATTTGTTGGAAGATTACGGTTTTTTGCTGTTGGAGGTGCCCAACTTTTACGCGCACGAGTCCTACGAACTGGCGCATTTGAGCTGCTTTACCGAACGCACTCTGAGCGAAATGCTCAAGCAGGCTGGCTACAATGTCTTGTACCTGCGCAAACACGGCCATCCGCGTTCGGAAACGCTCGAGCTCTACCTGACCGTGCTTGCCCGTCCGGAGGGTGAACCAGATGAGAGCATGGCGATAATTCCCGAACGTAACGTCGCCCTAAAACGCACCTTGGGCACGCTTAAACGGAATTTGTTGACCAAACTCATGCCGGGCAAAACCTGGCTGCCCCTGGAGGATGAAGCCTGATGCCGCCCGCCTTGACCCTTTTCACGGCTCCCAAGCCCTTCACCAACCCTCATATTGCCACTATTCAACGCAACGCGCTCCGAAGCTGGCAGGCGTTGGGAGAGTCTGTCGAGATTGTCCTGATCGGTTCCGACGAAGGCATCGCGGAAGCTGCCGTGGAGTTTGGCTTTCGGCATCTGCCGGACGTGCCCGTCAACCAGCTTGGCACACCTCTTATCAGCGGCATTTTCAAGCTTGGTCGCCAGGCTAACCAAAGCCCCCTTCTGGCTTACGTCAATGCCGACATTATCCTTTTCCCCAATTTTTTGGAGGTTGCCGGGCAAGTCGCGGAAAAGTTGCCAAAGTTTCTGCTGGTTGGTCAACGCTGGGATTTGGAAGTCACCGAGCTTTTAAACTTCGATGGCGATTGGGCTGAGCCTCTGCGCCGGCACACCTGGCGGGATGGCAAACTGCACGAGCGGGCTGGAAGCGATTATTTCGTCTTCCCACGTGCTTGTTTTCAGGATATTCCGGATTTCACCGTCGGACGCGCGGGTTGGGACAACTGGATGATCTTCAAGGCCAGGCGAGAAAGCTGGCCGGTGGTGGATTGCACCTCCGATCTCGACATCATCCATCAAAGTCACGATTACAGCCATCTGCCTAACGGACAGCCGCACTACCGTCTGCCGGAAACGGGCGAGAACATCCGCCTGGCAGGTGGAAGACGCACCATTTTTGATCTCAACGATGCCTCGCATCGCCTGGTCCACGGCAGAATCGAAACCATGCCGCGCGACTGGAAGGGCAAACTGCGCGAGTTTCAGAATCGCCCGATGCTCAAAAATAACAGCTTCGCTCTAACCCAGCTGCTCTTCACCCTGTTTCAGCCGAAGCGCGCCTGGGTTGAGTTCTGGAAAAACCGGGAGATGGAAAAAGTCATGCAGTCCTCCCGGGAATCGGCATCAAAGTAAAGGAATAAGCTATGCGAGTTGGGCAAAATCCTGCAAAAACAGTCAAGGAAGTGGCAAAACCAAAGCGGATCACGGTTGCCGTGTTGAACTATATTCCATTTTTGAGCGGTTTCTTCGCGGAAACGTTCGATGTGCTCAAGCTTTGCCTCGGCAGCATCTGGGAAAACACCGATTTACCCTATGACCTGCTGGTGTTCGATAACGCCTCCTGCCCCGAGGTGCGCCAATACCTCGTCGAGAAGCAGCAAGAGGGTAAGATCCAGTTCCTGATCCTCTCAGACACCAACCTGGGTAAGGGCGGCGCCTGGAATATCATGCTGGCTGCCGCTCCGGGGGAAGTGATTGCCTACACGGATAACGATTGCTACTTTTTCCCCGGCTGGCTATCCAATTCGCTGAAAGTGCTCGAAACCTACCCCAACGTGGGCATGGTCACCTCCCGTCCGATTGCCAACGATAACAGCTACAACTCCAGCACGGTTGCCTGGGCGCATATCGAGACCGAAGCCGAAATTCAGTTTGGCAAGTTCCTGAAATGGGAAGATTTCCATTCCTTTGTTTCCAGCCTTGGAGTCACCGAGGAAGAAGCTCAGCAACGTTACGCTACACTTGAAGATGCCACGCTTTCGTACAAAGGCGTGCCCGCCTACCTGGGAGCCATCCATTATCAGTTCCTGGCATACAAGCGCGTGCTGCAGCAGTTCCTGCCGTTTGATATGGACCGCCCCATGGGACAGGTGCAGCGATTGGACGGCAAGGTCAATGACGCCGGCTATCTGCGCTTGATGACATCCGAGCCATACATGCAGAACATGAGCAACCAGGTTCCTGAGTGGGCCAGGCAAGAGGCTGCGAAAGCTGCCAACAAAGTGCCGGAAAAGAAAAAGAGCTTCCAATTAAAGAACCTGCGGGTCATCAAATGGCCATTAATGCGTCTTTACGATTGGATCTTTAAAATTTACTGGAGAGAAGAGTAGCCTCCTGTCAGCTACTGGAGAAACAGATGAAATTCTTGATTGCAGGCTTAGGTTCCATCGGCAGGCGCCACTTGCGCAACCTACGCGCGCTTGGACAGGAAGATATCATACTCTACCGCACGCACCTAGCCACCCTGCCAGACGCGGAGCTTAGCGATTGTCAAGCTTTTTCGGAGCTAAGTCTCGCGCTTGCTGAAAAACCTGATGGCGTCATTGTCGCCAACCCTACCTCGTTGCATTTGGAAGTAGCAACCGCTGCCGCTAAGGCTGGCGCGGCACTGCTGATTGAAAAGCCGCTATCTGACGGCTCAGCCGGACTTGGCGAATTGCAATCGGCGCTCGAATTGAGCGGCAAGCCGGCCATGGTGGGCTTCCATTTCCGCTTTCACCCGGTGCTCAACCAGGTAAAAAATCTTCTGGAAAGCGGTCTGCTCGGCAAGCCGATCTCTGCTCGCGCCCATTGGGGTGAATATTTGCCAGGCTGGCACACCTGGGAGGACTACCGAAGATCCTACGCCGCCCGCGCCGACCTTGGCGGTGGTGTTGTGAATACCCTTTCACACCCCTTGGACTATTTGCGCTGGCTGCTGGGAGAAGTGGAAAGTGTCAGCGCCTGGACAGGCAAGCTGAGCGACCTAGAGCTGGACGTGGAAGATCATGCCGACATCCTGCTTCGCTTTGCAGGCGGACAGGCAGCCAGCGTGCATTTGGATTATTACCAGCGCCCACCTTCCCACACGCTCGAGATCACTTGCGAGGATGGTCGGATCATCTGGGATAATGCTACCGGTGATGCCCGGGTCTTCCACGCGCAGAGCGGCGCAACTGACGTGCTCGTGCCGCCAGAAGGTTTTGAGCGTAACCAGATGTTCCTGGATGAGATGGCAACCTTTGTGCGCCTTTGTCAGGGTGAAACACTGCCCCACTGCACGCTCTCGGACGGTATCCGGGTTCAGGAGCTTGTGCTGGCGGTCAAGCAGTCCGCTGCGCAAGATGGCGCAATGGTCAGGCTTACCTGATGGTAGAATTCAGACGATATCAACACGAGGAAACTATGAGTAATATCCTTGAGAAATTTGACCTCCACGGCAGAACAGCCGTCGTTACCGGCGGAGCTGGCCTATTGGGGCGGCAGTTCTCGCTGGCGCTTGCCCAGGCAGGTGCCAACGTCCTGGTGGCAGACCTTGCACAAACCGCTGCTGAAGCCCACGCTCTCACTTTGCGTGAGCAAGGCTTGCGGGCTGAAGGCATTGGCGTGGACGTCACCGACCCCAATTCCACCCAGGCGATGGTCCAAGCCGCCCAGGAGATCTTCGGCAGCCTGGATATTTTGGTTAACAGCGCCGCGCTTGACCCCAAGTTTGACCCTGCCAATGCTGGCGCGCAAGGCGCCAACGCCTTTGAAAGCTATTCGCTCGACTCCTGGCGCCAGGCGCTGGATGTCAATCTGACAGGCATGTTTCTCGCCTCGCAGGCTGCCGTGCAGCCAATGCTTGCAGCAGGTAAGGGCGTCATCATCAATATTTGTTCCACCTACGGGCTGGCTGGTCCGGATCAGCGGCTCTACGAACGCCCGGATGGCAGCCGTTCTTACAAGCCCGTCTATTACTCCGTCACCAAAGCCGGCGTATTGGGCTTTACGCGCTATTTGGCAGCCTATTATGCCGGTAAGAACATCCGCGTCAACGCTCTGACCCCCGGTGGGGTCTACAACGGGCATGACCAAGTCTTCACGGCGCAGTATTCCGCACGCACCATCCTGGGACGCATGGCAAACATCGATGAAATGAGTGCTGCCATGCTCTTTTTGTGTTCGGATGCCAGCAGCTACATGACCGGCAGCAACCTGGTAGTCGATGGAGGGTGGACGGCATGGTAAGCAAACCTGAAGTGTTGGCACTCGTCCCGGCAAGGGGCGGCTCAAAGGGTATTCCCCGTAAAAACATTTGCGATTTTGCCGGCGCGCCGCTGATTGCCTACAGCATCGCCGCAGGCTTGCAGTCGCAGCATATAACGCGTGTAATCGTCTCAACGGATGATGAAGAAATCGCCGCGATTGCCCGCCAGTGGGGGGCTGAAACGCCTTTCTTGCGGCCTGCGGAATTCGCCCAAGACGACACCACCGACCTGCCCGTTTTCCAACAAGCTCTCTCGTGGCTGGCTGAAAATGAAAATTATCACCCGGAATTCGTGGTGCAATTGCGCCCAACCTCACCGGTACGACCTGTCGGTTTGATCGATGAAGCCATCGAACTGATACTCACCAACCCACAGGCGGACTGTGTGCGCGGCGTGGTACCGAGCGGACAAAACCCCTTCAAGATGTGGCAGATCGAGCCCGACTCACGCCGGCTTAAGCCCCTTTTGAGCTTGCCGAACCTGAAAGAGCCCTATAACGCGCCCCGCCAGGAACTGCCCAAGACCTACTGGCAAACTGGGCATGTGGATGTCTTCCGCGCCAGCACCATCTTTGAAAAAGGCTCTCTGACTGGAGACCTTATTTTGCCGGTGTTGATCGACCCGCGCTACACGGTGGATATCGACACCCCGGCGGATATGGCGCGCTACGCCAGGCTGATGCAGGACCCAGAACTCAATCCCGTTGACCCCCTCAAGAGCCGGCGGCAATTCCCAACTCAGCCGAAGCTGCTGGTGATGGATTTTGACGGCGTCTTCACTGACGACACCGTCATCACCGACCAGGACGGGCGTGAAAGCGTGACCTGCAGCCGCTCAGATGGCTTTGGTCTGGATATGCTGCGCCAGCACGGCAAAGTGCATGCCATGATCCTCTCACGGGAAGAAAACCCGGTGGTCAGCGCCAGGGCGCGCAAACTGAAACTCGAAGTCTACCAGGGCGTGCAGGACAAAGCCCAGGCAATCCAGCAGCTCATAAAAGAACACAACGTAACCCAGGCGGAGGTCATTTACATCGGTAACGACCTGAACGATCTGGCTGTATTACCATTTGTGGGGTACTTTGCTTGTCCCAAAGACGCGCACGCAGAAGTAATCCGGCGTGCGGACCTGGTGCTGAGCAAACCAGGCGGTCGCGGCGCTATCCGCGAATTGATTGAGATCATCCTTAGGAGCGAACATGAATCGTGAAGTGAGTATAGGTAACCGCAAGATCGGCGATGGATATCCCGCTTATATTATTGGCGAAATTGGTATAAACCATAACGGCGACATTGACGTCGCTAAAAAATTAATGGAGGTTGCCAAAAACGCAGGCGCGGACGCGGTTAAATTCCAGAAACGCACGCCCGAGTTGTGTGTGCCGGAACATCAGCGCAGCCAGATGCGCGACACCCCCTGGGGCTACATCACTTACCTGGATTATCGCTACAAAGTGGAATTCGACGAGGAAGATTATACGGAGATCGATCGATTTGCTAAAGAAATCGGCATTGATTGGTTCGCCTCTTCCTGGGATATACCTTCACTGGAGTTTATCGAACGCTTCAATCCGCCTGCCCATAAACTCCCTTCCGCGTTACTGACGGACCTGGAGCTGCTGCGGGCATACCGCGCAACCGGCAAACCGCTGATCGTCTCAACCGGCATGTCCACTCTCAACGAGATCAAGGCTGCCCTGGAGCTCATCGGTGAAGAAAACCTGATCCTCTGCCACACCACCAGCAGCTATCCCTGCCCGCCGGAAGAACTCAACCTGCGCATGCTCCAAACCCTGCGCGACATGACCAGCATCTGCCCGATCGGATATTCCGGGCATGAAGTTGGCCTGGTGCCTTCGGCCGTGGCTGTGGCACTGGGTGCTTGCCTGGTGGAGCGCCACATCACGCTTGACCGCGCCATGTGGGGCTCAGATCAGAGCGCCTCGGTGGAACCGCAAGGGCTCGCCAGCCTGGTGAAGTACATCCGCGTCACCGAGCGTTCGCTGGGTGATGGCGTCAAACGTGTTTATGACAGTGAGTTGTCTTCGTTGAGCAAATTGAGGCGGTTTAGCCAGTAATATGAGCATTCCACAGTTTTTCGATCGCGTAGGCCGGCGGGTTAAGCTCGAGGCGGCACATCGTGACAATGATCGCCGTTTTGTCGCTTTATCGAGCCTGGTAGCTGCCAACTCACCGGAAAGTACCGCTGCGCCAGTGATTTTTTTTGATGTCTCCACGCGTCTGACCGGCACCAGCCTGAATGCGGCTTTTGCTGTTTTGAGTGCCTGGTCGCTCGAACTAAAAGGCGTGCGCGTGATCCACTTTGTGTGCCAGCAAGGCCTGGCGCCCTGCGTATTCGGCACAAAACGAAACGCTTTGCACCAGAATCCACCATGCAAAGGCTGCATGCGGCAGTCCGAAGCGCTTTTCGGGCAGTCCGAGGTGGTTTCTCTCGGTTTTGATGCCGAGGCGCTGCCCCAGGGGCTGCTTGCACCCCTCAACCTCAACCAATTAAGCCGTTTCACCTTCGCTGACTTACCGCTTGGCAAGCTTGCGCTGCCCTCCATGCGCTGGATCCTGCGCCGGCATCACCTCAAAGACGACGAACTGACACGCTCCCTTTTCAAGCACTACATCAGCTCAGCATATTCGCTTGCACTACAATTTGAAGCGCTTGTCGAGGAAACCCAACCGCAGACTGTGGTGGTCTTCAATGGCATGCAATACCCCGAAGCGACCGCCCGATGGGTGGCGCGCAAGCACGGTATCCGCGTCGTTAGCCACGAAGTGGGCCTGCGTCCTTTCAGCGCTTACTTCACCGAAGGGGACGCCACCGCTTATGACCTGGACATTCCTGCGGATTTCCAACTGGACGAGGCTCAAAATCAACGCCTGGATGAATATCTGAACAAGCGTTTCAAAGGCGATTTCCACATGGCTGGAGTCAAGTTCTGGCCGGAAATGAGCGAGCTCAGTCATGAATTCCAGCAAAAAGCAGCCAGATTCAAGCAGATGGTGCCAGTCTTCACCAACGTTATCTTCGACACCAGCCAACCGCATGCCAACGTGGTATTTGAAGACATGTTCACCTGGCTCGATTCCCTGCTTATGACCGCCCGGTCACATCCTGACACGCTGTTTGTGATCCGTGCCCACCCTGATGAAGCCCGCGTGGGTAAAGCCAGCGAAGAATCGGTGGAAGAGTGGGCAAAAGCACGCGGTGTGAAGCAGATCCCCAATCTGCACTTCATTCCTCCCCAGGAATACGTCAACTCCTACGACCTGATCCGCATGGCGAAGTTCGTACTGATCTACAACTCTACGATCGGGCTGGAAGCGTCCATACTCGGCGCGGCGGTGCTTTCGGCTGGCAAAGCCCGTTTCACTGCCTCCGATGTCGTATGGTTGCCGGAAACAATAGCCGCCTACCAAACCAAGCTCGACTTCCTGTTAGACGCAGAAACCGTTGAGGTTCCGGCACATTTCAAGCACAACGCCCGCCGATTCCTCTACTGGCAACTTTACCGTTCCTCGCTCGGCTTCGAAGACTTTTTGAAGCCGGATGGCGTCTGGGCGGGATATGTGACCCTTAAAGACTTCCCATGGCAGGCGCTGCTTCCTGAAAACTCAGCCGCGTTGCAGACTATCCACGACGGCATCCTGCGCGGCGGGGATTTTATGCTCAAGGAGGACCCCCAATGAAACTCGAAAAGATCGTTGCCTTGTTACCCATGCGCCACGATTCCAAACGCGTTCCCGGAAAAAACTACCGCCCCATGTGCGGCAAGCCGCTTTACGCGCACATTATCGAGACTCTCCTGAGCGTTGAGTCGATCAGCCAGGTGGTGGTGGACACCGATTCGCCGCCTGTGATTGAAGGGCTCGCGCGGGATTACCCGCAAGTCAAGGTGCTGCTGCGTCCGGAAGAACTGCGTGCTGATACCACCCCCACCAACGAGATCCTGGTTTACGATACTGCCCAGGTGCCCGCGGATCTCTACCTCCAAACTCACAGCACCAATCCGCTGCTCAAGGCTGAAACAATCCGGCGCGCCATTGAACAACTGCGCCAGTCCTACCCGGAGTACGACTCCCTCTTCGGCGTCACCCGGCTGCAGACCCGCCTTTGGGACGAGCTCGGACGTGCCGTCAACCACAACCCAGCGGTTCTCCTGCGCACGCAGGACCTGCCCCCAATCTACGAAGAAAATTCCTGTATCTACCTTTTCACCCGCGAAACCTTGATTTCCAGGCGCAACCGGTTGGGTGAGAGACCGATGATGTTCGAGATGGATGCCCGCGAAGCCACCGATATCGACGTGGAACTGGATTTTGTCATCGCCGAAACGCTGATGGCTCACCAAAATAAATAATGAGGTTGTTCGCATGAAGAACGTGTTAGTTTCTGCCCCCTATATGCTGCCTTTCATGGATCGCTTTGGTCCTATTCTGGAGCATTTTGACATTCACCCCATCATCCCGGAAGTGCATGAACGGCTTGAAGCGGAAGAAATCCTGCGCTATGCCGGTCAGTTCGAAGGGGCTGTTTGTGGTGATGACCGCTATAACGCCGATGTCATCAAAGCCTGCCTGCCCGCGTTGAAAGTGATTTCAAAGTGGGGCACCGGCATCGACTCGATCGACAAAGTGGCTGCAGAAATCATGGGTGTGCGCGTCATGAACACCCCAAACGCTTTCACCGTGCCTGTTTCTGAAAGCGTGTTGAACAGCATGCTCAACTTCGCCCGCCTGCAGCCCTGGATGGACCGCGCCATGAAAAATGGCGTTTGGGACAAAATCCCCGGGCACACCCTCAGCGAATCAACCATCGGTGTTATTGGCGTGGGCAATTGCGGCAAGGCTGTCCTGAGAAGGGCGCGTGCCTTCGGCATGAAGCTGCTGGGGAATGATATTGTTGAGATCGCGCCTGACTTTCTGGTGGAAAATGGCGTGGAAATGACCACCCTGGAGGACCTGCTGCGGCGCGCGGACTACATCAGTCTCAACACCACCCTGACCCCCTCCGCCTATCATCTGATTAACGCGGAAACCCTGCGCCTGGTCAAACCCAATGCCGTGCTGATCAACACTTCGCGCGGACCAGTGGTGCATGAAGCTGCGCTGGTTGAGGCACTGCAGCAAGGAAGCCTGCGCGGCGCGGCGTTGGACGTGTTTGAGCAGGAACCATTGCCTCTCGATAGCCCGCTGCTGCAGATGGACAACGTTCTGCTTTCCCCACACAACACCAACAGCAGTCCGTTTTATTGGGAACGGGTGCACTGGAACACCCTGCGTAATTTGCTGATCGGGCTTGATATTCCCGTGGGCGATATCGCCAGCCTCAAAGCGCTCGAAAAAGGCTCATAATTCTGACAGAAGAGGACATGCCATGACCAAATCAAAGAAAACCATCCTGATCACTGGTGCCGCTGGCGGCGTGGGGCGGGCAACCGTGAAGCACTTCCATGAGCGTGGCTTCCAGGTGATCGGGGTTGACCGTCAGAGTGTTTATCCCGAGTTCCCTTCCGATGGTTTGTTCATCCAGGCCGATATCTCCGTGCCGGAGAACCTCGAGATGATCTTTGTCCAGGCAACCCAATTCACACCCACCCTGGACGTGCTGGTGAACAACGCCGCCTTCCAGGTGACCAAACCCTTGGTCGAAACGACGGTTGAGGAATGGGATATGGTGATGGCATCCAACCTGCGCTCGGTCTTTTTGGGCGCCAAGCTGGCTTACCCGCTCTTAAAAGCGGAGGGTGGCGGCGCGATTGTGAATGTTTCATCGGTGCACGCCGTGGCTACCAGCGCCAACATCGCTGCTTACGCCGCCAGCAAAGGCGGACTGCTCGCGCTGACCCGTGCCATGGCAATCGAGTTCGCGCCGGATAACATCCGCGTCAATGCCGTGCTGCCCGGGGCAGTCGATACCCCCATGCTGCGTGCCGGCTTCCACCGCGGACGCGATAACGAAGCCTCCGAGGAGAGCCAATTAGCGGCTCTGGCTGCCAAAACCGTCAACGGCCGCGTCGCGCTGCCTGAAGAGATCGCCGCAGTGATCTACTTCCTGGCAGACGGAGCTCAATCAAGCTTCATTACCGGGCAGGGTCTGCTGGCTGATGGCGGCGCGACCTGCCGCTTGAGTACTGAGTGAGTATGAGCCAGTCAAACTCAACTCCTGAAGTTTCTGCGCTGGGTCGCCTTGCCCGCAATGGCTACGACTTCTTCAAGCGCGTTCCTGAGCTGCCCGCCGCTTACCTGCACCCCTGGCGGCGCGAATCCCGCCGCAGGCTGGGTCACTTGAAGGATAGCCACAAGGGCGAACGCTGTTTCATCGTCGGCAACGGTCCTTCCCTGAAAAACACCGACCTCAGCCGGCTCAAAAACGCGTTTGCCATTGGCATGAACCGGGTCTTTTTGGCTTCCGAGGAGCTTGGCTTCACCCCCAGCTGCCTGGTGTGCGTTAATGACCTGGTGGTGGAACAATCCGTGCCCGAATTCAATGCCCTTCAAATGCCCAAGTTTTTCTCATGGCGCGCCAGCAAGTGGCTGCAAATGGATGACTGGATGCACTTTATCTACACCACCTACACCACACCAAAATTCTCGACTGATGTGCGCAACCGGGTTTGGGAAGGCGCCACGGTAACCAATGTCTGCCTGCAGCTGGCTTACCACATGGGATTTACGGAAGTAATCCTGATCGGAGTGGACCACAGTTTTGCCACCAAGGGCAAACCCAACACCACGGTGCAATCCGAGGGCGATGACCCCAACCATTTCTCAGCGGCTTACTTTGGCAAGGGCTTCCGCTGGCAGCTGCCGGACCTGGAAACCTCCGAAATGGGTTACCGCATGGCACGCCAGGCTTACGAAAAGGCTGGCAGGCGCGTGTTGGACGCGACCATCGGCGGCAAGTTGGATATTTTCGAAAAAGTCAACTACGACAGTCTGTTTGGGTAGGAAACGACCGATTGTGCCGCCTGTGCCCACCGTGAAACGGATGGGTAGTCTCCAGCCCGAAAACACTCAACCCCCGATTTTGCCGCTCTCTGACCGAGCACAGGAATCAGCCGCAGGCATCCTCTTTAAAAAAAGAATGGAGACCTGGCGGTCATCTCACGTACACGGCGGGGACGCTGGTACAATCAACCACTATGATTGTGCCGGTCTTCTGACCGAGCACACGATCTCACCGAAGGTGTCCAGCGCGTGACGTCAGGTTGAAATTCGCATACTCTTCGAGCACGATGACCTGACCTAAAGTAAAGCATTACTGGTAAACCTGTAAACCCCCAACTTGAACTTCAACTATAATTCAACTATGATCTCCCAACCACTGGTCTCCATCATCACCCCCTCTTTCAACCAGGCTGCCTTCCTTGAACAGACGCTTCGCTCTGTTTTGGAACAGGACTATCTCAATATCGAATACTGGGTCATCGACGGTGGCTCAACGGATAACAGCGTTGAGATCATTGAACAATACGCCCAAAGGCTCACCGGCTGGGTTTCCGAAAAAGACAAGGGTCAGGCGGACGGCATCAACAAGGGTTTTGCCAAGTCCACCGGCGAGATCATTGGCTGGCTCAACTCGGACGACCTTTACTACCCGGGCGCGATCGCCGGCGCGGTGGAGGCCTTCCGCTTGCACCCTGATGCCTCCTTTGTTTTTAGCGACGTCGAGTCAATTGACGAACACGGCACCGCTTTCAACCAGATGCGTTACGGCGACTGGAAACTACCCGAACTCATGACCTTCCACATTATTGGTCAGCCCGGGGTCTTCATGCGTCGCGCGGTCCTCGAGCAAGCCGGCTACCTGGACCTCAGCCTAAACTACCTGCTCGATGTGCAGCTCTGGCTCAGAATGGCGGCGATCGCCGAGCCATGTTACGTTCCCGGTGCGGTCTGGGCTGCAGCCCGCATTCACTCGGATGCCAAGAACATCGCCCACGCGAAGGACTTTGGCGCGGAAGCCTTCCGCCTTGCGAAGTGGTTGTGCGAGGATGAACGCTTTTACCCGCTTTCCGGCCAATTGTTTAACAAAATCTGGGCTGGCGCCCACAGGTTGAACGCTTATTACCTGGTGGAAGCTGGTCAGTTCAAGCCCGCCTTGCGATCCTACGCCAAGATGCTGCGCCTGGCGCCATCTGCTTCCAAAGGCACATTCAGACGCATGGGCTACGCCGCCCTTGGCGCGCTTGGCGCGCAGAATTTGCGCCAGAGTTACGCCAATTGGCGCTTGAAACACTATCAAAAGCGCCAGCACAAATAAAAATCGTAATCCAGTTGTATTGCTAACTTCGAAAAAATGTAGGGTGGGTTGGCGTCTCATAATGTCAGCAAGAACACTCCTGTTTATAGCCAACCCACCACAATAACGGCAAAGTAATCTTCTTGCTACTTCACGAAAAGCCATAGTACGCCGCGTCAGCACTGCTTTGGATGGTGGGTTTGCTTTAGAAAAGCTCCAGAGGGTAAAGATTACAAGACGCCAACCCACCCTTGTATCTTTATAGTGATCTCAATTAAGCTATATACAGAGGTCAGTCAGGAAGGTGAGGGTGAATCCGCACCCACCCTTTGGAGCGAATCCTGAGATGTAGAAAGGATCCCCTCACCTATTTCTT
>Ga0209203_1000669_pt1 | contig 28394 bp, 28 predicted proteins | sample AD_UKC109_MetaG_FD_184423 | JGI IMG/M metagenome (GOLD analysis project Ga0209203, IMG submission 184423) | Active sludge microbial communities of municipal wastewater-treating anaerobic digesters from Hong Kong - AD_UKC109_MetaG (SPAdes)... | ecosystem: Engineered > Bioreactor > Anaerobic >... | reverse complement strand
CACGGTTATGCGTGGCGGCGACACCGATACCAATGCCGCTATCTGTGGCGCGCTTCTGGGTGCAGTGTATGGCCGCGAAGCCATTCCCGGGCAATGGGTCGAATCCCTTCTAAATTGCCGACCAGTTGCGGGACATCCGCGAGTACGACGGCCGCGCCCGGAGTGTTTCTGGCCAGCTGATGCTTTGGAGTTAGGACAGAGACTTGTCAGTTTGAAATAAGAATGCCGGTGAACCGAAAAAAAAATTTACACTGACTCTCCAGTAAATGAGCTTATGTAAATTAATTGCTCGGCTCTTAACTTATCCTAGATGAGGACTCATCCCGTTTACGAAATCGTGTACTCCCTCCACGGCACCGCCTCGATAGGCACATTGGCCATGAAGCGGGCGATGTCGTCGCGCCCGTAGTAAGTCGGAACTCCTCGATGGTCCTGAGCCATGAGCACAACCGGAATTCCGCCGAAGACCTGAGTGAAAGACCGCCGGAGTCGGTCTCCTTCAGTTCGATTCTGGATCACGTGAGGCTGGACGATGACCACACCGAAGGTTACCCCTTGCTCTTTGATTACCGCACCCTGAAACGTCATGGAATTTACTCCTTTTCGGGTTTCACAGGCACTCCGACCACCGGAAGCGACACGCACCCGATTCTTTGTTGTTGACAAGATAAGAAAAAAAATCTATCTTGTCAACGTTGACTTTTCCTATACGGTGATTACTTTTGTCAACGGAGGAGGTGCAAATGAATGGCGAGCGCATCCGGCAGATACGACTTGCAATGGGTCTTACCCTGGATGATCTCGTTGAGCGGATGGCGAAAACGGGAGTCACTATAACAAAGCAAGGTCTGTCAAATTATGAGAAAAACAAAAGAAATCCGCGCCCTCGTTTTCTTATTGTATTGGCTCGTGCACTGGGAGTGACGCCCCAGAATTTAATGAGGGAGCCCGTAATCAGTGTTGAATGGGCTGCTTTTCGATGTCAAACCAGACTGGGCGAGCGTCAGAAGGAGGAAATTCAAGCTTCCGCCATTTTAGCTGCGGAAAAGCAAGCTTACCTTCAGTCCATCATTTCACCTAAAATCGATTCCGTCTTACCATCAAAAAAACCAGTGGAAAATGCAGAAGCAGCTGAAAAAGCTGCTTACGAACTTCGACAATTCTGGAACCTTGGGTACGACCCGATAGAAAGCCTGACGCGAACAGTCGAGGACCACAATGGAATTGTTGCTGAATATCCAGCACCAGATACTCGATTTGACGGTCTTTCCGGCTGGGTGAACGGCTCGATCCCCCTGATTGTTGTGAATTCAAATGTGCCAGATGACAGACGCCGTTTCGATTTGGCACACGAACTCGGCCATCTTGTGATGGATTGCAACGGGATGCCACCAAAAGAAAGCGAAAAAATGGCCCATCGATTTGCTGGCGCCTTACTCGCACCTGAGACGGCCGTTCGAGAAGAACTGGGTGATTCTCGAAAAAACATCTGGCCAGATGAGCTTGGTCTCCTAAAACAAAAATATGGCCTTAGTATGCAAGCCTGGCTATTCCGAGCATTGGACCTAGAAATCATTTCTCAGAGCTTGTTTGTAAGAATGCGCATTGAATTCAATCGGCGTGGTTGGAATAGGACCGAACCCGTTAGATATGAGGGAGACGAGAAGCCCACGCGCCTTCGTCAGATGACACTGCGTGCAATTGCGGAAGGGATTATTTCAGCCGAAAAAGCCGAAGATCTTTGTCCTGGATGCGTGAAGGAAGAGGGGGCGTTGGGCACATTTGACCAGCCACTTAGTACCTCTCCAACCGAACTGATGCGGCTACCTTTGCAAAAGCGCCGAGAGCTTCTGGCCGAATCCGCGCTTAAGGCCGAAAACGAATATGCGACGAATAGTGAACTTACTGATTTCGATGCTTTCTCAGAGGATGATTTAAATGAGTAATGCTTCCATCGAGCCGCAACGAGGAGAGGTATGGCTTGTCCGCTTTGATCCCGCTATTGGATCCGAATTTCAAAAAACCCGTCCAGCGGTTGTGGTTAACGAGGACCAGATCGGTCGTTTGAACATGAGGATCGTGGTCCCAATTACAAATTGGAAAGAAGAATTTTCAGGCTTTCTTTGGGTTGTAGGGATAAAACCAACGGCGCTAAATGGCCTATCAAAAATCTCGGGAGCAGATTCATCGCAAGTAAAATCAGTTTCAATAAAGCGTTTTGAAAAGAAGCTCGGAACACTTTCAACCGCTGATTTGAAGGAAATCATTACAGGCGTTGTACTTTGCATTGGTTATGACTGCCCAATCTGCGAAAACAATATGGGAAATGGGTGAAGTAAAATGGCATATGACCTGACCAAATTCAACCTTGGCATTCTGAAGATTCAAGGAGATATGGAACGATTGAACAGAGCACTATCTCCTACTGTTCTAAGACTGCACGAAGATATGGAGCGGTGGAATAAAACCTTATCTCCTACTGTTCTAAGACTGCACGAAGATATGGAGCGGTGGAATAAAACCTTATCCCCTGCTGTTCTAAAACTGCATGAAGATATGGAGCGGTGGAATAAAACCTTATCCCCTGCCGCTCTCAAGCTTCATGAAGATATGGAACGGTGGAGCAAGGCACTCCGACCTGCCTATTTGTCCATTGCTGAACAAATGGGAAGGGCGGTTGAATTAAGGGATTCCTTGCGGACAATTGGTGGATTCTATGCACAGGAAGCTCTTGGGGCTCAAAGTGCATTGTCGAAACTATTCTCTCAGGTCCAAGCAGATTCCAGCTGGGTTACTGGTCTTAAAGCGGCTCATCAATCTTGGATCGAGCAATATAAGGGGATCGCACAAAGTATTGATATAGCGAGAACCGCTCTTTCGCCTTCCATCGAACGTATGGCGATTCAGGCTAGTGAGGCCGCTCGCCTGTTTCAAAACCTCCGATACGATTATATTGAAAATTTTTCAAAGCAGCTGGCCCCTCGTTTGTCGGACTTTCATAGTTACAGTCTTCGCTTTGCATCACGATACAACGATTTCGCTCAGTCATTTCAAACCCCTTCGACTTATTTGACAGTTCCTGAGAGGCCAATGCAGGATGTAAGTAGAGACCTCGTTCTTGCGACCCGAGCAATCTCGGTAGCAATTCCATATGAAGAAGAGGACAGCGAGGAGATTAGTAATGTCTTTGTCGAAATCGAAGAGAGTTTGACGCAAGATGTTTCGTTTTGCGAGTCCCTACTTTCACGAGTCGATCCTTCATTGCCCCGTTTATACATGGGTGCCCGAGAGGCGCTTTATAGTTCAAAATTTGATCGTGCGCGGCATGTTCTGTCCTCGCTAAGAGAATTGTGGTCACATTTGCTTCGGATGCTCGCTCCCGATCAGCTTGTGGTGCCGTGGGTTGCGGGAAAGAACGAGTTGCTCCATGAAGGCCGACCAACGCGGAGGGCGAGGATTCTTTTCCTGTCTCGAGGAATTGACTTTGATCCGCTGTCTGAAATGCTAGTTGCTGACACCCAAGCATTGATAAAGATGTTGGACTTTTTCAATAGAGTTCATGAATTAAATCCTGATCTTACAGAAAAGCAACTTCAAGCTCTCGTTTTTCGAACCGAGTCTTGGTTGCTACTTATCCTCCGTCTTGCGGAGAGTAATATTCGAGATGGATTACTGAAAAACTAAATGGTGATGTTTGAAAGATTTTTCTCAAGTTTCGGCAAAACAAGGGGTGATCCAGATGAGCTACTTCGAAGAGCACTATCCTGATTTTAAATACCCTCTACAGAGTGCTACCAATCCTGGGTTTCGTCTTGCGCAACTTGGTGCCATTCATGCTGCGGCATCTCATTTCGTGACACGCTCTGATCCTGGCATTATTACAATGCCGACTGGCTCTGGGAAAACTGCTGTTCTTATATCAACAGCTTATATTTTACGTGCGAGCCGTGTTCTAATCATTACGCCAAGTAGGCTTGTTAGAGAGCAAATTGCTGAAGAAGTCCGAACGCTTGCCACATTGCGATTGGCAGGAGCTTTGGGGGATGAAATACCTGCTCCCCGTGTTTTCAGTGTAAAAAAAAGAATCACGAGTCTCACAGAGTGGGAATCATTGAAAGAATACGATGTCGTTGTGGGAACTGTACAAAGTATTAGCCCTGAATATGCGACAATTCCCGAACCACCCCCTGATCTTTTTGACTTAGTTCTTGTCGATGAGGCACACCATAGTCCTGCACGAACTTGGCAAGCCGTCCTTGACAATTTCCGTCTAGCCAAGAGATTGCTTTTTACTGCGACACCTTTCCGCCAAGATCAACGGGAGATTAAAGGGCGCTTCATATTCACCTATGATCTCAAAAAGGCTTTCGATGATGGTGTTTTTGGCGAGATCGCTTTTCAGGCGGTTGCTCCGGCCGAACTCGAAAACACAGATATCGCTATTGCTAAAGCAGCCGAACAACAATTATCAAGTGACCGTGAGCATGGATACCAGCATCATTTGATGGTGCGAACCGATACTCGTAAACGAGCAAAAGAACTTTTAGAAATTTATAACGATCACACTTCACTAAGGCTAAGTGTGGTTACCGGCGACAAGTCTCTTAAATATGTAAAAAAAGTAGTTAAAAAACTCGATGACAACGATCTTGATGGGATTTTATGCGTCAATATGCTTGGAGAAGGATTTAATTTCCCAAGCCTAAAAATCGCGGCAATTCATTCTCCACATCGCTCCTTGGCAGTAACTCTTCAATTTATTGGTCGTTTTGCCAGAACGGGCGGGGCCAATCTTGGACCTGCTACTTTTCTTGCAATACCCTCAGAAATTGAGATTGAAGCCGAGCACCTTTACGACACCCGCGCTGTCTGGCAGGAGATGGTGCAGAATTTAAGCGCCACACGAGTTACATATGAGGCAGAAACTCGAGAGGTTTTAGCGTCCTTTTCGCTGACGGATTTGGTTGTACAGGATTTGGCTGATCTGTCCCTTTATGTTCTCGAACCATATTATCACGTAAAAATATATCAGTTGGATCAGGCGATTGACATGGCCGATACTGTTGTTTTTCCAGATGCTCTTCAGGTTGTTTACAAGAGCGTGAGTCCAACGCACAATGCTTCAGTCTATATTACACGCGAGATTAGCTTGCCACGTTGGACTGTGGATGATCGGCTGTCAATGATTCAGCATGATCTTTTCATTTTCCATCAGGATATTGAAACAAAACTTCTTTTCATTTGCGCATCGCGTCGTTCTGCCGGGTTATACGAACAGCTCGTGTCTTCATTCGACGGCTCTCATCCACGACCTTTGCCTCTTTTTCGATTAAACCATGCACTCAACGAACTTGAAACACCAGAATTTTTTAATGTTGGAATGCGGAATCGTGTCGCTTCCAACACCACTGAATCTTATCGGATAATTACAGGATCAAATGCAGATAAGGCCATCCAAAAGAGTGATAGTCGTTTATACCATCGAGGTCACATTTTCGGAAGAGCAACCGAGGACGGTAATTATGTCACAATTGGACTGAGTAGCGCATCAAAGATATGGAGCAATAAAAGCACAAAGCTACCGGCTTTAATTTCTTGGTGCGGGAACCTTGCGCGGCGGATTTTTAGTGAGCAAACTCCAGTAACTGGATCTGGTTTAGATTTTCTTGACGTTGGTGAAGAAATAAATGAGTTGCCTCCAAATGTGATCGGAATAAGATGGCCACATAGTGTTTATATTAAACCTCCTATTGTTCGATTCGTTGTTGGTGATGTCGAGATGGCAGCGCAGCTTTTAGATTTTGATTTATCTATTGATCTAACTGGTTCTGATAATAATACAATCCTCATAGTTCTTCGTCATGATACGGGCTTCGAATACAGGGCAACGTTCTCATTTGAAACAAATAGATTCTTTGAACCTTACAACGATACTCAGCCGGACGCGACCGTCGAGAGAGACCGCGAACAAGTACAGCTAATCGATTTTATCAATGGAGAAATGCCGCATTTCTACACGGCAGAACTGGGATTCATTGATGGAAACACCTTCTTGAAAACTCCTGAAGAAGGAGTGCCACCGTTAGAAATGCAGCAAATTGAAGAATGGAATTGGGCGACCGAAAATGTCGACATAAATTGTGAATATGGGGATGCAACTAATGGAAGGTTGTCAATTCATCAAAGCATCGAACAATTTCTTCGAAATTCAGATTGCTCCATTGTCTACTATGATCACGGAACAGGGGAAATTGCAGACTTCATCGCAATCACTCTGCGCAATGACGACCTCTTCGTTCAATTATACCATTGTAAGTGCGCCTCGGGTCCTAATCCTGGGCATCGAGTTGAGGACATTTATGAAGTCGTTGGCCAAGCAATAAAATCAATAACTTGGGCGCTTAAGCAAAGAATATTGAGCCATATACGACGGCGCTTCACTCAAAATATTGGTGGACACCGGTTTGTAAAGGGAGATATGGATTTATTGGATCGTATTTTAGCTGAAGCAACACCAGCAAAAATCGATTATGAGATTGTCGCAGTACAACCCGGATTGAAGAAGAATGGACTTCCTCAAAGACTGGCCCATATACTATCAGCTGCGAGCGACTACTTAGCACGAGGGAACCTTCTTCCGCTTCGAATTATTAGTTCATAATCTCCAAAGTAAAAAATATCGGAGAAAAACATTCCGATTTTCGGAATCGGATTCCGGAATCCGGAATAAACTGTAATACCCCAACGCCCTAACTACTCGAAAAATAAGCACTTCGATTTCCGGCACGCCCCTTGCTCATATCCTGGGCATGTGTTGCCTATTTTTTGCATGGACTGCTATCAGCCGAACCACGGGATTACCCGCCACACATCTCATTTGCAAACGTCCCGAAAAACACATCAGACACAATCAAGACGTCCTAAGTGCACGATTTCACATGCGGTTCTGGTTTGTAATTTGCTGTACCTGTGAAGCGGTGGGATGCCTCACCGAGGAACAGCGACAGGGTTTTGCGCAGTGAGCATCCCCTTTAAGTAAGCGTAATCACGCTTGATTTTGCACTTCTTTTTGATGTTGCGTGTACAACGCATGCCTAATTAAGCACATTTCCCAATGTGCAGCTTCAAATAGCCTATAATGAGCTTGCCCCGAATGGTTCACATCAGCATATAAAATTTAATATCTCCACACGAGTTCCTTTTTAGGCTCCCTTGGGAATACCCCGTCTTCTTTTCACCATTGCACCGTTAGAAAATTCGAAAATATTGTAGAATCCATCATCGTTTGGCCTAGAGTCTGGGTTTGTCGTAGCACCTGCACAATGAAGCATAATGCCATTTAGGTCGTATTCGTACATTTTATGTTCGTGCCCATGAAGAATCAGGTCAACTCGGTTGCTCTCCGCAATGGAAATTAGATCATTCGCATTCGAAAGGTCCAAAAACATATTGGCTACTTTTTTTCTCTTAGGCTCTGGTTTTATATGATGATGTAAGACCAGGACTTTATAAGAGTTTCGGGCTTCTGGACGGTGGAACATATCATTTAATCGATCAAGTTGACCTTCAGAAATTGAACCTCGTGAATTTAATAGAGGGTTAAAACACGTAGAGTCTAGGGAGATAAAACATATATCGTTAATCGCTTGAAAATAGGGAAACTGATTTTTCCAGCGTTCATCACCAAAATACTCTATATATCGATCAAGCTTCGCGTCCTCTCCAAAAGCTGTTAGACGCTGAATGTTAACATCGTGATTGCCCGGTATTAGTGTCACGTTGGCAATCAACCTTAATTTTTTCACAAATTTGCTTGCCATTACAAACTCATCTTCACTCGCAACATTTGTGATATCTCCGGTGATTACAACATGTTTGACTCTTTGATTTGATAAATCGGCCAGTAGAGCTTGCCTCATACATTCTGTGTCTTTCTTTAAATAAAATATCCTCTTGAGTCGCAAAAATTGGCGCGAAAGAAAAATTGCTGCCGGAATACTCAATGCGGTTACAGCAGCAACCTTTCGAAAATCAATATCATTTCCATCGGAATGGTAAATTAGCTTTTTCCAAAGATTTTCCCGTTTTTGGGGATCTTCAATATACGGCCTTAAAATGGGTACTAGCGCCGCTGGTGGTCCGGCCAAGAGAACAAAGTCCCAAAAAGCTGTTTTCAGATTTGAGGAATTCGATGTGATGTGGAGGTCAGAAATATGAGCTACTCTAAAAGACACGCTCGTTTCCTCTTAATTTGTTTCAGGTCATTCATCAGAGTCGCTGGAGCTTTCTTTCTCAGCTTGCCGCACGTCTTCGGAAACTCTTTCAGCTGCGGATGCAAGGTTTTCGAAAGAGCAATCGCCGCTTTTGAAAATGTTAAGAGACTCACGAACTCCTGCTTCGAAGGCTTCCTTAAATGATTCCCATTTCATAATCAGATCTCCTTGAAAACATTGTTACAAATACGACTCGACAATTTCGCGCCACCAGCCCCTCCGCCAATGGAGCCTGCTGTGAAGCCAATAACGAATCCGATTCCAGATCCAACAGGACCAAAAATAGCCCCTATTGCTGCTCCTGTCCCTCCGCCGGTCATTCCGCCAGCAACTGTACCGCCAACGAATCCGACAGAAACAATGCTGCCTTTCACAACTGCTTCAATTTTCATTGTTTCGTGTTTTTGAAGACTCATTGTGTTTTTCCGTTTTTCTAGATTGTTCATCTTGTCACCCATTCAAGTAGCTTATGACCACCGTATCCAATTCCAAGAAGCGCCACTCCGAAACCGGATCCGATGAGTGCTCCCGTTGCTACCGTCGAGCCAGCGATAGCGGCCAGTCCTGCAAAACACCCGCTTCCGACAGCCGTTCCGGCGCTCATGGCCACACCCGCAGTTGCGCCAACGCCAGCGCCGGTACCAGCTGCAAGAGCAACTTTGTCCATTACCTGTTTGGCACCGCTCGCAATTGAAGCTGGGTTCACCTTACCCGACCTGAATATCTCGGACGCGGCTTTAGCACCTGCCTTGAACGCCTCTTTCGATATTACTGGATTCATTTTCCCCTCTTGCCATCGGTATCGGTTTGTTCGCCATCAAATAAAGAGCCGACATAACCACCAAGTGCACCGCCTACGGCTGCTCCGATAGGGCCTCCGAATGCCGCGCCCACGGCCGCACTGACACCGGCCCCGATGGCTGCGTTTTTGTGCTCGTTAACCACGTTCTTCAGACTGGTTTTTATCTCTTCCGGTACCGCGATTTCATCATTCAGTTTCTTGTCCATTTTGATCTCCGTATTAATCATGACCAGTGTTTTACAAGTCGATAGACGCCATAACCAAGCCCCGCCGCAAGGACGCCAACGCCTGTTGACGCCAACGCCCCGGCAACAATCGGACCTCCCACTGCCGCAATACCCGCAGAAAGAGCCGGTCCACCACCAACTCCGATGCTGCCTGCCAGAATCTGTGCGGTGGCGTAGCCTCCAAGATTTGCGAGCGAACCTGACAAGCCTGCGGTTATGCCTGTCATCGTGGCCGCACTTCCAACAACTCCCGCCGATCCAGCCGCTACCGTAACTTTTCCTGAACTCTTCATGTTGGCCTCCTTTTCGTTCTTGCTCTCGTAAACGAGTCCGGCCCAGAAATTTCCCACAATATTTTTCAAGACTTGAAATCAAGATGAACTTGACGCTCGAAACTCCCTTCGGTAGCATGCCTCGATGATCAGATCTGCTCCGATCTGGATCGCATATCGAGGACAGCCGAAGGTTATTTGATGAATCTTGGGGATCTGATAAAAAAGGCCCTAGAAGGGGACAAGTCCGAATCCGAGACTGGTGACGGTTCTAAACCACCTGCTAATGAATCGAATCCCAATCGGGCCAGATGGGACTCCTACGCACTCAAGACAAAGCAATCGGGTGCTATGCACATGGTCGGACATGATGTCCTTGAACCGATCTCTGGAGGATTCTCCAAAGAACTCCCGGCTGTACCTTCAGAACATCCGGCATTCCTTTATGGACAGTTCCACGGTGTAAAAGAAGTTTGGCTTTGGTCAACATCTTCATTAAAAATGCAAAAATGGAAGTTGAAAAAATATACGAGATGCAAATCTCCTGAGGATCACCTGATTCCTGTTCAAAGAGAAACTTGTAGTTTCGTTTTGCTGACTGACATTCAAAAGTATATTGCTAGTGAACCAACGGATTTTACGAAAAGGTGGAATGAGTATACTTTACCGTGGCCTTCAAAAATCACATATATTGTTGCGCATTCTCTGTTTTTTGATTGTGTAAAAAGCCAATATGTAAATACGGCAGCTATTAACGAATTTACATACAGGGGGCACGTCGATTCAGAAACACATACGAGAATAGTTCAGGGCGTCAAGCTTTCTAGAAAAGGGAACTGAATGGAAAGCAGTTTTTACGAATCTCTATTAAAGCACTTCATTCAAGTTGCATGGAAAGTTTCGCCCGAAGTCGCCAAGGACGAGGATCGATGCCGAGAAATTTTGCACGACCGTGTTTTCAATACACTAAAAATTCAAAACTGGAGTGAAGTCGAAGAAAAAATCCTAGGAATTTCAAAGGAATTTGCAACTCCCAACGCATACGCCAACTACCTTTTCACGGTATTTAAGAACGCTATATTGGACGAGTTACGCCAACAAACCAGCGCAAAAAAGCGTTCAATATCAATAGAATACGCAATAACAGGGGATCGAGCACAGGACGAGAAGCCTCAACAGGAACAGGCGCTTGGACTTGCGGTCACGGAGGAACCATCAGAACCACCTGAAAAGCTTAGGGAAATTTCAAACAGAATATTTTTTGCCTTGGGGCGGGAAAAACGGCGTCTGCTTTCGTTAAGAGTTACAGGAGAAATGAAACTTGAGGAATGCGCCAGTGTGCTCGGGATTTCCAAGTCGTCTGTGGACCGACACGCAAAGGCAGTGTTCAATGACTTAGAAGGACTTTTGGCAAAGGAAGGAAAAGAGCTTTCCGAGAAGGATCTTAAGGACTTGATTTCCTTGCTTTTGCTAAGAATAGATCAGGAATTCGACGATGAGTGAAGAACTTACAACTTGGATAAATGGCTTCTGGAAAGAAACAGATCGGCCGGAGAAGGTCGAGCGTGGGCAAGTCTGGACTATTTTTGGGGCAAAAGGAACAGAAGGACCGCATGCCGACCGTGGGACCCTTGTGGTTGTCTTGTCCTCCGACTTGACAACCTCGGAAGTGGTTCCTGCCCATCACGAGGTCAAAATACGAACCTTCATAGACCCAGTACTCTCCCAAAATGAATCTCAACTGGATTTTGACGACCGGATAGTCTGCGTAGCTCATCTTCCGCAGACATTGAATTCTCATGCTTTCGACAAGGCTCGTTTTCTTGGAAATTTGACCGAAAAAGGTTGGCAAGATGTCAGCAGTGCTGTCAGAGACTTTTATGACATACTGGATGAACTCGCACGTACGCAGTATCTAGATGCAACGGGTTCGATTCAGGAAAATGATATCGAAAATGCTTTTAATTCAGGGATATTGAAATTATATCCAACGAAGGTTTCTCTCGAAAATCTAAATGCCTTAGACGCTGATTTAGAATCAAATCTTCTCGGTTGGCAAGAACATGCAATCAAGCAAGTGGTGTGCGAGGAAAGCCGTGAACGGAGTTTGGCAGTAAGCTCACAAGAAGAAACGTCGTTTTTTCAACCATCATTGATAGCGTATGGAGGCCTAACAATTAGCTGTTTTCTTCTCGTATTTCTAGGAATTGGCCTTTTCCAACGATTGATTCACAGCATAACTGCCATGTCAATGATGCTTCATCTTTCGAGTGCATTTGTTCTTCTCGTTGGATTAAGTGTCCTGGCATATTACCTTGTTTATTTTTATTACAGCATGGAAGATTCAAGCAGCAAGCCATGCTTCTCTGAAAGTCCGGTATGAAGCTTATTACCGGTCATACAAGAACTTAAATTTGCTAAGGAGAGACCAAAGTGAACGATAAACAGAAGAAAGTCGCAAAGGAAGCTGGGAAAGCTGCAGGTGCTGTCGGCGCTGGAGCGGCAACCGGAGCCGCGATAGGTGGCGTAATTGGAGGAGTTGGAGTTGCCGCAATGGGAACGGCGATTGCTGCTCCTTTGGTTGCGATTGGTGCAGGGTTAGCTGGTCTTGGATATGGCATTTTTAAATTGGGCAAAATGGCTGGCAGCAAATCGCAAAACGACAAAAAAAGCAAATGAATTCATGCGCATCGACTGAGCGAAACGTTTAAACAAGACGAGAGTGCTCATAGATCAAGTTTTTTTATCAACCGTCGAGTAAAATAATAATCAAGACCAAGTTCCAGCGCCGTATCCATGATCGAAGCATTTGGCTTCTTTTTTTTATACTCTGTTAACTGAGCCTCAATCGCTTGTCCGCTTTTCCGGCGAAACGAGGGATCAAATTGTTCGTCTATAAATTGAAAATCTCTGACAGAAATGGTTTTTCGGCTGCTTGCAGATACCCTTGCCGATGCCACCTGAACACAGCTTTGAAGTTGGCGCACATTTCCAGGCCATTCATAAGAAAGTAGCGCCTTCAGAGCAATAGGTTGCAACCGAAAATGACGAGCATTTACTTTCAACTTATCAAAAAAATAGCGGGTGAGCATTACAATATCGTCTCTTCGATCCCGAAGAGGTGGAACACAAAGGGTGGATGCAGAAATCCGGAAGAAAAGATCGGCTCGAAATTTCTTCGCATCAACAAGCTCTTTCAAATCCCTGTTGGTCGCCGCAACCACCCTCACATCCACTGGGATCGCCCTGCTGCTTCCAACCCGAACAACTTCACCTTCCTGGAGCACTCTCAACAAGCGCGACTGCAACCCCAGGGGCATTTCCCCTATTTCATCCAGGAACAGAGTTCCACCGTTGGCGACTTCGAAATGACCTTTGCGTTGATTTATTGCTCCCGAGAATGCTCCGCGCTCGTGGCCGAAGAACTCACTGTCGATCAATCCCTCGGGAATCGCGCCACAGTTTACTGCGACAAATGGCTTGTTCCGACGTGGACTATGCCAATGGATAGCTCTGGCCACACCCTCCTTTCCGGTTCCGGTTTCACCTTGGACGACTACCGGGAAATCGGCCGGCGCGTAGATCGTTCGAACTTCCTGAAATATTCGAGTCAGAACTGGGTCCACGGTCTTGAGGGCTTTTCCAGGGCCGTATTCAAGGGTTTCTATGTGCCGAGGCTTTCTCATGGGCGAAAGAATATCGGGATATGCCCGTCTCAGTCCTCGTCGCGGAGTCGAATTTCAATCGGCTAATTGTCGGTTGAAAACCGATCTCCTTTGACGAATCGCCAGACAGTCGGCAAACTGTCGGGAAATTGTCGGCAGGCCATGAAAGGAGGTGCTCAGTGAAACGTGCCTCTATTGTAATTGTTGTTTTGTTATCGGTGCTTGTGGGTACGTGTGCTGCAGTTGAATTGCCTGCACCGATAACGGCGAAGGCGTTGCGCGCTGTTGACGGCGACACGATAAAAATCAGCGTTGAAGGACGCGAGGATACCGTACGACTCATTGGCGTCGACACTCCCGAAACCGTCCACCCAAACAAGCCTGTCGAATATTTTGGTCGAGAGGCCAGCGCCTTCACTCATCGCATGGCTGATGGAAAAATCGTGCGCCTCGAATTCGATCAGGCGAGCGCCGCTACAAAACACCGTGATCGGTACGGGAGGTTGCTGGCCTACGTCTTTCTGCCCGATGGTACTCTTCTGAATTCCGAAATCATCCGCCAGGGCTACGGCCATGCCTACACGAAATACCCGTTTTCTCGGAAAGAAGAATTTGTCGCCATCGAACGCGAGGCACGAGAGGCTCGACGTGGATTGTGGGCTCAGTCTGAAGATGCCTCATCTGCGGTTACTACGACGCCCATTCCCGCGCCGCCCGATGAACGGAAGTGCAAAATCAAGGGCAATATCAATGCGCGGGGAGACAAGATTTACCATGTGCCAGGACAAGAGCACTACGAGATCACGCGTATCGACGAGTCACGCGGCGAGCGTTGGTTCTGCACTGAAGAGGAAGCGGTCAAGGCGGGCTGGAGACGCGCCCGCCGGTGATCGCGATTTGATATTTCAGCACACCCTCACTTCTCTTTCCGGCAAATCGAGCCAGTAGCCAACCTTCGCCTTTGTCTTGATCAGCCCTCGAATTTCCTGAACTGGGACGCAATGCCCATTCCCGGCAAGTCGCCCCAGAGCCCGGACCAGCGTGCTCTTCGTGTCAGTGATCTGATGCTCGTAAATCGGGTTGTCGCAAGCATCGTTGAGTCCCCAGATGCTGTCGTAAATTTCCCGCTTGGTCACGACCTTGCCGGGCTTTCTTGCCAGTAGTGTCAGGAACTTCAGCGGCGTCGGCTGCAGATCGACAGTCGCTCCTTTGTAGGAAACTCGGTGCTGCTCGATGTCGAGGACCAAGCTCGGCATGGGGTCAGCTTCAGCATCCGGCTCGATGGTTCCGACCGGTGCAGAATCGTCCTCCGGAATCGGCACGGAAGCACCACCTCGAATCTGCTCGAACAGTTTCTTGCCGGTCTTGGGCCCAAGGACTTCACAGAGCCGTTCCTCGGTCGTTGCTTCGAGGGCGTTCTGGTCGCTGATGCCAGCATCAGCCAGTTTTCGAAGCACAGCTCTTCCGGTTCCGGGCAATTTCAGCCGCGCCAGTTCCACGGCATCGGTCTGAATTCCAAAGGTGAGTCGCAATGATAGATCGTGAACTCGCTCAACTTGCTTTTCGCCCCAGCCCTCGGTTTCGCAGACAAGAGCCATTCCATGAAGAAGCCAGTCAAACTCCTCGGCGACACGACGAACCGCACCACCCCATACCTTGTAGCCCTGCTCGATTTTCTTGATCGGCAATTCCGCAATCCAATCATCCATCATGAGAGCCAGCTTGTAGCGCTTGTTCACTTCGTAAATGCAGTGGGCCTCCTTGGCGACAGCTTGGAAAACTGTCCAGTGGGCGATCTCGCGGCTCCGAGCGCGGCTCAGTACCTTCTCGCGGTATCCGGCACGCCGGTTTTCATCGGTGGACATGTTAACGTAGATGTCCTCCGCATCGCGGCTGCGCGCGGCGATCACCAGCATCTCAAATTCGGTCGTGAATCGGTCCTTGGCAGTTTGCGCCCACCGAGAAAAGGCGTAGGCGGTTTTGGGATGCAGGCATTGGGAAGCGCAGACGCGCCCAAGCTCAGTGATGATCAGATGGTTTTCATGCTCCAGCACTGTGGCGCACGAGGTGCAGATGTCCACCGCCCGGTCGACGTCTTTGCGGAACTGGTCGATGGTCTGCTTCTGCCGCCATATTTCGTGGCCGGTGAAGCTGCCGAGGAGGAAATGGTAAAGCTCCTCCCTCGTCGCGCAAAGACCCGAAGCGATCAGGTTGACGACATGGCTTTCCAATGGGGCGTTGGCGAGCGTCGGCATGATGTCCTCAAAGTCTCCTTCGATGTAGTGTCCCGCCATCGCCCTGGCAGGAAAGTCGCCCATGCTGACCATGATCGAACGCCCGAAGTCAGAAGCCAGCGAAAGCCGTCCGGCGCGGCCGCTCATGTTTTCATACTCGCTGCGCGTGATATCCTCGGTGACCCAACGGCGGAACTTGGAAGAGTATTTCCATTTCTGAGAATCGACGAACACGTTCTTGGCAGGGAGGTTCATGCCCATCGCAAGCGTCGAGGTCGAGAACAGGGCTTTGATCGATCCGGCGCGGAAGTGCTTCTCGATCAAGCGGCGTTCCGCCCAGGTCAGGTCGGAGTTGTGAAATGCGATGCCCTGGGAAAGCAGATCGGTGAGAACATCGCGGGCGTAAGTGTCCTCCATGTCGGAAAGTTCTTCGATGGCCTCATACGCCGCAGGCAGCGAGACCAGGTCGCTCAAGGCACGGGCCGCGAAGACGGTAGAATTTCTGTCCCGCAGAAAAATCATGCTCTGCTCGTTCTGTTGGGCGAGATGTGCGACATTGAGCAGCAGCTGATAGTTGGCTTGTCTCTTGGTTTCATCCCAGACCAACTCCTCGGAACCATCGGACCCAGAGTTGTGTTCACGGAAGTTGAACACTCCCTGGCACAAGATGCCCTTGCGAAGCTCGACGGGTCGTTGCGTCTCGACAAGGACACGGGCCTTAAGCCACTTCTCCAGGCGGTCGGTTTTTCCGAGTACCGCTGACAGTCCGAGGATCTGTGGGCTGGCTTCCGAAGTCACGATGCGCGTAAGCAGAACTTCGAGCACCGGTCCACGGAATTCATCGGTGATCATTTGCAGTTCGTCCACGACGATCAGCCCAGCGCTGGTTAGCAAGGAGGGCGTGTTCACCAACAACCCTTGCATCTTCTCGTAGACGACGATGGCGATATCGAAGTCGCCGTGTTCGATCTGGTCGTCGAACTCCCGGTGGTCGCGGTTAGAGATGACCACGCGGATGCCCACTTCGCCGTAGCGTTCGGTGAACTCGACGAACTTCTCTTCGGCCAGGGATTTCTGCGGAACCAGGTAGAAAACCTTGCGCTTGTTGCGTGCCGCTCTGATTGCGGCCATTTCACCGATGAAGGTCTTGCCCGACGAGGTAGGCGAAAAGACGATCAGATTGCGGGATTCGAAAAGGCCGTATTGCTGGATGGCCTTTTCCTGGACAGGCAGCAGCGTTTCTCCGATGTGCTGCTTCCATGTGTCCACGATTCGTTTTTCAATTCCGTATCCTTCAAGAAAATCAACTCGCATCATGGGCGTTTCCCCCCGAAACGCGCCCAACTTTTGAATAGCGAACGAGAGTTTCATCTTCCCCTGGGCGTTGCAGAAAGAGGGGATCTCGCCCGCCGAATTGCATCAATCCAGATCGCGGAAAACCCCTATAACCCTTCCCACGATCCGGATGTCCTGACGTGCCGCATCGATCAACAAAGGAGCCAGCAAGTGGTTCTCAGGCTGTAAACGAATGACTCGACCTTCACGGAAAAACCGCTTTACCGTCGCTTCGTCATCCATCAGGGCAACCACGATGGAGCCGTTTTCTGCGTCCGGTTGCTCGCGCACGATCACGACGTCGCCGTCAAGAATTCCGGCCTCGATCATGCTCTCGCCGGTAACTTTCAGAGCGAACACTTTCGAGTCTCGATAAGCCTTCCGATCCACCGGCAGGTAGCCATCGATGTTTTCCACAGCCAGGAGCGGCGACCCTGCCGGAACCTGGCCGAGGATCGGGATGCCTTTTTCCCCAAAAGGCTTGCTCGTCAATTCGATGGATCGCGCTTCGCCGGTGCGCCGCAAAAGCCCCTTCTTTTCCATGCGCTTCAGATGGGCGAACACCGTCGACGACTTGATCCCGAACTTGTCCCCGATTTCCCGGACGGTCGGTGGCATCCCGCGTCCGTCGCTAAAGTCTTCGATATAGCGAAGGATTTTTTCTTGCATGGCGGAAGGTGCTTCCACTTTTCGGTCTCCTTTGTTCTGATGTACAAGATAGGCTAACTTTTGTTAGCCGTCAAGCGAAAAAGAAAAAAAATTTGTCTAGGAGTACACAGATTTCAAAAATGATGGTATCTTTCCTTCAAAATCCGGTTAGTTAGATGATTCTGCCTCGTTTTCGAAGGAAGGATGTCTGTTGAAAAGACTCCTTTTGAATCTAGGTGCTTGTATTTTAATCTTTTTTCGCGGTTCAAGACCGTGTGGGGGACTGTAGCCGATGCCAGAGCCAAACAAAATTAGATATCACGGCGTTCCCGACCAACCATTGGAGAGTCTCGAGAAGGATAAACTGAAGCTAAGGAAATACGCAGAGGCCCTCGCCACGTTTTTACTGGAGTGCGACACCCCCCTGACAGTGGGTATTCAAGGAGATTGGGGTACTGGAAAAACAAGCCTCATGAATATGATCAAGGAAATCATTGATAATTTCGAGGAAGACAGTAAAAATCAATCGCCAAATTCAAATTTTCAAATAATTCATGTTTGGTTTAATACTTGGCTTTATTCTCAGTTTGATCTTGATCGAGATGTTGCCTCCATCATGTTGACTCACTTTGTTTCAAAATTAACAAAAGGCGATGACGACGACAATCCACCACAATTGAGCGAAAAAGCTAAGGACGCTGCAAGAAGCTTTGTGAAGCTTGTTGCTAGTGCTGCAACAAAAAAATTCGCTGGCATGGATTGGGCAGAACTGGTCAATATGATGGAAAAAAAGGAATCTATTCCCAGTATTGAGTTAGAGGAGTTGAAAAATAAATTTAGCAAACTTTGCAAAGAATTGACCGAAAAGAATCCGCGAAATAGAATTATTTTCTACGTGGATGATTTGGACAGATTGCTTCCAGAAAAAGCGGTTGAATTATTGGAAGTAATGAAGAATTTTTTGGACGTCCCTCAAACAATATTTGTTTTGGCTTGTGACTATAAAATTATCAAGCAAGGAATTAATCAAAAATTTAAATATGATTCAGAATTAGCAGACGGGCGTTCTTTTTTTGATAAAATTATTCAAGTTCCCTTTCAGATGCCAACACACTCATACGATTTTTTAGATTATATTGGCGAGATGCTGCGAACCATCGATTGGCCTGATCGGAGCAAGTCCTCCGTTTCGGAGTACCGCGACATTTTGAATTTAACCATCGGATCAAATCCCCGATCTATAAAGCGTTTATTCAATAGTTTGCTACTGATTAAAATTGTAATGGAAAAAGAAAATGAGCTAATCGAAAATGGTCCAGAGCTTGAAAGCGAAGCGGAACACTCCAATATTTTTGAAAATGCCACTCTCCAGAAGATCTTATTTGCAACTGTTTGCATGGAGATGGCTCACAAACCATTACATCGGTATCTAGCTTCCGATCCAACTACTATCGAAAACCTATCTGATGAGAAGAGCATCTTTGATCTTATTGAAAAAGGTGAAGTAAAATACGAGGGGAAAGATCCGAGATCAACATTAATGCCGTTTGTTTCATATTACTATAATTTGGTTAACTCAGTTGATGAAGACGATGCGCTTTCTGACAAAGATAAATCGGAGCTATGTCACATTTTTAACGTGTCTAATACTACCTCTGTTATCGACTCAGGAAGCCAAGAAAAAGAAGCTTTGAGGTCAAACATTGCGAAGAGAAAGAAATTCCTTAGTGACTTAACAAAGCAAGAGATCGACTCAAAAACAATCGAAAGAGTGGATTCATTTATTGACAGAATCAGCGAATATTGTAAGGCGGAAAAATGGTATGTGGAGGATGACCGTACAATCAGTTTTGTTCCTCAGTTTTTATTTAAACGTCAAAAAACAAAGAAAGATTTGTTCTCATTGATTAGTGATGGGAATGCATATTTTGACATTTGCAACGGCGAGGCAACGGGTGACGCTCCACAAGAAGTTATCAGCAGAACAATAAAATGGATAAAATCAAACAACATTGAATACTATGATTTAGAGGATGACGGATGCTCTCAAATAAAAATACGAAGTCTCTTGGAAAACGAAGAGTCTTTTTTTGAAATGCTAGGGGAAATGATCAGATAAAATTATCTACGGAATTATTGGCAGACCGCGTCTCGGTCCGTTTCATTTACTTCAAAAATCCCATCGAAAGCCGCTCGATATTTTTCCGGGATGCGTCCAAGCAGAATCTTTAAGTCATCGTGGCTGAATCGAGTTCCCTTTTTCCCTTCGAATTCTGTCCAGTGGTACTGCTCCTCGGTGAATCCCAGCAGCTTGCCCATCTCGCGCTGCGACATGCCAAGGCACTCGCGCACCTTCAGCAACTTGTACTTCGGCCGGGCATCACTGGGCACCGGCTTGACGCCAAGCATCTCAGCAACACTCACACCGAAAAACTCGGCCACACGGCGCCTCGTCGCGTGAATGTGCGGCCTCATTCCCCGCCGCTCCCAGTTGGCTATGGTGCATTCATCGACGCCGATGTTACGGGCAAGTTCCTTCTTGGTGAGCCGGTGTCTTGTCCGAAGCCATTCCACCCGCTCGCCGAAGGAGGTCATCTCTTCGAACTTCTTGACCATGTGGATTTCTTCGCTGGTGTTCACGGTAACCACTAGGTCTCCATCTTTCGGCATTGCCTGCAGTTGTCCGTCAAAACCGAAGGCTTCCCTCAAAACGTTGAAGTCCAGGTGTATGTCCAGACGTCCTTCCGGCATGGCGACAATCTTCCTGACGACCGCAGCGAGCATTTCTTTCTGCTCTCCGATGTGCAGCCCTTCAAATACGCTGCTGAAATCTGAGAAAGACGCCTGCAGTTTCGCCAAGTCAACGTGAGTGTGATCGCCGTCGATGCCCGCTTCTTTGCGAAGCCTGTCGATTTCACCTTCGAGAATCTGCTTTTCCGATTTCAACGGTTTTGCCCGGGCGGTCAGTTCCTCATGGTCGAGCAGGCCGTCCTGGTAAGCGTCCAGAATTCTCTTGAGAGCCTTTTCAACCTCGGCCAGCTGTCGATGGAGCGAGCGCGCCTGATCGTCGAGGTTCTGCCGAATGAATTCCTTGTTGGCGATGAACTTTTTCGCCTGCTGAATGACCGGCGTCGGGTCGGTCGCCCACTGCGCCAAGGCTTCAATGACTTTTTGTTCGGTGCGCCATCGATCAAAAGTGAGACCGGAACAAACATCCGGTCCTTTTTGAAGCCGCCACGAGCAACGGTAGTAGGACCAGTTGCCGCCGCCGCGCCCTTTTTTCGGATGGTTGTAACCGGCCATGCTGCCTCCACATAAGCCGCATTTGATCAACCCGGAAAGCAGGTAGGTGGATCGCTTGTTGCGGTGGTGCAGGCCGGTCTTGTTGGTCATGATGTCGTTTGCCTGGGTCCATGTTTCCTTGGAGATAATGGGCGGCCAGACGTCCTCGACGATGATCCAGTCCTTTTTGGGGCGCGGTGTCGAAGTGGAGCTTGTTCCTTTTCGCTTGTTGTAGGTCAGAGCGCCGTAGTAGGTCGGATTCGACAGGGTGCGGCTGACGCTGGTGCCGCTCCAATGTTCGGCATAGCGCGGTTTCGATTGTTGAGCGTTCAAGTAGTGGGTTACATATCGGATGCTGCGTCGCTCGATGTAGAGGTCGAACATCCTTCGGACGTGTTCGGCTTCGTCATCGCGGATCACCAGTTTCCCTTCCACCACCTGGTATCCGTAGGGAACCACGCCGCCATTCCATTTTCCCTCCCTGGCGCGCACCAGCATGTGCTCGCGGACGCGTTCGGCAATCATCTCCCTCTCGAACTGGGCGAACGAACCCAAGACGTTTAGGGTCAACCGCCCCATGGGATTCGAGGTGTCGAAGCGCTGAGATATCGAGATGAAGGCGACCTCGTGGTTTTCCAGCGTGTCGAGCAAACGCAGCAGGTCGCGCAGGTTGCGGCTGATCCGGTCGATCTTGGTGACCACCACAGCGCCGAACTTTTTCGCCGCGACATCGGCCATCATCCGATTGAAGGCCGGACGGTTCCCGGTCGAACTGCCGGATAGTCCGGCGTCGGAATAGTGCTCGTGTATTTTCAGTTTGTGGAACGCGCAATACTCGCGCAGCACCTTTTCCTGGGTCGCCAACGACTCCGACTGCACCTGCATGTCGGTGGACACGCGGGAGTAAATGGCGACCACGGTTCCGGTTTCTAATCTATCGCTGTCCAGCATCACACCTCCTCGTTTTAGGTTTGTCCCAGGTGTCCCTTACCTCGACGGGACACATCATCAAGGCTTTCTTTATTGCGAGGAGCGTGCCACGCACGGCGAGCCGTTCGTGCTGTCAAAAGGCCGTAAATCAAGGGTTTTATTGAATCGTCATGAAGGGACGGGGCTCATTCCGTTTTGCAAATGGCGTTATAAATTTTGCAAAAGGGCCTTTCCGTTTTGCAAACAGCCCATTCCGTTTTACAAATTGGGCTTTTCGTTTTGCACTTTTCGCGGAAAACGCCCCGGATATTTGCCGTAACATCTCAGAATCAAAGGTGAATCTTCCGCGATTTGCACTTTTTCAAAAACTGCCCGCTCCGTCGCCCGCCCAATTTTCGTATTTTCATTTAGAAACAACTAGTTATCCGCTTTGTTCGGCATGTGGCATCCCTCTTGCGCTTAGGGCCTCCCGGTTCATTTGACCGAGGAGGATCGATGGGAGCCACGAACATCAATGAAGTCCGCATCTACCACACTGCATTACCAGAGTCGCAGGTAAAACGCCGCGCCGATGATCTCGTGCGGCTCCTGGCCCTCGGTCTGGCGCGATCCGTAGTGCAGCCGCCCTCTCAAGCCGGGAAGCGAAATGGACCTCCAAGCGACCCACGAAAAGAAACGGATCGTCCGATGCGCGGGAGGGCTTCGTGATGGCTGCTCGCACCGCGCGGAAAAAATCAAGCGAGCGGATGAACGCGCAGGCGATTCGTCAATTCCTCATCGAATATTTCCAGGCTCACGCGGTCAAAGGCGATTTGAAACCGTCTCGGACCTACGAGGTGATCGAGCGGACATCATCCAAGATCAAGATCACTACACGCAACGGTCATGAGCGATCCGTACAAACCCTTTTCGCGGATCTGGTGACTTGTAAAAGCCTGAAGTATGGCGAGTTCCGGCGCGTTGATTTGTTCTGGGGCGCGGAGCGTAAGGAACAGGAAAAATACAGCGCTCCCAGTATCTCGTCCATCGACATCACTGAGGACGACTCCTTCCCAGCGCCAGAGTTCACATCCAGCGGCGCGCCGCTTCCCGTCGACGCCTTCATGAAGCAAAGCCTCGCAGGCCGACCTTCCCGTAAATCCCGAAAGGAAAAAGCATCATGACAAATCCCCGCATGACGTCCACCTATTCGATGTGGAGTCTGTTCCGCAACTGCCGGATGGCATGCAAGCTGCGGTATCTCGATTTCCTCGTCGCGTTGGAATCCGATCCGAACCTGCGCTTCGGTTCCGCCGTTCACCAGCTCCTCGAGTGCTGGCACAAGCACCGCGACCTTGCCCAGGTGCTCGACCTGATCGACCGCTCGTATCCGAACCGGGTTGCCGACGACGATCAGTTACGCGACTGGCATCTGGCGACGGCCATCATGAATGGTTACGCGGTCCAGTATCCGGTCGAGGAGTTTTCGGTCGTCGAACTGGAAAAGAAGTTCGAGGGCGAGATCGTCAATCCGGCGACCGGCGCGACCTCTCGCAGCTTCACTCTGGCGGGCAAGGTCGACGGCATCGTCCGGATCGGCGACGAGCATTTCCTCCTGGAACACAAGACCGCCTCGATCCTCGATTCCGGTTACATCGAGCGGCTCTGGACCGATTTCCAGATCATCCTCTATTGCTGGTACGTCGAGCAGGCGCTGGGCATTCGCATCAACGGCGTCATCTACAACGTCATCGTAAAAGCCAAGTTGCAGCAATCGAAGGGTGAAACGGAGGTCGAGTATGAAGCTCGCCGCGCCGAACTGATCGCCAAGTCCAAAACCGGCAAGACCACGGCCAAACGACGTATGCCGGAAACGGATGACGAATTCCAGACTCGACTTGCGGTGAAGTATTCCGAGCCAGGGATGTTCCACCGGGAGATTCTTTACATCTCCCGCGACCGATTTGCCGTGCTCCAATCCGAACTCTGGGAACTGACCCAGAACTTCCTCGACGCCCGTCGCCGCGACACCTGGTATCAGAACACTTCGCAGTGCTTCCAGTACGGCAGACCGTGCGCCTACTTCCCGCTATGCCGCAGCGATTTCTCTCCGCTGGTCCGCGACAACCACTACCGGGTCGAACCGCCCCACACCGAGCTTTCCGACAACGTCACGACAACGGACAACGCGACCGTTTTTTAGAAGGAGACCGCAATGATTCTGCCCAAGGAAAAATCCAAACCCAAGACTGAACTGTCCGAGTTCACGATCTTCGGCTACGGCATGCCCAAGATCGGCAAAACCACATTTGCCGCCGGATTCCCCGACGCCGTCTTTCTGGCGACCGAGGCCGGTCACAACGCGCTGTCGATTTTCAAAGTCGACCTGCCGGACTGGGACGCTTTTCTTGAAGCCTGCCGCGAACTGGCCGAAGGCAAACACAGCTTCCGCAACATCATCATCGACACCGTGGACAACCTGTGGCTGCTTTGCCGCAACCACATCTGCGCCAAGAACAAGATCGAGCACGAGGGCGATTTGGCCTACGGCAAGGGCTACGCGCTGATCCTCAATGAGTTTGCCCGCGTGCTGATGAAGCTGTCGATGCTGCCCTATGGCCTCGTGCTGATCTCGCACGCCACGGTTCAGGAAATCCAGACCCGCACGGGCGCGATGCACAAGGTCGTGCCGTCGCTTCCGGACAAACCGCGCAAGCTGGTTCTCGGAATGGCCGACATGATCCTGTTCTTCGATCAGGACATCGTTCGCGCCGACGACGGCAAGCAGAGCATCCGCCGCGTCATTCGCACCCAGCCCAGCCCGAACTATGAGGCCGGAGATCGCACGGGGCGCCTGCCCGATGTGATCGATCTCGACTACCGGAAATTTGTGGACGCCTTCGGACGCCCGGCGCAGCCCGCCGCCAACACCAACAAGAAAGCTCAGTAGGAGGACAAACCCATGTCGAACCAACCCCCCGTCGATTCCGCCGATCTGGCCGTCTATGACGATGACTATGCTGCCGCCGATGTGCAGCCCAACCAGTTCGATGAAGTGCCGGACGGCAAGTACCAGATCAAGATCGAGAAGGTCGAACTCGTCCGCACCCAGAACGGCGCGCCCATGCTCAAGTGGCACCTTCGCGTGCTCGGCCCGCAGCATCGCGGTCGCATGATGTTTCGCAACAACGTCATGTCCAGCAGCGAGACCATCAAGTTCCTCAAAGCCGACCTGCTTGCCTGCGGCCTGGAACTCGGCAAGCTCTCCGACCTCCCGTCGCGGCTCGGCGAACTCCTGGATGTCGCCCTCGAGGTCACGAAAAAGACGCGCGGCGAGTACGCCAACGTCTACCTCAACAAGCGCATCGTTCTGGACGATCCCGATGCGGATTATCAGAACGCGGCCCAAGGCCCGCTGTCGGTGTTCTGAGCATGGAAGCAATTTCCATCATCGTCGACACCCGCGAGCAGGTTCCCTACGCCTTCGGTTCCCGGCAGGTGGTGCGCCAGGCGCTGCCTGCCGGGGATTACTCGGTAGAGGGACTTGAATCGCTCATTGCGGTCGAGCGCAAGACGCTGGAGGACTTCGTCCATTCGGTGATTCGTGACCGCGAGCGATTCAAGAAGGAGCTATCAAAGCTCGCCGATTACCCACACGCCTGCATCGTGGTCGAAGCGAGCCTGCCGGACGTCCTTCTATCCCGCTACCCATCGGGAGCCCATCCCAACTCGGTATTCGGAGCAACGGTCTCCATCTGCGTGGACCACGGCGTGCCGGTTTTTTTCTGCGGCGACCGCCAGGCTGCGCGCCGGTTCACTGAGGAGTTTCTGGTGCGCTCGGTCATGAAAATCAGTGCCGAAAGGACCTTATGAACGAATCGCCCCAATACTTGCGCGGCCGCGTGGAGACGCTGTTTCATGCATCGCCGAATTTTTCTGCCGGTCGCCTGAAGGATGAGAACGACCGCCTTGTCACATTCGCGGGCAAGGTGGTTGCCGCTGTCGGCGAGCAGGTCATCCTCCAGGGCGCGTGGGTGAATCATCCGAAATACGGCAAGCAGTTCCAGGCCGACTCTCTCACCCACGATCTCGATCTGTCTGTCGAAGGGTTGGCGCACTACCTGGCGAACAACCCGGCGTTTGTTGGGCTGGGTCCGGTCAAGGCCAAACGGATCGCGCAGGCATTCGGAAGGGACTTCGGTCGCGCCATCGTCGAGAATCCAGAGGCCGTGGCCAAAGCTGGCCCGATCACTATCGAGGCTGCCCGGAACATCCAGGCTGAGTGGCTTCGGCACCAAGCAATCAATGCGACCGCAACCGAGCTATCCGCCTTCGGACTCACCCATCACCAGGTGCGCTCGCTGATCGACAAGTACGGCAATGATGCAGTCTCGATCATCAAAAGCGATCCGTACCTGATCGTGCGCGATATCCGAGGCTTCGGTTTCAAGCGCGTGGACGCCATCGCCCGCAAGGTGGGCGTGCCGAAAGAATTTCCACCACGGGTGCGCGCCGGGATTATCGATTGTCTCGACGATGCTCTCGACCAGGGGCACACCTGGATCGAGGAAGCGGATCTGATCGAGCGCGCTAACAAGCTGCTCGTCATGGACTCGCTGCAGAGCCGCGAGATCATCGAGATGGAACTCAGCGGTTTGATTTCCAAGGGTGTGCTCGCCTGCGATTCCTATGACGGTCGTTTCCTCATTGCACGCTCCGATATCCGAACGATGGAGCGCGACGTGGAGCAATGGCTTCGCTGCGGCGACAAGGACCATCCCAGCGTGCTCGACATGCTCGGCGTCTGGCAGAAGGTCCGAGACGGCGAGCTTTGCCCCGATCTGAATCCTCGTCAGCGCGAAGCCGTGGTCGCCGCAATCACGCACCAGATAACCGTGATCTCAGGCGGCGCGGGTAGCGGCAAGACTTTCACCGTGGGCGCGCTGACGAAGTTGCTGGATCAGAACTTCATCAGGGTCGTTCTCGCCGCACCGACCGGCAAGGCCGCCAAGCGCCTCGAGCAAGTCGTGGGCAAAGAGGCGTTCACAATCCACCGGCTCCTCGGATTCAACGGACGCGAGTGGTCGCATGGTCCCAATGACCCTATCGATTCCGATGTCGTTGTCATCGACGAGACTTCGATGGTGGACCTGCACCTGGCGTGGCGGCTCCTTCGTGCCATCGACCACGAAAAAACCGCTGTCGTTTTCGTCGGCGATCACAACCAGCTGCCGCCGGTCGGTCCCGGCGATTTGCTGCGGGACATGATCCACACGGGCATCGTACCCGGCGTCGTGCTCACCGACGTTGTTCGCCAGGCAGGGGAACTCAAAGAAAACAGCACGGCGATTCTGCGGGGAGCCGTGGCCAGGACCTCCGCTCTGCTCGATGCTCACGGCCGCAGACCCTGGTACTTGATCGACGAGTTTACCGACCCATGGGATGTGCGACGATTTATCTGCGACCTCTATGGAACGATCCTGGCCGATAAACTGGGCTTCGACCTCCTGGACGACATCCAACTCCTGACGCCCCAAAGAAAGAACATCCTGGGCGTCAACGAACTAAACGTCGAACTCCAGAGCTTGATCCAGCGGAAGCTTTACGGTGTCGAAGTTCCGCCGATTCCACCGAATCGTCGCCCGCCTTTTCTCTTGCACGACAAGGTGATCCAGCGCCGCAACAACTATGACCTTGGCATCATGAACGGATCAATCGGACGTGTGGTCGCGCTGCTGCCCCACGGCGATCTGCGAGTGCGTTTCGATGGCATCGAAGTGGACCTGTGTCGCGCTGACGGCGACCTGGACGATCTGCAGCTGGCCTATGCGCTGACGATACACCAGTGCCAGGGCAGCGAGTTCCCTTGCGCCGTGGTGATCATCCACAAGTCGCATTCCTTCATGCACAGCCAGAACCTTTTTTATACCGGCGTCAGTCGCGCCAAGGAAACGACCATCGTCATCGGCGACCGCTGGGGTGTGCGGAATTGCGCGACGAAGAAAGCGAACGACGAACGCTCGACGTTTATCGGTCTTTACCAAAACAACACGGCGGTGAATGAACTCGCCGTTCACATCTGATTTGGTGCGGTCCGGTTAGGCCAGGTAAGGCGGGGCAGTGTCAGGCAGGGCAGGGTTTGGCCCGGCAAGGTGCGGCAAGGCATGGAAATCAGTGATTCGATTTCGAGGTGATGGGTGAATCAAGTAGAGAAAAACGTCCGACTTCTGAACCAGTATTTTTTCGCACGGCGCGACATCGTCGCGGTGCGGCAGTCGTGGATCGACCGCAAAACCAGAGAGCGAGTTACACAACCCCGCCCGGTGATCGGCGACCAGCACCTCGACGCTCTGCTCGCGTATCATGTCGCTGGCCCCGACAGCGGCAAAGCGCCGCCACTTTATTATTTTAATCGCAAGACCGGCGGCCATGTCGCGGACGGTCGAGGCTTCGACCGCGTCGGCTCTTACGCCGTGGCTCCCGATGATTCGTGCGTCTGGCTCTGCCTCGACTTCGACGGGCCGGGTCATCCTCTGCCGCTGGCCGATCCGCAGACGACGATGCTTGCGTGCGCTGAAACGTGTCGCACCCTGGGTGTCGTCCCAAACATTGAAAAATCCGGCGGCGGCCACGGTTGGCACATCTGGGTGTTCTTCGATGCGCCGGTGCCCGCTGTCGATGCCCGGTTGCTCGGCCATTTCATCGCACCCACCGGACACGTACTTGCCACGGGAGAACCCGCCGACA
>Ga0209203_1000665_pt1 | contig 28438 bp, 23 predicted proteins | sample AD_UKC109_MetaG_FD_184423 | JGI IMG/M metagenome (GOLD analysis project Ga0209203, IMG submission 184423) | Active sludge microbial communities of municipal wastewater-treating anaerobic digesters from Hong Kong - AD_UKC109_MetaG (SPAdes)... | ecosystem: Engineered > Bioreactor > Anaerobic >... | reverse complement strand
TCCGATTATCGCCCTCGTCCGTGCGGGACAGGGGAAGCGCCTCATGTAACGGTCCAGAATGCGATCAAGCGCATCGGCTCCTTCCCCCGCCGGGGGGTAGAAATGGCGATAGCCGGTACACAGGTCATCCGCCACGATACGGCCCCCGGATTGTTCAAGTATGCTCAGCACCTTCGGTTCCTCTACAAGGCTGCCCGAAACCAACAGGGGGACACCAATCGGATAATCATGTCCGACCTGCTTCATCTCTTTGAGTAAGCGCATGAGCATACTGCGATATTTCTCAGGAGGGATCACGAATCCGGCCTGAATCACGGCATGCACATCAGCGGCTGACAGCGGCAGATGGCCCCTGTGTCGCAAACCGTATAATTCGAGTATCATGCCGCGGATATCGGTGTAGAGCGCTATGGATGCACGCAGTGACTCCTCGGTAATATCACCTCCCATTCGAATGAGCCGTTCTGTGAACTCCTCAAGGACAGAGCGGTAAAAGACCCTTCCTCCGGGAGCGTCATTGTAGGGAAGCGGTATCGTATGGTGGATCTCCCCGCCTATATTCTCTTCCCAGATATTTACCATACCGCAGGCCACATCGCAGGTATATGCCTGAACTACCCCCGAGAGAAAATTGAAGCGGCCCTCGAGGGCCTTTTCAAGCGAAAGCAACAGAGGGGGGCAGATAAAATTGGGGGCAAGTGCATATGCACCATTGACCTGGCCGGTGCCTCCCAGAATCCGTACCGGGAGGAATCCGGCGGCATGAATGATCTCCACGGGTGTGTATGTGCAGAAATACCCTATGATCTTCGTTCCCTGACCGGACAGTATTGCAAGGTCTTTCGTGTAAGCATGAAGTGCTTCGGTAAAAGGCGCTACCAGTGGCGATGACATCATGTTCCCCCCCTTTCCCTCATGAGTGCCAGATATGTTCTGATATAATTTGCGCGTAGAGGCAAAAGATACAACGCTACCGGCAAATAACGAATGATCCGAAATGCACGTTGCGTATCAATTATATATAATACAATTTACCGATAACGGGCAAAAAACACCATATCGCAAGAGATACCGGTTTCAGCTGCGACTGTTGTGAAAGAGATGCATCGGAACCGAGGTTATGACATCGTGTTCAGTCCAAACACATTGCTGGCGTTTTCCGACGTTATTTTCGCCACATCGCCAAAGGGCAGTCCTTTTATCTCCGCTATCCTTCGTGCGGTATAGACCACATTCGCCGGCTCGTTTCTCTTTCCTCTCTTCGGCTCCGGCGAGAGGAAGGGACAATCCGTTTCCACCAGTATCCTGTCCATGGGCACCCTCCGTGCGACATCTCTCAGTGTCTCCGATTTTCGGTATGTTATGGTACCCGGTATGGAGATATAGAATCCCATGTCGAGACATTTTCGTGCCATATCATAATCGCCGGAGAAGCAGTGGATCACTCCCCCCGTCTGTCCGTTCCATCCTTTCAGCATCTCCACAATTTCCCTGTGAGCCTCGCGGTCGTGGATAATGATCGGCAGGCCGAGTTCACCGGCCAGTTCCAGCTGTTCGCCGAAGGCCTTTATCTGTATATCCCGCGGCGAATAGTTCTTGAAAAAATCGAGCCCTATCTCGCCATAGGCTACGACCTTCTCACTTGCCGACAACTTTATCAAAGAATCGTATGCCGCTGCATCCACACCTTCCGTGTCATGGGGGTGCACACCCACAGCTGCATACACATTATCGTAGTGTTCGGCTATAGCAACCGCCTGCCTGCTGTCCTCCGGATTGATACCGACCGTGACGATATACTCGACACCGTTTTCTTTTGCCCTTTGTATAACCTCTTCCCTGTCATCATCAAACTCACTCAATTCAAGGTGGGCGTGAGAGTCAATCAACATCCTGTACTCCTCTATATATCAATTTCAATAGGATCCTATTTCAAACGCGGGTCGAGGGAATCCCGTATGCCTTCTCCAAGCAGGTTGTACCCTAATACGGTTATCAGGATCGCAAGCCCCGGATACAGCGAAAGCCACCAGGCGATATCGATGTTATTCTTGCCCGCCGTGAGAATGTTCCCCCAGCTCGGAGTGGGAGGCTGCACGCCGATCCCCAGGAAGCTGAGAGCGGACTCCGTTAGTATGGCACCCGCCACGCCAAGGGTTGCAGCCACAAGGATAGAGGCCATGGCATTGGGGAGAATGTGTCTGAATATTATCCGCAGGTCACTGGCCCCGATGGCACGGGCCGCCTGTACGAAATCCCTCTCTTTAAGTGAAATGAAGTCGGCCCTGACCAGACGGGTAATCCCCATCCAGCTCGTGAGGCCGATCACAACCATTATGTTCCAGATGGACGGCTCGAGAATGGCAATCACGGCGAGGATGAGAAAAAAAGCCGGGAAACAGAGCATGATATCCACAAACCGCATGATCACCGTATCGACCCATCTCCCGTAATATCCCGCAAGCGCGCCTAAAATAACCCCGATACAGATGGAAACGCCGGTCGCCACGAATCCCACCTTCAACGATATGCCGGCGCCCCATATCATCCGGCTGAAAACGTCACGTCCCAGTTGATCCGTTCCGAACAGGTGCATCCAGGAAGGTGGTGACAGCACCACCTTGAGGTTTATCTCATTCGGATCATAGGGCGCAATCCACGGTGCGAGCAGGGAAACAATGAATAACAGTATGACCACTATGCCGCCGGCTACCGCTACCTTGTTCCTTGAAAATCTGTACCAGAAATCCGTCTTCATTGTCCGATGTCAATCTCCCCAATAGATGTCACGTAATTCGTATCCTCGGATCCGCCACGGCATAGGAGAGATCCGCTACCAGGTTGCCTATCAGGGTCAGGATGGCTCCTATGAACAGTATTCCCATGACGACGGGATAATCCCTCGACATGACAGACATGTAAAACAGCTGCCCCATACCCGGTATGGCAAATATGGTCTCGAAGATGACGCTTCCGCCGATCAGTCCGGGAATGGACAGGCCCAGAATCGTGATGACAGGAAGGAGCGCATTCCTGAGGGCGTGCTTGTAGATAACGACTCGTTCGCTCAATCCCTTGGCCCTGGCGGTGGTAATGTAGTCCTGCCGTATGACCTCCAGCATATTGGACCGCATATAGCGGGACAGGCCGGCGAGCCCCCCGAAAGCGGAGAGCACAACCGGCAATATCAGATGCTTCACCTGGTCTATACAGGCTGCAACCGGCGGAAGATATTCATAGTTCAGAGACCGCATACCCGATATGGGCAGCCAGCCCAGGTGCACACCGAAGAGGATCATCAGAAGCAGGGCAAGCCAGAAGGTCGGCACGGCGAATCCGATAAAGACAATGACTGCCGTCACCTTATCAAAGAGAGAATTCTGGCGTACAGCGGAAAGAACGCCGATCGGAATGGCGACAAGGATGATCAGGATCATGGAAAGAACGTTAATGATGATCGTGATCGGTATCCGCTCCAGTATCTTGTCGATGACCGGCCGGTGGTCGGGCGAAAAGGATTGTCCCAGGTCAAGGGTTACAAGTTTTCCGACCCATAGCAGGTACTGCTGGTAGAGGGGTTTGTCAAGGTCATACATGGTCTGGAGACGCTCCTTTGCCTCCGCGGAGACCCGGGGATTCAAATCCGTCTGCATATCGGTAGGAGAGCCCGGTGCCAGGTGGATAACGACAAAACACACAATCGTAATGCCGATAAGGAGCGGCACCATGAGCACCAATCTTTTAATGACATATCGCAGCACGGCTATTCACCCAAATAATCCAGCAGGCCCATCCGTTTAATGTTTTCCAGCGTACGCCACAGATTCTCCACCTTATGCGGCTCCAGCGTCACCGTGGGCCGGACATTCATCTTTTCCAGCAATTCAAAAAACCGGTTAAAGGGGAATGTTCCCTCCCCCACCGGTTTGTGTTCGTCGACCCTGCCGTCGTTATCGTGAAGATGTATATGACCGATCCGGGACCCGAGCACGTTCATCCACTCGTCAAGCGTCGATTCCGAAAAGGCATTGAAATGCCCCGTGTCAAAACAGAGGCAGACGTTCTGCGATCCCCTGAAGGCATCCAGCAAGAGACCGAGATATTTCGGACTGCCCTCATAGACATTTTCAATCGCTATCTTTGTCCCCACCTTGTCGGCGGTTTCTATGAAACGGCTCCAGGTATCCCTACTGTTCTCCAGCCACACATCCTCATTGGACACATAGTATTTTTCATCAAAAGCGGCATGGCACACCACCGATCTCGGTCTGAAAAAGACCGCCAGATCAAAGACCTGCCTGAAGCGTTCTATCGTCACCTCTCTCACCTTTCGGTCTATGGCTCCCGGCCTCAGATCGAAAAAGGGGGCGTGCAGCGTAATGGGAAGTCCGGCGTCGTGGAGACGATCCGCCACAGCATGAAATTCGTCTGTGCTGAAACGGTCAAGAGCAAAGCAATCCAGGCCGACCTCCGGATGTATCCCCTCTTCGAGAACAATATCGAGATACTCATCGACAAGCATCCTAAAGGGCATATTAACCTGAACTTTCTTCAATATTTCGCGCATATCAGTAGCATCCTCGAATAATATATACCAGCAACCCGGCGGTGATATCCTTTACCACAATGATTTCGTCATGACAACACAACTGTCATTTTCTTCTTGCAATAAGAGACACTTCCTGTTAGGTATCAACGCTTTCTTTAACACAATCAGGGGCCGTTAGCTCAGCTTGGTAGAGCAGCTGACTTTTAATCAGTTGGTCACCGGTTCAAATCCGGTACGGCCCACCATCGATACATACCGGGTCAGCCAATCGGGACTGACCCTTTTTATTACCTGCCGCTTCGATGTCGCTGATCTCATCCTTCCTTCTCCTATACCACAGGTCAAGACCAAAATATTCATTGAATCCGTCACCATAGAAAAGGCAGATATGTAATCCACAGAGCTGTTGACAAGCATGTTGATAACCTTGTTGATGAATCCTGTAAGTGCTTTAGATTATCCTACTTATACCAGATTGCCCACAAAATAAGCAGTCCAATTATATGCAATAATATTATATAGTTATTCTTTAATGATCTGATTTTAGCCGGTTAGCGGCCGGTTGCAAAATAGATATGAACACCTTCAAAAAACGGTCCAGAATATAGACCATGTTACGTCTTATAATCATTGAAGCTTCCCGTAACAAATCGCGGGGAACAGCGTTTTCTGTTTAATTCGCCTACTCCCGTCTTTCACTCACCGCTTCCGCCAGCTGTCTTTTCGTTTTCAAAGTACACATCAGGAGGGAAATAAAGATCAATATGAAAATATTCAGATACCACGCACGATTGTATGACCCTGTCGTATCGTAGATTATCCCTCCCAGCACAGGACCTATGGCCCCTCCGATACCGGTTGAAAAAAATGTCAGAAACCCGTATGCCGATCCCAGCACATCCCTACCGAACCTGTCGGAGAGCAACACCGGCATCATGGGAGCGAGGGAGCCATATCCGAAACCGAAGACAAGAGCGTATATATACAACGTTACGGAAGTCTTTATATTCAGCAGTATAAACATCCCAGATGCCATGATAATATATCCCAGCAGGGCCGAATATTTGGGGTCGTTGAGCTGATCGCTCAACCATCCGAAAAAAAATCTTCCAAAGATACTCGCAACGCCGATGGCACCCAGAGAGGAAGCGGCTGCTATTCGACCTATGTTGTTGTCCACCGCATAGGAAACCTGGTGTACAAACACCATCATCTGAGCCATAATCGCACCACTGAAGCAGAGTACAATTATCCAGAAATGATGATCCTTGAGAACGGTTGCCGGAGATGTATAGGTCAATACAGGAATTCCCTCCCCCTGCACAAACGGCCTGGTTTCAGGGAGATCACCGTCCGGCAACAGGCCGTATTGCTCCGGCCTCGATTTTCTCATGAGGACCTGAGAAACAAGCACGCCTACGATCAGAACAATAATGCCAAGAAATATGAATCCGGTACGCCAGTGGTAGTTTTTGACGATATACCCAGCTACCGGTGTGAGGGCCATGGTGCCAAGACCGATCCCTATCGATGCCACACCTATAGCTATACCCCTTCTCCGCACAAACCATTTCCCAACAGAGGCGCTGCTTACCACAACACCGATTCCGGCAGACCCCATGCCGCATAACACCCCATAGGTTATATACAGCTGGCCTGGCGTACGGACAAAACCGGTCAAGATAAAACCGAGGGCGGCGATGCATGCCCCTATGGTCATGATCCACCGAGGAGCCATCCTATCGATCAGCCGCCCACTGACAAGACTACTGAGCGCGTAGATCAGAAGATTTATCGAAAATCCGACAGATATAGCCGACATCTGCCATTGATTATCCACAAACATGGGGCGTACAAACACCCCGAAACTATATCTGGTGCCATAGCTTGCGGCCAATATAAGAAACGCTCCCGTGACAATAAACCAGCCCCAGTACATGTCTTTCCCTTTATCAACAATCCTCATGAAATACCCCCCCCCGCTTGTACAAGTCCTCTGATTTGTGATATCTATCTTGGTTAATACCAAGCCGATACCAATAGACAGGATATATCCTTATATGACACAGACCCGGAAGCGTTATGCTGCCTCCAGAAAAGCGAGATATCATTACCACCATCCTCGAGAAAGAAGCAAGAAAACTTATCAGGAAAACAGGGCAGTTGAAAGTCCCCAGATCGATCCCACATTGAAGGAGATATTCTCCCGCATCGGTACCCCGGACCCGGTACCCTTCAAACCCGACCCATTTCAATCGGAAGCCCTCGATGCCATACAGAGAACCGACTGTCTCGTGACAGCGCCAACCGGTTCAGGGAAGACATGGATCGCCGAAAAAGCCATTCAATCGATCTATGAAAGGGGGGGGCGCTGCTGGTACGCCTCTCCCCTGAAGGCCCTCACCAATTCCAAACGAGCTGAGTTCGGAGCCGTCTTCGGTGATGAACAGGTGGGCATTCTGACAGGTGACACAAAGGAGAACTCGGATGCACCCATAATCGTTGGTACAACCGAAATCCTGAGAAACAAGCTCTATGAAGCCATGCACGGGAATGAAGATCTGGACTATGATCTTGTCATACTGGACGAAGCGCATTTTCTGGGTGATGAAGACAGGGGTGTGGTATGGGAAGAGATCATGATCTACCTCCCAACCAGGATTCACCTGCTCATGCTGTCAGCAACCATCGGAAACAGCCGGGAAATCGCGGGATGGTTGGGCGCCCTGCGAAAGAAGGAATGTATCGTCATACAGGATAAGGAACGGCCCGTTCCCCTTTACCCCCTGTTCCTCCATCCCCCGGGAAAGGTGACACCCCTCTTGAAGGGAAACAGGCTGCACGACACACCCATCTCGTGGCTTGAAAGGAACAGAAGCCGGCGATCCTTCAGGGGCAAACTGCCGCCATTTGACTCCATCATTGAAACCATGCGCTCCTTTGACCTTCTCCCGGCGATCTTCTTCCTGAAATCACGGGGAGACTGCGACGCCGCGGTCAATCTCTGCAAGCTCCGTTCGGACCGCGGCAACAGTAACCACTTTGAAGAAGATCTTCAGGCGATACTGGAGCACCATCCCTACATGAAGAACCACAAACAGCTCCACAGTCTCCGTTATTCGAGGGTTGGGGCACATCACGGGGGGCAGCTTCCCGCATGGAAATCCGTTGTGGAGACCATGATGAAGGAGAAGCATCTTGACGCGGTATTTGCCACATCCACCGTTGCCGCCGGGGTAAACTTTCCCGCCCGGACCGTCGTCATGTTCAATTCCGACCAGTTCAACGGACATGAATTTATTCCCCTGGATGCAACCGCATTTCACCAGATGACCGGAAGAGCCGGGAGGAGGGGGCAGGACAACATAGGTTTTATGATGGTCTTCCCCGGTAAATTCATGGATCTCGACCATATTCGAAGACTCTACTTTTCAAAACCCGAAAAGATAACGAGCCGTATCAGAAGCGATTTCTCCATGGTCCTGAATCTTCTCATGTCCCATACCCCCGAAGGGATTAGAAACATCTTCGAAAGATCGCTCGCGGATTATCAGCACAGAAAGAAAAAAGGCGGAACAACTCTCTGGCAAGACTTTAACAGACACCTCGATTTTCTCAAGACGGAAGGCTTTGTCGATCATAAAGACCGCCTCACGGAAGACGGTGTCTGGGCATCGCAGCTCAGACTGGACCAGCCCCTGCTTATCGCGCAATGCCTGAGGGACGACGCATTTCCGTACGAAAACGAAGCACTTCTCGCCGCCGTTATCGCTCCGTTTGCGTACGACAGGACCTATACCATTACCGTAAGCAGGACCTCACTGCCGAAGCGGTTGCGAAAGGCCTTTGACAGGGTCTCGTCGTCAGCCAAGGCCCTTGCGGAAAGGATGGCGGCTGCCGGATTCGATACGGAGCCCCTCCCTCTCTGGACCTCAGCGGCCATATACGGCTGGGCTACCGGAGTGGAATGGGATCGTATCGTTCAGAGGACCAAGATCGCGGAAGGCGACCTCGCCATGCTGATATCGAGAACGGCTGACAGTCTCCATCAGATAGCATCCCTCAAGGATACACACCCCCAAACGGCTTCGCTTGCCGCCGAAGCACGAAGGGCTATCCTGAGAGAACCGGTTGTATTCGATTGATGCATTCAAGCTGTCGTCTTATGATTTTAATACATATACTTCAATTTATTGTTGACAGAGTGGGAAATAAAAGGATATAAGTCGCAGTTCATTTTCAGCGAATTCAGAACGCGTCCCCATCGTCTAGTGGCCTAGGACACCGGCTTTTCACGCCGGCAGCCGGGGTTCGACTCCCCGTGGGGACGCCATTAATACATTAAAATGGGTTATGATGATTTTCATAACCCATTTTTTATCTTATATTGGTATCCCCTACACCGTGTCCCATATACAGCAATTTCGGCACGAATCCTCACTGTGGGCTCGGCTTTTTACGTTAACTGACCGGCCGTTACTCGATTTTCACAATCTCATTCTTGACCCAGAGAGGTGCCGTTTCATGTGCTTCCTCATAGAGTATCTTGCCATGCAGAAACATAGCCTTGAAATCATTGAACATGTAGATCCCAAGGAAGATATGGATCAGGAAAAAGAGGATCAATATCCAGCCGAAGACGAGATGGAGGGTGCCGAAAAGGGTAGCCATGGCGTGCGGGAGGATATGCGGAAAACCCCACAGTCCCCATCCGGTCGCGATGAGAATGATACCGCCTATCAGGGCACAGATGCCGAACAGTTTCTGCCCGGAGTTATATTTCCCCATGGGAGGAACGGCTACCTTTTTCCTCAGGAGAAATTTCTGCGGATATCCTCCCAGTATGGAAAACCACTTGATATCGTTTATCGAGAAGGAAAAGATCCGCTTGATAAAGGTTATTACGCGGGTGAAACCGATGATGAAATAGGCGACGGCGTCCAATGTCAGGATAACCCCCGTCACCACGTGGATCCGCATGTACAGGTTCATCGTCGATCCTTCGAAAGGCTTGAAATAGAGTATCACTCCGGTAATGGCCAGCGGAATGAAACTCAATACCAGAAGGTAATGAAAAGATCGTACACTCCAGGGATGCTTTAGTATCCATGTGTTGTTTGTTTTCATCAGATGTACTCCTCTTTTATATTCGTGTTCTGTCGATATAGTGTTCCGTGTGGAAAAGTTCTTCCGAAAGGTTGCTCAGAGGATGCCCGGCAAACTCTTTGTAGAGTTTGGTCACGCCGCTGTTGGCATGACTGACCCGTATCTTTGAGCTCGTATCATCTTTGTACAGCCCATTGATCCGCGCCCGGATGTAGCTGTTCCGCTTGACAACTGCGGACCGGATCCAGACGGCGGGAAGGGCAAGGATAGCAATCACGATGCCGCTGATGGTTATGAACTCTCTCCGTGATACATACGAAGGATTTTCTTCATATCGATATCTTTCCTCTTTCATCTCTTTCTCCTTTCATTTATTTCCAGCCGAATAAGGGCAGTGCGGCACGTAACCAGGAAGATCCATCGGACTTGATCGGCTGTCCGCCGCCGTTGACACATCCGCCGGGACAGTTCATGACCTCGATGAAGTGATATGGGGACGTTCCCGCCATCACCTTCTCGAGAAGCGGTTCTACATTACCCTTTATTCCGTTGACGACAGCGACATTGACGGTTACTTCCTTGTTGTACTTTGTGTCCATGAGGGTAACGGATGCGCTCTTGATCCCCTTCATCCCCCGTACGGGTTTGAACTCAAGCGGTTTCAGTTCGCTACCGGCCAGTACTCTGTAAGCCGTTCGAACCGCTGCCTCCATCACACCGCCCGTATTGCCGAAGATCGTCCCCGCGCCCGTATACTCCGCAAGGGGTCCGCCGTCGGTTTTATCGACCTTTATAAAATCGATCTTCATCCTTCTGAAGAGGCGGGCAAGATCACGGGTCGTCAACACCGTATCGATATCCGGGTAGGGAACATCGGACCCCGCCTTTCCTTCCTTTTTCAGGAAATGGTAGGCACTGGCGAATTCGGGGCGTGATGCCTCGAATTTCTTTGCCGTGCAGGGCATGATCCCCACGGTGTAGATGCTCTCCGGGGGTTTGTTCCAGATTTTCATGGCCCCGTATGTCTTGGCAAGGGGGCCTGCCATCTGCTGGGGTGATTTTGCCGAGGAGAGGTTCGGAATCAGCGACGGGTACCTTGTCTCAACATACCTGACCCATGCGGGACAGCAGGAGGTGAATTGCGGAAGCGGACCGACATGACCATGTCCCTCCTCTCCGAAGAGGGCGTGTCTCGCCCGGACGATAAATTCCGTACCCTCCTCCATGATGGTAAGGTCTGCCGTGAAGTTGTTGTCAAGTATCTCGAATCCAGCCTTCCTCATGGCCCCGTACATCTCCCGTGTAACCAGTGATCCGTCGGTCATTCCGAATTCCTCGCCAATGGCTACACGGACCGCCGGGGCGGGAATCCCGACGACCGTTACATTCTTGTCCCGCAGCTTTGCGATTACGGTATCGACTGTATCGACAGTTTCATAAACGGCACTGAAGGGACAGTTGATCAGACATTGCCCACAACTAACACATCGTTCTGTGTCGATGGCATGGGTAGCTCCGAACATCCCCGTAATGGCCCCCGTGGGGCAGTATCGTTTACATGAATCGCACCCCTTGCACGCATTTGAATCGATTGCGACAATGCCTGAAATTTCTCCCTTCTGATACGTTTTTGCTTGTGTGCCCACGTTTCCTCCTTCATTGTTCAATTTTGTAAATGTTCAACAAAGTTCTGATCTCGCTTACACCTCTGTACCATTGGAAAAGAGTAGTCACGATTGCGCATGACATTTCCCTGTCCCTGCACAACTGCTTCCTGATTATGCGGTAACGATATAACCACTCAAGATACCTATTATTCTTCAGTTCTATTCAAATTGTCTTATTGCTGTAAATGCCCGAGTGAAGCAAACTGATATGTGTTACGAAATTAACAATCGTGCCATATGCCATTTTTGATAGATTGTCAACAAAAAGAATAGCCTTGCACATTGTTATGAAACCGAGGCAAGAAAGGTTTCATGAAGGAAGGACAACTATGAAATATTATATGTATAATCAAACGGTTTCAGAAACAATAACTAAGAGCGAGTGAAAAGCGGGCCACGGATTTTCACTTCGGCAGCCGGGATTCGACTCCCCTTGGGAACACCATCGAAACAATCGGCATCATTTTTCTTTCAGAAATTCAGCTTTAGCATTGGTAATGCGGCGGGTGTAGGTATCAGCCCGAGGATAGTGGTCTATCGCAACGCTCCTGACTGGGTAACATATACGGCCTCGCGAGAAGCCTTTTTTTGCTGTTTATGCTCATACATCAAGGCATCCGCCCGTGCTACGGTCTTGTCAAACGAATCATTACCCATCGGTTCTTCCGTGGTTGCTTCACCCACACTGTAACTCAGGATATAGGGCTTGCCACCTGAGTTGTTTGCGGTTATGGTTGCGGCATCCAGCCGCTTGAGAGCAGGGGCAAAATTACTCTGTCGACTTGCGACGGCGAATTCGTCACCCCCGACTCTCGCCACGACGTCGCCTTGACGGAAGTTCGTCTTCAGCAGATTGGCAAAATCAAGCAAGAGATTCGAACCCGCATCGTGTCCCAACGTGTCATTAACCTGTTTCAACCCGTCCACATCAAAAAACAGCACCGTCACACCGGTACCGTCACGTCGTCCCTCTCGCACCATGTGTTCTCCCAGAAGGTAAAAACCCCTGCGATTATAGATCTGGGTAAGCTCGTCAATGAGCGACATGTCACGCAGTTCATGCTCGAGGCCATTGATTTTCCGCGCCATAACCATGGAGAGACCGATGAGCAGGAACGATGTAAGAGACGCGGTAAAGGCGGCGGCATTCGGCTGTGACAGCAAGTTTGCCGACACCAGATAGCCGCCCCCGCCAACAATGAGAAAGGGAAGTATCAACGCAACCGGGAGCATGATTCTCGCCGTCTGACTCCCGATGCCTACACCCATAAAGAGGGGGAACATGCCAAAATCCGTTCTGCGGGTACAGGCAGCAAATGCGAGAAGTGTCATACAGGTAAGGGTGTGCGGCGAGGTGCGGGTGTACATCGAATGGCCGAAAAACTTAGATGCATCAAAAACATAGCCGGCACTCACCATCAAGACAATCGCTATGAGCAGGGCAATCGATAGATCCACAACATAGTTTATTGATCTGTCCGAGATACCATCGAGTACCAAAGTCAACCCCATCAGAAAAAAGAACGAAGCAGTCTGTGCCGACATTCTGCCGGGCATCTCCGCTCCACTGTCTGCGGCAAGCATCGTATCCACCATGAACGTCTGTCCGGTAAGATGCCCCAGCAGTGCGGTCCCCGCCAGAATCAGCACAAGAAAACCCCCGATCCTGCATGCCAGGAGCCGAGACCCGCTTTGGTTTATCTGCGTAACCTTCATACTGATTGTCGTGATCAGAATGACCAGCGCCGTGTTCGCCTTCATAAGAGACCAGTTGGAAGGGAGCATCGATCCTACAGCCGGAACCAGCCAGCCGGCGAGAACAACAACAGAGATAGTCCCGGTTATCATAAAAAGAACGTCTTGAATAACAAGAAGCCTCTTTACGATAGCCACATTCGGATAGCCCAATGGTTCAATAACATCAATCTCGGTTTCCATCTGCATCCATCTCCTACAGGTTTATTTTCCTTGCTTCCGGCATACTCTTCGATCAACAAACCGCGACAGCCTCTTCAAACAACATTCAATTCATTTCATCACGCCCTCAATCACTACTGTTCTGTTTCCCCTCTTCTGTTGTTTACACTCTTCCCACGTGATTTCGGGATGACAGTGAATCTGCTATTAACGTCTCCAATACCATCGGTTTGCTGAAATAGTATCCTTGAACGTAATCGACTCCGAGCAGTTTCAATTCTTTGACAATCTCTTCATTCTCAACATATTCCGCCACGATCTTGAGACCCCGGGATTTTGCGGATTTGATCATCCCCTCTACATCCGTTCTTATATGCTTATCCTCTAACACACGGCTTACATAACTTCCGTCGATCTTGAGAAAATCAACAGGGAAACGCGAGAAACTCTGATAGTTTGAGTATCCGATGCCAAAGTCGTCAAAAGCGAACGAACACCCTACCTTCCTCAGTTTGCGGACAAGGTTCAAGGCAACGTCATTATCCTGGATCTCATATGTCTCGGTAACCTCAAAACACAGTTTCCCCGGATCGATCCCGGACTTTGCTATTTCATCCTCTATAAACCGAAGCATCTGTTCGTTCGAGACCGATATCCCGGAAAGATTGATGGAACACAGAGAAAGATTTGCAACATGATCATGATTGTTCTGCAGTAAAGACAGGGTTTGTTTGATAACATACATATCAAGCGTTGCCGCCAGTCCGATCTTTTCCGCCGCTTCTACAAATAAAAACGGGGGAATACTCGTACCGGTATCATCTTCCAGTCGCGACAACACCTCATAGTGCTCCCGATTATTGTCACACGCTTGTGCTTCCGGGCTTATGGGAATAATTTTCTGAGCATACAGGTATAATCTGTTGTTCTTGAGAGCATCCCGAATAATCGGTTCCATATCCAGAAGATGCGTATCTTCTTCCTGAGCCATCTTGATTCTGTCTTTGCCTTTTTCCTTGGCAACACGGCCGGCATTTGCGGCCTGTGAAACGGCAGTACCCAAATTGGTAGACTGAGAAACCCTTGCAATACCGATACTGAGTGTCGTGAAAAAGGGCTGTTCTTTCGTCCGTAGATTCAATTCTGGAAAACCCGATTTGAGTCGACCGGCAAGAGTCAAGGCGCCATCAAGGGATGTTTGGGGCAGATAAATGATAAACTCATCACTGATAAAGCGGGAAACTATCACATCTTTTGCCCTGGTTTTCTTCTGACGTGTGTTGTTCAGCAGCCAGGTAGCGATCTTCTTTATGGCCGCATCCCCCTCATACCTTGATCGGTACGATATTGTCTTAAAATAATCTATATCGACGTACAGAACCGAGGCGTAATATTCCTTGCCCGCGTCCAGTACTTTTCCCTTTTCATCTTGAACAATACTTTCAAATCCCTGCCAGTTGACAAGACCGGTCAATTTGTCATGAAAGGATTGATACTGCAGTTCCTGCTGCAAATTATATTGCTCGGAGTTATCCTGAAGAATAGCAACAAATCCAAGGAGATCATGAGAGTCCGACCAAATCTCGTTAATCGTTACTGTAGCGGGAATTTCCTGTCCATTCTTTCCCACCGCTGAAAATCGCCTTGGTTTATCGGCCCGGACAGTAACCTTTTCCGGAAAAACTCGATGTGCACCAATAATAAGCGACTTACGCTGTTTGCCTTCTCTTCGGGCTCTGACATAATTTAAAAAAAGTGATCTGTGCAATTCCCTCATATCCGGAGAAAGCAACAACTCGATCTTTTGACCAATAATTTCACCTGAACTATATCCTAAGAGAGTTGTCACTCCCTTATTAATCCTCCGTATGAATCCCTTTGTATCGACCATGAGTATGGCATTTGTTTCAAGTTCATCAAAGGCACGCCATACATATTTATTTGCTATAGTCATGATTCATAAACCTCAGTGAGATTATTATCTTTATTTTTTCAAGATACGCCTGTTTATCAAAAAAACTCTTTCCCTTACGTGAATTACCCCGCCTACAGGGTGGAACATCAAAACAATTCGATTTGCTTGGGGGTTTCTTCTTAATCGCGGTGACACTAAATATATTTTCCGATTACTCCAGCCGTTGCTTTATCGTCTACTCTGTGAGCAAAATACGCGTCTTCCCAAAATTCACCACCTCAAAGTTGTCTCTTAATCTCTAGGTACTCCTGAAATATCACGATTGAACTCACGCTCTTCAATAAATCCACTATTTTGAGGATACTATACCTTGGTGGAAACGATAAAAAATATCGACATGATCTGGAGCAATTTTCATGGTGTCAATCTCAAACCCGTGGATTTACGACACCTCCTCAAATATATCCCTCTCACGTTCATGAATGTACCCTCGATGTATCCATTTCCGATACTTCGGAGCCCATACCAAATGATATTTCGCATTATATACAGCATGTGGCGTTCTCTTCGCCATCATGCTCTATAAATAACATAATTGCCCCTGCCTGCTGCATCAAAACCTTTCATTCCAACCCACAGGGCGGGGTACTCAAGTTTTTTCTTTCATAAAGATGTGGATTACGTTTTGAACGGTGATTGAAACTATGTCTCGGAACAAACCCGGTCTTTCCCGTTCTTTTTCCCCTGGTACATGAACTGGTCGGCTCTGTGAACAAAGGTTTTCATGTCTTCCTGCTGCTTGTATTGCGCAAGACCGATGCTCACCGTCACATGGATAGCCTGACCCGGCACCGGAGAGAAAATTTCCTTCTTGAACTCCGTCCGGATTCTTTCCGCGATCACGGCGCCGTCCACACTGGTCGTCATGGGCAGGAGTATAGTGAATTCTTCACCGCCATAACGATACGCGAAATCCGTTTCGCGCAGGCATCTCTTGGCCACTTGACCAAATCGCCGTAAGACCTGGTCTCCCTCGACATGGCCGTACGTGTCGTTGAATTTCTTGAAATCGTCAAGATCGAGCATGAGGAGGGTTAAGGGCTGTTCATAGCGGTTCACCCGGTCCAATTCTATTTTAAGCTGAACGTAAAAATGCCGGGAATTGTAAAGCTTGGTGAGATCATCGATAATGCTGAGCTCACGGTATTTTTCTTCTCTATCCCTCAGCGCCGTCTCCATCCGCTCGCGCTCGGTGATGTCACGGAAGGACCATACCCGACCGATGACAACGCCCTCCTTTATCATCGGAAAGGAAAACCGTTCAAAAACACGACCGTCCTTGAAAGCCAGCGTGTCCTCGTCCGCCATGTCCGAGTCGTGGAGCAACCGAACCTTATTGAGAAAAGATTCGGGATCGGACAGCTGATCCGTCACAAAATCCATCAGGGCACGGTCGTCTCCGGCATCCATGAGAGATTGGGGAATCCGCCACAAATCGATAAATCGCCTGTTGGTTTTGATCATCTTTCCTTTGTCGTCCACGGCCAAGATGCCGTCAGCCGTGGATTCGAGGATTGCATGGAGTTGAATTTCGCTCCAGCGTAAAGCCTCTTCAGCCTGCTTGCGGTCGGTGATTTCCCGGCCCACACCCACAATCCCGATCCTGTTGCCGTCCCTGTCGAGCAGAGGTACCTTACTCGCCAGGTTCCACCGTGTGATCTTTCCATTCTCGGTCCTTAGCGGTTCCTCGCGGTTAATCATCGGTGTGCCAGACTGTATGATCGCCTGCTCATCGGCATGAAATCGTTGCGCCATCTCCCACGGGAGAAAGTCAAAATCCGATTTGCCCTCGAGCTCGGCCATACTGGTCATACCCATGCGGCGAATCATCGCTTCATTGCAAATGATAAATCGTCCCTCGGAGTCTTTGGCATAGATACGATCGGGCACATTATCTATCAGAGTCCGCAGGAGAGTGTGCTCGCTCTCCAGTGCCTCCTCTGCCTGCTTGCGCTGGACTTCTGAGTGTTCCAGTTCTTTGATTCTCTTTTGTAAAGCGGAAATCTCCGCGATTAACTCTTGATTTGTCTTGGATGTATCTTTCATCGTGTATCCCAAGTGCCGTGAGAAACAATACAGATGAAGAGAAAAGTGAAGTGCGTACGTATTAGAAATCCCTTATCTATTGGATATATTGTCGCGTATCGATGTGGATGTCAATTGAAAAATTGTCTGATAGGCGTTGATTACCCTTTCAACGTATCCCCTTTTCTGTATTTGCCAAGTGGGCGTCGTGGAGGGAAAAAACCTTCACCGCTGCGTATGATCATTATGAGAAATAGTATATCATTAATTATAACTTGTTAAACTGTTTCGTTACAGGGTTCGATTCTCTATGGATAGATACTGTATTGTATGCGGGTGGGCTTGCACTATTTGCGCGTAACTGAAAAGTCCGGATAAAGAAAATGTTTATTTTTTATTCGCGTGTACTCCCCACAACCGGAGGCGAAGAGTACACACGCTATTCAGTCAACGTCATCTGATGACGAGGACAGGAGTCTTTGCCCTTCTTACAATCCTCTGTGCAACGGATCCAATAAGCATTTCCGCAATATTACTCGTCCCGTGAGATCCAACCACGATAAGAGAAACCTTTTCTTTTTTCTCCACTTCCAGTATTCCCAGATAGGGGACTGCCTTTTTGATAATAACCTTGACCTTGAAACCTTTTTGCTTCAATCTTTCTTCTACCGGTTTTATTTCTGCCGCCGCCCTGTTTTCCAAGTCTTTTTCTATTTCCAAAATATCTTTTGTGGCGTATCTGGCTATGGCATCAAAGTTCCCCTTTTCGATGATATGAACAATAATTACTTCCTGCGCACCGGCATCTTTCAGGCATTCAACAAAATCCAGAGCCTTGTGCGCCACATCTGAAAAATCGGTTGGATACAGTATCTTTCTAAACATAGCAGATCCTCCTTTTGGAATTGCCGGACTCGTGACGAGTACAGATTTTCATAGTCATTAAATCCCCCTTAACCGAGTTCAATGTTCTCCTTTATTGTCTTCATGGTCAAGTGAAAAATCCCTGTAAGGAAAGGCTGGATTGTGCGAATGGATGTAAACGATATTTCGACATATAGAAGATCCTCATGGTAAGACTTCAATGAATTAACACCTGAAAGGACCGTTATAATCTGGCGACCCACCAAATCGGTTCAACAATTGAATAAAAATTATATTATACCTCCCCATATCGTTACTTTATTCTTGACACGAAAACATCCCTTTCCTATACTCGCCACTCTTGAAAATACAGGCATTTTACTTACAGTAAAGAAAAGGAGGAGCCGATGAAGATCATGAAATATGTATTTGTAAGCGTTCTGATGTGTATCCTTGTCTCTGCCGCTCCGGTGGCGGCAGCGTCAAATCCCGTGGTTATAGGCCTTCAGGGGCCCATTACCGGGCCATGGGCCTACGAGGGACAGATGGCGAAACAGTCCTGTGAGATAGCCGCTCAGTTGATCAACGCAAAAGGTGGTATTCTCGGAGGTCGCATGGTCGAACTTCGAGTGGTCGATGACGCGGGCGAGCCCAAGACAGGCGCGCTTGCTGCAATGAAGCTGGTCGGCCAGAAAGATGTCATAGCATCGGTATCCACCTATGGCTCATCCATATGCGAACCGGCCTCCAACATTTATGAGAAATTCAAGAAGGTCAACATCGGCTACGGCGTAACAGCTGTCCGCCTGACGCAGAGAGGGTTCAAATATTTTTTCCGGACCTGCGGCCGTGATGATTCACAGGGAGCATTCTTTGCAAAGGTCGCATCCGAACGATTCGGCGCCAAGAAAATAGCCATTATGCACGACAATACAGCCTTCGGGAAAGGACTGGCCGAGGATACAAAAAGGGGACTGAAAGCCCAGCTGGATGCCGGTGCGGTGGAGATCGTATACTATGATGCCATCACACCCGGGGAAAAAGATTTTCATGTACCGCTGACACAATTGCGAGAGGCAAAACCCGACATCTGGTATTTTACCGGCTATTATGCCGAGGCGGCCCTGCTGATAACTCAGGCGAGAGAGATAGGGATAACCTGTACCTTTGTTGGAGGAAACGCGGCTATCAACGATGAATTTGTCAAGATCGCGGGGGTTGATATAGCAAAGGGATGTTATATGACCAACGAACCGCTGCCGGGTGACCTGCCCTATGTGGAAGCAAAAGAATTTCTGAGTGCCTACAAGACCAAATTCGGTGAAATTCCTTCAAGTCCGTGGCCTATTTATGCCGCCGATGCATTCAGTATTATTGCATATGCCATCGACAAATCCGGCTCCACCGAATCCGATGTCCTTGCGGATTACCTCAGAAATAATGTTAATGGTGTCAACGGGATAACGGGCCCCATAGGGTTTACCGATCAGGGAGACAGGGAAGGCGTCCCCTTTTATCTGTATATTGTTGATGAGGCCGGAAAGATCGTAGTCTCCAAGTAATTGCTGATCCCGTCGGATCAGCCGATCCACCATTCCGATACGCGTGAATGATCCTGTGGTGTAATCCCGACAGGCCGGGATTACACCCCGTAGTCTTTCATGAGGCCTGTCCTAAACGTTAAAAGAATGGGTCCCTCATGTCGTCCAACATGGCGGGAGTAAAGAAAGAAAAAAGTGGAACTAGTATTAGAACAGATAATCAACGGCCTCACCATCGGATCTTTTTACGCCCTCATAGCCCTTGGGTATTCCATGGTCTATGGTGTCCTGAAGCTGATCAATTTCGCTCATGGAGATTTTTTCACATTAGGATCGTATCTCGGATATACCGTTTTGGTATTCGGGTCCGCGTTCCTGACCGCCCACTGCGGCCTGTGGGGTGGAATGGTTGTGGCCATGGCTATTGCAGCGATCTGTGTCGCGCTTGCGGGCATAACGGTGGAACGGCTCGCATACCGTCCTATCTATCCTGCGGGGAGGCTTCCCGCCGTTGTTTCCGCCCTCGGGGCATCCATCTTTCTGCAAAACGCGATCATGGTCATCTGGGGCCCACGCTACCAGGCATATCCCGCATCGTTGATACCCAACATACACATACAACTGGGCGGCCTGCATATAACCATCCTTCAAATCGTCATTCTGGTCTTTTCCTTTTTCCTCATGGGTATACTGTACTATATCATCCAAAGAACACTCTTCGGGAGCGCCATCAGGGCATCAGCCCTCGATCGGGATACAGCATCTCTGATGGGGATTAATTTCAACAGGGTCATATTATTCATATTCACGCTGGGACCCGCCCTCGGCGCGATTACCGGGGTAATGGTAGGCATGTATTACCGGCAAATCAGCTTCACCATGGGGTGGAATTACGGACTCAAGGCTTTCACCGCCACGATACTGGGAGGCATCGGGAACCTGCCGGGCGCCATGTTCGGCGGACTGATCCTGGGTCTTCTTGAAATGTTCGGCGGCGCCTATATCTCGGCGGCATGGAAGGACGTTTTCGTCTTTCTGATTCTGATCCTGGTTTTGATCTTTCGTCCGAACGGACTCTTCGGTGAAAAATTGGCGGAAAAAGTGTAGACAGATGGAAGACACCAGGACTTCAAGACTCAACAGTTTTTTCTCGCCTCAGCAGGGTATGCTGTTTGCCGTATTAGGCATCTTTATAATCTATCCTTTCGTGGCAAATAATTACTATACCGATGTTGCGTTCTTCTTCGGTATTTATGCCCTTCTCGGTTTGAGCCTCAATGTCGTTCTCGGTGAAGTAGGACTGTTCGACCTCGGTCATGCCGGATTTTATGCCATAGGGGCTTACATTACCGCCATTCTCAACACAAAACTCGGCATACCCGTACTGGCATTACTTCCGGTAAGCGCCATAGCCGCTGCGCTTTTTGCCTATGTGGTCTGCTCACCCATCATACATCTCCGTGGAGATTATCTGTGCATCGTCACCATAGGCATGGGAGAGATCATACGTCTCGCACTCATCAACAACCCCTTCGATCTCACCGGCGGACCTAATGGTGTATTCGGAATAGATTTTCCCTCTCTGGGCAGCCATTTTGTTATTGATTCCTCAATCGAATACTACTTTTTTATCTGGATCGTTGTAGGCTTCAGTATCATAGCTCTCATAAGACTCCAGAACTCACGCATAGGACGCGCGTGGAACTGTATACGTGAAGATGAAATAGCGGCAAATGCCAACGGAATCAACGTCCGATATTATAAGCTGCTTGCTTTCGTTCTGGGTGCTGCTATGGCTGGAATCGCGGGAAATATTTACGCGAGCAAGCTCATGTGCGTATCTCCTGAAAGTTTTTCCTTCATGGAATCATGTTTGATGTTCTGTATTGTTCTTATCGGAGGGATGGGTTCAATCCCCGGCGTGCTTATAGGTGCCGCGGTCATAAGCCTTTTTCCCGAAATTTTCCGACCCTTTGCCTTGTACCGGATGCTCATATTCGGGACGGTTATGATCCTCATGATGATGTTCCGACCGGGAGGGGCCTGGCCTCGCAGGAGAGGGGGAGCGGACATGAGATCCATCATGAACATACGGAGAAAACATGGCTGAAACAGATCTTCGCACCACAACCAGGCCTATTCTGGAGACACGGAATCTTACGAAGATCTTTGGAGGTCTGACCGCCGTCAATAACTTTGACTCGCAGGTCCGCGAAGGCGAGATATGCAGCCTCATAGGCCCCAACGGTGCCGGAAAGACCACCGTATTCAACGTCGTCACCGGGATATACAAACCCGAGGGCGGTACCGTTGTCTTCAATGGCAACGATATAACAGGACAGAAGCCTCATCAGATCGTCACTGGTGGAATTGCACGGACGTTTCAGAACATACGCCTCTTTCCCAATATGACCTGTCTGGAAAACATCATGGCCGGGCAGCACTGCCGCAGTTCGGCAGGGATGTGGGGATCGATCTTCAGAACATCACATCAGAAAAATGAAGAATTTCATATTCGTGAAGTGGCGGAGTCGCGTATTCGTCAGGTCGGCCTGTGGGAATCCCGGAATGAACTTGCCAAGAACATAGCATACGGCAGTCAGCGTATGCTGGAAATAGCACGGGCACTGGCGACTGAACCTGGCCTGTTGGCGCTGGACGAACCGAGCAGCGGACTGAATCCGCACGAGACGGAAGAACTGATGGTTTTTCTCAAAAGCCTGGCAAAAGAAAATCTCAGTATATTTATCATTGAGCACGATATGAATGTTGTCATGGGTATTTCCGATTGGGTCATCGTGATGGACGAGGGAGCCGGAATCGCTGAGGGGCGTCCGGAGACGGTCTACCACAACCCCAGAGTGATAGAGGCCTATCTCGGATATGATGACCAGCAGGCCGATGGAGAGAACTGACGTGAAACCACTTCTTATAATCGACAACCTGCATATCTCTTATGGTTCGATAGAAGCCCTGAAGGGTATTTCTATCTATCTCGACGAAGGAGAGATTGTAACCGTTCTTGGCGCAAACGGGGCGGGGAAATCGACACTGCTCAATGCAATCTCCGGGCTCCTCCCCCTCAGTAAAGGGACCATTACCTTTGAGGATGAAGAATTAAACACGGTCCCGGCTTTTGAGATCGTCCAGAGAGGTATTTCTCAATCACCCGAGGGGCGTAAGGTGTTTTCCACTCTCACCGTAGAAGAAAATCTGAATCTGGGGGCTTACACCAAAAGGAAGGAAAAAGGGACAATGGTTGAGGCACGGGAACGTGTTTTCTCTCTCTTCCCCATCCTATTGAAAAGACGGCGCCAGATGGCGGGCACATTGTCTGGTGGAGAACAGCAGATGCTAGCCATAGGACGCGCTCTCATGAGTTCTCCACGTGTCCTGCTGCTTGACGAACCATCCCTGGGGCTGGCGCCGATTCTGGTTAGTCAGATATTCAAGATTATACACGAAATCAACGAACAGGGCACTTCAATCCTGTTGGTTGAACAGAATGCGAAAAGGGCGATAGACATCGCTCACAGGGGCCATGTCCTTGAAAACGGTCGGCTATCCATAAGCGGATCATCACAGGAACTGAAATCGAACAAAAAGATTCAGGAGGCATACCTGGGAGGAGCGGCGCTGAAAAAATAAAAACAGCTGTACCTCTTTCCGATCGGAATATGCACCACCCAATCAATCCATAAGAGACACCCCGTCTTTCGTAAAAACTAAATAAAAATAGTGCTTTCTTGCACGTCTTGACCGATAAGGCGTTTTCTTTGCAATACAATTATCGGCTATTGACAATTACACAGCATGTGCTTTAATTATACATAAGAAGGTACTGCCAATTCAGCAATAACAAAGTCTTATGCGAAAGAATCGTATGAGCAACGGCGTTGTAAGCAACTGCCATGATGATATCCATGAGTACCGTTTATTCTTCGGGATAGAGGAAGAATCAGCCCATAGAGCTGGAAGACCTGTTCAACAGGGTGTATGAAAGCATAGGGAGGTGCGTTATGTCCGAGAAAATATTGATTCCGCTGGATGGTTCTCCGTTAGGTGAGGAGGCTCTGCACTACATTGAGAGACGGGTGTCCGAACAATCGCTGGGAAAAAACACGGAAGTTATTCTCTTTCAGGTTATTACATCGTTGACCCATACCTTTGTCGCCGGAGAGACGGCTGTCGAGATTCCCTATACAGAGGAAGAAATGGACCGGATAAAGAAGAGGGCCATGGATTACCTCACTAAGGCCAGTGAATGTCTGAGGAGTAAGGGAGTGATTGTGAAATGCGAGGCGGTGTTCGGCACATCCTCAGCTAACGAGATTATTAAGGCCGAAGAAGAACTCGGGGCCGACCTTGTGGCCATGTCGACGCATGGACGACATGGTTTTTCCCGGTGGGCCTTCGGCAGCGTCACCGAAAAGGTACTCCGAGGAGGTAAGCTACCCATATTAATGGTGAGAATGCCGAAACAGGCTGAAGAAGACTCGTAGCATTCCGTTTCTCTCATACCCTGTTCATTGTGCAACAGGCAAAGGATGATGGACGGTTTCCGTCGAATTCCGCATACAGAGGCGCTATCGACAGATCAGGGAGTGGGTATCTGCGTCTTCTTCCCCTTCCTCGACGCAATGATAATGGCGGCAAATATGAGCACCATGCCAATGATCTGAAATGTGCTCACTGTTTCGTGGAAGAAGAGGTACGCCAGGATCGTGGCACCGATTGCCTCTCCGAGAATGGATATGGCGATCATACCCGCCCTCAGATGCTCGAGCGCCCAGTTGATAGAGGTGTGACCGATGAGTTGCGGGACAACAGCCAGCAGGATCATGTACCCATAAGAAGACGGCCTGTACCCGGTAAGGGATATGCCCATGGCAAACGATGTCGCAGCCAGAAACAGGGCACTGATTGTGAACACGATCGTAATATATGTCAATATATCAAGCCGTTCTCTCACCCTGCTGCCCGTTACCAGATAGGCGCTCCCCATCACAGCCCCCATCAGGGCAAGAACATCGCCGGTCAGTGCTTTTTTATCAACCAGAACAAGGGCATGCAGTCCGCTGTCTCCCGCCGCAATCACGATACTGCCCATGAGGCACAGGATCGTCCCTATGACAATCTCTGTATGTTGTCTCTCTTTCAGCAAAAAATAGGAAAAAAGACCGACAAATACGGGATTTGTAGTAACCAGTACCACACTGCTTGCAACCGATGTATATTTCAAGGACGTTGTCCAGAATATAAAATGCAGTCCCAGAAATACCCCTCCTACAAGGGAAAGCACCATATCTCTTCTTGATACGGTCCTGAATGAAACACCTTGTACCCAGGAAAGTACCAGGAGGATCACAGATGCGATGCAGAGCCTGTATGTGGCTATCATGATAGCCGGAACATCATCACAGAATCGTATGAATATCGCGGCAAACGATATGGAGACGATACCGACAATCAATATCGCAATGATTCGAACCATTGTATTACCCAAACTACCTTATTATCCTCAATACAGCGGTGTATTCAGCTTCATGCGATTCCGCATCTCGAAAAATTCATTTATTGAATTAGAATTATTGGTTTTTTATCTCTATTCTTTGCTCCCACATCAGCCAAAAAAAATTTGACTTTAAATTTATGAAGGAGTAGTAATGATTAACATATGTATATATAAGAAAGAATTCATTATTACAGGTTTATCTTTTGTAGAATCGATTTTTCTTTCATCATGTAACTGGTTCATGCCGGCGTGGTTTTCAATACCATGCTACAAATAGAGGTGTTTTGTTTATTTAATATTAAACAATGTAAGCATTAACAGAAGGAGGTAGGAAATGACAACTCTAATTATCGTTATTGGTTTTTTACTCTATTTAATTTTATACTTCACATACGGCAAAAAGTTGGAACGAGATGTGGTGATGGCCTCCGATAACAATGAGGCACCATCGAAGCGTCTGTATGATGGAGTCGACTACATCTCTGCACGAAAAGAGGTCCTCTTCGGACATCATTTTGCCTCGATCGCAGGCGCCGCTCCAATCATCGGTCCCGCGCTGGCGATCTGCTGGGGGTGGATCCCGGGTCTCCTCTGGGTATGGTTCGGCAACATCTTCATCGGTGCCGTCCATGATTACCTGGCCCTGATGGCATCGGTCCGCTACGACGGAAAATCGGTCCAGTTCGTCGCAACCGATCTGATCGGAAAGCGGACAGGGATAGCCTTCTACTGGATCGTCTTCTTCCTCCTCATCCTCGTCGTGGCCGCCTTCGGAGCCATCGTCGGCAATATGTTTGTCAAGACCCCGCAGATTGGCTCCGCATTTGCCTGGATGATCATTGCCGCCCTGATCCTGGGCGTTCTCATGTATCGGACGAAAATGAACTTCTCCCTCGCGACAATCATCGGGATCTTGATGCTGCTCGCAGCCATCTGGGTGGGATCGTTGAAGGGGATCACGATAAGCTACACAGCGTGGATGTGGGCGATCTTTTTTTACATCGTCATCGCCGCCGCAATCCCCGTCAATGTCTTGCTTCAGCCGAGGGATTACCTGAATTCATGGCTGCTTTACGCGGGGTTGTTGATCGGTTTTATCGCCGCCGTCTTCGCCTTCAAGGGATTCGAGATCCCAGCCTTCACGAGCTTCTCCCCGGTATTACTGGGAGGCAAACCGACACCTTTCTGGCCCGCAATCCCGCTGATTATCGCCTGCGGGTCCCTCTCCGGATTTCATTCCCTTGTCGCCTCGGGGACAACATCCAAGCAGCTCAACAAGGAAACTGACGGTCTCTTAATCGGCTACGGTGCCATGTTTACCGAGGGTTTCCTCTCCACAATCGTCATCGTCGCTATCGCCGGATTCGGATACACGGCCCTCCAGAACGCGGGAGTAACGGCCGAACAGCTGAATCCCGGAAACTGGGGAGCAGCGTTCTCAAAGGTATCCGCAGGGGCAAAGCTTTCCGCGGCAAATCTCTTCGTCCAGTCCTATGCCGACATGGTAAATTCGATGTGGTTGAGCTTTATCCCGACCCATATCGTTAAGATCATCGCCGGGATGTGGGTCGCCTCCTTCGCCATGACCACCCTTGATACCACCAACCGCCTCGCACGGTACTGTCTCTCCGAAATGGCCCTTCCCTTGAAGGACAAGGCTTCCGGATTTTATAACTTCCTGACCAACCGCTGGATCGCCTCCGTCATCCCCGCGGCAATCGGAATCTGGCTTGCTGCAAGCGGGAACTGGTTGATCATCTGGGGTTCCTTCGGAGCAGCGAACCAGCTGATCGCATCGATCGCCCTGATGACCGGTGCCGCCTTCGCGGCAAAGAAGCTGAAATCCGGCTTTGCCGGCGCGGCCGTTATCCCGGCCTGGATCCTCTGGATAACCGTGACATGCGCTATCCTCTGGTTCGTCATCGTGGTGCAGCCGGGCGCCGTTGCAGCAAAACCGGTCCCCGGATGGACCGTCATGATCATACTGATCGTGATGTTGATCCTGAACTTCGTATTTTTCTGGGATTTCATCAAATCCAAGGCATACAAGGTTGAAAAATAATCCTTTTCACAGCATGAACTAGCTGCCGGTGCACGGTTTCAGACCGTGCACCGGTAATACCGTGTGCGGCCGGTGTAACATATCTATGGGACTTCTCGAATCTATCAAACGGATCTTCTCCGACTTCGACGCCTCCCACAGGGATCAAGTCAGCGCCCTTACCGGAGTCGAGGTAAAGGAACTGGAGAACATCTTCGCACTCCTCCTCCTGGGATCCTTCATCGGACTTCCAGCGCCCCCTTCTTTTCTTGCTGTCGAACTGATGCCCTTCATGGAACGGGAATTGAAGGTATTGAACAGAAGGGCGCAGGACGCAGGGGATATGCTGGCTGAGATGGCAGGAACTATTGGGATCGATTGAATGAAAATACTCTTTTTTACCGGTAAGGGAGGGGTCGGAAAATCCACTACAGCAGCAGCCTCGGCATGGCAGCTTTCACAAAAAGCCCGGGTCCTGATCGTTTCGCTGGACCCTGCACACAATCTCGGCGATATCTTCGGCGTTACCATCAAAGACAAAAAAAAGAAGTTTTCGGAGACACTCTTTTTAAGTGAGGTTAACCTCCAGAAACTGTCACGCGAGTATCTTGAACGGGAAGCCAGCGTTCTCTCCAATACATACAGCTATTTGAAGACACTGAATCTCGATACATACTTTTCCATCCTCAAGTACTCTCCCGGCATAGAGGAATATGCGCTCCTTACGAGCATTGAAAAGACGATACGGCATGAAACGGATTTCGAGTATATCATCTTCGACACACCCCCGACAGGCCTGACTCTCAGATTTCTCGCCCTGCCCAAGGTAACGATCACCTGGATCAACAGACTGATAGGAATCAGACGAAAGATTCTGGAAAAGCGGTACACCATCCACCGCATACGGGGCACGTTAAGCTCGGAAGAAACCGTTCTGGATTATAAAGAGGAAGACGATGATATCCTGAAACGGCTGTGGGAACTCAGCGATAATTATCAGTCCCTCGACAGGACGCTGTGCGGCAACGACTGTCATATCGTGCTGGTCTTCAACCCCGACATACTTTCCCTCAGGGAATCTCAACGTTTGATTGAGGGACTTGCCGATCTGGGCCTTCCTCTGCGTCTCCTTATAAACAACAAGGTAACCGCAGATAACGAGGAAATGGCAACGTACGTAGACCAACAGATGAAAGGGATGACGAAGAATGTCACCCTTGAACGCATAGGGATGGCAA
>Ga0209203_1000662_pt1 | contig 28547 bp, 28 predicted proteins | sample AD_UKC109_MetaG_FD_184423 | JGI IMG/M metagenome (GOLD analysis project Ga0209203, IMG submission 184423) | Active sludge microbial communities of municipal wastewater-treating anaerobic digesters from Hong Kong - AD_UKC109_MetaG (SPAdes)... | ecosystem: Engineered > Bioreactor > Anaerobic >... | reverse complement strand
CAGCTGCGTCGTGCCGGAGACGGCGAAGTTCGCCGCGTCGTGATCTTCAATCTTGCAGGGACGCAGGCTGTCTCTGAGCGCCAGCATCTTGATGACCTGCCGCTCGACGGCGTCCGCGTCGAAGTTTGCGTTGGTGATGGTCATAAACAGGCTCGTGAGCATCTCGCCGTTGAGCGCGTCGAGCTTCTTTACGTCGAGCTTGTCGTTGACCACGATGGTCGAAATCCCCTTGAGCGTATAGAGCAGCACATCCATGCGCTTTGAGACATCCTCGGTCTTTCCGCAGACGCCGCGCACCGTACACCCCTTGTTGCCGACGGTTTCCTGACACTGATAGCAAAACATACCCATAAGAACCATCCTCCTTATCCTGCGATTTTGCGCAGGTTCTGTCATTTTTTTGTTCAGCGTTAGTGTAGTGTTGTTTCCCTTTCTGTTCTGTTTGATTTGCAACGTTTTTTGACTTTTTCGATTTTTCTTTACTGATTGCGAATGCGCTAAAGGTATTATGACATCAATTCAGTATCATGAGTATATAGTATTTTGATTTTATCGGAATCAAATTCAATTAATCTCTCATCTCTCATTTTCGCTAACTCTCTGGAGAGAGATGTTCTTTGCACTCCAATCCTTTCGGCCAGTGCTTTTTTCGATATTACTAATCTAATCGTTTCCGTTTCCTGTCTTTTGCTTTCATAATCCAAATAACTAATGATGCATTCGCGTATTGTTCGGTTCACATAGTGCTTGATTCGATCCCCGAGAATAACCGAATGATCCGAAATATACATAAGATAACTTTTTAAAAAATCAAGACTGCTAGCAAATAGTTCAAATAGCTGTTCCTTGCAGATCGCTAATATGATTGTTGGTTTCCTTGCGGTTACAGTCATTGGATAGTAAGGGTTTTTTGAGAATAACAAATTGCCACCGAGAATATCGCCATCAAAGAATTCCGCAATTGACATGAGTTTGCCGGACTCATCTATGCGCTCGATTACCACTTCTCCTGATAAGATAATTTCAAGATTCTCGCAAATAGTTCCAACAAAGTGGACGATGTTGTTTTTCTCGTACGAATTCACTTTGTTGCCCTTTGCCTGCAATAATGAATCGAGTTGATTCGCGTCGAAGGATTTTATTAAGTCAATCTGCTTTAATAGCTCTAGATTGTTTTTCATGGCAACCTCCAATAGTGTCACATCGGTAACACCATATTTTTCATTGTATCCCTATAATGAAATGAGATCAATAGGAGGTTTTGCTATCATGAAATATCTTTCTACGGGTGTACGAGTTCTATTTCTCGCTCTTTTCCTGTTCCTTTTGGCAAACGGTAAGGTTGTCATTTGGCTGGTTCTATTTGGAGTTAGCCTGATTGCCGCACTCATTTTTGGCAGAATCTATTGCGGATATGCTTGCCCTATGAATACTCTTATGATACCCGTAGAGTGGCTATCAAAAAAACTGAAATTTCAGACCACAAACACGCCTAAGTGGCTGAAAAGCGGATACTTCACGTGGATCTCGCTCGTTGTCAGCATTGTAGCTATGATGGTATCAAAAAAAGTGCTGCATCGCGATTTGCCGGTCCTACCTTTCTGGGTGGTCTTATCCGTTCTCGTTACTCTGAGATATAAGCCAGAAGTGTTCCATAATCTTATCTGTCCATTTGGCGCTTTGCAGAAGGTATTCGGCCGATTCGCGAAGATATCCGAAAAAGTAGACAGAGATGCTTGTATCGGATGCAAGAAATGCGAAAAAGTGTGCCCCTCAAGCGCGATTATCGTAAGTAATGAGGATAAAAAAGCGTTTATAACCACTGCGCTATGTCATCAATGCACAAACTGCGAGCAAGTTTGTCCAACGCACGCCATTCGCTATAGAAAATCGACTGATTATCTTAATTAATCATCAATGCGGCGTGATCTGTTAGTTGTCGGATGATCAGGGTTAACGCCTTATGTACAATTCCCCAAGGGCTAAAAAACGGCGTGAACTCTGCATTTACAGGTTCACGCCGCTATTCTTCATTTACTATTTTGGATACATCACCGAGGTAGTTGTAGATGATCCGTACTTCTTGCGTCTTTCCTCTCGCCCAGTGGCTGAATCTCGCTGGTGTGTATTCCGCTTCACCAATCAGCACTTTTTCTATGAACTCGTGTACCAGCTCAGCGCTCAGCTCTTTGACTTCCGTGTGCGATCGTACCAGTCTGAGAAAGCTTTCAATGTTGGTGTTCTGCACCGTAGTCTCGGCGATAAGGGTCTCCAATTCAACCGTTCTCGCTCTCAAGCTTGCCTGCTCGGCTTCATACCCGGCAAGCATTGTTCCAAACCGCTCGTCACTGATTTTGCCTTCGACGTTATCTTCGTAGATCTTGCTGATGATGCGATCGAGCGTTCCAATCCTCGTTTTTACCTTGGCAAGTTCGCTCTTTGCTTTCTGAAACTCACGCTCGCTATCTTTGCGCGAAGCAGTGCTTAGCTTCTCAGCGAATTTTCGCTCGTCCATTGTTGCTAGTTTCACAACCCATTGCAGGTCCTTCAGCACGACATCTTCAATGTTGCTGCGCATGATTGAGTGCGAGGTGCAGCTCGGAAGGTCGGAATACGTGCGAGAGTTTTTGCAGATGTAGTAGCAATACTCTCTGACCGAGCCATCTTTGTTCGGTCGTGAGTTGCGTTTGGCGTAAAGGCGTTCTCCGCAATCAAGGCAGAAAATTACACCCTCAAGCGCACCTTTCTCATACGTCCTTGTGACTTGACGGCGATTCGAGCGGATACGCTGAACGGTCTGCCATGTCTCGGTGTCGATGATGGCAGGATGAGCATTCTCGTGAATAATCCATTCCTCTTCGGGTTTTACGAATTTCCGATGATCTTTGTAGGATTTACTCGTTTTGCGGTTTAAAACCGCTGTCCCTGTGTATTCTCTGTTGGACAGAATATTTACGACTACACTTGTGTGCCACATCGTATCGGGCCGTTTGGGAATATGCTTCGGAGGCACACCATCACGTTCCGCTTTATAAACGAGAGGGATTTTCAAGCCGCGGCTCTCGAGTTCTTTGGCGATATATTGCGGTCCCATTCCGTTCACGCACATTTTGTAAATGTCGCGGACGACCTCAGCGGCGGGTTCGTCAATGTCCCATATGAATTTATCCTCTGCGGATGGCTTGTAGCCATACGGAGCAACGGAATTTGAATGCCTGCCATTTTGAGCTTTTGCTCTGAAAACAGCGCGTATCTTCTTTGACGTGTCGGCAACAAACCATTCGTTGAAAACGTCTCGGAAGATGGACATGATATCGAAGCCATTGGCGGTATCGAGGTTGTCGTTCGCGGCAATCAGGCGTACATCGTACTCGTCGAATGTGCGCTTTAACAGCCCGACCTCAATCACATCACGCCCTATGCGGCTCTGGTCCTTTATGATGACCGTCGCCACGCTGCCCGTTCGAACCTCGGCGAGCAGGGAGTCCAGCCCCGGCCGGGAGAATAGGGTACCGCTGACTCCATCATCCACGAAAAACCGCGTGTTCCCGAAGCCGTGGTCTTTCGCATACTTTGTGAGGATTTCTTTTTGATGCGTAATGGAGTTTGACTCACCGGAGTCGAAATCTTCTTTACTCAGTCGGCAGTACAGCGCTGTGATTCTGCTTTGTTCGCCTTGCTTTGTGTACATTGAGCGAATACCTCCTTATTCGTTATCCATGACATATTCGCTCTGATCGGAACACTTAGCAAATGTATTTTCGTCTTTATTTTGAAACATGATCGCGTCTGCAACGTGCCTCAAAATCAGCCTTTCCAGCTTTTTTTCAACCGTCTCCGTGGCAGTCGACGAACATTCGGCTGTGACGATGTACGTAGTGTTCCCGATCCGTATTTCGCTTACTCTTTTGTTGCCCATGTGAGTTCCTCCATTCTGAGAGCCATACCTTCACTACCGAATGGACAGCAAAACGGCAAAATCCGTAGTAGAAAGAGAAAAAACCCGCGAGACGGCATTTAAACCGTATCGCGGGAATACAATGGCTGTTCTATTCATTTGTCGCAGAATTCAATTCGCCTTCATCTGACCGATCAAATGCTCCGCCGTACCGGTGATCAGCGCGGAGATATCGACCTGTGCGGCGGTCAGTACGTCCATCGCCGAAGCGGAGAGTTTCGCAGTGGTCTTCTCATAGAGCAGTTGGCCGAGCTGCGCGATCTCCTCCTTGGTCAGCTTGCCGTCCTTACTCGCAGCCTTCATGCCGTCGACGACCGTCTGATTCAATTCCCCAACCGTGATCTGTGCCAGCTTGATCAGTTCCTGCTGCGCTTTGTTCACCGTATCGAGCTGCGTGATCTTGCCGAGCTTCGCCGTCAGCCACGCGCCGAACACGCCGATCAGCGCAATAAAAAACGCCGCGGCGATGTTCACGGCGTTCTCGATCAGGACGTCGGTTGCAGCGCTTGTTCCGCCTGTGTCCGCCAGCGCGTAAACAGGAAGAGTAAGCACCAGAAGTGCGATTAATACCAATAGCTGTTTCTTTTCCCCGAACTGTTCGACGACCGCTTTGCCGATCTTATATGCCACGGTACCCGCCGCCACCAGAACGGAGCCCATAGCAGCGCCGACGCCCTTAAGTACGCTGCCGAGTTTTTCAAAACGATCCTTCGCACGATCGGACCGGTCCGCAGCGTCCTCTACCTCGTCGCCAAATCCATCCGCCTGTTTCTCCGCATCCTGGAATTCGTCGCCGACGCCGTCTATGGCTTTTTCATTATTTTTCAGCTCGCGCTCCATATTGTTGAGCTCGGCTTCTGCGTTATTCAGTTGCACGGCCCACTGCTGCGTCCGCCGATCGTTTTCACCGAACGATTCCGCCGCATTTTCCAGCGCGCGACGCAGCAGCTCGATCTTTTCCTTCTGCTCAGCGATCTGGCGATTCAGCACTTCGTTACGGGATGTGAGCGCGGACACGCTGCGATCCTGTTTGTCGAACCGGGATTCTACAAGTTTCATCTCGGAGCCGAGCACTTTGAACTGCTGGTTGATGTTTTTCAATGCGGCCCGAAACTCACGTTCGCCTTCCACGCCTATCTTCAGGCCAAAATCGTCCGCCATGTACTCGCCTCCGTTTTAAAAAAAAGTGTGCAAAAAAAGAACGGCCCGTAGGTCGTTCTTTCAAACACATCTTATCTCGTGACTCCGTTGTTACTATGATTCAATCGTTTCAACTGAAGCATTTATTTCTCTGATCGTGTTTTCTATCAGCTGTTTCAATTCGTCTAATTTATCGATTGCCTTGTTAATGGCCCAGACTGTATCTTTCTTTGGATTTGTTTCACAGCCTTGAAAGAGAGCTTTCATTGCTTCGTAGTAAGCAACGCCAACATCTCTCTTCAAACCTGCTCTTTCGAGTTGATCCAATAGCCACCCTATATAGAATTCTCCGTTTTTATTAATTACCAATAGAGTAAGTCGCTGTCCGCTTCCCATTGGATCAGATAGTTTAATTACATAGCTTGCCTGCCGCATCTCTATTTCGCATCCCATTTCTTGGGCAGACTTCATCAATTCCTTTGCAAAGAGAATTTCGTTGTCCCCAACGGCTCTTCTCATACTTTCAAAAAACTCTTCCTCCGATAATGTATAGCGTTTTGCGCCTGAACCCTTTTCCTCTCTAGAGACGTCAAGATCAACCGATATATTTTGAACTGTGCCTCCTTCAAGCCGAATCACGGCTCGTGTAATCTCCCTTGTTCTCGTGACAATTTGGGGGATGACAAGCATGTCCTCACCAATCTTAAATACTTGTAATTCGATTAATGCCAAGCAAAAATGCAATTGGGGCGTTTGTGACAAAAATTCAGCCATTGCTTCCGTGCTTTCACGGATACCATCGCCAACAATTAAAAGTAAAAGCCGCCCTCTCTGTAAATTTCGAGTGATCGAATCAATAATATCGCTTTCATCTTCTTCTGCTATATCTTCTATAGATCTTAATGCTTCGATAACACCAAATTTTTTATTTTTGAAGAAGGCCCTCACCGTTTGATCTAGCCGATCAAAGGACCACAAACTCAGTTCCTTTGCGTAATCGATGATCTGTCCAACCACTTCGCGTCGCGCCTCGGGATTACGCCACAATTTGGTTTCTACAATCGTCAAATAGCCTTGTGGGCTGATGAATAAATTATCGATAAAACCGACATTTGTCGACACTTCACGACCAATTGCGACTAACGGACCGAAAACTGGCTCAATTTCTGAAACAGGAAGAAGCGAAGGATTCTCAAATATTAATTTCTGAAGCCAGCTTTCCTGAAAAAGTTTATCCGTTACGGATACCCGTTCTAAAGCCACAGGAGTACCCTCTTGGGGTATCAAAAGTGGAATGGGTTGGATTCGCTCACCAAACAAACTCATATCAATTCCTCCGCAGTATAACAAATCATTTTAGTATAAGCATATTCTATCAAAACCAATAGAATTGCAAAAGGACCGTTTTTCAGAATGCGCGGGATTATGTGTAACTTGATATAGTTTCGTTGCTAAAAATCCCTTTCTTGTGTTTGTCAGCCCATGCAACTGCCTATATATCTCCCGCTGGTCTAAAAGAGCGCCAAGAGACATGAGCCAACCTTCACGTTCCGCCCGTCACAGCAGGGTTACGCCGTAAAAATGATTATTCAATACGCAATCCTGAAATAGTCGAGATACTGCTTGAACTTATCCTGCGCTGCAACGCACGTATCTCGTAAATACCCGCGTTCAATTGGCCACTCCCGCAAGCCGCGATAGTAGAACAGTTTCAATTCGTCGTCTATGATAAACGGTACGATGTTGTTTCTCAGGCACTCTTTGAACAAGACCAGCCGGCCGACGCGTCCATTTCCATCCTGAAACGGATGGATCGACTCAAATCGGTAATGAAAATCCAGAATGTCATCTAACGTTTTAATTTTTACTGAGCTATACGCTTGAAGCAACTTCTGCATCTGAGGCACAACGTCCTCCGGCGCAGCGGTTTCCTTGCCACCGATTTCATTGGGCAGACGCTTATATGCGCCAACTGCAAACCAGCCTTTTCGTGCATATCCCTAATGCTCCGGTGGTAATGTGCAGCAATACTTCTTCCGGGATTTGCTTCGCCGGGCAAGCCGCTTTCCCATGCTCCAAATAAGTCGAACAGTGCCAATAAGCACATCCCTTTGTCGTTCTTCTCTGATAATGCTTTCCGCAATTACCGCACACGATTTTACCGGTAAACGGATAACGCGCGTTAACCGGTCTGGCGGGCATGTTTCTCGCGCAGGCTCGTGTCAAAATCGTCTGTGCTTTCTTGAAGGTTTCCATATCGATAATCGCCTCGTGCGATTGTTCTACATAAAAGGTTGGCAAATTGCCACGGTTCCGTTTCTTCATCTTGCTCAGATAATCCGCAACGTACGTCTTCTGCAGCAGCGCATTGCCTGTGTACTTTTCATTTGTCAGAACCTCCCGTACATGCTTCGGCGACCATGCCGCGTAGTTCAACGTCGTTTCTCCTCTTGCATTGAGCTTCCTGGCGATCGTAACGCTGGATTCGCCGGAAATGTACCATCGATAAATTTGTTTTACGATTTCAGCTTGCCTCGGTTCAACCGATATTCCATCCCTTCCAATAATATAGCCGTACATGGCGCGCAACCCGACCAGCTCACCCTGCTCCATCTGCTTTCGGATCCGCCACTTACAGTTTTCCGAAACCGATCGGCTTTCCTCCTGCGCAAAAGAAGAGAGAATGGAGAGCATCAGCTCACCATCCCCCGATATGCTGTGAATGTTCTCCCGTTCGAAGAACACGTCCACATTTCGTTCTTTCAATTCCCGCAGGGTATTCAGAGTGTCCAGCGTGTTCCGCGAAAACCGGCTGAGCGACTTTGTGATTATCATATCGATCAGCCCTGCATTACAATCCGTAATCAGTCGCTGAAACTCCGGCCGGTCGCTCTTCGTGCCGGTGATCCCTTCGTCCGCATACACGCCGACGTACTTCCATTCGGGATTCCATTGGATGTGCGTCCTATAGTAGCCGACCTGAGCTGCCAGCGATTCAATCATTGTCTCCTTTTCGATCGAAACCCTGGCATATGCCGCAACACGTTTTCTGGGCTGGATGGTCGAAATCGTCGGCCTTCTTGTATGGATAATTCTTGCCATGTACCCCTCCTATCGTGTCGCATGTTACCTCTGTTTTCAAGGTTTATCAACCGATTCAGTCACTCCTTTATTCTCTGTTTCGCGTGTTAAATTCGAAGATAATAGGGTTGTCTTCTTCTGATTTTACATATTGAAATCATCCTCTTCCCGTCGTGGGCAATTGCCCACAACGGGATATAATAATATTCAACTATTTCCCTTTAAGCCGTCAAAGACTGGATTGTGTTTTATAATCAAATAGCAGTCAAAAACATCGAATTCGCCCCCTGAAGATAGCTCTTTCTCAACTAAAAAAGAGTCTGGTTGGTAAAACCATTTATTTTATTAAAGATCTCAAATTTTTCTGGCAAGCTCATAACTAATTTATGAATGGGGAGTTATGTGGAACGCTTAGCCGCATTATATCTGTATATTTCTTTGTTTTTAAAATCTTTGAATTATTGTATAATTTAAAATAATTGAAGAATACAGCCTCGTTTTCGTTTGGGAGAATTAGCATGCATTGTATAAATTGCGGTTCTATAGATAGTAAGGACGCGAAATTTTGTGGTGCTTGCGGACAAGTGCTTAAGCAGTCGGGTGATAACAGAGAGCGAGTTGGCTATTCGAACAAAATCAATAGCCCCGAATTTGCCCGCTATGTTAAAAGTACTTATCGTTGGTCTGTTATATTTGCTGTTTTATTGGCTGTGACAGCCATCGTTGGGTTTTATATTTACGGCAATACCAGCCGCGACGACATGAACAACCCGCAAGCGCTGTATATCGGTCTCGCCGTCGGTGGCATGTTTCTTCTCATTGCTCTGTTTCAGATCATAGGCAGAAAACGCAGCCGAACCTGGGATGGATGCGTTATCGACAAAGAGATTAAATTTAAAACGCGTCGGGAGCGGTATGGAAACGACGAATATCATATGCACTGTTACACCGAATATACCGTTGTTATCCGTGAAGATGGCGGCAGGACACACGACATTTCCGCAGAGGATGACGACACTGTTTATAATTATTACCTTATCGGCGATAAAGTACGGCATCATGGATTGTCAACAGTAAGTCGGACAGATTTTATAAGGTACGGGCTCTCTTAAACTCTGCTGGTGACAAGTATCCAAGTGTTCCGTGCAAACGGATGTTGTTGAACCAGTGAACATAATCTAACAGCTCCAACTGGAGCTGCTCCAACGTTTCAAATCGGCGAGAATAGACAAATTCAGCCTTGATCATTTTGAAGGTTGATTCGGCCACGGCGTTGTCGTACGGGCACCCTTTCATGCTCAGTGAGCGGTTGATCTGGAAACTGTCGAGCAACTCCTCGATCAACATATTATCGAACTCGCTACCCCGGTCCGTGTGAAACATTTGGATATCGAACAGATTCCCCTTCACCGTTGAGAACGCCTTGTGTACCAACTCGGCGTTCTTATTTGCGCCTGCGCTTTGCCCGATGATCTCCCGGGCTCCAAGCTCAAGCAAGATGCAGACATACGCCCACCTTGTTCCGACGCGGACGTAGGTCAAATCGCTCACGACACAGGCTCCAAGAGCCTGATTGTTGAAATCTCTGGCCAGAAGGTTGGGAATAGCGGCCTCGTTGCTCTTTGATGAATGGACACGGTATTTCTTGCAAGTATAGGCCGAAACCAGGCCGCGCTTTGCCATGATCCGTCCGATTCGGCGGCGCGAAACGATCCAGCCTTTTCGAGACAACACACGCTTCAGTTTCCGCTGGCCATATACACGGCGGTTCTCGTCGTATGCAATTTGAACAGCTTCTTCCAAGGCGCTCTCATCTCGATGGCCATAGCATTCGTAATAATAGGTGCTACGCGCAATGCCTAAACATCTGCACAGCGCTGATATTGAGTATTTGCGGGCATTGGCTTTGATCACAATTACTTTCGTGCGAATATCAGCGCCGCTTGCTTTAAAACGTCATTCTCCATTCGCAGCTGCTGATTTTCTTTGCGGAGCCGGATCAATTCCTGCTCTTCGATAGTACGATTATCCTTCTCGTGGCTGGAGCCCGTTGCATTGATGCGCTTGACCCATTTGTCAAAAGCTGATGCCGTTAGATCGTACTCTCGAATGATTTCGCTTCTAGGTTTGCCGTGGTTGAACAGCTCAACCAGCTGTTTTTTCTGTTCTTCGCTGAACGTTCTTCTTGCTCGTCTTTCAGGCATGATTTTCCCCTCTCTTTCATCTTCAAGAGAATACCACTACCTTATCTTTTCTGTACAGTTTAGTGTAGCCAATCCACCGGACAGTTCGTTCACTAATATGAAAATGTTCAGCAATCTCCAATTCGTTCATCCGATGCCAGTATTTCAACAAAAGAACGCCAATATACCGTTCCGATAAAGTGCTCAACGCTATGTGCAGCGTTTCGTTTTCCATGGGGTACGACTGTCTTTCGAATTCTATGAATAATGGAGGCACCCATGATCGTTCGTTTAGTTCATATTCCGTGTTCATATACGTGTCCATATCCGCCATTGAAAATTCGTGTACGTTGAGATAACTCTTTTTACGCATATAATCCGCCAATGCATTGCGCAAAATCTGTTTGCAGTAAGCATCGAACATCTCGCATGCCACTGCTTTTTCATATTCGGTTTTCAATTTTTAATCCTCCTGAATTGCCTTTAGGGTATTAAATTTATTTTTCCTTCTTCTCCCCCTACTTAAATAGAACGTTTTGACTTTTTAAATCCGGCAATGTTTTTGCATGTTTCTGAAAATATATTTTTTATTATTCAACATTCATTTGCGTTTAGTTGATTAATAGTGTTCTTCAATAGCATGCGTTAAGTTTGTTTGCCAGATTGTGGGCGTTCTTCCCAAAATTGCTTTTTAAAGCACATATTATCTTCTTCAACAACTCCAAAATAAAAACCCGCTGTATCAGCGGGTCATGAACTATCTGACATCCAGGCTCTGGATTCATTACCTAATTCTTGTTTTGTGATTTATCGGGTCTCACCCTCTTAATATGAACTAAACGTATATAAATTTCTTGTCGCGAGATTTCCACTGTGTCAAAAATATAGTTAACCAGCAAAGAATCTGGCTATCTCGATAGTTGCATTTTCTGATGAGTCTGACGCATGAATCAGGTTTTCGCCGGCGCACATTCCATAATCTCCGCGGATACTCCCTGGTGGAGATTCCAGAGCATTTGCTTTCCCAATCATATTCCGTACGATGGAAATGGCATTATCGCCCGATAATACCATCGCTACGGACGGACCGCTAGTAATATAGGTTATGATACCTTCGAAAAAGGATAAATGGCTTACATGACTATAATGTTCTCGCGCAATTTTCTTATCGATAGTTAAAACTCGTGTGTCGACGATTGCTAAATTCTTTCGTTCGAACCTCGAGACAATTTCCCCTACAAGATGCCGCCGTACGGCATCTGGTTTCAAAATCACAAGTGTTTGTTCCATTATTTTCTCCTTGCTACATACAAACCAACATAAGGTTACAGATTTTGACTCAGCTCTTCATGAATTGCCTTTGCGGCGGTCTTGCCCGCGCCCATGGCGAGGATGACCGTCGCCGCGCCCGTGACGGTGTCGCCGCCCGCATAGACGTGCTCGCGGCTCGTCTTGCCGCTTTCTTCGTTCACGATAATGCCGCCCCATTTCTGTGTTTCGAGGCCGGGCGTCGTATTCTTGATCAGCGGGTTCGGGCTGTTGCCGATAGCGATGACGACCGTGTTGACGTCCACGGGATGCTCGCTGCCGGGCTTCACTACCGGGCGGCGTCGTCCGCTTGCGTCGGGCTCGCCAAGCTCCATCTCCACACAGGTCATGCCGTTGACATGCCCCGTTTCATCGCCGAGAATCTCGGTCGGGTTGGTCAGCATCTTAAAGATGATGCCCTCCTCTTTGGCATGGTGCACTTCTTCCACACGCGCGGGCATTTCGGCCTCGCTGCGGCGATAGATGATGTACACATTCTCCGCGCCGAGTCGCTTGGCGCTTCTCGCCGCGTCCATTGCGACGTTTCCGCCGCCAACCACGGCGACGTTTTTACCAACCTGAATCGGCGTGTCTGTCTCCGGGAACGTATAAGCCTTCATGAGGTTGATACGCGTCAAGAACTCGTTGGCGGAATATACGCCGTTGAGATTTTCGCCGGGAATCTTCTGGAAGCGCGGAAGCCCTGCGCCGCTTCCGATAAAGACCGCGTCGTAATGCTCTTCTTCAAACAATTCATCCATCGTGATGGTACGACCGATGACCATGTTGGTCTCAATCTTCACGCCGATGTCCTGCAAGGTCTTAATTTCGTCGCGCACCAGCTGCTTCGGCAGACGGAATTCCGGAATACCGTACACCAGCACGCCGCCGGGCGTATGCAGTGCTTCGTAAATCGTCACTTCATATCCAAGCTTTCTAAGGTCGCCCGCGCAGGTCAACCCCGCCGGGCCGCCGCCGACGATTGCGACTTTTTTGCCATTGTCCGGCTGAGGAATTGCAGACTTTGCGCCGTGCGCCATGGCATAGTCCGCAACAAAGCGCTCCAGACGGCCGATGGCGACCGGTTCGCCCTTGATGCCGCGCACGCATTTTTCTTCGCACTGCGTCTCCTGCGGGCAAACGCGTCCGCAAACCGCGGGCAGCGCGTTGGTCGAGCGAATCACGTCGTAGGCTTCCATGAACTTGCCTTCGGTCACAAGCTGAATGAATTCCGGGATGCGCACGTTGACCGGGCAACCCGCAACGCACGGCTTGTGCTTGCAGTTCAGACAGCGCTTCGCTTCGTCGATGGCCATCTCTTCATCATAGCCCTGCGACACTTCGAAAAAGTTTTTATTCCGTACGTTCGGATCTTGCTCGCGCGCAGGCAGTTTCGTCATTCTCATATTCGGCATATCAGTTTCCTCCCCGCTTGGTCTGCAGTTCCACGTCCATGAGGTTGCAGGAATGTTTTTCTGTGCTGAGTTGTTCTTCTTTTTTATACATTCTGCTCCTTGATATCGCCTCGTCCCAATCGACCAGGTGACCGTCAAAATCTGGACCGTCTACGCAGGCGAACTTTGTTTCACCACCGACGGTGACACGGCACCCACCACACATACCGGTTCCATCGATCATGATCGGGTTCATTGAAACGACAGTGGGAATGCCCAGCGGTTTTGTCATATTGCACACCGCGCGCATCATGGCCATTGGGCCAATGGCGATTACACAGTCGTACTTCACACCGGCATTAATTTGCTCCTGCAACGCGGTTGTCGTAAATCCTTTGTTGCCATTGCTTCCATCATCTGTCACGACATATAGATTGTTACACGCCACTTCCAGCTCATCCACTAGAATAAACAGGCTTGCATTCCGAAATCCGACGATGATGTCGACGTCTGCTCCCGCTTCATGCAAAGCTTTTGCCTGCGGATATGCGATTGCCACGCCGAGTCCACCGCCAATGACTGCTACTTTCTTACCCTTCCATTCGTCAATTTCGCTTGGCGTTCCAAGCGGGCCGACAAAGTCCAGCAGAAAATCGTTTTCATTCAGGCAATCCAACCGTTGTGTTGTTGCGCCGACTTTCTGGAATATAATCGTAACGGTTCCCTTTTCTTGATCTGTCCCCGCTATCGTTAGCGGGATGCGCTCACCTTCTTCGTCTATGCGCAATATGATGAACTGACCCGCTTTCGCCTTACGTGCGATATACGGCGCTTCAACCTCCATCAGCGTGACCGTTTCATGCAATGTTCGCCTTGTTACGATTTTATTCATCTGTTTCTCCTTGCAATTCATTTATTCTCAGTATAAAAGCGTGTTCCATTGGTTTCATTCGTTCGATAGATGCGATTGTTCGAAAAAATTTGATCCATTTTTTGATCATGCTCCTCCATCATCACGTTCGGGGACTTTTGCAGCGCAAACGCTACCGCTGTGATTGTTGCGTTTTTGCACTGCCGGAGGAAACGGTCGTAGTAACCCGCCCCCATTCCGAGACGATTGCAGTCTTCGTCAAACGCCGTGCAGGGGCATAGTACCAAATCAATCTCTTCTGGCTGTACTAGGATTGCGTCCTCTGGGTTTGGTTCGAATATTCCCAAGGCGCCTTTTTTCCATGAACTCTGATTGTTCGGCTGCAGTGCGACCATCTCTGTGCTGTTTACGCAAAGCGGATATGCGATCTTTTTATTGGTTTGCGTTGCAATCTCGTCCAACGATGACAGATCAACTTCGCCTCTCATCGCACGATAACTCATGATAATATGCGCTCTTTTAAACTCTGCACTTTCAGCAATGCATTGAACGATTTTTTGTGATCGTGCAGCTCTTTGGCTGTCCGACATCGCATTTCGAATCCGAATACTTTCTTTCCTTTGCCACTTTTTAAAAGCGCGCGGGAAGCTGTCGCGTACCGATCCTGCCAAATACAACGAGCCGAACGCGATCACCGGTCTGCCCTTTGCTGCTGATAGCGCTGCAATGATTCCGCTTTCCACGTTATCGAACGCAGTCGCCTTGATTTCAAAACCCTTTAAAATATTCGTCAGCGTTTCCGCAGGCATCGCTCTGTCGCTATCCGGGGTTAAACAGATGACCTCTTTGATTCGGTGGGAAATCAGATTCAACATCTGCACGTAGTCTTTATCTTTCATAACACCCGCTATGAAAACAGCCTTTTGTTTCGGGAACAAAAGTTCCAGACTCTGTTCCAACATCTCTACACACTGTGGGTTATGAGCGCCATCAAGAATGAACAAAGGATATCGGCAAAGCACCTCAAATCGTGCAGGCCATCGCGCATTACGCATTCCTTCTCGTACTGCACTTTCGTAGATTGTCCAACCTAACACGCGAAGCTGGTCAATCACGTTCAACACGGTTGCTGCGTTCAGAAGTTGATGCCTGCCCGGCAAAACGAGTTCTATCCCTTTATGGTAATTCCAGTCAAATAGCTGTCCGTCAAGTTCACCTTTTCGTACAACAATTCCGTCGAAGTTTGTTTTATAGCGCACCGCGTTTTGTTCGGCACAAATTCTCTCAAACACTGATTCGACAATCGATTTCGATTGGTAGGTCACTACTATACTATTTGGTTTGATAATGCCTGCTTTCTCAGTAGCAATTTTTCCCAGTGTATCGCCAAGAACAGCGGTATGCTCAAGCCCAATGTTCATGATTACCGAAAGAATCGATGTGGTGATGACGTTTGTCGCATCTAGTCGGCCGCCAAGACCGACTTCCAGCACGACAATGTCGCAGTTCTGCTGTCTGAAGTAGAGAAACGCTATTGCAGTTATGATCTCAAACTCAGTCGGCTTTTCTTCCATTTCATCCACTGCGAGTTTTACCTGCGCCGCAATCGAAATCAAGCTTTCATCAGATATGTCAACTCCGTCAATCCTAAAGCGTTCGTTGACGCGTACCAAATGCGGGGATGTATACATGCCCGTTCGATAACCAGCCGTCGTCAGGATGGAGGAAAGCATAGCACACGCAGAACCCTTACCGTTTGTGCCTGCCACATGAATGAAGTGTAATTCATCCTGTGGGTTTCCCAGCCGATGCATCAAATCCCGCATGCGCTCAAGACCAAGCCGGCTTCCCATCCAACTTGTCGCGTGAATAAACCGCAATGTCTCTTCTATGCCCATTGCAGTGCCTTTTTGTGCATGAAGTTGCCGAGCGTTTTCGTAATCAGCCCAATTAACAGAACCTGAACTGGAATCATGATTGTGCACTGTGCAAGACGGGCAATCAGCAGAGGCATGTATGGAGAGCCGTATAGCACAGAAATCCATAACGAATTCAGCAGTAAACTAAGGATCAGTTGGTTGATTGCAACAGCGCCAAGCACGCGCGGCAAAGACTGCTTCTTATAAAGAAACAATCCGTATACCAATCCCATCAGCACCGCAGTTAAAGTAAAGCCCGGAAAATACGCGCCGATAGGAAACAGAATTGCGCCGACGAAGTCCGCAACACCGCCTACGATGGCAGCTTTAACCGGCCCCAGCATGATTGCAGCGATTGCAACAGGTAAAAACGCAAATCCGATTTTCATGTTCCATGCCGCATATGACAGGAATCTTGACAGTACGACTTCCATGGCAATCAGCATCGCCATGATTACCATCACTTGGACAACAGACCTTTTCCCAGCTTTTATTGATTGCGTTTCCTTCTTGATTTCAGACATAAGAAATCCTCCTTTGCAGTTAAAGCCGCAAAAGAGGATAATACTCCTCAAAATGCGGCAGTGGACGCGGATACGGCACCGCGGGGTGATCCCCTTCGTCCGGCGGCGACTTCCCATCCGCCGGTACTTAACGCGCCGCTCCTACTCTGCGACATTCCTCTTCTCAATCAGAAAGAGGGTAACATATATATAATTTTGCACAACTCAATCCTGCGGCGACTTTTAGGCGGCAGCCTTCGCGTTTTTTCGGTATGCCGACCAAATTGCAGCGGCAAACCCGACACCGCCAATGATATTGCCAAGTGTGACCGGTAACAGGTTTTTCAACAAAAAATTCCCCCATGTCAAAAGCGTTGTATCAAGTCCGGCCTCCGCTGCAAGCGCGGCATATTTCGGCACCGTCATTGCAAACAACCCGGCTGGAACAAAGAACATGTTCGCTATACAGTGCTCAAATCCGCAGATGACGAATACCGCAACCGGCACGTATGCGCCTATGGCTTTACCGATCAGAGCTTTCCCCGATACCGCCATCATGACCGCAGCGCAAACCAAGATATTACAGAATATTCCAAGTGCCAGAGCATTGACAAACGGCAATGCGCATTTCGCCGCCGCAACTTTGATTGTGAATGTTGCCAGCCCGCCGGCGGAATAATTCATCTGCCCGAAATAGGCGGTTCCGGCCGCCAGCAGGACGGAGCCAACGAAATTGCCGATGTAAACCGCAACCCAGTTTTTGGCCATGCCGCCGAACGTTGCACGCCCTTCAAAAACAGAAATCGGGATAAGGCAATTGCCAGTAAACAGTTCTGCTCCAGTGAGTATGACCATGATTAGGCCTGCCGGAAAGAGCAGTCCGCTCACCATGCGCGCCATGCCGACATTGGTCATGCTGTGTGCCGCCGTGTTGGCCGTTACACCGCCGAGGCCGATAAACAGCCCCGCTAAGATACCCAGTAGAAATAGTCTCCAAATCGGGGCCTTCGACTTCTTCTCGCCGACTACCGCGTAACTTTCCACAAATTCTGCGGGTGAAAGTACATTCATCGTAACGTGCTCCTTTCAGCTGCTTCGATCACGTGCTTCACCAATACCGAAGTCGTGACCGTTCCTACACCACCGGGCACTGGCGTGATGGCGTCTACAATCGGTTCCGCTTCGTCAAAGTTTGCGTCGCCGCAAAGTTTCCCGTTTTCGTCCACATTGATGCCAACGTCAATTACCACTTGCCCCGGGGCGAAATATTCTTTGTCAACGATACCGGCACGCCCGGCCGCCACAATCAAGATTTCTGCTTGGCGGCACACCGACGGCATATCTACCGTTTTTGTGTGGCATATCGTTACAGTTGCATTCTTTTTCGTCAGCATCATCGCTGCCGGTTTCCCTACAACCAGCGAACGGCCAATGATCGTAGCCCGTTTGCCTTTTGTCTCGATGCCAAAATAATCCAGAATCTCCATGCATGCAGCCGGCGTGCAGGGCGGGAACCCATTCTTGGTTCCCGCAAACACGCCTGCTAAAGACCCGTCGGTAATACCGTCCACGTCTTTTTCCGGCAGCAGTGCGTTCCGCACGGTTTCATCGTCAAACCGCGTAGGCAACGGTCGGAACAGCAGGCAGCCGTGAATCGAATCATCATGATTTATTTCTTCAATTACATTCAGCAGTTCGTCCTGTCTTGCGTTTTCGGAAAGAACAAACTTTTTTACTGCAACACCAATTTTTTCGCATCGCTTTGTCGCGCCGTTTTCATATGCGATATCGTCCCCGCGTTCCCCGACCCGTACAATCGCCAAGCAGGGCACAACGCCTTTTCCCTTGAGCGTAGCAGCACGCTGTATCAGAGATTCGTTCAAAGTGAGGACGACCTCTTTGCCGGATAATAGTTTTGCCATATGTCTTCCTCCTTACCGGAAACGTGCCATAACGGAATCCACAATGTTGTCACACAGGGGGATGTATTCCGAAAGCATAGCGTTCGCCGTGTTATTAATATCCTCCGCATATTCCCGTTCCGTCATGGATTTCGTGTTGATGAACACGTTCATAGACGCACTTGTCAACGCAGCGCGACAGCAGGCGGCTCCGCAGCCCGCGTCGCTAATTGCAATTGCCGTTCCTTTTTGCGCGAATTCTTTTAACAACAAAATCGCTTCACAGCAACGCTTCATGATCGAAAGTGGTACGTCGCAGGCGGCTTTCAACGCTTCTTCCATTACCTTCGCCTTGTGAGAGCGCTGTTCTTCCGTCTCTTTTGGCAGACCGTATGCACGAGACAGCGGCTCAAACACCTCCGCGTCTTGCTCCATTAAATCAAGAAGTTGGCTCTGGAGCGTGTCTGCTTTGGCTTTTAGTGCGATGATGTCATCCTGCACGTCCGCGTATTTATTCTTCCCCAACGTCAGGCTGCCAACCATGTTGCCAAGCGCTGTTCCGATTGCGCCGACAAACGCGCTTGCGCCGCCGCCGCCCGGTACCGGCTCTTTTGTTGCGAGGACTTCAACGAAGTCCCCGCAGCTAAGTTTCTTGAATTCCATATGCGCTCCTTAGAACAGTCCGGAAATCTTACCGTCGCCATCCACGTCGATTTTCTCGGCAGACGGTGTGCTCGGCAGGCCCGGCATGGTCATAATATCGCCGGTCAGCGCAACAATAAATCCTGCACCTGCACTGACTTTCAGGTTCCTAACAGCAACGGTAAAGCCCTTTGGCGCTCCAAGAAGAGTCGGAACATCACTGAAGCTGTACTGCGTTTTCGCCATGCAAATTGGCAACTTATCAAAGCCCTGCTCTGCAAATTGTTTCGCCTGCTTCACTGCGTTACCAACAAGCTGTACGCCGTCTGCATGATATACGCGTTTTGCAATTGCATTCAATTTTTCTTCGATCGACGATTCCGCATCATAGCTGAATGAAAATTCATTCTCCTGTTCGCAAAGGCGAACGACTTCCTCAGCCAGTGCTCTTCCGCCTTCGCCACCCTTTGCCCAAACTTCAGAAAGCGCGACGTTGACGCCAAGCTCTCTGCATTTGTCTTCAACGAGCTGGAGTTCAGCTTTCGTGTCCGTCGGGAATGCATTGATTGCCACGACAGCCGGCAGCTTAAATACCTTGGTGATATTTTCGACATGCTGCAGGAGGTTCGGCAGGCCGCTTTCCAGCGCGACAAGGTTTTCCTTATTCAAGTCTGCTTTTGCTACGCCGCCGTGATGCTTCAGCGCACGAACCGTTGCAACAATTACAACCGCAGAAGGTTTAAACCCAGCCATACGGCACTTGATATCCAGGAATTTTTCTGCGCCAAGATCCGCGCCAAATCCTGCTTCGGTAACCGCATAATCGGCAAGCTTCAGTGCCATGCGCGTGGCGGTAATAGAGTTGCAGCCGTGCGCTATGTTCGCAAACGGTCCCCCATGAATGAACGCTGGTGTTCCCTCAAGGGTCTGTACCAGATTGGGTTTCAATGCATCTTTCAGCAAAGCCGCCATGGCACCTGCCGCATTCAAGTCGCCTGCAGTTACAGGGCTACCTCCCGCTGTATAAGCCACAATAATACGAGCCATGCGGTCTTTCAGATCGGAGATATCGGAGGCCAGACAGAGTACTGCCATGACTTCGGAGGCAACCGTGATGTCAAAGCCGTCCTCGCGCGGAACGCCGTTTACCCGGCCTCCGAGTCCATCTGCGATATTGCGTAGTTGCCGATCGTTCATATCCACCGCGCGTCTCCAAGTAATCCGACGCGTATCGATGCCAAGTGCATTGCCCTGATAGATATGATTGTCCAGCATGGCTGCGAGCAAGTTGTTTGCTGCGCCAACCGCATGGATATCGCCTGTAAAATGAAGGTTGATGTCTTCCATCGGAACAACCTGTGCATATCCGCCGCCAGCTGCTCCGCCTTTTACGCCAAACACCGGCCCAAGACTCGGTTCGCGTAAAGCAACGACGCTCTTTTTGCCAATCTTGCGTAATCCGTCCGACAGGCCGACCGTGGTAGTCGTCTTGCCTTCGCCAGCCGGCGTCGGCGTGATTGCCGTGACCAGCACCAATTTGCCGTCCGGAGTGCTGTTCTTTTCCTTCAGGAGGTTATAATCGATCTTTGCTTTGTAGTTTCCGTACTGCTCAACATATTTTGCCGAAATGCCGAGACTTCCGGCAATCTCCAGAATGTTCTTCATTTCTGTTTGCTGCGCAATTTCAATGTCGCTTTTGAACTCCATTTATATCTCTCCTTTATGTATACAATTTTGATATGCAGTTTTACTCATCAATTTCATGCGGTACAAGTGTATCGTTCAACACGACGGTCCGTAAGCCGCGAAAAATACTGATTTTTCACCAGCCTACACACAAATTCTGCTGGGTACCTTGAATAGGTAGATCAATCTGATCATATTTTGGTGTTAAAAACATACTCGTAAACATCCTATATTATCAAAAAACCCGCTTTCCCATACGGGTAGGTAAGAAATTGTTCGAATAGTTTGTAGGCTTTCACACCGCATAATCTCGATCTAAAATTATTATAGTGCTTGGAACATCCCAAAGAAATTTGGCGCTCTGCGTCACGAAAGTAGGAGGTATAAGAATGTCATTAAGTGTTGATTCCAAAGTGAAAGAACTGATGAAGGACCCCGCTGCAGCTGATCTTCTTGAAAAGTACTCGCCCGGCTTCAAAACTAATCCGCAGATGAAGATGGTGCAGGGCCTGACCTTCCGTAAACTAGCCAGCTTTCCTCAAGCAGGCTTGACCGCCGAGAAGGTAGACGAGATTGATCAGGCTCTTAAAGCTCTTGGCTAAAATAGCAGATAAAATAAACCCCTTGTCGTAACGGCAAGGGGCTTATTTTGTTGAGTTGTATCTTTACTGCTCTTGTAGCGGGGTACAACGGATTGTCTCGTGAAGCATCATTGCTTTTAGCAGCAACTGCAACCGCAACCGAACATCAGAATCTTGCAGATCTGCATCCAATTCCCTTTCGATTCTGGCTATTCGTTCTAAAAGGGTACTCCGATGAACATATAAATCAGCTGCGGTTTTTGTAATGTTCATATTGTTGTTAAGGTATACCCGCAACGTTTTCAGGTAACTTACAGAAGATTCTGCGTCATGTGCAGCAATGCGCCGCATGCCGTCAGTAAAGAATAGCTCTGTGGGTAGACGCCCAAGTGAATTAATCACCAACTCAGTTAGCGCATAATCCTGGAATACATAGTATTTTTCAGTTGGCCTGACAAGTGTTCCGTTTTCAAGCGCAGCACTGGACTGATGGTAGTACATTCTTGCACTAAACAAGTCGCTAAATGGATCACTGATGCCGATTCTAAGATCCATTGAGTTGATGAACAAGGTCATTTTTTCTTCAAGGTACTGTGCAAAGTCTTGATCCTTTGCGCTTTCAATCTCGACGAAACATATAATGTCTCCCTTTCGCTCGAATGCAATACTTCCGGGAAAAGCTGACTCTACTCTGTTACAGATGTATCCAAGCGGCAACTTAGCGAACCGACTGCTTAGCTTCATCTTCGCGCATATGTATTTCTTCTTTTTTTGCGCAGTTTCGACCATTCTTTGCTGCTCATAATCCACGGGCATCCCATCCACAATATCCTGTAAAACCTTGCGTGAAACGCTATAATTGTCGTTAAGAATACCAGAGAATTTATGCAGCGCAAGTTCTATCATATTTGTTAATATTTTCCCCAGTGGGATATCACTTGCGCGGTGATTTCTATCGCGATAGTCAATGGTAAAGCAACCGATATAAGAGTCCATTTCGTATAAATTAAAATTCAAGGTTTCCGTATCAAGCAGACGCAGCAATAGCGGTTCTCTTACGTGCATAGAAGGCTCGTGAAGCTCGAGAAACTGGCCGAGTTTTTCGATGTCGAGATTTCCGCTATCGGATGTGCTATATGATGTTTCATAAGAAACGCCCCCTGAATATGCTAAATAATGAAAGTTTGAGTCTATAACAAACATTGGGTTTTGAAAAATGGACTCGCTAACCGCCAACATTTCTTGAATACTTGCGTTTTGATCTAAAATTTCACGCAGTTTTTCATGCCATTTGTCATACCGATTAAAAATGCCTTGAACAACATTGAAGATTCGAAACAAATCTGTATTCGACTTGATGCAAATTACACAACAACGTATTTGATAGAAAGCAAGCTGTGGGGCGTCTCCTATGCAGATAATTGTCACGTTACTCCCGACACTCATACGAGTAGGAAGCCTTTCAGCTATAACTACATAAAGGTGGTTGTCCGAAAGCTCCCGAAGATCATCTGTAAAAAGGACTGGACGTTCCAAGCAGAGTTCAATTGACTTTGGCCCGTTAATTTCAACGGTAAACATGCTTAAGAGATTGTCAAACAAAGTGTCCGAATTTAATTTCATGTTCTTTTTCCTTCAATGTAGAATAGTTGGACATGCCGAATAAGCAGAAATGTTTTACGAATATATTATATCACGCTTCATGCGAAAAACAATGTGCAGCAAACTAATCAAGCATTCTTTTAACCCTACATAATGTATGCCTTTTCCTTTTAAAACCCATATCACTATTATGCCAGATGGAATAGATGGAGTCATGCTGATTGGGATGCGTCTGTTGTAAATGTGTTGGAATGTTTTCTTCTTTCCCTAAGCAAGAAGAAATACACCATCAGAAATATCGTTTATACGCTATAAAACACCGCTTGATTGTAGACTGTTCAAACAATTTATACCACTATAAACTGATTAAAAGTACAACTCATCTTTCATGTCAACAATTTAAAACGAGGAGGAACATTTTATGCCTTTGAATGACAGAGCGGAGCAACGAAAATGCATAGAAACTGTATGGGGTAAACTAATTCCCGAAAAGGAAGCCTACAGGTATGCAACTCGAGAAATTGCAGCATTCTGTGCAAATTTGTTTCAAGTTATGCGGATCTTGGAACCTGACTATAATAAGCGCACGGAAGCGATATGCGAGGTCTCTTATATGATGAATATGTCAGCTTCCTGCGAGCAGTATCTAAAAGATTTTTTCGATGAATGGAACATTCCTGAATTCTGTGAGAAAAGCGCTTGGCTTGGTGCAATCTTTGGTGATTCCGGAGATGAATATGAAAATATGGCTGGTCGAGTAATTCAATTTACTCGCAATCGAGTTGAAAAAGAGCTTGATACTTGCCCTTGGGACATTGTTGGCTCAGAGTTATGTAATATGACTACAGCCATGTTTACGGCTAACTTCGATCTGACGAGTCCAGATGGAGAAAATACGGTTGCACTGAATATGTGTGAGGCCAGAGGTTGTGGCGACCGTCACTGCCGAGTGGTTGCGGAGCGCCGTGATGTGTTCAACCTGCCAAAACAAGGATGGATGGACCACATGCAGCAGCCCGTCATGCCAGTTCATAATACGCCACCAGAACGTAGTTTTACCGGCGGTCAAATAATACGAAACGGACGGTATTCAAACGCTTTTGGCGAAGAAAAGACTTTCGAGTGGTCATATCGTTGGTGTATGGAGCTAGGCTGGGTGTGGTGCGTCATTTTTCCTTTGGTAGCAATCCGCGACATGGCAGCCACAGAAGAAGAATTCCAACGAATTTTTAAAATAGTTTTTTCTACCGCAGGAAAAAATGCGTTTGTTGAACCCTTTGCAGTGGAAGGTATGCGTAGTTGGTTAGGTGTGCCGCACGAAATAGGGCAAAACGACCCGCGTCTTATGGGTGGCTATATTAAGGCAGTGCTTGACACGCAGCTAGTCCCCAACGAACTTATCGCTTTCACGAAAGAAGAAATTCAAATCAAGGTTAAAACGGATGATTTTAACGGCCGCTTTGAAATGGCTCCAACAGAAGAGTTGTCTCTCGGCTACGAAACATTCTGGCACAATGCGGTTAAAACAATGGTTAGTCCTGAATGGTCCTGTTGGTTTGAAGGCAAGGATAATGACGAAATGACAATCGTTGTTGCCCGAAAAATCGACAAGCGAATGATTTAACGAAAGGAGGTAACAACTATGTTATTCAGAGAAGATTCTATCGCGCGAGCGCAGCATCAGGCCGTTCGAGAGAATGTTGGTTGGTTTCAGTGGACGCATGACCTTGTTGAGGTAACCGGCACAGATGCAGGTAAATTTCTCGACTATTTGTTTGTTAACAGTATCTATAAAGCCGGTGTCGGACGCACAAAATACACGACGATGCTCGATGAGAAAGGAAAAATAATCGACGATACCATCGTCATGCACATGGGCGAAGATCACTACTGGGTCTCGACGCTGTATGCGCCGCAGTTTATCAAGTGGGCAGATGCACACAGTAACGGTTTTGAAGTATCCTACAGAAACATTACGGATGATACTGTGATGTTCTCCGTGCAGGGTCCGAACTCAGCTAAGATGATGAACGCGTTGCTGAAATCCTCCGTAGATGATCTGAAGCGCTTTCAGGTAGTGGATGATCAGATCGGCGATGTCTCGATCAAGGTGCATCGCAGCGGCTTTACGGGTGAAAACGGATACGAAATCTATTGCGCAAAAAGCGACGCAGTTGTTGTCGAAGCGGCGCTTCGCGAGGTCGGCAAGTCGTTTAGCGCGGTCGAGTTGGACATTCTGGAAGTATACGTGCGGAGTCTTTCGATGGAAAAAGGCTTTGCGCTGCGTCAGGATATGTTTGGGCTCACACCGTACGAATGCGGACTGGACTGGTCCGTCGATCTGGAGAAAGATTTCGTCGGAAAAGATGCCCTGCTCCGCGCAAAAGAAGAAGGCCCGAAGCAGCTGTTGATGGGACTTGAGTTCTTTGCCGAATCATATGAGGATATCACCCAACGTGAAATCGTTTATTCGAAGGGTATTCCCTGCGGCTTCGTTCGCGCGGTGATCTATGGTTATACCGCAGACAAGAACATCGGATTTGCAGTCATCGACAGTGCACACGCAGTGGTTGGCGAAAAAGTCACTGTTGGATCCAACGATTCTCCAGCTATCGTCACCGATAAGTGCTTCCTATAAGGAGGATAAAGTATGAAACTGGAAGGAAAATCCATCGTAGTCACTGGTGCTTCCGCCGGGATCGGGCGCGCCATCGTGGAGCTTTTTGCGCAGGAAGGCGCCAACATCATCGCAGTTGCGCGTCGCGGTGATCGACTGGCCGAATTGGCAGCGGAGCTAGCCTCCGCTCCCGGCTGCGTCATTCCGTTTGCAGGCGACATCGGCGTAGAAGCAACGAGCGACGGGATGATCGATCTTGCCGTGCGTGAGTTTGGCCGCTTTGATGTTTTAGTCAACGATGCGGGAATTATGGACGACAACACCGCAATCGCGGATATGTCGAATGAAATGATGTTTGAGCTGTTTCGCGTAAATACGTTCGGCTCAATGTTTGCCATGCGCAAAGCAGTTCAAACGTTCCTTGCACAAGGCGAGCAGTCCGGAGGAAATATTGTTAATATCGCCTCAGTCGGCGCGATTCATCAGACAGCGGGCGTTGCGTACTGCGCATCGAAGGCCGCAATCGCTTCCGCAACGAAGAACACGGCCTTTATGTATCTCGAAAACGGCATTCGCTGCAACGCGATCTCCCCCGGTGGCGTGTTGACCGATATCCCGTTGGTGATGCCTCAGGCGAACGAATTCGGATTCAGTCGTACCAGTTCATTGCTGGCTCATTCGCCGGAAATGGGCATGCCCGAAGATCTGGCGCAGGTTGCATTGTTCTTGGCTAGTGATGAATCGCACTTTGTAAACGGATCTATCATAACCGCCGATGGCGGTTGGACATGTTTCTAATAGAAAGCTACAAGGCACAGTTCTTTTTCTGTGCCTTTCTTCTATCTTTGGAGGTGTTTTAGATGGACATTAAGAGTCTGTTTGGTTTTGCGGGAAAAACCGTCGTGGTATCCGGCGGCTATTCCGGCATGGGTTATGCGGCTGTAAGATTGTTAGTTGAACTTGGTGCAAATATGTATGTGATTTGCCGAAAGAATGGTCGACACGCGAAGATGGATCTGCCTGTGAAGGGAGAATTCTACGCCGACTTCGGCGAAAAATCAGATCTCGATGCGTTGACAAAGGATCTTCCCGATCAAATTTCCGCTTTGTTCCTGTGCCACGGAATCGCGCTGAACAGCGACGGATCCAACGCGCTTGAAGTGCAGCGCGTGAACTTCCTCGGACACAAGTATCTGCTTGAGAATATATCCCACAAGATTGCGGATTGTGGTAGCGTAAACATCATTGGCTCAACAGGCGGTTTCGATTGGCAGAGCAATGTGAAAAGCTGTCTGGAGGTTGTGAAGGCGGATTCTTATGAATCGGCAATCGAATGGTATAAGCAGCATCCGGAAGAGATTACGAGCGGCTACGTGTTTTCCAAGCAATGCCTGTGTACATATGTAAAGGCAAACGTTCATGCGCCGATGTTCATCGACCGAAAGATTCGTTTGAACATGATCAACCCCGGAAATACGTTGACGGGTTTGACCGACGATTTCAACCGCGGCACCTCGCCGACCGGCAATGCCGAGGAGGGAAAATCCGTCATTGAATCACTCTTTTTAGAGAGCTGGAATGGATACTGGGCATCCCCCGAAGATATGGGCTACCCTTTAGTTGCAATCGGTAGCAGCCTGTTTAGCTACATGAGTGGTCAAATTATCTATCTCGATTACGGGATGAGCAGCATATGGGAATTTGATTCCCTTACAGATTAAATTTGAAAGGATTCATAAAATGAAGAAGATTGTTTCAGTCATCACAGGTGGCCACGGTGGTATGGGAGCTGCCATCGCGAAAGAGCTCGGTCGGGACAGCGTATTGGTTTTGGCCTCGCGGGATGCAGAGGCCCTCAAAAAATCGCAGCTGGAATTGGCATATATGGGGTATGAGGCATATGCGGTGCCTACAGATATTCGCAATGCAGATGCTGTAAAAGCGCTTGCCACTTTTGCCGTTTCGCTTGGTCAGGTCATGCGCGTCATCCATACCGCCGGAGTCTCCCCGGCAGATACCGCTGCGGATGAAATTTTAGACACCAATGTGTTAGGCACGGTGTACATGACAGAGACGTTCTTCCCGCTTCTCGCGGAGGGCGGTGTGATGATCAATTTTGCTTCGCTTGCGGCGCATACGATCGAAGCCCCGGATGAATGGTTTGAAGTGTTCGACAGATTTTCCGATGCGGCCTTTTATAGCAAGCTACAAGAGCAAATTGAACCATTTAACTCCGATGCGTTTGCATGTGCCGGTATGGCGTATTGTCTCTCAAAGCGGTTCGTGATCTACTATTCGCAGAAAAACACGGTCCGTTTTGCGCAGAAAGGCTGCCGGATCCTCAGTATTTCTCCCGGCTCCTATATGACGCCAATGCATCAATCTTTGATTGCCAACCAACCTGAAACGGCTCAAATGCAGCTTGACTCCATCCCCTTTGGCAGATGGGGGCGCCCTTACGAGATCGCAGGGCTAGTCTCCTTTCTGTGTTCAGCCAGTGCTGGTTACTTATCTGGGATTGATATCCTAACTGACGGAGGACAGATTGCAAATACGTTTGTTAGTCAGCTAGACTAACCTCAAAATCAAAGCAAACAACTCTCAGGCTACCCTGCTATGAATATTAATGAAAAGGCTAAACCGATCAGTTCAATCAATCTCAACATTTTCAGGGTACGGGCGTTTGCCCGGAGCCTGACCATTTTCACGGATGAACCATCCAGTACACATACCACAAGAGCTCGGATGCTTTTGGTTATAATGGATATCTTCTTCAGGGTATGCTCGTACAAGCGACCCCTGCCACCAGTTCGTTTTCCAGGGTAGGGTCGCTCGTCCCTACCCTGTCGTATGTTCGTTTTCAGGGTATGGTCGCACGGCCATACCCTGAGATCACAACTATAATGACAAATCTATTTCATTTGTCGCGAAAGCGTAATATTCCCATACGCCCCGTTTCCCGAGAGGTCGGCTAACAATTATGCCGACCAAACTGCGTGCTCCACGTTATATGGCTTCTGGTATACTTCATGTGTTATGCCCAAAAACTTATTGGCCTATTCCCCCTAAAACTTTCGCGAATTTTTACACGTGACCCGACCGCGTTGTCCGAAAATTAAAGTTGTAGCGATTTATATACCCCACGGGGTAGCTTTTAGTAG
>Ga0209203_1000661_pt1 | contig 28562 bp, 27 predicted proteins | sample AD_UKC109_MetaG_FD_184423 | JGI IMG/M metagenome (GOLD analysis project Ga0209203, IMG submission 184423) | Active sludge microbial communities of municipal wastewater-treating anaerobic digesters from Hong Kong - AD_UKC109_MetaG (SPAdes)... | ecosystem: Engineered > Bioreactor > Anaerobic >... | reverse complement strand
TGGCCAGAGGATGATTTGTGCCGAAAATAGATTTTTTGTAAACGGGAGAATCGATCAGAACACATTGCATTTGATCACATTACCTGCTTGAATTATGGAAACATTTCCAGGGATAAAAAACCACCGCTCCCGGGTCCTTGAAAAACTGGACCCTAACATTGCAAAAGTCGAAGATGCCGCAGATCCAGGGCGTCCAGGGCGAAGCTGTAGTACTTTGCCTCTCGCCTTCAAAAAATGTATCATGTTGCCCTATATACTTCAATAATGAACTTATCGACTTGTCGACGCGTTCGACGCGGATTAAGATAACACCTTAATATGATTTCAATATTGTCTAAAATTCCATTATTTTTCTGGCTTAGACTAGTGTTTTTGACATCAAAAATCACCTTCCTCAACCTCACCTGCATCAGCCTGAACCAGTTGATCATTAAAATCTATGCGTAGAATAGAGGGTTTTTCACCGCAATAAATGCGGAGAAAAAAATTGATTTTGCGGAGAATAAGGGGTATATTTACCGTAAAACGTGCGGAGAATATGATGTATATCCATGAATTAGATGACTGGCCTGATTTCAGATGGGACCGCGGAAAGCTGGCCGAAAGGCTGGCAGCCGTGCGCCATCAGCAGGGCAGACTGATCGGCAGGATGGAAGCTCTTGGTTTTGATTTAAGGGAAGAGGCTGTTTTGCACACCCTTACTGAAGAAGTGTTAAAGTCGAGCGAGATCGAGGGAAAAACACTGGAGAGGTCGCAGGTGCGCTCGTCAATAGCGCGCCGCCTTGGAATGGATATCGGTGCCCTTACGCCTGCTGACAGGAATGTCGAAGGCGTGGTAGAAATGATGCTTGATGCCGTCGAAAAATACAGTGAAACGCTTACATCCAAACGCCTGTTTGCATGGCATGCGGCTCTTTTCCCGACAGGTCACAGCGGCATGAAAAAAATAACGGTGGGCGCCTGGCGTACTGATCAATCCGGACCCATGCAGGTTGTATCAGGACCTGTCGGACGCGAGGGTATACATTATCAAGCGCCTGCCGCGGAAAGGCTTGAGGAGGAGATGGCCTCTTTTCTTTCATGGGTTAATCGCCAAGATGACAGTGATCCAGTGCTGAAAGCGGCAATTGCCCATTTATGGTTTGTAACTATCCATCCATTTGACGACGGAAACGGTCGAATAGCCCGTGCCATCGCTGATATGCTGCTGGCGCGTTCAGAACAGAGCCCGCAACGTTTTTACAGCATGTCTGCCCGGATGCGTAAAGAAAGGAATTCATACTACGATATCCTTCAGGCAACACAAACGAAGGATCTGGACATAACAAACTGGCTTGAATGGTTCCTTGAATGTCTTGCTCAAGCCATTAACGGCGCTGAAAATACTCTTGTAGCGGTTCTCAGGAAAGCACGGTTCTGGGAGGTGCACAGGGGCGAGCAATTCAATGAACGGCAACGCGCTATTATCATGAGGCTATTGGACAAGTTTGAAGGCAAACTTACATCGTCCAGGTGGGCAAAATTAACGAAATGCTCTCAAGATACGGCATTACGCGATATTGACAATCTTTTAAGTCGGAATATCCTGATCAAAGAGCCGGGCGGAGGGCGAAGCACCAGCTATGCTCTGGCCGATATCGAATGAGAAAGAGAAATATTATGATCAATGAATATGATGATGTAGATATGGTAATTGTTTGGGAGACTGTTAAAAGAGATATTTCTTCATCAATATCCATGATTGACAAAATCATCTCTTAAGGAAACATGACCATGAAAATAATATTCCATGAACGCTATTACAATTCCAGTTATGCAATGGACCCTGCGGCTGCCGAGTGGCGCCTGGAAGGGATCATGGCATTAATAAAAAGCAAGCCTGAACAGTATGAGATTATCACGCCGTACCCGGCCGGTGAAGATGACATCTTAAGGGCCCACGGCAGGGATCAGTATGAGCTTATCAGGAGAAACGCCCTGCTCTATGAACTGGCGGCATTAGCCGCCGGAGGGGCAATAAGGGCAGCTGAAACTGCGTATGACGGAGATCCTGCTTTTGCGGTGATCCGGCCTCCCGGGCATCATGCATCGGCAGATTCATGCTGGGGTTTCTGTTACTTCAACAATATGTCAATAAGCCTGCTTAAGCTTTTTTCGGATAAGAAGATTAAAAAGGCCTTTATCCTTGATTTTGATCTCCACACCGGAGACGGGAATATAAACATACTCCAGAACCGCAGGGACGGATTTAAAGTCCAGATACTCAATCCTGGTTCGCCGGACAGGAAAAGCTATCTTCAGGAAGTTGAAGAATACATGAAAGATATTAAGGATGTCGATATATTTGCGGCATCAGCAGGCTTTGACCAGGGAATCTCCGACTGGGGCTCCCTTCTGTATCCTGAGGATTACACAGAGCTTGGAAGACTGATGAAGGTATATTCCGAGAAGATCTGCAAAGGACGAAGATACGCTGTCCTGGAAGGCGGCTACAACCATGAAGCAATAGGTGTGAATACGGATTCCTTTTGCAAAGGGTTCGAGTAGGGGGACAACTGCCCTGCCCTTCCCTATAATTCTGCTGTTTTATTTTCATTTTAAACAGGGACCTGCATGAATCTGAATGCTAAATGGATTAACGTTCAGGATTTTGTCGCTTATCACTGGGAAGCAACACAGCTAAAATTGTGCACGCTATAGGCAGGAAAGCCAGCACTGTAAATGTAGCATGCAGGCCGTGGTGATCAGCAATCCACCCGAGAACAGGAGTTATAATCCCACCGAAGGAAAAAGCCAGGCCGAGGGTTATCCCGGAAGCAAAACCAACACGGTTTGGCAGGTAGGTCTGACCCAGTACAATCAGGGGGCCCGTTGCGGCAGAATTGAGAAGTCCAATGGGAATCAGCATAAACATGGCCCATAAAGGATCAGAGGTATATACGAATATTGGAAATATGACCGTGAGGATTAAGAATTCAGTCACCACAGCAATTCGCAGGCCCACCCGGTCCGCCAACCTCCCGCCCAGAATATTACCCACTATGCCTGAGGTGAAGAACAGGCTCAAAGCAAACGCACCTGCAGCCCTGGACTGGTTGAGGACATTAATCCAGAAAAGAGGAAGAAATGTATTTATCCCATAGAATATAACAGAACGAATAAGAACCAGAAAAGCAAGGCATGAAAAAGAGCCCCATTCATCAGTACCCTTTACCTGCTCCTGTATATCTGTCTTCACTCCCGCATCCTTCTGTTTCCACAGCCCGGGAAGGAAAAAGACCAGCAATAGAGTCACGGTAATTGCCGGAAGAGCCAGGAAGGCAGTTCCCTTTAAACCCCACCTGAGGAGGGCAAAGTTGGCAACCAGAGGCCCTGAGGCAAACCCGAGCAGGCCTCCGATGGCAAAAATACTCATGGCGGTTGCCTTTTTTGCGCCTGCGAAGCGGTTTACAAGACGGGCACCTTCAGGATGGAATGCGGCAACCCCGATGCCGCTCAATCCGACAGCTATAAGACCAGTCCCATAAGTCGGCGCCAGACCGACACAGGATAAACCAAAGCCTGCAAGGATAACACCAATCGGGACGAGCCACGGTCTAGAGAGCCGGTCGGCAACATACCCGAATACAGGCTGAGTAATTGTCGAGACAAGTGTCGTAGTGAACACGATTGCTGCGGCAGCGGCATAGGTAAGATCGTGTGCGGCGATAAAAAAAGGAAGAAGAACCGGGATGGCACCCTGATTGATATCCGTTGACATATGGGCCAGAGTAAGAAGTCCAACAGATCTGTATTTCAAAACTCCTCCTGACAACCGCAGTTAAATATCAATTCAGGATATCCGGACTGGCAATGCACAATCGCAGAGACTTTAAATTAAATAGTGTGCCTGAATGTTGTCAAGGGAAATTTAGTCAGCGGAAATCGGGCCCTGGTTTTCTGTTAACTATTAGTTGGCAGCAACAAATTCTTGATTTGGGATGTATTTTCACTTAAATATATATAAAAAGAAGGTTTTTCAGGTACATCACTATAAAGATGCGTTATTGAAAATCGGGCAGTAATTAACAGGAGTGTCTTATGGCGGAAACAAAAACAGGCGTCTTTTTCCATCCTTCCTTCAGCGGGAAGGAATGGATTATTATCGGGAATAAGTTCCGTAATTTTCCAGGCGTAATGGAGGATGCTCTCAGTATGGAAGGAGTCAGGTGGTTTATTCCTGAGAAGGTTTCTGAAGAGCTCCTGCTCAAAATCCATACTCCGCGGTTAGTTGAAGACCTGAAAAGGGCCTGGTATTGTGAAGGTGCCCTTTATTCTGTGGGTGGGTGTGTTGAGGCAACAGAAAAAATACTCTCAGGCGAGATTAAAAACGCCCTTGTTTTTACAGTGGCGGCAGGTCACCATGCAGAGCAGAACTACGCCTGGGGCGGGACATATGCTTCCTGCGCCGGCCCTTCAGTATACAATGCACGCAGGAAGTCAGGCCCCAGGAGATTTGCGATCCTTGACACGGACTGCCACCACGGAAACGGTACGAGGAGTATCTTCCGGGAGGATCTGGACGTGCTCCATGTCTGTTTCTGCGACTATAACACAATAGAAAGTGAAGGCACCAAGATATGTGTGGATACAGGATGGTACAGCAGTGATGAATCGTACATGCAAAGAGTTAAAGAGGAGTTCTTTGAAAGAGCAGCAGATTTCAGGCCCGACATGATCCTTCACAATCTGGGCCATGACACATGCATGGGAGATTATGGTGACCGGGGCCTATCACAGGAGTTTTTTCCCTGGCTGGCTGCGGAAGTAAAGACCTGCGCGGAAAAGATATGCGGCGGCAGGTATCTTGTATTAACCCACGGGGGTGACCGTGCGGATGTAGCGGAATATATCTTTCCAAGGATTATCGAAATCCTGGCGCAATGAGATAGAGATTAAATTTCGGGCAACATTTTATAAAAGTTAAACGGGCAATGCACGGATATAGCTTTTAAAAAAAAGGAGGTTTGAAGCAATACGCCCCCCCAAACCTCCTTTTATTAACAGATAATGCCTATTCTTCTTCTTCCATCATCAGTAACCCTTCTGAAAGTTTGGGCCAGTTTATGCGCCGTTTTTCAGGATAATTAAATGCCTCATAACCAGTTTCTGTTCCCAGAATTTTATCAATTTTTTCCTGAACTATTTTTTTATCTTCACTTGCCAGCCATGCGTTCCAGTCTTCAATGGTCTCCCAGGTGCTGATCACCAGATAATTCTGCGGGTCAGATAAGCTTCTTAATGTTTCTCCTGTAATGAAACCCGGTTCTTTTGACGCAAGCGCCCTTAAACGCATCATTAAAACTACAACATCATTTACTTTTTCCGTGGGGATCTTTCTTTTAATCAGGATCTTAACAGACATTTTATTCCTCCTTGTTTCTTAAAAAAGGGTTAATAAAAAGCCGTAATGATAATAGATAGTCAGGGCAGGTTATTAAATGATAGAAACTTACACTTAGTCTCATATAAATTAGACAAAATCCCATTACGAATGTCAAGGTAAAACTCAGGTAAATTTTAATAACAAACCGGCGTTCCGGATTTCTTCCTGTTCTCCTGATTGACATCTCTGGCTTAATTATGTAAGAGCCTGTAAATTCTATTAGCAAGCAGCATTTCCCTGGGAAAGCAGTGGCCTGGAGAGACTTATTGAGATAGAAGAACACCGGAGAAGTTATTCAGGATGGTATGATATAAATGGAGAGACTGTTACGTAATATACAAAGGATCCTTCCCGATGCAGTTCTTACCCGGACCAGGCTTACCCTTTGCCCGGAAATTGAACTGTTACTGCTGGACCCCGGCAATATGCACAGGAGTTTCTCTTCAGAAGAGGTCAGGATTATCCTGTCTGATCCTCCTTACTGGGCCCTCTGCTGGGCCAGCGGTCAGGCCATGGCCTGCCATATCCTCCAGAACCCGGGGCTTGTAATGGGTAAACGGGTCCTTGATTTCGGTTCAGGCTCAGGGGTTGCAGGCATTGCCGCAGGCATGGCAGGTGCTTTGAAGGTTTTTGCCTGCGATCTGGACGATGATGCCCTTGATTCCACCAGGGCCAATGCCCTGCTGAATAATGTAACTCTTCATACATGCAAATCCATTGAGGAGATATCCGATGATATTGACCTGATACTGGCCGCAGATGTACTCTATGACAGGGATAACCATCATTTTCTTGATGAATTTCTGGATATCGCCCCTGAGGTAATGGTGGCTGACTCCCGTCTTAAGACCATGCCGGTAAAGTCCTATCAAAAAATCCGTGAAATTTCCCTCTGGACTGTACCGGACCTCCATGAGTCGGACGAATTCAACAGGGTCAACATCTACCTGGCCTCATCTTCAAAGCCATTGAAGCTCCCCGGGCATCTTCAATAGATTTTTGTGTATCGTAGAAATTTGCAGTTTGACACTCAAGGTCGATTTTCATATCTTCTTTATCTTTACACACCTCTGGGCTTAAGGAATTTTTATATCATGCGGAAAATTATTGCTCTCTTGCTACTGTCAATACCGCTGTTGTCCTTCTGGCTGTCCGGTCAAGCCAATGGTCAAGAAAAGCTGTTCAACCGCGACTACCTCATAGTTAAAGCCAGGGAAAAAGGGATTGTGAGGGTCATCGTCTCTTTCAATGATCCTGAACTTCAAAAGTTTCTACATGCGTCGCGATCATTGAAAGTCATTTCTCCTGATATCAGGAGTTCTTCGTCCGAAATCGCAGCGATGAAAAAAGCCGATGAAGACCTGGCCGGGGCTATCTGGAGTTCAGCATTAAGTCTTTTTGCGGGACTGGGTCTGGAAAAAAAGATTGAGCATATATTTAAAACAGTGTCGCTTGCAGTCATCCAGGCCGATTATAATGACCTGCTTGTCATGGAGGGCAGCCAGCAGGTTATAAGGGTGGTTGAGGACGAAGCCATACCCCTTCCTGAACCTGAGCCTTCGGGTGATGCCTTAAATGACCGAGCTCTGGGAAGCTATGGGGTGGATATCGTCAATGCCCCCCAGGCGTGGGCAAGAGGCTATGACGGCAGAGGCTGGCATGTGGCCGTGCTCGACACGGGCGTTCGCACCAGCCACGAGATGTTCGCGGGTAAAAATATTGTGGAAGCCTGCTTCAGCACTACGTGGGCTGGCTTTTCAACCTCTCTATGCCCCGGCGGCGCTGCAGAGGCAACAGGTCCCGGATCAGCCGTTCCGCCAAACGAATTTGGTCATGGCACGCATGTCAGCGGCATTGCCGTCGGCAGCCAGCTAGGGGGCGATATGAAGGGCGTAGCGCCCGGTGCCAATCTCATAGCAGTCCAGGTTTTCAGCTATATCGAAGACTGGTATGACGTAGGTTCGTTCTTTTCCGACCAGATCAAGGGTCTGGAATATGTATATGGTCTGCGGGGCGATCACTGTATTGCCGCGGCCAATTTGAGCCTGGGATCGGGCTATTATAGTGATTACTGTGATTATGATCCAAGAAAACCTGCCATTGACAATCTGAGGGCGGCCGGAATTGCAGTGACTGTGGCCAACGGCAACGACGGTTATTGCGAAGCCCTGAACTCTCCAGCATGCATTTCGTCTGCCATAGCTGTAGGCGCTTCGGACTCAAATGACCAGGCATATTGGTTTAATGACTGGCACCCGGTTATGCAGAACATCTTTGCCCCTGGAGTGGCCATTTTCTCTGCCAGTTCATGGTCCGACACGGGTTACAGCATAAGAACCGGAACAAGTATGGCCGCACCTCATGTGGCCGGTGCCTGGGCCATTTTCCGTCAATCCGCTCCAAAAGCTACAGTCAGCGATATCGAGGATGCCATGAAAAATAGCGGAGTCCTTGTAGACTCCGGCTGTGACACTGAGCCCTCATCAGGTCCCCGCATCAACGTTGCTACCACCTTGGATTATCTTCTGGCCTCTTTCGATATTCCCACTCTTTCAGAAACAGGGATGATTCTTTTCATATTACTGATAGCCGGAGGCGCAATTTTGTTTATCAGAAGATGGAAAAAAACACAGCCGTGAATGGAGATTTCTGAATGATCAGGAAATACTAGTTAGTGTTATGTCTATTTTTGTTGTGCCGGGAGACAATCAGGGTACAAACATTACAGCCCCGGTAACAAGTGGATTCATTGATGCATCAGGGAAGAAAAGCTCACATCTGGCCGATCAGGTTCAGTTGTTTATGGATTTCAAAATTATCATGATTGTATTATGAGGTTTATCTGTCTTGAGTGGCCTTAATCGTAAAAGCTTTTTCGTAGGCATTTCCCTTTTCATGCCAAAATATTCTGCCTTTTAATGGTCTATTTGACAACACCTTGTTCCTTGACAGGCATCTATTTTTGTCTTTATACTTAATTTTACATTTACATTCAATAAAGGGAGACCAGATGGGCACGGATAATATTGTATTCCTGGAAGCTATTGAATGGTTTGATGAAACAGGCAAAGAGCTTGTTCACAGGATTCCCGAACAGGGGTCAGGGGAAATCAAATTAGGGGCGCAGCTGACCGTCAGGGAGAGCCAGGCTGCCGTATTGTTTTACAAAGGCAAGGCCTGTGATGCTTTTGGGCCAGGCCGGCATACCCTGAAAACTGCAAATATACCTGTGCTCACCAAGATCCTTTCCATTCCATGGGCAATGACAAGCCCTCTTCGCGCTGAAATCTATATAGCCAATATGAAGATATTTCCAAACCTGAAATGGGGCACAAGGGAGCCGGTAGCCTTTAAGGATTCCGAGCTGGGGCTTATAAGGCTCAGGGCCTTTGGAGTATTTAATATTCAGATAGTCCAGCCAGTGCTCTTTATAAACACCCTGGTCGGAACCATGGGAAAATATTCAACTGAGGAGATTGAAGAATACCTGAAACAGGTCATTGTTTCACGTTTCAACGATCACCTTGGTGAAAATCTGGATAGTCTTCTAAATATGCCGGGAAAATATGATGACCTTTCCACTGGTCTTCAGAAACGCCTCCAGGATGATTTTGCATATTTCGGGCTTGCGCTCAATAATCTCTATATCACTTCTATTACGCCTCCTCCGGACGTTCAAAAGGCCATTGACGACAAAAGCCGTCTCAGCGTTCTCAATGATCTGGACGGCCTTATCAAATTAAAGGCGGCAATGGCCATGGAAAAGGCGTCAGAATCTACCGGCGATGCAGGATCAGGTATGGGTATGGGTATGGGCTTCATGATGCCTGCAATGTTCGCCGAGTCGTTCAGGTCCAAAACAGGCCAGCGCAGTTCAAAAAATGCTGAACGCACAGATGCATCATTATTTGTTACCTGCCCTGACTGCGGACATGCAATCCCAAAGGACGCAAGATTCTGTCCTGACTGCGGGCATCAGCAACTGGTTTTTAACAGATGCGTCAATTGCGGCAAAAATATACCGCCAAATGCAAGGTTTTGCTCAAGATGCGGCCATCCAGTAGAAGAAAAGCCCGGTCCAAAAATATGTCTCCACTGCAAAACGGAAAATCTGCCCGGGGCGTCTTTCTGCAATAATTGCGGAGAAAAATTAGCCTGATATGGGTTTAACAGTTGAACAGGAATGCCCGCAATGCGGAGCGCCGATTGAGCTGGATGAAACAGACAACATAATGCTCTGTCCGTATTGCGGTGTAAAAAACTTTCTTTTTGCCCCTCACTTTTATCGTTTTCTCCTGCCGCATAAGGCGCCGGGTAAAGAAATTTTTTATACCCCGTATCTCAGATTCAAAGGTAATATTTATTTTTGTAATGATTCAAATCTCACCTGCCGTTATCTGGATATTACCCGTCCGGGCCTTTCACATAAAGGAATTCCCATTTCTCTTGGCGTCAGACCTCAGGCAATGAAGCTGAGGTTTTTTTCACCTGATGCCAATGGGTCGTTTCTGAGGTTCTCTATTGATCCGAAAGAAATACTTTCAAAGGCAGTTATTCGGCCATCTCATCTAATGACCGGCAGGCTATTTCACCATGCATATATTGGAGAAGCACTCAGTGTTGTGTATCTCCCTGTTTTTGTTGAAAACTGCAAAATCTTTGATGCCGTTTTAAACAGGCCTCTTGCCGAAGGTTCAGATGGTGCTGGTATCCTTGAGCATCCAATAGAAAAAAATCCTCGAAGGTGGAGGATTATGTTTATGGCAACACTGTGCCCGGTGTGCGGATGGAACCTTGATGGCGAAAGGGACAGTGTTGTTCTGACGTGTAAAAACTGCAATTCGGCATGGGAAGCCTATGAAGCCAAATTTTCCCAGGTCGAATTTGCGGTTATGCCTGGAGACGGTTCTGAGTCGGCCTATCTGCCCTTCTGGAAAATTTCCGTTAAGGTCACAGGGATTGAAATCAACTCATTCAGTGATTTTATCAGGGTTACAAATCAGCCAAGGATTCCCGGAAAGGAGATGGAAAATCAGGATATGAGCTTCTGGTGCCCTGCCTTTAAAATTCGTCCGAAGATATTTCTAAATCTGTCAAGACAATCCACAGTATCACAGAATGAATTCAAAACCGTTAATACGTTTCCAAATAATTCAATTTACCCCGTAACACTGCCCAAAAAAGAGGCCCTTCAAAGCATGAAAATCACACTCGCTGCTTCAGCCCTGAATAAAAGGGATATTTTTCCTCTTTTGCCTGAAGTGCGGTTTAAGATAAAATCTTCGATGCTTGTTTATCTCCCCTTTAAAGACACGGGCCATGAAATGGTTCATGAATTTACAGGGATGAGTATAAATAAGAATATAATGAAATTCGGACGTTTTCTTTAATTTAAATCAACTAAAACCAGCCTAGTCACCGTCCAGCAGATTACCTAATCTCCCGAGGACAGAACCTTCACCCTTTTGACTTCCGCCTGCTGATGGTGCATGCTCAAGTATTCTGTCTGCCATCCGAGAGAAAGGAAGACTCTGCAGAAAAACCGTTCCGGCTCCTTTCAGTGTTGCCAGAAACAGTCCTTCACCTCCGAAAAACATTGACTTAAGATTACCTGCACGTTCGATATTATAATCTATGCCTTTTGTAAAAGCTACCAGACAGCCGGTATCGACACGAAGTGTTTCGTTTTTTAATTCTTTCCGAATAACTGTGCCTCCTGCATGGACAAAAACCATGCCGTCCCCTGAAAGCCGCTGAAGGATAAACCCCTCACCGCCAAAAAAGCCGGTCCCAAGCCGCCTGGTAAAAGCAATTCCTACCTGTGTTCCGAGCGCTGCTGCAAGAAAGGCGTCTTTCTGGCAGTAAAGCTCTCCGCCCACTGTTTTCATATCAACAGGGATAATCTTTCCCGGATAGGGAGCGGCAAAGGCTACGCGTTTTTTTCCGCTGCCTTGATTGGTAAAATGAGTCAAAAAAATCGATTCCCCAGTAAGTACCCGCTTGCCCACATTCAGGAGTTTGCCCATAAGTCCCTCTCCGGCTGCAGACCCGTCGCCCATTCTTGCTTCAAAGGTAATACCGTCTTCCAGGTAATTCATGGCGCCGGCCTCAGCAATGACCGTTTCACCAGGATCCAGTTCCACCTCAACAATCTGCATATCATGGCCCAGTATTTCATAATCGACTTCATGACATTTCATTGGAATAACCTCCTTGGATTATTAGTCAAACATACCTGAAAACTGGAGGAAAGTCCTCCATAATTATCAGCGGGTTGGCCTTGTTTTTCAGTTTTACCATCTATATAAAATCAATCTACTGACTTTTTGTTTTCCTTACAGCAAAGAATACGATTGCCCCCAGTGACGCCATAACCGCATTTATAATGAAAGAATATGTATAATTCCCGCTCGAATCGCGAAGCATGCCGCTTATCCAGTGGACCATTATCGCACCGACACCGTAAAAGGGCGTCCATGCTCCGATTACCGTTCCCATAACCTCTTTCGGAAAATAATCCCCGGCGCATGCACCATACATGGGAAATGTAATTCCGTAGAATACTGCAAGGATACCGACAAAGATATAGAGCATTATCCAGGAATTTCCGCTCAAAAGTATCCCTGTCAGGCAAACGGTTATAAAGGAATTAGAAATTATGATTGTCTTTTTCCGGCCAAGGTAATCGGAAAGCGGCAGAATTGTTAATACACCTATTATCTGACACAAACCATGTATAGTCGCCAGAAAGCTTGCCTTCTCCAGGGGCAGGCCAAGCTGATACTTTGCATAGTCAACCATGAAGGTTGTGATCCCGTACAGACTGTAGGCAATAAAAAAGTAGGAAATACCTATCACCCAGAATATCCGGGTCCTTAAAATCGACTTAATATTAAAGTCCTCAGAGAAATTTCCCCCGTTTTTTTCATCCCTGTCAACTTCATCTTTTTGTCCCCAGGGCAGAAATCCCGATGATTCGGGGTCGCGTCGCAGTAAAACTCCGTTTCCTATAACCATTAAAAGGGCACTGATCCCTAAAAAATACCATGAATGTCTCCAGCTGAAATTCCTGACTATCCATGGAAAGGCAACGCCCATTGTTGCAAAACCGAGTCCGTATCCTGTGGAAAGAATGCCTAATGCCATACCTCTCCGTTTGGGAGCAAACCAGCGCTGAACTACAGTAAGAACCGGTGTCCACATCCCTGTAGCCCCGAGTCCTACAATGGCATAAGCGAAACATGCCATCCAGAGAGTCTCGACTTTGCCCATCATGAAGACACCAATGCCGAGGATAAAGGCACAGGCAGCAATGACTCGACGTGCTCCCAGTTTATCTGTAAGATAGCCGGTCAGCGGGGTCAGTGCTATGTATGAAAACAGATAGGCATTATATATGGAACCTCCTGCAGTTCGGCTGAATCCCAGATTTTTTATCATTTCCGGAAGGACTACTCCATAGCCAAGCCGCACGGAATAATTAATAAAAAGATCCACAAAACAGGTCGCCAATATAACCCAGGCCCAGTTGGAATATCTTTTTTCCATCATAAATATTACTCCGTATAATTTCTAGTATCGTGTAAATCAAGAAATGTCATTTCGACCGCAGGGAGAAAGCTAAGATTTCTAAGTTGTTAAGACTCCTTCGAAATAACAAAATATCTTTGACATGACAGTAGTTTAAGGCTTTGTAGGAATTTTCCTAAACATGCATAAAGTGACTAAAGCCTATGAATTTACCGTCCTCTCAAAAACAGGTTCTATTATTATACCTATCTTTTCAATCAAGGGCATCAGCGTATTTTTATTATTTGCAGATATGCCTGTACCATTCAGGCTTTTACTTAATTTGTCAACGTAATTGTCTTCAAGCAGATCCTGTTTGTTCAAAACACGTATTACAGGGATATGGTTCAGATTTAGGTCCACAAGTATTTTTTCAACTGATTTGATCTGGTCTTCAAAACGTGGGTTGCTTATATCAATAACATGCAAAAGGAGATCGGCACTTTCAAGCTCCTCAAGAGTTGCACGAAAAGCCACCATCAGGTCTTTTGGCAGTTCCCTGATGAATCCGACGGTATCAGTAATAATTACCTCGAAGTCCTGAGGAAACCTGAGTCGCCTGCTGGAAGGATCCAGTGTTGCGAAAAGCCTGCTTTCAGCTCTGACATTGCTTTTTGTAAGCGTGTTGAGCAGCGTGGACTTCCCTACATTTGTGTATCCTATTATTGAAATAACAGGCAGGTTGATTTTATCTCGTTTTGCCTTTTGCTGTCTTCGGCGTTTTTTTACAGTGTCCAGGCCCTTTTCCAGTCTCCGGATGCGATCCCTGACCCGTCTGCGGTTTATTTCAAGTTTTGTTTCTCCCGGCCCACGGCCTCCAATCCCCCCTGTCAATCGTGACATGGCAGTATTTTTAGTAATTAGACGGGGTAGCAGATATTTTAATTGAGCAAGTTCAACCTGCAGTTTCCCTTCCCTGGTCTGTGCATGCTGGGCAAAGATGTCTAAAATCAATTGAGTCCTGTCAATGACCTTAAGCTCTATCTGATCAGTAATAGAGCGCACCTGAGATGGATTCAATTCCTGGTCAAAGACAATAACGGTAGATCCCTTCTGGAGTGCAAGAATGGCAAGTTCCTGAAGTTTTCCAAGGCCCATGAGAAATCTCGGATCAGCTTTTATCCGCTGCTGAAGTACAGTTCCAACTATATCTATGCCGCTTGATTCGGCAAGCTCTTCCAGTTCAGCAAGGGATTCTTCGGCTTTTTTTCTGGATGCCGTTGTCACACTGACAAGCAGCGCCCTTTCTCTCCCTGAATCTGCGTCATGCAAAGCCCTTGAATGGGAAAGCTCAGTTTCCAGTGCCTGGATTAAATCAAGGCATCCTATGCTTAATTGATTATTATTAATGGCAGGTAATAACTGACAGGAATTTCCATCTGAAGTCTTAGGCAGTATATGCCCTATATATATGTGATCCGGCAGGCCTTCTTCATTTATTGTTATTGCTGCCATCAGATCAAGTCGTAAAAGTGCCAGGTCTGTAATATCATCCCTGTCTAACGGTTCACTTTTAAGATGTGTATGTATGCACCTTAAGCCTTTCAGCCTGCCTGGAGCCGTTCTGTATTCACTTGTATCCGGAATAATAATACGCTGTTGTCTGCCAACGATTACAAATTCGATTCGTCCTAAACGGTTTATAAGAAGCCCTATTTGACGACGAATTTCCTGTGAGATGGAACATATCTCACGTGACAGTTCAGGTGTAACAAGAAACTCCGTAGGTATGCGGCGACGATACAGATTTTCAAGCCTGCGAATCTGATTTGACTTTAGCCCCAGTGTTGTTCCGAAAAGTCTCTTCATTCTACAACTGTATCATATTCATAAACCCAGATCCTGGTTAATTAAAACTATTTTTATCCTGCCTTTGGGGTATGATTTTTCAGTAATTGCCCAGGAGTTACATATTCGATCCGGGCTTCTGCATTCCTCACAGAAAGAGGTTTTAACGCAGGGTGTTTTTTTATCAAGCCTCATGGCATTTGCAGGTGCAGCATAATTTTTTATCCTGAACATTGCCTCGTCCAGGTCAGAGACGATTTTATTCCTTCCTGCAAGTATTACAACATTTTTGGGGCCAAACGTAATGGCCGCAATTCTATTACCAAACATGTCAAGATTTACCAAGACACCTGAATCAACTACTGCATTGGTACCAGTAATAAACAGATCAACAAGCAGTGCCTGCCGTCGCATTTCAATGATCTTGTCGGGTGGATTGCTTTTATCAAATACATCCAGGATTTCAAATTCAGCATTTACTTTTATAGCCTCATATAGCCCTGTAGCCATGAAGGTCATTGACCCGCCCCATGAAACAGTCTTTGGAGTTACCTTCGGGAGTATGACATCTTCAACAATCCTTTTTGCATCTCCTGTATTTTCAGCCAGAAAGACTTCAAAATTATTTAATTCCAGGGCAGTCTTCAGTTTATTAATTCGTTTCTGCCAATAGTTTTCGATCGGCTTATCCATATCTTCCTCCATTCCTGTCCCGTTTGTCTGCCAATAAGAATTATAATCACGACTTCTTAACCTATGGCATTAACTATACGCTATAACAATATGTATATAATAGTACTAATAAATTGTCCTTTTCTTCTTCTGCTGTCTTCCTACTGCTACTCCGATCAGCAGACCAACAAGAAGAACAAGCGCACCGACAGCAAACCATTTATTCCGTTGAGACAATGTCAGAGCCTTGTATTTCATGTCCAGTGATTGAAGATCTGCTCTTGCAGTCTCAAGCTTTAGAACAGCATCATCATATGCCGACTTTACATTTAGATAATCCTCGGAATTCTTCATCAGTGAATCATATTGTTTTCGCAGTTTGTCATAATCCTCAGCGTAATATTTCAGCTCTTTCCATTCTTTTTCAATGCTGTCAAGTTTTTCCCTTAGCTTTTCATTTTCATTTCTCAGAGAAATTGCCTCTGATTCCCATGGCAGACGTTTGATCAGGTAACGACTCATTACCCAGCCATTCTTTTCTGCCTTATCTGACTCAAGGAGATGAATACGAGTCCAGTTTCCCTTGGTCTCCAAAACCTCCACTGCCTGCCCTGTGCTGAGGAATGTGATTATCTTGTTCTGAATGCTGGGGCCGCTTCTAAAAGTAATCTTTATTGAATCGGTAACATAAGCCTTTTCTGCAAGGCTCGTTTGAGCGATTAAAAATATGCCAAAAATAAGACAAAATATAATCGTGTTTTTTTTCATTTTTCTAACGCCATACTTTTAATGATTAGTAATATTGAAACATATCTATATATTGCACTGTCAATATTATTTCCTATCTCCTGTATTTGCCCATTAACTGACCTTCGGAGAGGATGTGCCCTTTCATGGCCTTTAATAAGTCTCCCTTTGTAGACCCTGACGGGAGTTCTAACTGTCTGTCTAACGCAAATATCTTAAAGAAATACCTGTGGGTTCCACTGGGGGGGCATGGACCGCCATAACCGAACTTTCTGAAATCATTTAAACCATGCCTGGCACCGTTATCCAAAACCTTATCGGCTGGCATGTTTTCAGGGAGTCCGTTGGCGGTTGCAGGCATGTCAAAAATAACCCAGTGAACCCAATCTCCCATTGGGGCATCAGGATCATCGCATATAAGTGCAAGACTTTCCGCACGCTCCGGGACATTACTCCATTCAAGAGGAGGAGAAATATCTATCCCGTCGCATGTATATTTTGCCGGTATCATGCCCTCTTCTTCAAATGAAGTGCTGGTAATCTTGATAGCCATTTTCATTACCTCCCTGTTATTATATTTCATCTTTTTTTCGCTAATCCTTTTTTTTCCATAGAACCTTAATGTTCTTGATGCCTGTAAAAGGATACTGGCCTTTTTCATCCTTTTCCAGATACTTTACCATATCCCAGATAGTGTTAAGCGCAATAGAAACCCCGACAAGCGCTTCCATTTCAACACCAGTTCTGGCCTGTGCCTTTACGAGACACCTTGCTTCAATACTTGTTTCTGATAGTCTGAATTCAACCGATACTGCATCCAGTGGTATCTGGTGGCAATGGGGAATCAATAGATGTGTCTGCTTGGCTGCATTAATCCCCGATATCTCCGCCACCAGAAGAGGATCTCCCTTTTTAACCGCGCTGCTCTTGATTTTGTTTATTGTATCACGGGAAAGATCAATTATTCCCGCTGCTTCGGCTGATCGTTTTATAACAGGTTTTTCAGTGATATCTACAGTACCCATATGTTCACCCTCAACAAATTAAAAAAATTCCCTTTTTTTAGATCCATCTTTCTTTATGCGATCAACAGCTTCGATAAGAGCTGGAAAAACATGTTCGCGTGTATCACCGCCCACAACAACAGCCATCACATCATCACCCACCTTAAGACGGCCCCCATAAGTCTCTACCATTACTTCAACTATGCCAACCATTCCCTTTATATCGTTAATTATATTATCAACAACTTTTTCGTCAAACGAAACATCTATCTCTGATACCTTTTCTCCGTTCAGAGAAAACCCCCTCACTACACCCAGATGGCTTGCAATCATACCCATTTTTATGTAATCAGGATGTTTCTTCATTGAAAGAATCATACCTTCTATGCCCATATTTTTATCTCCTTCAGGTTAAAATTTAATTCTTTTTGTTAAAAGTGACTGTTCAGTTATCCTGGTCCAGATTAAAGAGTTTCCTGGTCATATCAAGATAAAGATCCAATGTTGGCCTGTCCACCTTCCCTTTCAAATAAAGAATGGGATCGTTAATAATCTTTTCAGCAATAGAAGTTGTAAGGGTTATCACAGCCTCTTTCTGTTCAGATGTCATCTCAGACAATGCACCATTACTCTTCTTAAGTTCAGCCTGAATTATTGATTCGCTCTTGTTTTTCAGTGAAATAATCGTAGGCACTACTGCGAGTGTCTTAACCCATTTTTCGAATTTGACGGCCTCTTCCCTTACAATTCTTTCCGCCTTGATGCCTTCCTGTTGGCGGCGGTCCATATTCATCCTGATAATACCTTTTAGATCGTCAACATCATAAACGTAGATATTGGACAGGCTGTTTATTTCCGGCTGGACATTTCTTGGAACCCCTATGTCAATAAAAAACAGCGGTCTGTTTCTTCTTTTCCTTATCGATTTTTTTACCTGTTCATACGTAATTACATATTCCTTCGATGCGGTTGAAGTAATTATAATATCCACTTCATATAGCTGCGACTCTATTTCCTCAAATGAAACAGGCTTTGCTTCAATGAGTTCTGCAACTCTGACAGCTTTGTCAAAGGTTCGGTTTGCAACAACTATTGACTCAGCTCCATGTGTTTTCAGATGTCTGGCTGCCAGCTCTGCCATTTCTCCAGCTCCTACAAGGAGCACTTTTTTCCCTTTAAGCTCATAAAATATTTTTTTTGCCAGCTCAACAGCAGCATAGCTTACTGATACAGCCGATTCACATATAAATGTTTCAGTCCTTACCCTTTTGGCCACATGAAACGCACGATGCATCAGTCTGTTCAGTATAACACCGGCTGTCTTCTCCCTGGTTGCCTCTGCATAAGCTTCTTTTATCTGGCCCAGAATCTGAGGCTCTCCTGTAATTAATGAATCAAGACTTGAAGCAACCCTAAAAATATGTAGAACAGCATCCATATCCTCATAGGTATAAAGGTTTGATGAAAAATCATCCTCAGGGATATTTCCAATCATTGACATGGCAGAAATCATGCATTTTTTTGCTTCTTCACTGTTATCAGATGTAATCAGCGCTTCCACCCTGTTGCAGGTAGAAATAAAAAGACCTTCTTTAATACAATCAATATTCCTTATTGCTCCAAGTGTCCTGAGAACACTATCCTGCTCTGACGCAAGACATTCTCTCAGCTCAACCGGAGCTGTTTCATGGTTCATGCCTATGTTGATAATCTTAATCATATGGTTTCCTGCAATCCCATATTCCTGAAACTATGATATCCTCCCAGCAAATGGCTTACTCCAACAAAGGTAAAGACTAAGATAAAGAAACAGATAATAGTCATAATTGCGACCTTCCTGCCTTGCCAGCCAGCCGCAAGCCTTTGATGAAGAAGGGCTGCATAAAAAAGCCAGGTGATTAGAGACCAGACTTCTTTTGGGTCCCATTGCCAATAAGTTCCAAGCACCTGTTGAGCATAAATTGAACCTATTATTATTCCGAAAGAGATAAAAGCAAATCCGTATGCAATTGAGTAATTATTTATTGTATCCAGGGTGGCAAGTGAAGGTAACCGTTCATAGAAGGTTCCAGCCCTTTTGTGCTTAATCTGGTATTCCTGGATCAGATACATGATGGCAGCCAGGAAACCTATTGCAAGCATCCCATTACCTATAAAAATAACTGCAATATGGGTTGTCAACCATAGGCTTTTGAATATCGGCCTTACAGGGATATCTATCCAGGGCATGGTTGATGAAAAAATCATCAGAAACACTGCAAATGGTGCTACAAAAGACCCCAGCACCTTAAGTTTGAATTTAAACTGGAAAATCAGGTAGACACCTATTATGCTCCATGAAAAAAAAGATAACGCCGCTTTAAAATGTATAACAGGTGCCATCCCGGACAAATAATATCTGTAACCTAAAAAAACGGTGTGACAGATGAACCCTGCAAACAGAATCCAGTAGGAACACCAGAACAGTGTTTTTTTTTGTCGGAAAATATATAAAACTAATCCTAATGATGCAAATAGCTCTAAAAAAAGTGATAGATAATATAAGACATTTTCCATGAAAAATCCTCATTTTCAAGGAGACCTGCATGCTAAAAGACAGAATATTTATTAAATAGCGCAGTTAAGATTTTTTACCAGCTTTCAGAAAACCATAACAGCTAATCATTGCCAAGGCTTCTTTTCTTCAGACACTCATCAAGAGATATTTCCCAGGGAATTATATCCCTTAATATATCTTCAATTCGCTCTTGATCATTTCGGACCAGGGCATCAAGAATATCCGAATTAATGATTTCATTGAAAATACGCTTATTGCTTTCCTGAGGTAATCCCCTTTTCAATACCTCCTTGCGAATAATACCCATTAAATAAAGAAGAGAATCATATTCACTACCGAATTGTGATTCTATCTCTTTCCTGATTTTTTTTGCAAGGGCAGGGCTTTTTCCTGAAGTTGAAATTGCAATTAAAAGTTCCCCTTTTCTGACAATCGAGGGAACGATGAAATTACAATCAGAAGGCTGATCAACAGTATTTGTCAGCATACCTTTTTCCCGGACACTTTTGCTGATTCTATGGTTTAACTGTTTATCATTAGTGGCTATAATTATTAATGATGCATCTTTAAGATATTCTTCATCATACTCCCTGCCAATATGACGGACCCTGCCTTCTTCAACCAGTTCTTTAAGCTTTGCAGTCAATTTTCTGCTGACAATGTCAACTGAAGCACCAAATTCAAGAAATGTTTCAATTTTTCTCTGGGCGACATTTCCTCCCCCTACAACAAGGATTTTTTTCCCTTCAAGTTCGATAAATATAGGATAATAGCCCATCTCACTCCTTAAATATATTGGTCAACCATGTCAGCTATCAGTTTTTCAACACCATCAGATCCTTCCTTTTCGGTGACTTCCTTAATGAGGTCTTCTATTCTATGGAAAGCAGACGGGTCTCGATTCAAATCATCAGTGGAAGAATAGAGACCTCCCCTGCGCCCGATCCTGTATATGAGACGTTCGGATTCAGACAGTTCCTGATACTTTCTAATAACCTCAAGCATCTTATCTCTATCCTCGGGTAATTTACCTGATACCTCTTCAAGGAGATTCATAATATGATCACTTGTTACAGTGCTGGTAATCCCATTTAGCGTCTCAAGAAAAAGCCTGATTTCTTCGACCAGCATATCATCGGTCTGCATGATAAAACTGCCGTCTCTCAATTTCCGGTAAAGAGGGGCACGCTCGGGTATTCTAAGACTTCTAAGCCTTATGAAATGTGGATTTATACTATTTAATACCTTTGCTGTCTCAACAGCATGCTCCCGCCACATAGCCTGCCCTCCCAAACCCGGCATAACATACTCAGACAGATCAAGACCTGCTTCAATAATTTTCCTGCCAGCCTCAATGTGCTGATCAGCAGTTACCCCTTTTCTTATAAATTTCAGGACAGGATCATACCCGCTCTCCATACCAACATGTACTCTATCCAGTCCTGCGTTTCGAATTTGCTTAAGAGAATCTAATGACTTACGAATTATAGTTCTTGATCTTGAATAGGTTGTTACTCTGATAATTTCCGGGAAGGTTTTTCTCAGGAACTCAAGGATTTCAACCAAATCCGATGTTTTAACAATAAGATTATCGGCGTCCTGCAAAAAACAGGCACCTGTTCCATAGTAAAGCCATGCAGCAATGCTTCGATAGCTGTCACTATAATTAGAATTTTCAAAAACATATCTGACCACAGGGCCATTGACTTCTCCAGAGTACCCCATCTTCCAGGAAAGCGCTTTTATGTCGTCTGCTATCTCTCTGGCAGTGAGGATATCCTGCTTTATTTCATCGATTTTTCTTAATGAAAATTTAACTTTTTTGTAGACAGAACAAAAAAGGCACTGATTCCATGGGCAATTTCGAGTTACCCTCAAGAGAAGACTTTGTGCCTCATTTGGTGGCCTTATAGGACCCTGTTCAAAATTAAAAATCATTTCACTCATAAACAATATTACCTTATTTTCTGATTTCTCTAAATTATTCAGTAAAATGAATTGACTTGCTTCAATTCTAAAATATCCAAGTGCGATACGTTAGTCAATAGTACCCCAAATCTATTTTGAAGCAAGTCTATTTGTGTTTCCGGTTAAAGTCATCTTTCCCACATTTCACCTGGCTCAATTTTCCTATAAATAAAAAATAATCCTTCCTTACACTTCATGCTGTATATTCTATAAAGTTCAGTTGTCCCGTCTTTCATTAAAAGATGAAATACGCTGTCTCTGATTGCTGTCTTTGGATGAATGGTAACCATATCATATATTTCCTCTAAGACATTGATTTCCCTGTTGGATATTCCATTATAAAGTTCGGAGATATGCTCCCTTGAGAATAATGCCTTTACAAATCCCATATGGAAAAAAACCAGATCTCTCCAGTTTTTTACGATATCGTGAAACTCCCAGTGGAAAAAAAGCTTGAAAATACTTGTACGCCCTGAGTCTTTTATTTCATTCACTTGCTGCCTGAAAATTATGCCTTCAGCTTCATTATTTAACCACTTGATATGAAAATCATAACCCAGTAAGTATGCAGGGTGCTGTAAATCAGTAAAGGTTAATGATATCTCTTTTCCATGCTTCATGCATGTTTCATTTTCCTCGATTAAACTCCTTTCAACATAGTTGTCTGTGACATTGATGTATGATTGATCATACCTTCTGGTCTTCAGGTCTTTTACTATATCTTCCATGGCGCCGCCCTTCGCCTTTAAAGACTTAACAAGCTCTATTCTGTCTAAAACCTCAAACGGAAAATACCCTATTCTTTTAGTACCTTTCATTTTATATACTGGTTTTTGCACAACAGGCCTCGGAAGTATATTCATCTTAATGTAATTGTTAAGGGTTGCCCTTGAAATACCTGTTAATTGTAGTATTTCTTTGCTTGTTAACCATTTTTGATTCAAGGAAGAAGACTGCATGCCAAAACTCCTCTTTAGACTGTCTAAATATAATGCGCACTTCGTTAGCAGATTGTCTATCTAACCATTGTGTCAAATATATTACACCTGTTAATTTAATATGTTAAATTGTATAATACATTTTATTGCTGTCTAATTATACTTGTTTGAAATGAAAATGCAATGATAATAGACCATTTTAATTTGTCATCTCGAGGCGCATAGCAACGAGAAATCTTGATGATTCAATTGAGCTAAGATTTCTCCCCCCGATGAAAATCGGGGGTAAAAATTTTACCCGCCAGTGTTTGTGGAGGGTTTACCCGCCAGTGTTTGTGGAGGGTTTACCCGCCAGTGTTTGTGGAGGGTTTACCCGCCAGTGTTTGTGGAGGGTTTACCCGCCAGTGTTTGTGGAGGGTTTACCCGCCAGTCTTTGGGCGGGGTTACCCGTACACGCCATTGGCTGGGACAAGCAGCGATTGCGCCTGAGGCGCACAAGAGTTTTGCAAAGGTCTCGTAATAAATTATTCTTCCGGGATAAACGGGGTTGGGCCGACATGATGATTTGCTTGAAATGGAAATAGTGCGGAAGTAAAAATCAGTTGAGCCTGTACTTTAAGTAGGTATATCTCTTCTTAGTTTTATTGTTTTTTACTGCAATGCCAAGGGCTTTCCTGGTCCCAACAATAACTACCAGTTCCCTTCCCCTTGTCACGGCTGTGTAAACCAGGTTGCGTTGTAAAAGCATATAATGCTGAGTTAGGATTGGAATAATTACGGCCGGATAATCACTTCCCTGGGATTTGTGAACAGAGACTGCATATGCCAGTACTATCTCATCCAAGTCTGAAAAATTATAAACGACATCCCTGCCGTCAAAGGAAACAGACACCTCCTGATTCACAAAATCTATATTGCCGATTTTTCCTATATCACCGTTGAAGACCTCCCTGTCATAATTGTTCCTGATCTGCATGACCTTATCATTGACCCTGAAATCCCTGTTTCCTCTTAACAGTCTTTCATCTCGCGGATTTAATAAATTCTGAAATTCTGAATTAAGATTATTGGCACCTACTATGCCCTTGTGCATCGGCGTAAGAATCTGTATGTCGTCAACAGGATCAAAACCAAAACGATTTGGTATGCGCTCTTTTGCAAGTTCAAGTATAATTTTAAGTACCTCCTCCGGGTTTTCCTTTTCAATAAAAAAGAAGTCATCATTCGGGTCTGTTTTTTTGAATTCAGGAAGTATGCCATTATTAATTCTATGGGCATTTGTAATAATAAGGCTTTCTTTAGCCTGGCGGAAGATCTCATTCAACTCAACAACCGGCATGCAGCCGGATGCAATGATATCGTTCAGTACATTACCCGGGCCGACAGAAGGAAGCTGATTGACATCACCAACCAGAATTAACGTTGCATGAGGCGGAATTGCCTTTAAAAGGTTATGCATCAGAATTGAATCAATCATGGATGCCTCATCAATAATTATTAAATCACAGTTTAACGGTTCTTTTTCATTTTTTTTAAACCCTCCTGTTTTAAAACTGTATTCAAGAAGCCGGTGAATTGTCCTTGCCTCATGATCAGTGCTTTCTTTCATTCTCTTTGCTGCCCGGCCTGTTGGGGCTGCCAGAAAAATTCTGGCTTTTTGCCTTGAAAATATCCTTAAAATTGCATTAATAATAGTAGTTTTTCCAGTGCCTGGTCCTCCTGTAATAACCATGATTTTGTTTTCAATGGCGCATCTGACCGCTTCAATCTGATTTTTGGCAAGATTTATAGACAGTTGCCCCTGAACCCATTCAATCGTTTCATGCGCCCCCATCTTCTGTATCGACTTTGGTGCCTTTGCCAATTTTTTTAGAATTCTCTCTATGGTGATTTCAGAAATATAAAACCTGGCGAGATATACGGCTTTGTTGTTTTCCTGGAATCCATTGATCCCGCTGTTGATGTCCTCGATTACAATCCTTTTTTCAAATTCAACATTTGCAAAAGCCTTAACTATGATATCCCGATCAATTCCAAGGATATCAAGGCACTGATTCAAAAGAGGTTCATAAGGATAATATACATGTCCCTGATCTGCAAGTTGCCGGAGCACATAGAGTATGCCCGCTTCTGCCCTGACCTCAGAGTCTTTAGCAAACCCTAATTTCTCTGCAATACTGTCAGCAGTGGCAAACCCGATACCAAAGATATCTGTTGCCAGTCGATAGGGGTTATTCCTGACAACTTCAAGAGATCTTTTTCCATATTGTTTGAATATTTTTACTGCATAACCTGTGCTGATATCATGGGTCTGAAGGAATAACATTACTTCACGAATTTCCTTTTGATCATCCCAGGCCTTTTTTATAGATTCAATTCTCTTTTTACCGATACCATCAACTTCAGCCAGCTTTTCAGTCTCATTTTCAATAACTTCAAGCGTTCGTTTGCCGAATTTTGTTACCAGCCTTTTTGCCATAATTGGGCCAATGCCTCTAATGAGTCCAGATCCCAGGTATTTTTGAATACCATAAATTGAAGCAGGAACAGCCGTTTTGAACTGGACTATTTTAAACTGTTCACCAAATCTGGGATGGTTTACCCACTCACCTTGCATTTTAAGAATCTCTCCAGGCGACGGGGCCAAAAGATGTCCAATCACAGTTACAGGTTTTTTTTGCCCAGACACCTTAACCCTTGCAACCGTAAATCCATTTTCCTCGTCGGTATAGGCAATTCTCTCTATCTGGCCCTCAAGCTCTGAAATCATCTAATAATTCTGCCTTTACTCAAATGTATAAATCCAGAAAAAACCCCCATCAGAAAAACTCCAATGAGGGTATTATCTATTCAAAAATTTCAGATTAGTTATCAACCCACAGCATCTTTCAATGCTTTTCCGGCTACAAATTTAGGAACGTTTTTTGCCTTAATTTTTATCTCCTGGCCTGTCTGTGGATTTCTTCCTTTCCTGGCGTTTCTTTTCTGGGTTTTAAAGGTTCCAAAACCAACCAGAGTGACAGCTTCTTTCTTTTTCAGTGACTTTGTAATTGATGAAATAACCGCATCTACTGCCGCCTGAGCCTCCTTCTTTGTTTTGACTACTTTTGCAACCTCATTAATCAAATCACCTTTGTTCATCTTTCCTCCTCCTTTTGATTTAATATTTTTAAAAACACCAAAACTCCCAGATCCTGGTTAACAAACTAATCCGATTTTAATATATTCTAATACAAAGTTGATTTATTTTTTACAAGTTTATAATTTTTGTCTACCAAAAAATATTTAAAAATTAAAATTATACCTTATTTTATAATTGTATAAAAATTCCAAATAAGAATAAAATACATTTTTATTATCTTCCGCTCAGGAAATAAATTGTCCTCGACTGCACCGCAGCGTACCAAAAGGACATTAGCGCCTGCAGTTTATCATTTAAATTTCCCTCACGTGAATATTTGCCAACTTCATAATAAAGCTGAGCCCAGACAGGAATATTTCCGCCTTCTTTTGCAAGAATTATATTTTGACGCACATTTTTTAAGGCCAGATCAAGCATATTAATCAATGACTGTTCCTGGTCCACTTTTACCACATTACCCGATTTATCTATCATAGCCATAAGTGAATAATATTTTGTAAGCAGACCCGATGTAGCACAAAACAGCTCCATAGCCGCTCCCAGGCGGGCTACATCGCTCTTTGGAGGAAAGTTAATAAAGCCCGTGTAAGAAGCATAAGTCAAGCCGAATGTAAGATCATTTTCCATAAGTTTCATCCTGGCCAGAGCAGGTGAAGCCCCCATTTTATCGGCTTCTTGCTCAATGTAAAGGCTTTCAAAATATCGCATATTAACATCTGCTGCCACAGAAAAAAGAGTTGCAAGACCTTTTACAGCGACAGGTTCAGGCATTCCTTTCTCACCAAAACCCAGACAGATATTAAGCCTGTCATGAGCAAGCTCAATAGAAACCTCACTCATTTTATAAAACATCACAGTTAAAAACATCTTTTGAAACCATTTTTCCAGAAGTTTCTGCTTGACTTGTGCCTGTTGAGAATTTGATGATTCCCCGGATGACAAGGCATCTGAAATATATATAAGTCTGACAACTATCTGTTCATTTCCCCTTAAAATTGAAAACCTCAGTGTGTCGCCGATTCTTGTCTGCTGAAATAATTCACCCACTTCGCGTACAGATTCAACAGCATAATCATTAATACGATAAATGATATCACCTGCTAAAATACCTTCACGGAAAGCCATACTGTCAGGTAAAACTTCATTGACCATTAATCCCTGGCCGTACGGGGATTTTGATACGGTAATTCCCAATACGGGACGTGGGCCTCCAGATAAACGCCCTGCTTCCTGCATAAGGTTTTCAATTGCAAGCATGCTCCTCTCAAAGTTCTGGGAAAGCAGTATACATCCCTTGGCCTGAATCACCTTGGCATAGGCATCAGCCAGGGTAATAATATCACTCAGGGTATTGATCTGTTCCGTATCTAATCGGGAATAAAACGAATTAACGCTTTCCTGGGAAAGTCTGTATAGATCAATATAATTTTTAACCGCCTCTTTGGGATTACCCTGGAGGGTTGACAGAGTTCTTAATACATCTGCCTGAAGATACGCCGAATACCCTATGATAAAAGACATTACTGCTCTACTGTAGGCCACACTTATGTTTCCCTGAAGCAGGGAATCCAGGGAGCCTTTATAAAGTGCTTCTGCCAGCTCCATAGTCCGGGTTATATTCTGGCTCTTATAATTGTTTGGTATTAACTTATATTTTGCCCGGGTTTCTTTATGTCTGTCATGCCAGGCTCTGACTGCATCTCCTGTACGATCAAAGACGTGTTTCGGTATATCGGGAAGGATATCCTCCTTTACTTTAGGCTTTGAAAGCCGGCTGCCTGTCAAATATTCATATGCCTCATATATATCCCCTGTCTGAATAATCCTGGCACCCAAAGAGTGGCCAAGATCAACCAGGTCAACCATTGACTCAGTTATAAGATCATAGGCATATCTGCTTCCATATGGAATCAAAACAGTTTTTTTGCCGGCCCTTACGGCACCCTGAATTTTCTGAGGGATGCCTCCTGCAGGTCCAATAGTACCGTCAGGGTTTATCGTGCCTGTCATTGTCACATCATCCTTAATATGATCTCCACGGATTGCCGCTATGACCCCAACTGTGGTAAGGCCACCAGTACCTGGACCGTCAACGCTGCCAAAAATATCATAAGAAATCCTGTAATTACTAAGATCTATGCCAAGTATTTGACTTGCCATGGCAGCAGCCATCCAACCGGCCGAACTCATCATGGGCCCTGCCCCACCTGCAACGTTTTCAAATATACCAACCGAAATTCTTTTCTTTGGATTTGGTTCTGCCGTTACATAACCACGGCTGACACCACCCGTTTTCATTATTGGATTAAACCACAGCCAGTCGATAACCACTTCACCGGCATTTATTGTATTTGGGAAAGAAAAAGATAAAAGCCAGAACAAGGCTGAAAGGAAATATAGACACTTGCACTTTCTCAAGGCTAATCCTCCCGATTATCAATCACTAAAAGTAATGGGCATGGCGAAATTGTACTATTTTAAACAAAGAAGTAAAGACTAAAAAGACTGAGACTCATCACGCTCAGGTGGTAATGATTCATTTTTCGCAATTTTTTTTAATGTTTTTTAAATTGACAAAAAATATTCTTCCCTGCGAATATAAACATTTATTCAAATACAGACTTAAAAGGAAGGGAACTATGAAGCCTGAGTTCATTGAAGCACGCGATTTGCCTGATGCCTGGTTTCAGTGTATTTACAGACTGCTTGAAACCGGCCGCAAATATGTTATTCAAAGAGGCAGCTATGAGGG
>Ga0209203_1000660_pt1 | contig 28569 bp, 29 predicted proteins | sample AD_UKC109_MetaG_FD_184423 | JGI IMG/M metagenome (GOLD analysis project Ga0209203, IMG submission 184423) | Active sludge microbial communities of municipal wastewater-treating anaerobic digesters from Hong Kong - AD_UKC109_MetaG (SPAdes)... | ecosystem: Engineered > Bioreactor > Anaerobic >... | reverse complement strand
GTTTGTATGTGAGTTTATCCTGATCCGGATCGGTGTAAAGTTGTGAAAGGTTCATACTGAAGGACTCTGCTTCCTTTAGTTCGTGCGCAATTGTTCTGGACGCATCTATCGCAATGGGTTTTCTGTTGACGTTGAGTACCGTTAGCAGAAAACCATCATCAATCATGTTCATACCGTCAGAAACTTTGAAATCAACGGTATAATCTCCGGATGCTTCATAATCGGGCTGATAGGTAAACAAGCCTTCGGCCGAGAGTTGTCCGGGTCCGCCAGTTTTCAAAAATGTCAAAGCGTCTCCTTCGGGATCAACGACATACTCCTTTAAATCAATCATCGCAGGATGAGCTTCGTTTACTGTTTGAATGGGAATCAATCCAAAAGTCGGACTTCGGTTGATAGCATGAATCACCACATGAAAATCAATTTCCAACTGTGTTGCCGGGTCTTCAATAATGATTTTAACCTGCTGTCTTCCTTTCTTTGAAAAATCAGGTTGAAGGTAGTAAACACCATCCTTGATTTCTCCTGGACCTTGAGCCAAAATAAAGCGCAAAGGGTTTGATTCAGGATTTTGGACTTTACCCTTCAAATCCACCACCATTTGTTCCCCTTGATTGACCTCATAGGTCTCTTGAAGATTTTGCACTGTAGGGGGTCGATAACTGTCTTTAACCGTCAATTCAAAATCAGTTTTTACCTGACGATATAAATCCGACGCAAGAATTTCAACCCCATAAGCCCCGGCGTCTTCAAATCCCGGGTTGAATGAATAAAAGCCATCCTCAATCTTTCCAGGACCTGACAATAATTCAAAGGCCATTTCGAGTCCTTCCGGATCCACCAAAAAACGCTGTAAATCGATGTTGATCACGCTATTTTCTTCCACTGAAGCATCAGGCAGCGAAAAACCCACCTGCGCAAGGGCTCTGGTGGTGAATAAACCAACCCCTGAAGTGCCTGTTTTATTCAATTTGGTTTTATAGGTAATTTCCCAGGAATAAGACTGAAAAGGCTTCAACTTTTCGGCAAGCTGATAATGGTCCCCTTTAATATCTCCCTTTTGTAAAACTAATTCAGTCCCCCCGTCAGTCATCCTGTATAAGTTGAATGTATAGATCACATCCTCAACATCGGCATCTTTTTCCCATTCAAATAACGGTTTCAAAGATACACCCGTCGCCTTGTCCCCAGGCGTCTTCAATACAGGTAAATCGGGAGTGTTTATGGCAAACTGGCAGGAAATGAGTGCAATAACAATAGCTGCCATAACGGGAAATAAGATATACAATATCTTTTTCACCAAGCATCACTCCAATTGAAAGAAAAAGCTTGTTATTATACCCCAACTTATTATACACTGATAGCGGTTATTACGGAATGCGTTAACAGAAATATATTTATATCTTAATAATTTTATAAACTATATTTGTTGATGTATGAGATAATCAATGTGATACAAGCCTGAATGATCATTGATTATACAGGTTTGTATCACAAAAATTCATGGATTGTCGTCATAAGGCGACTACTATGTTAGAATACTTGAATATCCCAATAAGGAGTCATAATGATGAAAAAGACTGAGCAGATAAAATTTGGAAGAAACACACTGTACACCTGTTCCTATGATTGCACGGATCCGTTGGCAAGCATTTTGATCATCCATGGTCTGGGAGAGCATATTGACAGATATGAGCGCTTCGCAAGACAGATGAATGAGCACCGATTAGCCGTTTATGGATTTGACAATCTGGGTCACGGAAAGAGTTCAGGTATCAGGGGACACACTTCGGTTGAAAAAACTTTTGAGATCATCGAGCGGATGAAAAAAAGGATGCTCTCGGATTATCCACAAATACCATTAGCTTTGTTCGGACATAGTCTTGGCGGGCTGATTAGTTTGCGTTATCTTGAGGAAGACTATCAGTCATTCTATGCCGCTGCCATTTCTGCTCCGGCAATAATCGTCGATGCTGAAACAGAAAAAAGAATGGAAAAGAATAAAGGCTTTGCCAAACTTCTGCCATTTGTAACGTTGGATAATGCCATCAAACACGAAGACATTTCCAGAAACCCGACCGAGGTTTCAGATTATTCAACGGATAAACTGGTTCACCCGAAAGTGAGTTTAAAACTCGCTTTGAGCCTTTACGAAAACATCCAAGCAGTCAATCAGAAAGCATCGGCTATCAAGACGCCGTTGCTATTACTAAAAGGCATGTCGGACAAAGTCGTTCCACCGGATAACATCGATGAATTTTTCGATAAAATCGGCAGCGAAAACAAAATGCTCTCAAAATACCCGGGTGCTTATCACGAAACCATTTACGATCCTGAACACGGTGATCAGTTCAGACAAGATATTATCGGATGGTTTAGGACAAACCTATGATGGACACTCAGCTGATAAAAGAAAACATCATCATCGAGAAATTTCTCAACGGTGGCCAAGGACTGGGACATGATGAAACCGGAAAACCAGTTTTCGTAGAAGGAGCATATCCCGGAGAAATCGTAGATGTTGAAATAACCACTCAAAAAAAGCAATTTGACATCGGCTCCGTCAAAGCGTTCAGGTATAAGATCCCCGAAAGAAATCAACCCGTTTGTCCTGTCTTTAACGAATGCGGCGGGTGCGATTGGCTGGATTTGGATTACTCCTTTCAATTACAATCAAAAAAAGACATCATCGGCGAACAGTTCATGCGTTTGGGAAATATCGATACTTCAGGTCTATTAAAAGACGTTATCCCTTCTCAACCCCATTATCAAACCCGAAACAAAATGACATATGCCTGCGGCTTTCAAAAAGGGAAAATCATTTTGGGATTGAAGGCAAAAGGATCCAATCACATTCTGGAACCCATCGGCTGTAAAGTGGTTGATCATCAATTCGAGACCATCAGAAAAACACTTCAAACGATTTTCAATGACATTTTCACACCCGATGACATCTTTCACAGCCGAAAGCGCAACGGCTTTTTAAGGGGAATCGCCATCAGAAAGACCGAATATACCGGACAATATATGTTAATTATTATCACATCTTTCAAGATTACCAAACAGCTCAAACAACTGAAGGCGGCGGTTAAGGAATCCATCCCCTTTATTGATTCACTCATCAACGTTTTCACCAGAAAGAAAACGATGCTGGCAGGTGAATATACAACCGTTTACGGTAAAGGAACTCTACAGGAACACATTGACTGGTTTGATTACAACATTCCCCCCACCTCTTTTTTCCAAACCAATTCCAAAATGTTGAAAGTCTTTTTAAACGCCGTTAAAGATTTGGCCGAACCAAAAAAAGAAGAACTGCTAATGGACTTATATGGAGGGGTCGGTTTTTTTTCAATCTATTTATCATCGCTTTATAAACGTGCCATCCTCGTCGAGTCCCAACCAGAATCGGTGAAAGCAGCTCGTGCCAACTGCTCGTTAAACAAAATCTCCAATGTCGAAATCTTTGAAAAATCCGTTGAAGAATACCTGGAACCAGCTCAGTATATTGAGAAACCGGACACTTTAATAATCGATCCCCCAAGAGCCGGCATTGATAAGCAGGCCCTTGAAAAGATCATAGAAATACAACCTAATAAGATTCTCTACTGCTCCTGTGACATAGGAACCCTGGTCAGAGACTGTTCAAAAATGGTGGATTTCGGCTATACGATCGAAAAAATACAACCTTTGGATGTCTTCCCTCACACTTCCCATGTTGAGACGGTAGTATTGATGTCAAGGGTGAAAGAGTGAGAGTGTAAAAAGATAAGTAAATAAAGGCTTTCCGTGATTTGAGGTCTGGTTATAAGCTAGAAGGATAATCACGGATTTTTATTTTGTGGGAACTTATCGAAGATTGATGAATTAGAAAGATTATCAAACGATATGATTAGCGCATTGGTGAGTTGATAAGGTTGTTGGCAAAATAATGGCGAGTTGTCTATATGACTATCAAAATGGATGTAGGCCGTCACAAGTAGACCAGTCTTCTTTCGAGATATTAATAATCAGATAGACTGATAGCGTTATGATGTATTTAAGTGCACTATTTGTGTGGAGCTAGAGGTGCGCAGAAAGTTAAACATCAATGAGCAAATGTATTTGTTTAGCTTGACATTTCGTTGTAACGAAGTATAATAAGATTATATTCGTTTGGACGAAGGGGTGATTACCATGGAATATGTATCAGTTAAAGAAAAAGCCAAAGAATGGAAAGTTTCTGAAAGACAAGTTCAGTATTATTGTCGACAGTTACAAATAGATGGAGTAGTTAAGAAGAGCGGGGTATGGCTAGTCCCGAAGGATGCTCAGAAACCTTGTGATAAAGAGCAAAAAGAATTACGCATACTTTCATTATTTTCTGGCTGTGGAGGAATGGATTTAGGCTTTGAAGGACATTTCGATATTTTCAAACAGCAATTTAATTATCGGATAAATAGTGATTGGAAAGTTGAAGAAGTAAACGATAAATTCATTAGGCTGCCAAAGACAAGATTTACAACAGTATTTGCAAATGATATTGTTCCAGCGACACAAGTTGCATGGTCGGAATTTTTTGTTGAGAAGGAGTCTGTATACTGTTTAGATAGTATAGTTGATCTTGTTAAACTGCATCAAAGGAATCAAATTAAAGTATTTCCGGATAATATTGATGTGGTGACAGGAGGTTTCCCTTGCCAAGATTTTTCAATTGCAGGGAAAAGGTTAGGATTTAACTCGGAAAGCTCACATAATGGTGGAAAACTTGATGTCGATGAGCCTACGGAAGAGAGTAGGGGGCAATTATACATGTGGATGAGAGAAGTTATATCTATTACCCAACCAAAAGTTTTTGTGGCAGAAAATGTTAAGGGCCTAACTAATCTAGGTGATATTAAGGAAATAATAGAATCAGATTTTTCAAGCATATCTGAAGGTGGTTACTATGTATTCCCAACAAAAGTCTTGTTATCAGCTGACTATGGGGTTTCTCAAAGTAGAGAAAGGGTTATTTTCATAGGGGTTAGAAAGAAAGATTTAAAACCAGGGATTCTAGAAAAACTCGAAAATATACACGATTATCCGGAGTTAGATCCTTACCCATCAAAAACACATACTAATTCAGGGGAAGCAGGGCTATTGCCTTATGTAACGGTTAAGGAAATATTAGGTGACTTAGATGAGCCAGAAGAGTCTTCTGATATTGATCAACAAAGGTACTCAAAAGCAAAATTCATGGGGAAGCATTGCCAGGGCCAAATTGAAGTTGATTTAAATGGTATTGCACCCACAATAAGATCTGAGCATCACGGGAATATTGAATTTAGAAGGCTCTCTAAAGAAAATGGAGGAACGCACTTTGACGAGCTTTCTGAAGGAAAAAAGGAAAGACGCCTAACAATTAGGGAATGTGCCCGTATACAATCATTTCCTGATAATTATCAATTTATAAGGCCAGGGCGAGACGGGGTATCTGCAACAAGTGCTTATAAAATGATTGGTAATGCTGTTCCACCATTAATGGCATTTCATATTGCTAAACGTCTTGAAGATTTATGGTCTGTATACTTCGGATAATACATTGTTAATAAATTTTATGTAGGTATCTCCTTTGCTATCGTTACTGAAACCGTGAGCAACAACATCTATCCAATAAGTTAATCTATTATCAAGCGTATCATTTTGAAGGTTATAGGAATTCCAAAATTCCTCTAAATCCTCTGATGATACGTTTTTTATTTCAAGCATAAATTGCTCAGATAAATTTTGGAAAGTTTCAAATATTTTGGGAAGATCACTGAAAATCTTTCCATTGACTGTCAACGTAGATCTTCCGCCAGCAGTAAATTTGTCCCGTAGACTAGAATCAACAACACTATAGTTTGCAACTAGCCATTTTGATAGTCTCTTATATTTTTCTGAACTTCTTGAATATATGATTTCTGGAAATAGGATTAAAGATTTTGAAAGAATCTCTTTCTTTTCATCCAAATTTAATTCATTCCAATTTTTGATGACGGCAGGCGTGCTCTCTGCAATCCACCAAGCTGTCAAACCTTTGTCCTTAAAATAGTCGGTTACTAAGCCTATAGGATTTTCAGATTTTTTCATTTCATCATAAGATATACCACTTTTTGAGAAGAAAGATTGATCTGCTGACTGATTTAAATCGAGTTTATATCTAGGGCTATGTGTAACTGCAACATCTGAGACAGAATCTTCATATCGAGCACTCTTTATAAAACAACCATTATCGCCCACTTTTATAAATACGATATATAGATCGTCCACATCAACTCTAGTAGTGCCTAGAATACTATTTCCTAAGATAATCCAAGAAGTCTCAGATGCGTTGGCTTGAGTAGAACTTTTTACTTCTATACCGTAAGATTTCTCATCACCAAAAGTGAAAACAATATCAGGAAAGGCATGCCCTCCCTCGGTGTAGTCTATTTTACATTCAATCTTTTCTGTCTGCATAACTATCTTTGATGCCTCAACTACTAATTTTTCAAAATCAGTAGGAGTTGTCTTTCTAGAAAATCTGGAGTCATTCTCATTGATGTGCATTTTTTCTAGTTGATGAGTGATAGAGCTAACAAAAGAACTAAAACCTAGTCTATCCATGTAAACACCTCTTTCTTTTTATCTTGTAAATGTCTCAAATAAATCCGCCTCCTTACACCCTAAAAGCGTAGAAACATTAGCAAGTATTTCAATACCAATGGTACACTCTTACTAATTTAATTTGTCGTCATGAACAGTTTCTACAATGTCGTGTAAATCACAATTCAATGCATTGCATATTCTAATTAGCACATCGGTGTTAACATTCTGACCTTTGCCTAACTTAGCAATTGGAGCAGAGCTTAGACCTGTGATTTTTCTTAGATCCTGCTTAGTCATTCCTCTATCTATCAACAGTTTCCATAATCGGTTGTAGCTTAAACTGATACCCATAATTCTCACTCCTTGATGTTCCATGAGCGTCCAAACAGTTCATCGCCATTTTCGTTAAGGCGAATGACAGCAGTGCTATTAAGAATTTGGCTAGTTTCCTCTGAGTAAGATTCGCCTTTGTCAAAAGCAATGAATATTTGTTTATCAAACTCTGTGTATAGCTGAATTATCTTATTGAGTGGTTCATCACCAATGTTCTTAAATAGAAGCGAATCATGTGCCAGGGCAGGCAACATAGTTGTTTCTAAAACACTCAAGTCAAATACAATAAGACTCTTATAGGAAGTTCCTGTGCCGCTATCGTCAGGTGTATAGAATTCATATGTTGTGCCACTATCTAAATCTAGTACAGGCGCTTTTCTTTTTTTCTCGTAGATTCTATCGTTAAATCGGACCATTTGTTCATTGATGCTACTCTCAATTCCACGCAATTCAGCCTCTTCAACTTTTTGAAGTTGTTCTTTAACGCCCTTCTTTGAAACATTTAATTCCTCAACTAAAAGATAATCTCGGTTTTGTGCCTCTAGTCTTTCTATAGCCAGATTTAACTCTTTGTATTTATTCAGGTAAGTAGTTGAATAGTTTGCTGGCTCTCCATGCTTAGAAAGCTGATTTTTTAGGCTATCAATTTCATGATTTAACCGTTCAAGATTTTTGCTTAACTCTCTTCTCTGTTGCTCATATTCGGCCATCAGTATTTCACTTAATTTTTCATGGAAAGATTCAATTTCAGATATTTTACGAATATTAACCCCTGGAAAGAACTGCTCTAACTCTTCATATGGGCCATGATGGACTTCTGGATTTGAAGAGAGATTGTCTTCAACAAGACTTAACTGTGTTTTAGTTGACGTTCTGTTTCTCATCAAAATGTTTAATTGAGTCTTGATTTGACTTATCTGATCTGCCTGTTTCAAATCAAGGTCTACATAATTAGAGTTATTAGAGACGGTGTGATTTCTCAAGTCATCTTTGAGTTTTTCTAATTCATTAAGATTTTCGTTATAACGCTTCTTTGTTGTGATAGAGCCGTACGATATAACATCCTGTTTCTTTGCTTTCTTGAGGGCATCCAGTTTGTCAGATACTTTTTTAAATTCTGTTCGATATGACTCAATAACCTCAAATGAGTTAAATAACTTTTCTAATGCTGTAATTGCGGCTACATTTTTTTCTCTTGGATCGCTATGTAGGGGTTTCTTTTCGTCATGGTTGTTTTTTCCATAGATTCTAAAATAGCGACTTATTAGCTCTCTGAATGAACTTCCATAAAAATCAACTCCATATTGTTTTTGTAAAAAAGACAAAAAGTCCTTAATGTTAATTGCCTCAATAAAATTAAATTGCTCATCGCATTTATTAATTGTAGTTCTCTGCGTAGTACTTCTAGAAAAAAAGTAAGATGTACCACTGAACTCAAATTCAAAATTAATCGTATGAAGTCCCACTTGGTTTACGGCATCGCTATCAAGGTAGGAGTTTCCGCCGTATGCAAAGTCAATAATAAGTAGCAAAGTTGATTTGCCAATGGAGTTATTAGCATTCACACCTCCAAGAATAGTATTAAGCCCTTTCTTAAACTCTATTGGTGGACGCACTTGCCCTTTGGAAATAAATTTATCGCACTGAATCTTCTTCAACATAGACAATCACGCCCCTTTCTTCATCGAGTTTGATTTTTCTTAATGCGTAAAGACAACATAACGTTTCTGTATAATCTTCTATATCTAAAAACAGACTTTTGTTTGTGTTATATAATTCCTCTACCGAGTAAGGTCTATTATTCAAGCACTTTATAAGTACTGGAAATTTAGCCAGGGTACTTTCTTTATAGCTAAAAAGTTTGTTTGGAAGGAGCATCAAATACCTCACATTTCTGGACAAAAAACGAAATAACTATCTCACAGGCTACTCTGGATTTGTTTGTGATGCCCATAAGCCACTCAACGAGTGAATTATAAATTTCGTCTTGTACACTTGTTTTTTCTAATGCTGTGACATACGCAAGTCTTATTTGAGAGGACAGCACATTGTAATTCATTTTCTTTTCTCTAGACAAAGATTTAAACTGTGTTTCAATAAACGGATAATACTGAGTCACATTAAAAATATTAGTTCTTAACAAGAGGTAATTATTCTTGTAAATCTTATCTCTTACAGATTGAGGCTCATAATTTAACTTGGTGATTTCATTTGGATCGGTTACATAAAGAACTTCCAAAACTTCCGATATGGCTTCTTCAACTTTTATATCCGTAAGTGACTTTTGAGCTAATAAATGTTCATACATAGATATCTTTAAATCCTGCAATTCGATTTGATCTTCTTCTGTATGAGATAGTAAATATTTTGCTGCACATTCTGGACAAAGAGCAATTAAATTTTCGCTATGCTCTCCACTTTTACTATCTATCATAATCACGTCAAAATATGCTTGTGTTGCTTCGTTGTTACTCAATAAGAGTGGCTTACCACACCCCTTAAAAGGGCAATTTCCTTTGTTTTCTACTAACAATTGATTTCCATATCTATGTCTTAAATAGTACTTTGAAGGCACTAAGGACTTTTGCATATCAGTGTTTTCACCAGCAGCTTTATAAAGAATATCTAAGAAAAGTTTTCCTGCTATTGTTCCAACTATATCAGGGGTAACTGTTGGATCGTACTTCTTGAAGTCATCTGACAATCTTTCAATGACAACCTCATCATTTGAATTCACCGAATCAACAAAATTTTGAAATTCAATCTCTGCGATTATTCCTCTAGCATATTCAGGAGACAGAGGTCTTTTTCCATTTGCATAAGATTTCAAAGTGTCGTCTGACTGATCTTGAGAAGGGTCAACATAGCTATCAGTTTTAGTAATCATAGCTATTAGGTTTCGCAGCAACTTAGCATTTGCTCTTTCTTTACCTAGTACAGGCTTCATTAGATTGAAGAAATCATTAAATTCCATTACGTTAACTCCTTTCAAGATAGTTGTCCCACTTTGTACCCACCTTCGACCTGGAACGTACCCAGTTCGAAAGGTGGGTTTTTATATTATGTAGATAGGATTTAAATAAGCATCATTTTGTTAAGGCATAACAAAGATATTCTATCATGTATCTTTGCGAAAATCTACATTATGTTTACGAAAATGAATGATTGAATCCAATTTATGAAAGGAGGGAACGTAAATGGCAAAGCGAAATTCGAAGCAAACATCCAAGAGAGTTGCATCAAAAGCAAGCAAAATCCTTAGTGATGGACGCTACAGTAAGAAAGCCAAGTCGGTTGCTGGCAGTGCTTTAAGTCAAACAAGACCAAGCAAGAAAAAGTAATTTTCAAAACAAATGATAGGTAGAGACAGATTTGAATAATCAGCCTACCTATCCTCTCTTAGGGAGAAATCTATCCAGAGCGGTTATCGCTCAACAAAATCAATCTCAAAGTCCTAGTGCGCATACGGACGGCGGGATGCATAAGAGTTCAGAACACAGTGATAAAGACTGTGTTTGGAATGAAGATGCACCCACCGTACTTTCGTGCGCTCTTTTTTAGGACAAGCGGAGTCTGTGGTCATCTTCACCATAGGCTCTTTTTGTATTCCGCCGCCCAATGACTAGGCGGAAAGGAATACTTTATGAAGATTCGAGTTTTATATGAAGACAACATCAAAAACGGTCACAAGAACTACACCACAATTGAAATTCCAGATGGAGATTACAGCGTCATGCTGGATATCGACTATGAACAACGTCTTGCAGAGGCAAAGCCTGAAAAGAAATCCGAGGTGAAACGCTGCGAGACTCTACAGGAAATGTTCGACCTCATGAACAACAAGGAATACAACCATTGGCGCCGCTACCATAGACATCTTGGTAATCCCAAGACACCTTATCGAAAAGATGATGAGGTTGAAATAGATGTCATGGATACTTTCGCTGATAACTCTCAGGAGATTGAACGTATCCAAGAAAGTGAACGTGAAGAAGTTTACCAATGGATACGCACCGCTCTTGGTAAAAAGCAAGATTGGGCAGATATGTTTATCGCAGTTCGTATGGAAGGTATGTCGATTAGAGAATATGCCAGCTCCATCGGTGTAAGTGAAAACAACATTACTCAGAAATTAAAGCGGGCAACAAAGAAATTAGAACAAGAATATAAAAACCGTCAGATTTGACCTTCTCCCAAGGCTACTAGGTAGGAGGTCAAGACCTCCAAAAAAACACAAGGAGGTAATTCGAATGGAATTACAAGTTTACAAAAATGCAGAGTTTGGCTCTGTACGTACTACAACTATTGGCGAATGTGACACCCTTGGTGGAAAACAGGATTTGATTATCATCAATGAATCCGGGCTGTATAGCCTCATCCTCTCAAGCAAAATGCCAAATGCTAAAAAGTTCAAACGCTGGGTGACAAGTGAAGTACTCCCCACTATTCGGAAACATGGGCTTTATGTAAAAGACGATTTAATTGCAAACCCCGACCTTGCCATTGCTGCATTTACTGCACTAAAAGAGGAACGTGAAAAGAACAAGGAATTGATGGCAGCCGTTGCGATTGGTCAGCAGCAAATTGCTGAGATGAAACCCAAGGCTACTTACTATGATGTGGTTCTTAAATGCAGGGATGCAGTCAATATCTCTGTGATTGCCAAAGATTATGGCTGGAGTGCTATGCGAATGAACGAACACCTTCATGAAAAAGGGATTCAGTTTAAGCAAGGCGATATTTGGCTTTTGTATCAAAAATATGCTCCAAATGGATACACCAAAACCAACACTCATATTTACGAGGATAGTAAAGGCATACAACACACGAAAGTTCATACGAAGTGGACGCAAAAAGGTAGACTCTTCATCTATGAGCAGCTGAAAACTGACGGCATCTATCCGCAGATTGAGATGGAGGTGTGATATGGGAATCGACATGAGAAACTCCGAAGGTTATCTTGATTTAACGTATTATGAGGCACTAAGTAATGTCACTCGTGAGGAAAAGGCAGCTTCAAAAGCTGCCTTTAAGCCCCTTGTCTATATTTGCTCTCCTTTTAGCGGAGATATAGAAATCAATAATAAGCGGACACGGGAGTTCTGCCGTTTTGCTTTAGATAAGGGAAACATCCCGCTTGCTCCTCACCTTCTGTTTCCACAGTTTATGGATGACAGCAATGAGAAAGAGCGTGATCTCGCTATTTTCATGGACATTATCTTGATGGGAAAATGCCAAGAGGTCTGGGTTCTAGGTGATGTGATTTCAAGGGGAATGAGTATTGAAATTGAAAAAGCAAAGAAACGCAGACAGCCGGTTAGATACTTTAATAAAGATTTTAAGGAGGTAGAGTCTCTATGAAGATAGCATACGGCAACAGCCGAATGGATAAAAAGTGGAAAAACACAGACATCAGTTGGGAGGACTTCTGCTCCCGTGTTAAGACCACGCAGCGTACCACTGAAACCGTAGAAGAATATCGAAAAATGAGAAAAGGCGGTCAGGATTCCATTAAAGATGTCGGCGGTTTTGTTGGTGGCCACTTAAAAGATGGTAGACGTAAAAAAGGGAATGTTCTATCGCGCTCCATGCTCACCCTTGATATGGATTATGGCACGAGTACTATCTGGGAAGAAATCTCTACCTTCTTCCCTTATCAGTGTTGTATTTATTCTACTCATAAGCATACTCCAGAACATCCAAGACTAAGGCTGATCATTCCACTCTTTCGTGATGTGGGAGAGGAAGAGTATGCAGCTGTTAGTCGCATGGTCGCAAAAGAAATAGGCATAGACCTTTTTGATGACACTACCTATGAACCAGAACGATTAATGTATTGGCCGTCTACTTCAAGAAACGGCATTTTTGTGTATGAAGAGAAAGATGGCTCCATTCTTGATCCTGATGAATTTCTAAATAAATACGATGATTGGCGAGACACCAGTACTTGGCCCGTATCCTCTAGGCAGTCAGAAGTACTTGATCGCTCATTAAAGGAACAAGCCGATCCACTTTCTAAAGAAGGTGTCATCGGTACTTTTTGCCGTACCTACTCAGTTAGCCGTGCAATCGATACGTTCTTAAATGATATATACGAGCCTTCAGTAATGGTTGGTCGATATGATTATATCCCGGCTGACTCCAGTGCAGGGGTTATCCTCTATGATGATAAGTTTGCCTATTCTCACCACGCAACAGATCCTGCAAGTGGGAGGCTGCTTAATGCTTTTGACCTTGTTCGCATTCACAAGTTTGGTCATTTAGATGATCGAGCGACAGAAAGCACACCTCCAAGTAAGTTACCATCCTTTAACAATATGTGCGAATTTGCCATCCAAGACGATGAAGTAAAAGCACAGTTTACGAAAGAACGGATGGAACAGGCAACAATCGATTTTACTGAAGATAACTGGCAGACAGCACTTGAACTAGATAAGCAAGGAAAGATTAAGGACACCTTGGATAATATCGTTCTTATCATCCGCAACGATTCAGAACTAGAATCTATTGCCTTTAATAAGCACCGTGATGGAATCGATGCTAGAGATGGATTGCCTTGGGAACAGATGAAGGGTGGCTGGAATGATTCAGATAATGCAGCCCTTAAAGTTTATCTATCTAATAAATACGGCATCTACTCCCCAACCAAAACAAAGGACGCAATATTAGCAGTCGCAGCAGAGCGTTCCTATCATCCTATAAAAGAATACCTGGATCATTTATCAGAGTGGGATGGAATCGACCGCGTTGAAACCTTGTTGATTGATTACTTCAATGCAACAGATAATTCCTATACCAGAGCTGTTACCAGAAAAATGATGGTGGCAGCAGTCACTAGAATTTATCATCCTGGTACAAAATTTGATAGTGTCCTTATTTTAAATGGCCCTCAGGGAATAGGAAAATCCACCTTCTTTGCAAAACTTGCAGGTGATTGGTTTTCCGATAGTTTAACCCTCACCGATATGAAAGACAAAGCAGGCCCTGAAAAACTTCAAGGATACTGGATCTTAGAACTGGGCGAACTAGCTGGCATGCGAAAAACCGATGTGGAGGTTGTGAAATCCTTTATTTCAAGATCCGATGATAAATATCGTGCCAGTTATGGGGTGAATGTTGAAAGCCACCCACGTCAATGTATCATTGTCGGTTCAACTAATGCAGAAAGTGGATTTTTGCGAGACATCACGGGTAACCGAAGATTCTGGCCAGTGCGTATTAGTGGCGATGGTAAAAGAAAAGCATGGCAGATGTCCGTATACGATGTAGAGCAGATTTGGGCAGAAACTTTGGTGCTGTATAGCCAAGGTGAAAAGCTCTATTTAGAAGGCAGTGATGTAGAGTTGGCAACGAATGAGCAGGCAGATGCCATGGAGAGTGATGAGCGAGAAGGGCTTGTTCGCACTTACCTCGATACGCTTTTACCCGATGATTGGAATGCCTTGTCCTTATACGAGCGAAGAAACTACCTAAACGGTAGTGAATTTGGTGGGGAATCCCGTGTCGGTACGGTAGAACGCACCCTTGTTTGCAATATGGAAATTTGGTGTGAATGCTTTGGAAGGGATGCCTCCGCCATGAAACCTGCGGACTCCTATGCCATTGCAGGCATTATGAAAAAGATTAATGGGTGGAACAAGTACCAAGGGAACAAGAACGGAACAAGTAATTTTCCCATTTACGGTAGGCAACGTTGTTACGAGAAGAATGAGTAAGGTCGTTCCTTGTTCCTTAGTTGTTCCTTATGCTTGTTCTCTTAAAAACCCAGTCATTACCGATGATTTGGCTTTACTGGAATGAGTGGAACAAGAGTTTTACTACTTAGTAATAAATTAATAAATAGTAGTAGTAAGGCATCGTGAGCGTGTGTATGCGCGCGTATAGGAAAAACGTTAAAAGTTGTGCTTGTTGTTCCTAATCAATTTATGGAGGTCATTTATGCAAGAAAAATATATAGAACAAAAACTGGTAGCGACAGTAAAAAGCATGGGAGGTATTGCCCCGAAATTTGTGAGTCCTGGAATAGATGGAATGCCTGATCGCATTGTACTACTTCCCATGGGAAGAATCGCCTTTGTCGAATGTAAGGCGACAGGAAAAAAGATGCGACCTTTACAAAATAAAAGAAAGAAGCAATTAGAGGCATTAGGCTTTCTAGTTTATTGCCTTGATGATGTAGAACAGATTGGAGGGATACTTAGTGAAATACAAGCCACATGAATACCAACGCTATGCCACTGAATTTATTTTATCCCATCCCATATCTGCTGTATTTCTTGAGATGGGTTTAGGTAAAAGTGTGATTACCTTATCCGCCATCTTTGATTTGTGTTTAGATAGCTTTCTCGTTTGCAAGGTTTTAGTCATTGCGCCTTTAAGAGTCGCAAGGGACACATGGCCAGCAGAAATCAATAAGTGGGATCATCTAAAAGGACTCTCTTACTCGGTGGCAGTCGGAACAGAAAAAGAAAGAATCGATGCCCTCAAGAAACAATCAACGCTATACATCATCAACCGTGAGAACGTGGATTGGTTGGTTCATAAAAGTGGTATTCCTTTTCATTTTGATATGGTGGTCATTGATGAGCTGTCATCATTTAAGTCTTATGGAGCAAAGCGGTTTAAGAGTCTACTTAAAGTAAGACCCTCTGTAAAAAGAATAGTCGGCCTTACCGGTACTCCCTCCAGTAATGGATTGATGGATTTATGGGCTGAATTTCGAATTCTTGATTTGGGTCAAAGGCTAGGACGCTACATTAGTCATTATCGAAATACCTATTTTAAGCCAGATAAGAGAAACGCACAGATTATATTTTCATATAAACCACTGCCCGGTGCTGAAGAGGAAATCTACAAACAAATATCAGACATCACCATTTCTATGAAATCTACCGATTATCTCAAGATGCCTGAATATGTTAGCAATGAGGTGCTTGTCACTTTAAGCGACAAGGAATGGAAAGTCTATTCAGATTTTAAGGAAGAAATGGTGGCTAACTTAGGCGATGAAGAAATTGATGCGGTTAATGCGGCAGTCCTTTCTGGAAAACTGTTACAGATGGCAAATGGTGCAGTATACGATAGCGAAAATAAAGCTCATGTGATTCATGAAAAAAAGCTAGATGCCTTGGAAGATTTAATCGAAGGAGCAAATGGGAAACCGGTCCTTGTTGCTTATTGGTATAAGCATGATTTAGAACGGATTAAAGAGCGATTTCCGGTAAGGCAAATTCAGTCATCAAAGGATATTGAGAATTGGAATGATGGCAAGATACCCATTGCTGTTATTCATCCAGCTAGTGCAGGTCATGGTCTTAATCTTCAAAGCGGGGGTTCAACGCTTATCTGGTTTGGTCTGACCTGGTCACTAGAGCTGTATCAGCAAACCAATGCAAGACTATATAGGCAGGGTCAAAAGAATACAGTTATTGTTCACCACATTATCACCAAAAACACCATCGATGAAGACGTACTGCTTGCACTCACAAAAAAGGAGAAAACTCAAGATGCCTTGATTGATGCGGTAAAGGCGAATTTAGAGGTGATGCGATGACAGAACCTTATCAAAACTTAGCCAATGCCATTATCTTAATGGCTGTTAAAGATTATAGAGATGCCTTAAAGAAACTAAAGAAACGGCCTAAATATGGACCTGCACAAGATTTGAAAAACGAGGTGGAGAGGTTCTTCCGCTCTTATTGGTATAGAGAACTTACCTCTGTTGATGGAGAAATCCTAATCAAAAAGCTACAAGCGGAGGTGAGCGAACAATGAAAGCAAAAGAATATTTACACCAAGCCTACAGGCTAGACAAACGAATCCAATCGAACATTGAGGAAATGGAAAGGCTAAGAGAGTTATCGACCAGTGTTTCCTCCCCCAGCTGGGGTGAGAGAATACAAACACAAAGGCATACCGATGCTTTGTTTGTCAGATACCTGGAGCGAATTGAAGAATTACAAATCAAGATTAATGATGAGGTGGATCATCTTGTAGCACTTAAAGCTGAGATTCGAGATGTGATTAATAAAGTAACGGATATCGATGAACGCATGGTGTTACGTTACCGCTACGTTCATAACTTAACTTGGGAGCAAATCGGTGATGAGTTGAACGCTGATAAGAGTACCATTCGCAGATGGCATGGCAATGCCTTAAATCATGTTATTGTACCTGAAAATCCAATAACTATTCAAAAGTTGAACAGCAATGAGCACTTTTGAGCAGAGATAAGCACCTCATCTTCATGTTACATTATAATCAGCAAGATAGAATACTTACCAAGCCTTGTGGGCCATGCCCTGCAGGGCTTTTTCTATGCCCAGAAAGCGAGGTGATACGATGCCAAGAAAACCGAAACGACCGTGCAGTACTCCGGGTTGTCCAAACTTAACCGAGGGTCAGTATTGTGATGACCATAAATTAATTGAGCGTAGGCGTTATGACAAGTACCAACGGTCAAAGGATGTTAATAAAAAGTACGGCAGAGCCTGGAAAAGAATCCGTGACCACTATGCACGAGAACATCCACTGTGTGAGATGTGTGAAGCGGACGGAAGACTAACTCCTACTGATGAGGTGCATCACATCCTTCCTGTTTCTCAAGGTGGCACTCATAATAAAAATAATTTGATGTCCTTATGTAAATCCTGCCACAACAAAATTCATTTAGAACTTGGTGATAGACAGATTCGTAGATGACCCAAGGGGGAGGTCAAATCTCTAGACCTCTTATGGCGGACAACGGCCTGGGGCTTCGCGTGTAAAAATCAGAAATCAAAGGGGGTATTAAAGACTTTTAGGAAAGTGGGGTGAAAACATGGCGAAAGACGGTACAGCAAGAGGCGGTCAGCGTGTTGGTGCTGGAAGAAAATCAAAGGCTCTAACCGACAAAATAGCTGATGGCAGATTAAATGGTGCCATGGTACTGCCAGAGCCAATGGATATCGAAGGTGCAGATGTGCCAGCTGTAAAAGATTATTTAAAGGCTACCCAGAAAAATGGCAAAGACCTCTGCGCAGAAGATATTTATATCGAAACTTACAAGTGGCTGAAAGATCGTAGCTGCGAAATGTTAGTAAACAACCAGCTAATCGAGCAGTATGCCATGAGTGTTTCTCGTTGGATTCAGTGCGAAGAGTGTATTTCAGAATATGGCTTTCTTGCCAAGCATCCAACCACTTCAGCTGCCATCGCATCACCTTATGTTGCGATGAGTCGTGAATACATGAAACAGGTCAACCAGTGTTGGTATCAGATTTACCAGATTGTGAAGGAAAACTGCTCTGTGGAGTTTGGTGGCAGAAGTCCACAAGATGATTTGATGGAGCGGTTATTATCTGCTCGGAAAGGAAAATAACATGAAAAAATATAAAACGTGTGAAAGTGTATGTAAAGGTCATCCCGATAAACTATGTGACCTTATTTCAGATAGCATTTTAGATGCATGTTTAAGAAAAGATAAATCCTCTCGTGTTGCTTGCGAGGTGATGGCAACCAAAGGACACATCATTGTTGCCGGTGAGATTACCTGCTCAAAGAGAATTGACATTAGAGGTGTTGTCCGCCGTGTTCTTACGGATGTGGGCTACAATCCTAGAAAGTTTTTAGTCTTTGTCTATGTCCATCAACAAAGTAAAGATATCGCAGGTGGTGTGGATAGGGCATTGGAATCTCGTGAGGGTGATACGTCATGGTATTCCATGTTAGGTGCTGGTGACCAAGGCACCGTTTATGGCTATGCCACCAATGAAACTAGTGAGAAACTACCTCTCCCCTTAGTCTTATCCCATGCCATTTGCGAAAAGCTGGATAAGGTGATGAAGAATGGTGTAATCAAAGACATTGGCCCAGATGGTAAGGCTCAAGTGACGGTGGAATATGAAGGTGACAAACCAAAACGAATTAAGACCATCGTTGTCTCCGTTCAACACAGTGCAGATAAAGATTTAGATGTCCTTAGAAATGAAGTCATTGCCCAGGTGCTTTGGCCTGTCTTTGAGAAGTATCCATTTGACGTTGAGACTGAGATCCTTATTAATCCTAGTGGACGATTTGTTGAAGGTGGACCAGCAGCTGATACCGGTCTTACGGGAAGAAAAATCATGGTTGATACCTATGGCGGATTAGCCGCTCATGGTGGCGGTGCGTTTTCAGGAAAAGACCCGACAAAAGTTGACCGCAGTGGTGCCTATATGGCAAGGGCGATTGCAAAGAATATCGTTCGATGTGGCTTTGCGAAGCGATGCCAGGTAGCGATTTCCTATGCAATTGGAAAAGCAGATCCTGTTGCTCTTGAGATTGATACCTTTGGAACAGGGACGATTGAGGAAAGTACCCTTTGCCGTGCTGTGTTAGATGTATTCAATCTAAGACCTGCAGCCATTATTGAAAAGCTAAAACTGACGGATGTCATTTATGCAGATACAGCTACTTACGGCCATTTCAGATATGGCTTAAGCACGTGGGAATTTCTAGATTGCTATACAGAACTAAGGGAGGCGGTAAACAAATATGTTGATTGAAAAGAAGAACACAAAAGACCTCATCCCTGCAACATACAATCCTCGTAAAGATTTGAAACCAGGAGATGCAGAATACGATAAATTAAAACGATCCATTGAACAATTTGGTTATGTAGAGCCGGTTATCTGGAATAAGGTGACCGGCCATGTTGTTGGTGGGCATCAAAGACTGAAGGTTCTCATGGATATGGGCATCACAGAAGTTGAGTGTGTCATCATTGAAATGGACGAAGAAAAAGAAAAAGCACTCAACATCGCGCTCAATAAAATCAGCGGTGATTGGGACAAGGATAAATTGGCCCTTTTAATTTCAGATTTACAAGGTGTAGATTTTGATGTTTCCCTAACTGGATTTGACCCTAAAGAACTGGATGACTTATTTAAGGACACATTGAAAGAGGGGATCCACGATGATGACTTTGATGTGGAGACAGAACTAAAAAAGCCTGCCATCAGCAAGCTTGGTGACATCTGGACGCTTGGCAGACACAGGCTTATCTGTGGTGACTCCACAAAGGAAGAAACCTATGATGTGCTGATGAATAAAAAGAAGGCAAACTTGTGTGTAACAGACCCTCCCTACAATGTGAATTATGAAGGTGCTGCAGGGAAAATCAAAAATGACCATATGGGAAATGATGCCTTTTATCAATTCCTTTTAGACGCCTTTATCAATATCGAAGAAGTGCTGGCAGACGATGCCTCCATCTATGTATTTCATGCCGACACCGAAGGGTTTAATTTTAGAAAAGCTTTCTCGGATGCCGGTTTTTATTTGTCTGGCTGTTGTATCTGGAAAAAGGACTCACTTGTACTGGGGCGTTCTCCTTATCAATGGCAGCACGAACCTGTGCTGTTTGGCTGGAAAAAGAAAGGCAAGCATCAGTGGTATACGGGCAGGAAAGAAACCACCATCTGGGAATTTGATAAGCCGAAGAGAAATGGAGACCATCCTACGATGAAACCTATCCCTCTGCTCGCCTATCCGATTTTGAACTCCTCGATGACTAACACCATTGTGCTAGATCCTTTTGGCGGCAGTGGTAGCACCTTAATTGCTTGTGAACAATCAGAGCGCATTTGCTACACGGCAGAATTAGATGAAAAGTTTTGCGATGTCATTATCAAACGCTACATTGAACAGGTCGGAACTTCTACTGATGTCAGCGTCCAAAGGGATGGGCTGAGCTACAACTATGATGAACTGGAGGTTGCTGATGGATAAATTAACCCTTGGCAGTCTTTTTGATGGTTCAGGTGGTTTTCCTTTAGGCGGTTTAATTTCTGGTATTACCCCAGTATGGGCATCGGAGATTGAACCGTTTCCTATTAGGGTCACAACGAAAAGGCTGCCTTTTATAAAACATTACGGCGATATTTCTTACATGGATGGCAGTAAGATAGAACCGGTAGATATTATTACTTTTGGCTCACCTTGTCAGGATTTATCCATAGCAGGTAAGCGTGATGGCTTGGATGGTAAACGTTCAAGTCTTTTTTATGAAGCCATCCGAATTATAAAAGAAATGAGGTGTGCTACAGATGGCAAAAAACCAAGATATATTGTCTGGGAAAACGTCCCTGGAGCCTTCTCATCAAACAAAGGAGAAGATTTCAGATGTGTCCTTGAAGGCATCTGCCACATCAAGGATGAAACCTTATCAGTTCCTAAGATTGATAAATGGAAACAAGCAGGAACTATTGTGGGAGATCATTTTTCCCTTGCCTGGCGAGTACTTGACGCTCAATACTGGGGAGTTCCCCAACGAAGAAAACGCATCTTCCTTGTCGCAGATTTTGCAGGTGGGGGTGCCGGAGAAATACTATTTAAGTCAGAAGGCTTGTCTGGGTATTCTAAAAAGAGCATCCGCTCGTGGCAAGGAACTGCCAGCAACTTTGCAGACAGCACTGGAGAGACAGGCACAATCTGCTTAAATGACCAAGGCGGAGAACGAATGGATGTGACAACCGATATCACTTGCACTTTAAGAGCGAAATCAAATCATCCTCCTTGCATCATGGACTCTGCAGTTTTTGATAATCACGGAAAGGATACACGTTTTACTGGACCGATAGATGTTGCACCAACGATTTCAGCGACCTATGGAACAGGCGGCAACAACCAACCATTTGTTGTGGAGAATTCTAAGACTTATGATGTGCGATTTACCTCGGAAGGAACTGTAAATGCCCGTTCCAATGTTTACGAAAGTGATACGGCAAGAACGATTGATACGTCGGGTAATGCACCGGACAGCAATCAAGGTGGTATTGCAGTGGTGGAATCTTATGGTTTACAAGGTTCTATGATAGGAAGGGCAGATAAGAATGGACCTCAAGGTGATGGTGTGAATGAAGAGCTTAGCTTTACTTTAAATACAGTAGATAAACACGCTGTGGTCTATGCCATTGATAGAGAGTCATTTAACTGCGGTCAAAACTATGCTAGAAACCTTGGAATTACTGAAGATGGAATTAATTCAACACTGAAGGCACAAGGTCCCAGTGCTGTTGCAACTCCTACCTACTCATCCAGTAAGGCATCGTTTTTTACAGATGCCAAAGAGGAACTGGCCAATACTTTAGTGGCTACAGATTACAAGGATCCACCACTTATCAATGATAATGACGGGATAGATTATACGGTGAGAAGACTAACTCCAACTGAGTGTGCAAGACTGCAAGGTTTTCCAGATTGGTGGTGCAGTGATTTAGGCATAGAGACCCCAACGATGGATGACCTTCGGATTTGGTATGACATTTTTGAAACATTCCGTGAAGCAACGGGAGCTTACACCAAACCTAAGACACTGAAGCAAATCACGAAGTGGCTTAAAAACCCTCATTCAGATTCTGCAGAATATAAGATGTGGGGTAATGGAGTAGCCCTGCCCAATGTATGTTTTGTCCTATCGGGCATTGTTTGGTTTACACAATTAGAGGTGAAATATTAAGTCTCATTTCTACACCTAAAAAGCGAGAAATAGCTTGATATATCAGTGCTTTAGAGTGATATATGTACATACCAAAACAAAAGGAGGTTTTGTACATGGTCATTAACTATAACGTAACAGGAGCAGAAAGAAAAAGGCTGGTCGCAGCTCTTAGTAATCTCACAGGAGTTAAAGATAAGTACCTTGGAATGCCTAGCATGGCTTATGAGGTAGGTGACTTTACCATCGACAAGAATGGAAACCTTGAACTCAGTGACAAGGTAAACAGCGAAGAAATCGAACGTGTGGCTGGGCATTTAGCAAGCGAGGGCTTTACCCCAGAGAAAGAAAGTAAGGGCACACAGGCCGCACAAACGGCGGACAGCGGAGCATTTGGTCTTTGTATTTCTATGCCAAGAAGTAGCTTTACTGAAACGGCGCTAGATAACGTAAAGGCAATCACTCAGGCGAAAGGAAAACTCATCCGTCATGCCCTTCAGCTAGATGATTTACCGATTGAGATTACAGAAGACCAAGTCTCATTTCCTTGGTTTGAAGAAATGCCTTCACCAGAAGAGGTACAAGCGTATACCCACTTGGTTTCTGCACTTTGTGAGATGGCAAGGAATCAAAAACGCATCACGGTGAAAGAGAAAGAAGTAGAGAATGAAAAATACGCCTTCAGATGCTTTTTACTCCGCCTTGGCTTTATTGGAAAAGACTATAAAGATGAGCGAAAAATACTGCTTAGAAACCTGACAGGTTCATCGGCATTTAAAGGAGGAGCAAAAAATGAGGATAATTAGTAAAGAACGGTTACAAAATCTTCGTGAGAAGTACCCTGTAGGCTGCCGAGTAGAATTACTAAGAATGGATGATATTCAAGCTCCAATGATTGGCACAAAAGGAACAGTCATAGGTGTTGATGACATCGGCTCCATAATGGTGTCTTGGGATACAGGCTCCAATTTATCCGTAGTCTTTGGAGAAGACCTTTGCAGGAGGGTTTAAGATGACAAGTAAGATAAAAGAGCAGATTATTGCCATTCGAGATACAGGCCTTACCAATATGTTTGATGTGAACACAGTCCAAAGAATCGCACATGAGATGGAATTTTATGAGTTGGTCATTTTTCTTGAAGAAGAAAAAATCAAGTATGTAAACTTCATTTTGACTGGTAAGGGAGAATGAAGCATGTGGAAAAAAGGTAGCATCAAAGTTCGGGACAATATCATCCGCTATTGGATAAAATGCTATGAAAGAGGTTCAAAATTTGGAATTGACGAAGGACGCATCTCTAAGCTCATGCTTAAGCGAGACGGTGAGATTGTCGCAAATTATGACCGAGGCTGGGATATGAAGCCCGCTGATGAAGAGACAGAGTTTGCACTTAGCATACTACTAAAAGAATACAATTAACGATTACTAGAGGACAGTGCCAACATTGGCTCTGTTTCTCGTATAGAAAGAGTAATAAGGCTTGCTTGATGCAGGTCTATTTTTATGCTCATATTGAAGGAAGGTGACCGCAATCAGAAAACTAAAGAAATATAAACCGACACCTTTTATGGCTAAGGACTCTATCTACGATAAAGACGCTGCAGATTATGCGGTCAACTTTATTGAATGTTTAAGTCATACCAAAGGGAAATGGTCTGGAAAACCATTTGAACTGATTGATTGGCAAGAACAAATTATTAGAGACCTCTTTGGCACACTGAAACCAGATGGCTATCGGCAATTTAATACCGCCTATATTGAGATTCCTAAGAAAATGGGGAAATCTGAATTAGCGGCAGCTGTCGCACTACTGCTTACTTGTGGTGATGGTGAAGAAAGAGCCGAGGTTTATGGTTGCGCCGCAGACAGGCAACAGGCATCCATTGTTTTTGAAGTGGCTGCTGACATGGTGCGTATGAGTCCGGCACTGAGTAAACGAGTCAAAATCTTATCGGCAACAAAACGGATCATTTTCCAACCGACTAATAGTTTTTATCAAGTGCTGTCAGCAGAGGCCTATTCAAAGCATGGATTTAATATTCATGGTGTTGTTTTTGATGAGCTGCATACGCAGCCCAACAGAAAACTCTTTGATGTCATGACCAAAGGTTCTGGTGATGCCAGAACGCAGCCCCTATATTTTCTGATCACCACGGCAGGCTCTGATACAAAATCAATCTGCTATGAAACCCATCAGAAAGCCAAAGACCTCATGGAGAAAAGAAAGATTGATCCAACCTTTTATCCGGTTATTTATGGAGCAGATGAGTCCGATGATTGGACCAGTCCAAAGGTGTGGAAAAAAGCGAATCCAAGCCTTGGCATAACGGTAGGGATTGATAAGGTAAAAGCCGCTTGTGAATCAGCCAAGCAAAACCCTGCAGAAGAGAATGCCTTTAGACAGCTAAGGCTTAATCAGTGGGTCAAACAAGCTGTTCGATGGATGCCAATGGATAGATGGGATAAATGCGCCTTTGCTGTAAATGAAGAGGATTTGCTTGGCAGAGTATGTTATGGCGGACTAGACCTTTCTAGCTCCATTGATATTACTGCCTTTGTATTGGTGTTTCCTCCCCTAGATGAGGATGATAAATACATCATTCTTCCCTACTTTTGGCTGCCAGAAGAAACTCTAAGTGCCAGGGTCAACCGTGACCATGTTCCCTATGATGTCTGGGAAAAGCAGGATCACCTTAAAACAACCGAAGGCAATGTGGTCCATTACGGTTTTATTGAGAAGTTTATTGAAGAACTTGGCGAAAAGTACAACATTCGTGAGATTGCTTTTGACCGTTGGGGAGCCGTACAAATGGTTCAAAACCTAGAAGGCATGGGCTTTACTGTTGTCCCCTTTGGTCAAGGATTTAAGGATATGAGTCCACCGACTAAGGAACTGATGAAATTAACGCTAGAAGAAAAGGTTGCTCATGGTGGGCATCCTGTACTTCGTTGGATGATGGATAACATTTTTGTTCGAACAGACCCGGCAGGCAACATCAAGCCGGACAAGGAAAAATCATCAGAAAAGATTGATGGTGCAGTGGCAACGATTATGGCTCTTGATCGAGCGATTCGTTGTGGCAATGATACGAGTGCTTCGGTTTATGACAACCGAGGCATTCTCTTTATATGAGGGAGGTGATTGGTTTTGGGATTTTTATCGTCGTTTTTTAAGGCAAGAGATAAGCCTACTGACAGAGCAGTGAGTTCCAACTATACATTTCTAATGGGCTCTACCACAGCGGGTAAAACAGTGACCGAACGGTCGGCACTTCAAATGACGGCCGTATACTCTTGTGTTCGAATATTAGCTGAAGCAGTAGCAGGTCTTCCTCTACACCTTTATCGTTATACAGAGGATGGTGGCAAGGAAAAAGCAATTGACCATTCCCTATATAAACTTTTGCATGATGAACCAAATCCTGAGATGAGTTCTTTTGTGTTTAGAGAAACAATGATGACTCATCTTTTATTATGGGGGAATTGTTATGCGCAGATTATTCGTAATGGCAAAGGTGAAGTTGTAGGACTCTACCCCTTGATGCCAAATCGGATGTCAGTTCATCGAGATGAGAGTGGGCAGCTCTATTACTTATATACCAGAGGTGCAGATGATGTGAACAGTACGAAGGGTATGACAGTAAAACTTAGTACCTCCGATGTACTTCATATTCCCGGACTCGGGTTTGATGGACTGGTTGGCTACTCCCCGATTGCGATGGCTAAAAATGCGATTGGTCTAGCCATTGCAACAGAGGAATATGGAGCCAAGTTCTTTGCTAACGGTGCTGCTCCAAGTGGTGTGTTGGAGCATCCGGGAACGATTAAAGAACCTGGGAAAGTCAGAGAGGCTTGGCAGTCACAATTTGGTGGCAGTGCCAATTCCAACAAAATAGCTGTGCTTGAAGAAGGGATGAAATATACACCGATTTCTATCTCACCAGAACAAGCACAATTCCTTGAAACAAGGAAATTTCAAATCAATGAAATTGCTCGGATTTTTAGAGTCCCTCCCCACATGGTAGGCGACCTTGAAAAATCGAGCTTTTCAAATATTGAGCAACAATCCCTTGAGTTTGTGAAATACACCTTAGACCCGTGGGTAGTGCGTTGGGAGCAAACCCTAGCACGCACCCTTTTTACACCGGAAGAAAAGAAAAAATACTTCTTTAGATTCAATGTAGAAGGTCTGCTTAGAGGGGATTATGTTAGTCGTATGAGCGGATATGCCACAGCAAGGCAGAACGGTTGGATGAGTGCCAATGATATTCGAGAGCTTGAAAACCTAGACCGTATCCCAGCAGAGGACGGTGGTGACATGTACCTTGTCAACGGTAATATGCTCCCTCTTACAAAGGCAGGTGCATTCGCAAAAACAAACGAGGATGGAAAGGAGGAAGACTTGGATGAAGAACAAGATGTTTTGGCGATGGAAGAACCAAGCAAGCGAACAAGAAGAACGAGTTCTTGAGCTTTATGGAACAATCGCTGAAGAAAGCTGGTTTGATGATGATGTGACCCCGCAGATGTTTAGAAATGAACTCTTTAGCGGAAAAGGACCCATCACCTTATGGATTAACTCACCGGGTGGAGATTGCATTGCCGCAAGTCAGATTTATACCATGTTGATGGATTATCCAGATGAGGTCACCGTCAAGATTGATGGGGTTGCAGCATCAGCTGCTTCTGTCATTGCCATGGCAGGAACAAAGGTATTGATGGCTCCGACAGCACTGATGATGATTCATAATCCAGCAACCATCACGATGGGTGATCATGAAGACATGAAACGAGCGATTGAGATGTTAGATGAGGTGAAAGAAAGCATTATCAATGCCTATGAGATTAAGACTGGAGTATCTCGCATCAAACTATCTCATCTGATGGATGCTGAAACCTGGATGAATGCCAACAAAGCCATAGAACTTGGCTTTGCAGACGATGTGCTAAAGGATGAGAAACAATCCGAACCCACTTTTTCTGCCTATGCGTTTTCTAGAAAAGCAGTGGCTACGAATCTGCTAAATAAAATTGCAGAAAAGACAATACCAATCAAGGCAGAGGAAACTCTAAAACCACAAGGGCGCTCAATTGATGAACTCAAGGAGCGTCTTTTAATTATCAAAAAATATATGTAAATGGAGGAATTTTACTATGACGATTACAGAAATGCGTAACAAGCGCAAAAAGCTCATTGAAACGATGGACGGGTTCTTGGACACTCATAAAACCAAGAATGGCACATTGTCCGCAGAAGATGATAAAACCTACAAAACCATGGAAGATGAGATCACTGAACTCACGAATGAAATCCATCGCATGGAAAGACGTGAAGCAATCGAGGCTGAACTTGAAAAACCTGTCAGCAAGCCAATCATTGAAAATCCGATGAATGGTCGACTGGATAACAGTGAAATTAAAACTGGCCGAGCAGCTGATTCTTATAAGACAGCAATGCTTTCAGCTCTTCGTTCAAACTTCCGTAATGTATCCAATGTCCTGCAAGAAGGTGTTGATGCTGATGGTGGATATCTGGTTCCAGAAGAGTATGACACGAGACTGATTGATGGGCTGAAAGACGAAAATATCATCCGTAAGTTAGGCCATACCATTACGACATCTGGTGAGCGAAAAATCAATATAGCGGCCACAAAACCTGCGGCTGCATGGATTGATGAAGGTGAAGCACTGACCTTTAGCGATGCTACATTCTCTCAGATTAATCTGGATGCCCATAAACTTCATGTGGCAGTCAAGGTGACTGAAGAGCTGCTTTATGATAATGCCTTCCAGCTTGAGAATTACATTATTAAGGAGTTTTATAAGGCTCTGGCTAATGCGGAAGAAGATGCCTTTATCAATGGTGATGGCACAGGAAAACCTCTAGGCATTCTTGCTGCTAGTGGTGGTGCTGAAGTAGGGGTGACTGCTGCCTCTGCCACAGCAATTACGGCCGACGAAGTGATTAACCTGGTGTATTCACTGAAGCGTCCTTACCGTAAAAATGCCGTGTTCATTTTAAATGACCAGACCATTGCAGCCCTTAGAAAACTCAAGGACGGTAACGGTGCCTATATGTGGCAAGCAGCTCTTGTTGCGGGTGAACCAGATAAACTACTTGGCTATCCTGTTTATACATCTGCTTATATGCCCACCATTGAGGCAGGTGCTAAGACCATTATCTTTG
>Ga0209203_1000657_pt1 | contig 28659 bp, 27 predicted proteins | sample AD_UKC109_MetaG_FD_184423 | JGI IMG/M metagenome (GOLD analysis project Ga0209203, IMG submission 184423) | Active sludge microbial communities of municipal wastewater-treating anaerobic digesters from Hong Kong - AD_UKC109_MetaG (SPAdes)... | ecosystem: Engineered > Bioreactor > Anaerobic >... | reverse complement strand
TTGAATCATGTTGGTTTTACACAAACCCGGTTGGAGCAATTGATAACAGCGGTAGAAAAGGCAAAAAAATCAATATCTTCGATTGAATCGGAAGTACAAGGAGATATGCAAAAAGCTGTTGAGTTAGCAAAAACCGGGGATGTTCAAAAAGCGAAGGAAAAACATGATGAGGCAATCGCTGCCGGAAAAGAAGTGATTCAAATCAGACAGACTTACATGGATACTTTAAAGGGCATCATAACTCTAGAGCAACAGGAAAAGTTTGTGGCGTATCTTTCGCAGACGATGAATAACGCAATAGACAAGGTGAGAGAACAAGTTGTTGAAAACACCCGAATGAACCGATTGTCGGATGAAATGAAGGAAAAGATGCAGCAAATGGGCAAGGTTGTCAGTCAGGTTCAAGAGCAAAGGAATCCACAAAGGACATCACAGATGAGAGCTCAACCCACCCTCAGAACTGTCGTGACTGAAACTATTTCCAACCGATTATTTCATTTGCTTCTTATGGATGAAAATTTGGACTTGTTAAAAGAATATTTGGAAGCTGTCGTTTTACAAAATCCGGCTGAATAGTGGTAAACTAAGTGGTGTGAAACCTTCCCCTTTGACGGGGAGGGTTTTTCTTAAAAGGGGGAACTTGTTTTGAAGTTGCTGATTGTTGAAGATGAAGTTGATCTGGCAGAACTTATGCGTGAATTGTTTGAAGAGATTGATTATAAAGTCACCGTATGCCATGATGGCGAAGAAGGGGCGTATTATGCCTGTGAATACCCTTTTGATGCCATCATTCTGGACATCATGCTTCCTAAAATGAACGGTTGGGAGATCCTCAAAACCATCAGAAACAAACGGATTCAGACGCCGGTGCTCATGCTGACCGCTTTGGGTGAGGTGGAAGATCGGGTGAAGGGGTTGAACAAAGGGGCTGATGATTATCTGCCCAAGCCTTGTGATCCCAGAGAATTGGTTGCACGGGTTAAATCAGCTATCAGAAGGGCTTCAATGAGTTCGGAAAAAACAGATAAAATAACCATCGGTAGCCTGTTATTGGATATGACGGCTCAACGGGTTGAAAAAAATGGTGTGGAAATTCAATTTACACCCAAAGAATACAGTATTTTCGAGTATTTGAGTATTCACAAAGGGGAGATTGTTACCAAGGATGCGTTACAGGAACACCTTTGGAATGAGGACGAATCCTTTTGGTCTGATGTCTTAAGGACGCACATTAAGAACATCAGAAAAAAGATTGGGGATAAAAAAGGAACCTTTTTAAAAACCATAAGGGGAAAAGGATATGTCATGGGGTAAGAAGAAAAAAGAAAACATGAACAATTATCCAAAAACACTGAAGCGAGCCAGACTTCAATGGACAGCCATTTTTACGGTGTCCATTTTTGCTATTGTTTTGTTCTTCTCGATCTTCATCATCCGCATACAACATACCACGATCGATGCCAGATTGGATTCCAGGTTAATCGAATTGACAAACCTCTCACAAAACCTGGATCTTTTTAGGATTCAGAGCGAGGAATCCCTTCCGTCCTTTTTATTTGAAGAGGGGCAATCGATACAAGTTTACGGTCCTGGAGGGAATTTACGATTCACGATTGGACAAAGACTGCCGGAAAACCTTAAGTTGCCCAAAGATGATGAAGGTGAACGGTTAAAAGAACGGTTGTTTCAAACCATCCGATTTGTGGATAAGGATGGAAACACGAGAGAGGTCAGAACCTATGCCAGGGTAATTAACCCCAAATTACCCGGAATGGGAGATATCATCGTACGGACTGGGATCGATGTGAAGGGTGTTAATGAAGAAAAGGCAGTGTTTCGAACCAGGGTCATCACGTTTTTATTGATCTTCCCTCTGCTTTCATTTATAATGGCGTATCTATTAGCAGGCATGGTGTTGCAGCCGGTCAAGGAGAATTATAATCTCTTGAGAAAATTCTCTTTTGATGCTTCTCATGAATTAAAAACACCCCTTGCCATAATACAAATGAGCACGGGCATGTTGCTGTCAAAAAAAGAAGATTTGGAGGAATCGGTTTCCAAAAAACTGCTTTCCATCGACAACGCCACCCAACGGATGGACCGTTTGGTTAAACAACTGTTGCAGTTGGCCCGTGCGCAGGAATACCATGAAAATACTTCTCTAAAAGAGCGCATTGACATGAATCACATGATTGCTGAGTTAGCAGCCGAATATGAGGTCTATGCTCAAAAGAAGGCAGTGGGATTGGTTGTGTTGGGAAACATAGAAAGGAAACCGCTAACGGATAAAAACATTATCCGGATGATCATTGGTAATATCGTTGAAAATGCCATCAAGTTTTCTCCTGAAAAAAGACCGGTAGAGATCAGATTAGAGGATAGTAAGAACTTCATCATCATTCGAGTAAAAGATTATGGACCGGGTATCCCTAAAAATGAGCAGGAACGGATTTTTGAACGGTTCTACAAAGTGGATCAAAGCAGACACGATCATTCTGGATCAGGCATGGGACTGTCCATCGTCAGAGAATACGCAAAGAAAACAGGGATCAAAATTGAATTGGAAAGTGAGCCGGGAAGCGGTACACAGTTCAGTATTAAAATCCCTTGTTGAATCAACTCAATGCAATATAGGCTACAGCAACTATGGCGGCTGTTTCAAGTCTTAATATTCTCTTTCCCAATGAAATCTCGATCGTAAAGTCGGAGAACGAACGAATCTCATGTAACTCTTTATGAGTAAAACCGCCTTCAGGTCCGATATAGACATTTGTCTTTAATGGGAATTCAACGGTGTTGATAGCGTTTTTTGCCCCAGGATTCAGAAGAACGGGGACTACCCCATCGAGATGGGTTTCTTTCAAAGTCTTCAAGGCATGTAGTTGCGGCATGACTGTCCCTCCGCATTGTTTCAAGGCCTTTCGGGCTGTTTTTTCAACCTTTTCAAGGTTGATTTTTGGATAATTGGAATGTTCGCAATGAACGATGTTGATGCTTTTCACACCCAATTCAACCGCTTTTTCGATCAGAATCGAAAGCCTGTCCCATCTGGAAAGCCCGGCAGTTACATGGATTTGCCTCTTTATTTCCATTGAAGAATCTTCTCGTCTTTCGGTTATGCTGATGATTGCCTCATCCTTTTTTAGGGAAATGATTGTTCCCTGAAAAACGCTTCCCATTCCATCTGTAAAATTGACTACTTCCCCTTCCTTTTTCTTCATCACCTTTAAGTGTCCGGTTTCATGGGCGTCAAAATAAGCTGAAGGGCCGCTAATGTGATCACAGTAATAAAAAAAACTCATTTCTTCTCCTTTTGGGTCTCTGAGGTTGATTTTTATGCTATACTATTTATAGGTAGACCTATTCTTTATATAGGTTGATCATACCACATTAAAAGGTGGTTTTAAACAAGGGGTGAGTCATGGAAAAACTTTCTGAAAGTCTGGAGAATTATCTGAGGATTATCTACGAGGTACAGTCCTTAAAAGATTTTGCAAGGGTAAAGGATATCACATCACGCCTGAATGTTAAAACGGCTTCGGTTGCCGATGCGCTGAAAAAATTGGGAGATATGGGACTGGTTGATCATAAAAAATACGGTTATATCAAGTTGACGAAAGAGGGGATTTACGAAGCTTTAAAGATCTATCAGAAACATCAGTCCATGTTAACGTTTCTGTCTGATGTCATGTTCATGAAAAACGAACAGGTTGCTGAAGAATTGGCCTGCGGCCTTGAACATCATCTGGATTCGGAACTCTTTGCTAAAATAGAGGAGTTGTCAGAATTTTTCCAGGAAAATCCGTCCATTAAAAAGGCATTTAAGGATTACCTTGCCGAAGAGGGTCCACTAAAGGGAAAGCGTTTGTGCGAGGCTGCAGCGGGTTCGGAAGTTAAAGTTCGAAAGCTTGGCGGAAGCAAAGAAGATAAAGACAAGTTGATTTCAATGGGGATTTTGCCCGGAATGACGTTGAAATTGGAAGAAAACGATGCAAAGGAAACAGCCATGCGTATCAAATTGAGGGGATTTTCGATGACGATGATGCGCAATGATGCAAAAAAGGTAGTTGTGACCCTATTGTGAAGTAAGGCGCATACAATTGCTTTTTTATTGTATTTAATTTGAAGAGAATTCGGAGGAGAAAGATGTTTGTTTTAGGAAATTTCTTGAAAGCAATAGCCAATGTATTAAGCTTTGTTTTAAACGCATATGTTTTTGTGTTGATCTTGGATGCTGTCCTAAGTTTTATTCCTCAGATGAATTACAGTCCATTCAGACAGGTGATTTCATCTTTGGCCAATTTGGTGTTAAATCCACTGCGGCGCTTGATTAAACCCATTGGACAAATCGATTTCACACCGTATATTGCCATATTGATTATCATATTTTTAAATTCATTTTTGGTTCAAACCCTTTTTGATATTGGAGCAAAATTGAGATGATCCATTCTGCCGGATTTCTTTACAATCCCCATAAATCCGGAATTAAAGAAAAAACCCAACAACTTCAGCTGATGCTTAAAAAACAGGGAATAGAATCTCTTTTTTGTCTTTCAACGCAGGAGAAGTATTCCGAGGCTTTGTTACAGCCGGACATCATGATTGTTTTAGGCGGAGATGGGAGTGTTTTGCGATCTATGCCTTTTGCTGTCAATTTGGGAGTACCGGTAGCCGGCATCAATTTTGGAAAATTCGGGTTTCTAACCCGCTATGAATATGATAAAGTGATCCAAAATCCGCAGATTCTTTTTAATTCTAAAGTGTCTGCAAGGGCACTTTTGGAAATAGAAACAGTTGATGATTATTCGGGGCAAACGTGTCTTGCCTTGAACGATATCGTGATTCAACGACTGAATTTGAGTCAGGTTGAGATGTACAAAATTTGTGTGAATGATTTTTCGTTTGAACCGAAGGCCGCAGACGGTTTGGTCATTTCTACGCCGACCGGTTCCACAGCCTATTCCCTTTCACTGGGTGGCCCGATTATCTTTCCCGAATGCCGGACCATGCAGCTCAATTTGATTGCACCGCATACCATTGCCAACCGCTCTTTGGTGTTCAATTCAAAAGAGAAACTGTCGGTATGTTTGGATAACAACGACGAAATGAAGTATTCAGTGGACGGGCTTCCGATGGAAAATGCCAAAAAGATTCAGGTGGGGATTTCGGATCAAACCTTCCATTTGATGTACCCTGAAAGTGACGAGATTCTAAAACTCGTTGAATCTAAACTGTTGTGGGGCAGGAGGGGTTAAATGCTTCGTGAGGTTCACGCTCGCAATTTTTTACTCTTTAAAGATGTATCAGTTTCTTTTCATGCCGGGTTTAACGTCATCACCGGAGAAACCGGTGCTGGTAAATCCATGTTCATCAGACTCCTCAGGAGCTTATTTGGAGACTATAAAGCAAAAGAAATGATCGGCCCCTTTGAGGAGGGGTTTTGGATTGAAGCTGTTTTTGACAACGATCCTGAAATCGTTCAAATGCTTCTTCAATCAGACATACCGGTAGATGATCCCATGGTCATAAAAATTGCAGGAACCAGTGAGCGTTTTACTACCAGGATCAACGGCTCATTGGTTTCATCGAGGGTTTTAAGGGAATTTCTACCGAAGACTTTTGAGATTCACTCTCAAAATGCCTTTCAGAAATTAAGGACGGATTCCTTCCATATCGACATGGTAGATCGTTATGCTGAGGGACGCATCAAACAGGTTTACGAGCAATACATCGGGCTTTTTAAAAAGTACAATGAGTTGAAAACCCTTCAAAGAGAATTACCCGGTAATTCCTCCGAAATGCTGAGAACGTTGGATTTTCTCAATTTCCAGATTCAGGAGATTGAAGAAAGTGCCCTGCAAAATAACGAGGATGTTCAAGTATCCGGAGAATTGAAGGCGTTAAGCAACTACGATTTTATTCGGAACAGACTTTCGGGCGTTTTGAGCACCTTGGATGACGATCCCGAAATGCCCGGTGTGATGGACAGAATAGGTGATATTTGCAAAAATCTTGAAGATATCAGTGAGATGGAAGAGTCTTCGGTGAATTGGCTTCAATCAGCTATGAATGCACAGGAAATGTTAAGTGACTTGTCCAGGGAGATTTACTCTTATCTGGATTATTTTGAGTTTGATGAAGAGCGAATGAGTGAATTGGATGAACGAATGAAGACCATTGATGCCATGAAACGAAAGTATGGCCCCGAACTGGAAGATGTTTTTCACAATCTGGATCAGTTTAAAAGGCAAAAGCAAACTATCGAAAGTAAAATGGACAGGTCCAGGACTTTGGATCAAGAACTGGAGCAAACCCGTAAGGGGTTGGCTGAACTGGATCAGAGGTTATTTCAAATCAGAGTGGAAAGCGCACAAATCATCGAAAAAGAGGTGATGGAGGAGCTTGAGGATTTGAAAATGGATAAGGTAAAGATTTCACACGACGTCTATCAAGATTCCGATTTTCAAAGCAAGGGAAAAACTTTTCTTTATTTTACTGCTTCGACAAACCCTGGCACGCCTTTTCTACCCATATCGAAAATTGCATCAGGCGGAGAAATGTCACGAATATTTTTGGCGATGGAAATGGTCATTCAACAGGTAATGGATGTTCCCAGCGTTGTTTTTGATGAAATCGATTCGGGGGTTGGAGCCAGATTGGGTGATCTGATTGGAAAGAAAATAGCACTTTTAGCCGATAACGGGGTTCAAACTTTTGTCATTACCCATTTGCCACAAGTTGCCGCTTTTGCCCAACGGCATTTTAAGGTGGGCAAGTTCCAGGACGGGGACAGCACCGTATCAACGATAGATATTGTGGATGGTTCGATGCGTGAGAAAGAGCTACGGGAGATGTATGGAGAAAGCTTGGAAAATATGGAATAGTTGGTCAACAATGATCTTTGAAAGGAAGGACAGCCATTGAGAGCCGATCATTATGCAAAATCCAAATTTCAATATCAAGTTACGCAATCAGACAATTACAAAGAATACCAATTCATTCCGGATTACGCCGGATATGTAGATCCCATTGAAGAAAACAGACTTTCTTATGTTAGGCGATTCGATCCCCCTGACGGGCAGATAAAAGGCGATCTGATACTCATACATGGTATTGGAGAAAACAACATTCCCTATATACAATGGTTTGCCCAACAATTCAGCAAAAGAGGGATCAGAACCTGGTATCAGCTCTTGCCATATCATTACAAGCAAAAGCCTCCTCAAATGTATGGAGGCCAGCCCTATTTGTCCGCCAATCCCGATATTTGTGTCAAGCGTTTTCACATGGCCATTCGTGACACCAGAACAATATTGGACTTTGCTGAGGATCAAAAGGGATTTCTCCCGGAATCATGCTATATTTTCGGATTTTCTTTTGGCGGTATGATTGCCACTATGGCAATGGGGATTGATCAACGCATTCAAAAGGGAATATTGGCCATTACAGGAGGAAATTGGCGCTGGATTAATTTTTATTCCCCTTATTCACAAGCGGTGCGACAAGATCTTTATCAAAACAGTAATCCCTATGGATGTCAGGATGAAGCTGACTGTATCAAGCGGTTTCGGGCCGATCCGGTCAATTGGGTACGAGAAAATGTCAAAAATGTTGATGATATTTTTGAAAAGGCGCCGATCAGATGTTATCATTATGATCCCATTTGCTATGCCCCTTTGATTGATCGACCAGTTCTCTTTCTTAAGGCCACTTTTGATAAGATCATGCCGAAGAACGCCACCCATGACCTTGAGGTTTTGCTTCCTAGAAAAACGGTTGTTACCATCCCTACTGGTCATAAATCTTCCATTGTCCTCAGAAGAAAGATTTTAACCGATTCAATGCATTTCTTAACCAACAATTGAATGGATACGTGTTGAAATTCACATATTAATAAATTTATTAAATATATTGACTATCTTTTTACCATCTTTTGCGGTATAATGGTTTGTATTAAACAAATCTTAGGAAATGGAATATCTTTTTTGTTGGTGCTGTTATTCGGTAAAAGCATTTCTAACGGTGTTGGGGCACTTAAAACAGCAAATTGAACAATTTGAAGGATTTGCCGTTGTTGCAGATGAGATACAAAAAGGTCGAATAATGAAGTGAATCAAATAAGCGTAGTCAGCGTGAACGTGCAAAATCATGCAAGCACCGCCAACAACATTCTCAATGCTTCCGGACGATTCGAGCTTATCGGTGAAGCGACAAAGGAACAGTCAAGGGCGGTCGAAGAAAGCGGTCAGACTGCTGAAGAATTGAGTAAGATGGTGGAAAGACTTGTTGAATTTGTCAATTAGTTTATGTTCAGCGAATAGAAAGAAGAGGAAAAAAGGCTGGCGCTCATTATTTGTTGCCGGCTTTTTTTATCAACTGTGAAAATCTTAGTGTTATAATTACATCGAAAGAAATCCACAAAAAAACACCGAAAACGGGGGAGGTAAGAATGGTCAACGAAGAGAATCAAAAATTGTTTGAAGACTTTGAAGCTTCAACGTACGAACAGTGGAAAAGTGCAGCTGAAAAGCTGTTGAAAGGGGTTCCCTTTGAGAAAAAGATGTACACAGACACACCTGAGGGATTCACGTTGGAACCCATTTACAATCTGAAAGAGGATTATTCGGAAGCGCATGATAATTTTCCGGGCTACTTAAAATTCAGACGTTCTACAAAAGAACAGGGGTATCTCAAGCCGTCCTGGACGATTATGCAAGAGGAAGCTGAACCGGTTCCCAAAAAGTGGAATGAAAATTGCCTGGAGAGCTTGGAAAAGGGTGTGGATGGCATTAACATCCGATTAAACGGTCAGAGTAAAGATTGTACACAGCCTGCAAGTTCTGAAGAAATCTGTTTATCAGGATTGGCGTTGACAGATTATGAGGATTTTAAACAGGCGATGAATACTGTAAAACTGTCCCAATATCCCATTTATATGAATTGCGGGATTCACTCGGAAATATACATGGCGATGTATTATGCCCTGATGGAATCAGAGATAAACAAACAAAATGAAATGCCATCCGTCACCGGGACCATTGGGATGGATCCGATGGGAAGACTGGTTGAAGCAGGAGAAATTAAGGCTACGCTGGAAGAGGTTTTTGATTCAGCGGCTCGCCTGATCAAGTGGAAAAGAGAAAAAATGCCAGGGGTGAAAACCCTGATCGTCGATACGACCCCTTATCATAACGCCGGTGCCAGTGCGGTCGATGAACTGGCTATAGCTTTTTCAACAGCAGTTTTTTATATTAATGAATTATTGGACAGGGGTCTTGAGATAAACGAAATCGCCGGTGAAATGACATTTTCTTTTTCCGTGGCTTCCTACTTTTTTATGGAGATTGCCAAACTGAGGGCGGCAAGAATCATTTGGTCGAATATTGTTGAAGCTTATGGCGGTAATACAGAATCTGCGAAAATCAACATTCACGCCAAAACATCTGCTCGAACACAAACCATTTACGACCCGTATGTCAACATGCTTAGAGATACTTCACAGGCTTTTTCAGCCGTATTGGGCGGGGTCGATTCCCTTCATGTTTCGCCTTTTGACGAGAGAAAGGGAATATCAAGTGCTTTTGCCAAGCGGATCGCCAAGAATGTTCAGCTGATTCTCAGGGAGGAATGTCACCTAACGATGCCCATTGATCCCGTGGGTGGGACATGGTCGATCGAGGAGATGACCGATCAGTTATGTCATAAAACCTGGGAAAGATTCCAGCTCATCCAGGAAAATGGCTCAATAATGACGTATTATCAAGCGGGTTTGGTTGATGCGGATATCAAAAAGAGCCGAGAATTCAGGCAAAAGGAATTCACCAGTCGAAAGAGAGGGATTGTGGGCAACAACATGTATCCCAATTTGTCTGAATCTCCCGTGTGTATCGACAAAGCCTATGAACGCAACATTCAAGAGCAACTGTTTCAAGGGCTGAAACAGAAAAAAGAAGCACCGGATGAGGCTTTGTCCTTAAACCGACCCGTTCAAATCAATGAATTAGTTGAAAAACTCAAGGCGGGGACTTCACTTAAGGAGCTAAGTTGTGCTATTTTCGAAGGCCGTACAAAGCTTACGCCCCTGGCAGTTCATCCCGATGCCGAGTTGTTTGAACAGTTGAGACAACAGTCTTGTGAAATCATGGAAAAATCAGGTGAGTTGCCGACAGTATTCTGTGCTAATTTTTCAAAATTAGCTGTTCACAAACCCCGAACTGATTTTACCAAGGGCTTTTTCGAGGTAGGCGGGTTTAACGTGATTGCTCAGCACAGCTTTGAAACGGTCCAGGAAGCAGTCCAAAAGGCTATTGATTCAAAAGCCCGGATCGTGGTGATTTGTTCATCGGATGCACTATATCCGCAGGTTGTAGTTCCCTTTACCCGATTGATCAAAGAAAAAGATCACACGATTAAGGTTATCCTGGCGGGTAAACCGGAGAAAGAGCTGGAAGAAGACTATAGAAATGCCGGATTGGACGATTTTATATTCGTTAAAACGGATGTGTATCAGTTCCTCAAAAAAGCTCAGGATTGGGTAGTGGATCAAGGAGGTGAAGGACGTTAATCGTCCGGAGATGATGGCGAACAAACCTGATTTTACAAAGATAGCCTTTTCAACTCAAAACAAACCGGTTTCTTTCGAAGAATGGAAAGAATCAGCCGGTAACAAACTAGGGAAGCCGGTTGACGAGTATTGTTGGATGACCAACGAGCAGATTCAAGTATCACCCCTTTATCACTCAGGAGATTATCAGACCTTGGAGCATTTGAAATTTACCGCTGGCATTCCTCCTTTCTTAAGGGGGCCTTATGCCACCATGTATGTGATCAGACCTTGGACAATCAGACAATATGCCGGATTTTCAACGGCGCAGGAGAGTAACGCTTTCTATCGGAGAAACCTGGCAGCGGGACAAAAAGGTCTTTCGGTGGCTTTTGATTTGGCAACACATCGGGGCTATGACTCTGACCATGAGCGAGTTGTTGGGGATGTGGGAAAAGCAGGCGTCGCAGTTGACAGTATCCTTGACATGAAAACACTCTTTGACGGCATTCCACTGGGGGATATGTCTGTTTCCATGACGATGAACGGCGCTGTATTGCCTATCATGGCTTTCTACATCGTTGCTGCTCAAGAACAAGGGGTAGCGGAAAAAGACTTGAAAGGAACCATACAAAACGATATTTTGAAAGAGTATATGGTAAGAAATACCTATATTTATCCTCCTGAAATGTCCATGCGAATCATTGCAGATATCTTCAAATATACATCCGAAAGGATGCCCAAATTCAACAGTATCAGTATTTCCGGTTATCATATGCAGGAGGCAGGTGCTACCGCGGATATAGAATTGGGTTATACTTTAGCGGACGGGCTTGAATATGTCAGAACAGGGGTGAATGCGGGTATCGATATCGATGCTTTTGCACCCAGGCTTTCCTTCTTCTGGGGGATCGGTATGAACTATTTCATGGAAGTGGCAAAAATGAGAGCGGCAAGGCTTTTATGGTCGAAGATCATCAAAGACTTCAATCCAAAAGACCCCAAATCCATGTCTTTGAGAACTCATTCCCAGACTTCCGGCTGGAGTCTTCAAGAGCAGGATCCGTACAACAACGTTGCCAGGACCTGTATTGAAGCAATGGGAGCCGTATTGGGGCACACCCAGTCCCTTCATACCAATGCCTTGGACGAAGCCATTGCATTGCCGACTGATTTTTCGGCCAGAATTGCTAGAAATACGCAAATATTCTTGCAAACCGAAACCGGAATCTGCGATATTATCGATCCTTGGGGTGGTTCTTATTATCTGGAAAAATTGACAGACCAACTGGCACGCAAAGCCTGGTCGCACATTCAAGAGATTGAAGCGTTAGGCGGGATGGCAAAGGCCATTGAAACGGGTGTTCCGAAGATGAGAATCGAAGAAGCTGCAGCGAGAAGACAGGCAAAAATCGATTCAGCAGGCGAAGTCATTATCGGAACAAACAAGTACCGATTGGAGCAAGAAGAACCCATTGACATTTTAGAAGTGGATAACACGGCAGTTAGGGAATCCCAGATAAAGAGGTTGAAGAAATTGAAAAAAGAAAGAAATAACGAAGCCGTGAAAAAAGCCTTGAATGCTTTAACGCATGCAGCTCAAACCGGAGAAGGTAATTTGTTGGCATTATCTGTAGAAGCTGCCCGGGAAAGGTCAACGCTGGGAGAGATTTCGGATGCCATTGAAAAAGTTTCGGGGAGGCATAAGGCCATCATTAAATCCATATCCGGTGTTTACAGCAGCGAATATCAGGAACGTGAAGAGATAGAAAGAGTCAAACAAATGGCTGATGATTTCGAGGAAAAAGAAGGAAGGAGACCTCGCATACTGGTAGCCAAAATGGGACAGGATGGCCATGACAGGGGAGCCAAGGTTGTCGCAACGGCGTTTGCAGACATGGGTTTTGACGTGGATATCGGCCCTCTTTTCCAGACACCTCAAGAAACCGCTCTCCAGGCTGTCGAAAATGATGTGCATATTATTGGCATGAGCTCTTTGGCGGCCGGTCACAAAACATTGCTGCCCCAGCTGGTAGCCGAGCTGAAAAAACACAATCGTGAAGATATCATGATAGTTGTGGGCGGAGTCATTCCTGCACCCGATTATGCCTTTTTAAAAGAAAATGGCGCTTCACTGATCTTTGGACCGGGAACAGTTTTGCCGGTCGCTGCTCAAAAAGTTATTCAAGAATTGGAAGAGAGACTCGGATTCAACGATGAATGAATCATCTAAAAAGAGACCCGAATGGACTCCAGAAGACAACCGGGAAGAGTTCACCACATCGGTTATGGACGGAATTCACGCCAGCCACGACGGGTTTTACGGCAATCATCAAGAAAAACAGTCATACCATAGAAGAAAAAAACTGGATCTGAACGATTACTTTAAAGGTGTTTTGGAATGTGATCGAACCATTATGGCTCGTGCAATAACCCTGGTTGAGAGTCATTCATCAAAACATCGGGAAACAGCAGAGGAGTTGATTAAAAAAATACTTCCTCATGCTGGCAATTCTGTAAGAATAGGAATTACAGGAGTTCCCGGTGCCGGAAAAAGCACATTCATTGAAACATTGGGAAACCATTTGTGTGACCGGGGGCATAAGGTAGCTGTATTGGCAGTGGACCCGTCAAGTTCTTTAACCAAGGGAAGTATCCTTGGAGATAAAACACGGATGGAAAAATTGTCCACCCGGCCCGAAGCCTTTATTCGCCCGTCCCCTTCTGGGGGTGTTTTGGGAGGGGTGGCACGAAAGAGTCGTGAAACTATGATCATCTGTGAAGCAGCTGGGTTCGATGTCATCTTGGTGGAAACAGTGGGTGTTGGGCAAAGCGAGATCACGGTAAGGTCTATGGTTGATTTCTTTCTTTTGCTGACAATAACCGGAGCTGGAGATGAATTACAGGGGATGAAAAAAGGGATTATGGAATTGGCGGATGCCATCCTCATCAATAAAGCCGATGGTGAAAATATCAAAAAGGCCCAGACGACTCAATCGGAATTTAATCGGATTCTGCATTATCTTCAACCGGCAACGGTTGGGTGGCCTACTAAGGCTTACACCTGTTCGTCATTGAGCGGTGTTGGGATCCCTGAAATCTGGGATGTCATACAGCAGTTTTTGAAGCATACAAAAGACAATGGCTTTTTCATAGAAAGAAGGCATTCTCAAGCCATTGAGTGGATGAATGCCATGATAGAAGAATATTTAAAAAGGATTTTTCACGAAAATAAAGCCGTTGAAGCGGTCTATCATGTAGTGAGAGAATCTGTTAAAAGAGGAGATATAACGCCTGCAACCGGCGCTCAGAAATTGATCAATGCGTTTGAATCCAACTCACCAAATTGAAGGATGAAAAATGAAAACGAAATGAACCCGTTGTTTTTGTAAAAAAACAAACGGGTTCATTTTTTATATTTTATTAATTATTTATAGGTAAATATTTCACCTTTCAATGGTATAATATAATAACAATTATCTGTTCCGATACCGGATTCTTCTGAACCAAAAAACCAAAGAATCAAACAAAAAGAAAGGTGGTTGGTAAGATGAGTAGGAAATCGAAAGTGCTCTTGTTCGTTGTTTTAGCGATGTTTTTTCTTGTTTCTTTAGTTGGTGCAAAGATGACCATTACTTGGTGGATTAACCCTTGGCGAATTGCGCCTCCGGGATTTCCTGCGGACCAGGCTGCGGGAAGTGAAGATTTTCCAAAATGGATTTCTGAAGAATTTATGAAATTACATCCGGATGTTGAAGTTAAATACGTAGTCGTCGGAAACACAGAATATTCTCAAAAGATGGCAGCAGCCATTGCAACACGTACACAGCCGGACCTTTTTAAAGGACCTATTTGGGACAGCAGATGGGTAGAGGCCGGGTTGCTTGAACCAATCGATGATTATCTGACAGAAGAAGATTGGGAGGATTTTTACGAAATCGCTTTGGATGATTTTGAAGTGAACGGCAAACATTACGTTTTCCCTTGGTCTTTTGGAACGAATGGCATGGGAACATCCATGCTGCTTTACACCCCGGATTTTGAAAAGGCCGGAGTGGATTGGCGCAAGATCGTTGAAGAAGGATGGACCATGGAAGAATTTCTGGAGATCTGCAAAAAGCTGACCTGGGATAGTGATGGCGATGGAAAAACAGATCACTATGCTTTGAGTTTTGGTGCAAAGGATATTCACAACATCATGAATTTCATTTACGCCTATGGCGCAAAACTCTCCAATGAAGATGAAACGCAGGTTCATATGAATTCACCGCAAGCGGTTGAAGGGCTTCAGTTCTTAATCGATTTGGTGGACAAATATGGTGTCGTTCCCAACGGTGTTGAGGGAATGGGTGTTTATGATGTCATCGGAAATTTCCACGCTCATAGAACCAGTATGGGATTTGGAGGTCCGTATGAGATCGGAAGAATTACCAGATACTACTTATCCCAGAAATGGGAATTCTCAGAACTTTTTGAACCTGTGATTGCTCCTTTCCCCCATGTGGAAGGCAAAGACCCCGTTGCTTATGCCGCCACAGGAGGTTTCATTGTCTTTAAGCAAGCGGATAAGGAAAAGAGAGATATGGTCATGGAGTTCGCCCGATTTTTAACCAACAAAGAAAATATGGCTTTGCTTGAATCGTTGAGTTATTTGACGTCAAGAAAATCAGTGAACGCCATGCTTTATGAGGGAGACGAATACATGAAAGCCCAGGTTGATGTTTTCGGTGACATCATGGGAGATTACGGAATGGAATTTTTCGGTTCCCAGTCCTTCCCTTGGTCAGAGATGGAGAAATATTTTACAGCCTCTCTGGAAGCAGCGTTTTCCGGAACAAAGACACCCCAACAGGCTCTTGACTATTTCAATGTGGAAGCCAATAAAATTCTTGAAAAAAGAAAATAAAAAAAGAGAACAACACTTTGAGGCCGATGGATTCCATCGGCCTTTTTCGAGGTGGATGATTTGAATCTATTAAAATCAATTTGGAAAAACAAGGCGGCTTACCTGTTTATCATGCCTCATTTCGCCTTGTTTTTAACCTTTTTCCTGATTCCCGTGGGCTGGGGGATGTATTTAAGCCTTTTTGACTATTCCGTTTTTTCTCAGGAGTTTATCGGATTTGATAATTACAAAGAAATTTTTAGCGATAATCTTTTTTGGAAGGCTCTTGGCAATACGTTCCTTTATACCTTCGGTGTCGTTCCACTGTGGTTAGGTAAAGCCCTTTTGGTGACGGTTTTAATATATCCATTCAGAAAAGGAATTCGAACGTTTTTCAAAGCCATGTTCTATCTTCCACATGTGAGTTCTACGGTTATAATCGCCATGATTTGGCTTTGGGTCTTTAACCCTAACTTTGGGTTATTGAACTTTTTTATGGAATCCGTTGGTTTAGATCCGGTGGTTTGGTTGGGAAACAAGGCAACGGCATTGCCTTCTTTGATCATGATGCAAGTCATCATGGGTGGTGGTTCGACGATTGTACTGCTATCTGCGGCCATGTCATCCATCCCTGAATATTTATTTGAAGCGGCTGAGATTGAAGGGGCTTCTTCTTGGCAAATATTCAGGAAGATTACCGTGCCTTTGTTAAAGCCCACAATATTATACTCATTGGTTATGGGTACCATTGCCAATTTTCAAACCTTCTCAAACATTTACATCATGACGGAAGGCGGTCCGGAATTTTCCACGCTTACGGTGGCTTATTTGGTTTATGAAACGGCCTTTAAGAATTATTACCTTGGGCTGGCTTCTGCAATGTCCATGATTATGTTTGTCATACTGGTAGCTCTTGCGCTCATTCAGTTCAAGTGGTTGAGTTCCAATGTGGAATATTAAAGGGGATGATTGTTGATGAACACGATGAAGATGAAAAGATTTTCTAAAAAGACGGTTTCCCTCATTATTCTCAGCATTTTAGCTTTATTGGCTTTCATCCCATTATATTGGATGGTCGTGACGGCGTTTAAGGAACCGACTTTGACCATGAAGTTTCCCCCCGAAATCTTTCCAAAAAATCCCACACTTCAGAATTTTGAGGCGTTGTTTAAAAGGAGAGATTTGTTCCGATGGACACTGAACAGTGTGATTGTAGCCGGAACCGTAACAATCACCCAAATTTTTCTGTGTGCCATGGCCGGTTATGCCATTGCCAAGAAACGATTTCCCGGAAGTAAGATCTTTTTCTGGATATATATCAGTTCCATGATGATTCCGAAACAGGTGACGATTGTTCCCCTATATATCATGGTGGCAAATTTTGGGATGGTAGATAGTTATGGCGGTTTAATACTACCCAGTATCGCAGCGCCTTTTGGTGTTTTTTTGATGCGTCAGTTCATGTTGTCATTGCCCAATGAGATTATTGATGCGGCTCGAATTGACGGTGCCGGGGAGTTCAGAACGTTTTGGAAGATCGTATTGCCCATGTCCAAACCGGCTTTGGCTGTATTGGGGATTTTTACCTTTGTGGGAGAATGGAACTCATTCCTTTGGCCTTTGATCGTCACCCAATCTTCCAAGATGAAAACACTGCAGGCAGGGTTGGCTTTGATTCAGGAAGAAGTCCCCATGGAATATGCCTACTTAATGGCAGGGGCGACCTTTGCAGCCATACCGATGATTATCGTATTCCTTTCATTCCAGAAATATTTCTTAAGAGGCGTTACGGTGGGGGCAGTGAAATAGGGAAAAGAAATAGTATTGAAAAACTTTGCAAAATGCCCCCCCTCTTTTGAGGGGGGGCATTTTGTTCCTGTTATAGCTCGGTCAACCTTTGTTTCAACTCTTCATATGAAGTAAAATGAATGGCGGTTAAACCAATGTCGGCGGCGGATTCAACGTTCTGTGTATCGTCATCGATAAAAACGGCTTCGCTGGGGAGGCACTGTTCTTTTTCCAGAATGGTTCTGTAAAAGGCCGGATTGGGTTTGGCAATGCCGATCAGGTTTGATGGATAAACCTTTTCAAATACATCGTAATCGCCGTTTTTTAAATGTTTCAGATAATGGGGGTCGATCGTGTTGGTGCCGGCAACGACTCTTGTTTCTTTACGGAGCTGGTTAACCAATTGATACATGTCTTCATTTCTTTGTGGTTGGAATAAGATTTCAAAATAGTCTTCTTTTACATCCATCCCGGACTCTTCAGAAAAACGTTGCCAAAACTCATCCATCTTCATTTCTCCCGATTGAATTTTCAGAAAATTCTCTGACTTGGCAAAATGAAAAAAATCCCCTTTTTCTAAATCCAGTTTCTTGCAAATCGCTTCTACCACATTGGTATTGGTGCACATCACGCCACCCATATCAAAGATAAACAATCTTTTTCTCATTTTCTTCTCCTTCTTTACGCTTTTTTCCATTACAATGGATAACACCCTTTCATCCTGACTGGATTCAAAGGAATCTGAGGATGTTTAAATGTATTTATATCATAACATCAAAAAAAAGATTAACATGAATGTTGTTTTATAGTCTTAATCGTGCTATTATTGCATTACCAAAATATACGGGAGGTGGAGAACCCATTTAGGGTTTTTTATGATTGACAAATTGTTAAAGAGAGAAGATTTCGCAGAGAAGATCTTTGACGGTGCCGTTCTCATGATCGGTGGTTTTCTGGGTGATGGAACCCCTGAGCTTCTCATCGATGAAATCGTGAAAGCGGGTAAAAAGAATTTAACGGTGATTGCCAACGATACGGCATTCCCCGGAAAGGGGATTGGCAAACTGATCTCAGCCGGGTTAGTCAAAAAGGCAATCGTTTCGCATATTGGAACAAATCCTGAAACGCAAAAAATGATGATTGATTCAACGATGGAAGTGGAACTTGTTCCACAAGGAACACTGGCGGAAAAGGTAAGAGCAGGCGGATTTGGCTTGGGCGGGATATTGACACCTACCGGATTGGGGACAGTTGTTGAGGATGACAAACAAAGATGTGTAGTTGACGGCAAGGAATACTTGATCGAACCGGCAATAAAGGCGGATATCGCTTTATTGAAGGCGAAAAAAGCCGATGAACTTGGCAATTTGACTTATAATTTGACAGCTCAGAATTTCAATCCCTTAATGGCTTTTGCAGCTCAGATGACCGTTGTTGAGGTGGAAGAGCTGGTACCCAGAGGCGGCATATCACCCAATGACGTTCGGACACCGCATGCTGTGATTGATTATATTGTGAAGGGGGATTGCCAATGATTACTGATAAGGTAAAAGTCAGGGAGATTATTGCAAAAAGGGTAGCACTTGAGCTTCATGATGGAGACATCGTTAATTTGGGAATTGGTATTCCCACATTAGTTGGCAATTATCTGCCGCAAGGTGTACATATCTTTTTACAATCGGAAAATGGCGTTCTGGGAATGGGAGGTGCCCCCAAGCTTGGTCATGAGAATAAGGACATGAACAACGCAGGAGGGATGCCGGCAGCTTTTCTTCCCGGTGCGGCTGCCTTTGATTCTGCGACCTCTTTTGGGTTGATCAGAGGGGGGCATGTAGCGGCAACTGTTTTGGGTGCACTGCAAGTGGATGAAAAAGGCCACCTGGCCAACTGGATGATCCCTGGGAAATTGATTCCCGGAATGGGCGGGGCAATGGATTTAGTAACCGGGGCGAAAAAGGTGATTGTTTCGATGACGCATCTGCAAAAAGACGGGAGCGCCAAAATCATTCCGGAATGCACACTTCCACTGACTTCAATCCGGAAAATCGATTTAATCGTCACGGAAGCGGCGGTGATTGAGGTGACAGAAAGCGGTTTGCTGTTGAAGGAGCTTGGACCGGATACCACTTTGGAAGAGGTGATTCAAGCCACCTCCGCCAAATTGATCATATCGGAGGACTTGAAACCCATGCCGATTCAGATGTCATAAATGAAAAAGGGCACGCTTTAAAGTCTAACAAGGGAATGGTTGTATTTGTAATCGCTTTAAAATACAACAAGATATGATATAATTGAAATAGCTTGTTGATATGGTTTAGACCGATTTTAATAAATTCGTGGGGTGGTTTTTAATGTTTAGCGAGAAGAAGATTTCCGAATTCTTAAATCAATTGTCTTCGGACAGCCCTACCCCGGGCGGCGGAACGGTTGCTGCACTTTCCGGGGCATTAGCGGCATCCCTGGTGAGCATGGTTGCTTCCTTGACTATCGGCAGAAAAAAATATGAAGGGAACGATGCCCTTTATGAAGAAACGATCGGGAAAATGAAACAACTCTCTGAACAGTTTCAAGAGATGATGGATGAGGATGCAAAAGCGTTTGATGTTGTGATGGAAGCGCTAAAAATGCCGAAAAAGACGGAAGAAGAAAAACAGTTACGCAAAGAAAAGATTCAGGAAGCCTTCAAAAAGGCGACAAACAGCCCGGTCATGACGGCTGAAGCGGTAGTAAAGTGTTCAGAATATGCCGTGCAAATGGTCAAACACGGGAATAAAAATGCCGTTTCCGATGCCTATTGCGCTGTTGAATTATGCCAGGCGGCCTTTAACATGGCGATGGAAAACGTGGATATCAATTTGAATTCCATTCAAGATGAAGCGTACACCAAAAAAATAACCGTCAGATGTGAAGAGCTTCGTGAACAGTTGAATCGGAATATCAAAGAATAGCAGATTAAGTAAAGGATGTGTTTTCAAATAGAGAATGGTTTTGAACTTCTTAAAACAGATGAAAAGAGCGGAGCAAGAAGAGGCCGATTAAGAACCGCCCATGGAACGATAGAAACGCCTGTTTTTATGCCCGTTGGAACATCTGCGAATGTCAAAGGGGTTTTGCCGGATCGGTTACTTCAGTTGGAGGCTCAGATCATATTGTCCAATACCTTTCACCTTTATCTCAGACCGGGACATGAGCGGGTTAAAAGTTTTGGTGGTTTGCATGCTTTCATGAATTGGGAGAGGCCTATATTAACTGATAGTGGCGGGTTTCAGGTGTTTAGCCTTTCCAGGATCAACAAGATTACCGATGAAGGCGTAGAGTTCAGCTCACCCATAGATGGTTCGAAACACTTTTTTACTCCTGAAAAAACGGTGGAAATACAAGAGGCTTTAGGATCGGACATTGCCATGGTATTCGATGAGTGTGCCGATCCCCATACTGATGAGAGTTATATTCGAGAATCAATTGAAAGAACCTTTCAGTGGGCAAAGCAATTCAGAAAAGCCCACACCAGGGAGGATCAAATGGTTTTTGGTATTGTTCAGGGTGGAACTTCCAAGGCATTCAGAAAAGAAAGTGCCAGTCAAATAACATCCATACCCTTTGATGGATATGCGATTGGTGGTTTAAGTGTTGGGGAACCATTTGACATTACCATCGATACCCTTGAGGCTACAACTCCGGAATTGCCAACGGATAAACCCAGATATTTGATGGGTGTTGGAACACCTGAAATGATTTTTAACAGCGTGGAACGTGGTGTGGATATGTTCGATTGTGTGTTACCCACAAGAAGTGCCAGACATGCAACCTTATACACCAGACAGGGTAAGATAAGGATCAAAGGAGCCAGCTACAAAGATGATAATGCACCTGTAGATGAACAATGTGATTGTTACACATGTCGTCATTTTTCCAGGGGATATTTGAATCATCTTTACAATAAAAAGGAAATAACCGGAATGATACTGGGGAGTATCCATAATCTTAGATTTTTAACAAAGATGATGGGGGATATAAGAAAATCAATCGAGGAGCAAAGATTCAGGGAATTTAAGAATAGTTTCTTCAGCGATTACAACTGAAGATTCCCAATTGGGGGTGTCTTATTTGCTTAAGAAAAAAATTTTGATGTTCGTGTTTACTTGTATTTTAACACTTACTGTACTATCGGTAGACCTTGATTATTGGGCTCTACAAGCCCCTTACGGGACGGGGGCTTGTTCAAGGGGCTCATTAAGTGTTTACACCAATCCCGCTGCGCTTATTTTGCAAACGAAATGGGAAGCGAATTTTCTTTCGACTATTTGGCAACAATCCGAGGATAATGCTTACAAAATATTTGGTGTTAATGTGATACAGCCTTTCCAAAATGGATTTGCCGGATCCATAGATATATTGTATGGAGATCTTATCGATCCTAGTTCGGATGATAGGTATGCTTCGTTTGGTTATAGCATAGCAGGAAAGTTAAATGACCTCGCATGGGGTGCAAGGATTGTGGCCGGACGATTTGACAAAAAGGAAGACGATGATGCTTATTATGGCTCGGCCAATTTTGGCTTAATGTATAATGTGGCTGAACATACTCGAATTATGGTTAATACCAATGCACCGCAAATTGTTACATCAAATGCTACGTTGTTTGAAAAAAACCGTCCGGAATCATTTTGGGTTGGAGGGGGCTTGATGTCTTCAACGGAAGATGCAAGAGCCTATTTATCTCTTCAAGGTTATCGTAAAGATGAACAAGCATTAATGTCTGCCAATTTCGGAGGTGGTTTCAAGATTAGTTTTATTAATTTTGATATGTCATTATCCTTTATGGATTTTGAAAAAGATCAAGAACTTGCAAATGTTAAAACTTATGGTAACGGAATGGTTTTATTTGATTTCAAAGATTTTAGAGTAGGGCTTTCCGCTTCGATTCCATTACATGGTGTTTCACTTAGTGAGACAAAATACAGTTTTTTTGTAAGTGCTAGGTGGTAGAGTATGAAAAAAAAGAATTTATGTTTTTTTTCTCTTTTATCATTGTACTTTGTAGTATCTATGGTTTCTTGTCTTGGGCCGGGTATTATAACAAGTATGTCAGATGTAAATTTTGATAATCCAACAAATCCTGAAGAGAGGGTTGATTTCTCGAGCCCATATTCAGGTGATTTTTTGCTAGCTAATAATGAATATTGGGATGGAGAGAAAAGTACATCCACAGGGCCTCTCCCCTCGATTCAAAATCGAAAAATCAATGAGGATGATTATGTTTTACCTAAGGGTTTGCCTTTTAGTGCATACAAAGTTGATCATCTACCTGGTTTAGATTTTAAGTTTAGCAAGGAGTTATTAATACATTCTGAGAAAAACAATGTAAAAAGAAGGATAGTTGGGGATACTCAAGAGTTTTTTGTGAAAAACTTTAAAGAGGGTTCTGATGAAATTATAACAGCAACGCTTCAAGCGGTTGGTTTGAGATGTGAGGTTTGGGCACATGATACGACTGATATAAATATTGCAATGGCTGAAGAAATAACTGAAGAATTTGATTCTGTTATTTGGCCTAAAATAACATCAAATTTTTATATACCTTCTGATGTTAATTCAGATGGCAAAATTTCTATTCTGATTTATGATATTCAGGATGACTTTGAAAGTACCGGTGTTTATACTGGGGGTTATTTTTGGCGAGGGGATTTATTGGATATTCCAAATTCAAATCGAATGGAAATCTTTTATATTGATACATATCCTTCTATGCATTACCCAAAATCAGACCCAATTGAAGTTAGTAAAGCTTTTTCAACCATAGTTCATGAATTTCAACATATGGTAAATTTTAACAGAAATTGTATTGTTGAAGATGGAGAGCCTATGTCAGTATGGATTGATGAAGGGCTTTCGATGGCTGCTGAGAAATTGGTTTATGGTCCAGATGAACTTAATGGAAGGTTAGAATATTATAATACATCAGTTGGGATAAAAAATGGTCATTCACTTACTTATTGGGATTATACAGGAGAAACGTTAGCGAATTATTCGCTTTCCTATTTATTTATGCAATATCTGAAAATACAAATAAACCAAGGAGAATCTGTATATAAAGAAATTATAGAAGATGCGTCCAATGATTACAAATCTATACAGAACATTCTAAATAAGTACTTTAATTCAATTCTTTTTGGAGATTTTATGACGAATTGGAGGATTGCAATAATTCTAAAAGAAGACAAGGGTATTTTTGGTTTTGGTGGCGAACAATCTTTTGATATTTTGTCAACTCAGATTTATACAGGTAGCTCTATGTTGTTAAGAGGAGGGGGGGCAATATTAAAATTTTTATCAGAAGACTTTGAACCTGCCGAAGAAGTGGATGCATCTATTCAATTTGCCGGTATAAATTGATAATAAATGTTTTACTTGCTGCCGGAAAAGGAACTCGATTCGGAAGCTCTTTTCCAAAACAACTGGTTGAGTTAAACGGGAAACCCATTCTGGAATATTCCCTTGATATTATCGCGTGTTTGGAAGACATTGAAATGACGATGCTTGTGATTGACCCATTACATGAAAAATTATTTGTAGAAATTGCAAGCAAGTATGATATGCCCGTTGAAATATGCGAAGGTGGATCATCGAGACAACAATCAGTATTTAACGGCCTGAAGCGACTGGAAGAATTGATTCCAAAAAACGAACAAAGTAATGTTCTCATTCATGACAGTGCCCGACCTTTTGCCCGGATTGTTTTTCAAAATGTTTTGGAAAAAATGAAAAACGAACAAGCGGTCGTGCCGGTCATTAAAGCAAAAGACACTGTCTACGTTATTAAAGCGCAAAAGATAGTTGATATACCCTGCAGAGATTATTTATTCAACGTGCAAACTCCGCAGGGTTTTTCATTTCACAGGATTTATGAGTGCCATAAAATGGCACATGAAAAACAGTTGTTTACCTTTACCGATGACGGGTCTCTTTACGCTGCTTTTCAAAAGAGCCAACCGGCGATAGTCGATGGAGATCAGATGAATTTTAAAATAACCGATAAAAGAGATTTGCTGCTGGCGGAGTACTTACTAACAAAAGAATTAACAAGTTGATAATCACAAAAGGTTGGTGAATATGATGGTTAAAAACTACGTATTGGACACGAATGTGTTGCTTCACGACCCCAATTCCCTGTTTGCCTTCGAAGACAATAACGTCATCATTCCTCTTCCCGTTTTGGAAGAGTTGGATGGTTTTAAAAGAAAGCCGGGTCAACTGGGTGCCAATTGCCGGGAAGTGGTCAGAAATTTGGATCGATTACGTGAAAAGGGGAATTTGCTTGATGGTATAGAGTTGGAAAAGGGCGGTAAGTTGAAGGTCCTGGTGTACCACAAAAATAATTTTGAGATTCCCCCTTTTTTAAAGAGAGAGTTAAAGGATAACTGGATTCTTCTGTACGCTTTGAGGCTTTCAAAAGAGTCGGAAGACGGATTGGAAACCATCCTGGTGACAAAAGATATTAATTTCAGATTGAAAGCCGAAGCGGTAGGGATCAAATCACAGGATTATTTAAAGGACAAGTCTGAAATAGAGGAATACAAAGGCTTTTTGGAAATTAAAAAGGATGATCTGCAAACAGAAGTGATTCAACAATTTGATTCTGGAAAAATGATCTCTTTTGATTTAATTGGAATAGAACCAAACAAGGTCCATCCCAATATGTATATCAGCTTGAACGATCAATACTTTGGAAAAGTCAACAAAGAGAATGACTCCATTATCCCCTTGAAGTATGATTTCGACTCGAAATTTTACAGTATATTTGCCCTTAATAAAGAGCAATTATTTGCTTTAGATGCCATGATGGATGATACGGTTTCTCTGGTTACATTGACAGGGCCTGCTGGAACAGGAAAAACGCTTATTGCCTTGGCTGCGGGATTAAAGTTGTGTTTGGAGAACAAAGTCTTTGAAAAGATGATTGTCACCAAACCCGTTGTGCCTATGGGAAAGGATATCGGGTATATTCCAGGTTCAGCAGAAGAAAAGTTAAGACCTTGGGTACAGCCTATCTTTGATAATCTGGAATTTCTCTTTGGGAAAAAGGGCATCAAAGCGGAAGAATACCTGAAAAAGAGAGACTTGCTTGAGATAGAAGTGCTAAGCTATATCCGTGGGCGATCCATACCGGATCAACTAATCATTATCGATGAAGCGCAAAACCTTACCCCACACGAGATCAAGACCATCATCACACGAGTGGGAGAAAACAGCAAGATCATTTTGACCGGCGATCCTGAGCAGATAGACCACCCCTATCTGGATGAGATGAGCAACGGTTTGATGTATGCCGGATCACGATTTTACGGTCAGCAGATTGCCTCTCACATCCACCTGACAAAGGGAGAGAGATCCCAGCTTGCTTCCATTGGTGCTGCTATTTTGTAAAGGAAAATATGGTATAATTCGATAAACAAGGAAAATTTGTGGAGGTGCCAATATGAGCAGCGAATTTGATCAATATCTAAGTACCTTTATTGATGAGACAAAAGAGTATATGAGCACCCTGAATGAACAGATGCTGTTGTTGGAAAACGAACCCGATAATATGGAAGCGATCAATGAAATTTTCAGAACAATACATACGTTAAAGGGAATGTCAGGGACCATGGGTTTTTCAAATATGGCAAAACTTTCTCACCGAATGGAGAATGTGTTTGATCTGATCAGAACGGAAAAGGTTCATGTAACCCATGAAAACAGCGATTTATTGTTTGCGGGTGTTGATTTACTTGAAAAAATGACCGACTCCATCACCACAGGTGGAACGGATGATTCCGTGGATATTTCTCAAGTCGTTGCTCAGTACGAAAGAGTTATCAGCGGGGAAGGCGTCGAAGAAAGGCCGAATGAAAAGACACAAGCAGTCGAACCGATGCCAGAAGAAACGATGGATGAGACGGGAAGTGATTCTCCCATAGATATTCCTCATGAAATTTTGCATGTGCTAAAAGAGGGAAAAGGGTCCGGGTTCAAACCCTATTATGCCAAAATAAAATTGGAAGAAGGAACGCTTTTAAAAAGCGCCAGAATGTATATGGTGTTTCACAAATTAGAAGAATTGAATTCCGAGGTGCTCTACAGCAAACCGGATGTTGAGAAGATTGAAGACGAAGCCTTTGACAGAGAAGTAGAGATCATATTCCTGTCAAAACTGACGGAAACCAAGCTGGTGCAGGCGATATCCTCAATTTCAGAGATAGAAAATGTCAAAATCTTCGTTTTAACCGTCAATACTATTTCCGGAGGTAAAAAAATGGATGAAAGAGAAAACATCGAACAAGCCATTGAAAAAACCGATAGTGAAGTGAAAAATACCCCGGTGATGAACAACAGTGATCTCACTCAAGAAGATGAAGTTGAGACCAGCAGAAGGCCCCAATCAGCATCTTCGAAGTTGACAAGAACCATTAGAGTCGATACCGAAAAATTGGACACATTGATGAATCTCATGGCGGAATTGGTTATTGCCAGAAGCAGAATCAACGAAACCTTGAAAAAATATGAAATAAAGCAGGTAGATGAAAGCCTTGCACAGTTAAGTCGCAATACCTCCGACCTTCAAAATATTGTGATGAAGATCAGAATGGTTCCGATTTCTTATGTTTTCAATCGATTCCCTCGAATGGTAAGAGATTTGGCCAGAAAGAACGACAAAGAAATCCAATTGATTATCAGCGGTCAGGAAACGGAAGTTGACCGAACGGTCGTGGAGGAAATCGGGGATCCTTTGGTACACCTTCTGAGAAATGCGGTTGATCATGGTATTGAGTCCATGGAAGAAAGGATGAAACAAGGTAAACCATCCACGGGTATCGTTCGATTGGACGCTAAACATGAAGGAAATAACGTAGTCATTGATGTACAGGACGACGGCAAAGGACTTGATCGTGAAAAGATCATTGCCAAAGCTGTAGAGCGGGGACTCATCGATGAAATGTCTGCCGCCGGTTTGAACGACGAAGAAATCTTTTCATTCATTTTCATGCCCGGATTTTCAACCAATGATCAAGTAACCGATTTATCTGGGCGAGGTGTAGGAATGGATGTCGTCAAAACCTCCATTGAAAACCTGAACGGGAGTATATCCGTTGAAAGCGAAAAAGGAAAAGGAACAAAAGTAACCATCAGATTGCCGCTTACCTTGGCGATTATCCAGGCATTGTTGGTAAAAGTTTCCAATCTTGTGTATGCCATTCCAATTGCCTCAATAGACAGCACGCTGAATCTTCCGACTTCTGAGATACAAATTGTTCAATCTAGGGAAGTTGTGGTCATCCGTGGCGAAATTATCCCCATCGTATGGTTAAAGGAAGTCTTTCAGTTATCTGTTGACGATGAAAAGGAAAATATTCATGTTGTTATAGTTAAAGTGGGCAATAAGAAATTCGGACTGGTCGTCGACGGCCTGCTGGGTCAGGATGATATCGTCATCAAATCACTGGGTAAATTGCTGAAAGATGTGAACGAATTCAGCGGTGCGGCGATATTAGGTGACGGAAGCATTTCTTTGATTTTGGAAATAGCCAACATTGTACATCAAAATGTATAAAACTGGGAGGTAATGATAAATGGGTAAGAGAGTTCTCATTGTCGATGATGCTGCATTCATGAGAATGATATTAAAAGACATCGTAACAAAAAACGGTTATGAAGTTGCGGGAGAAGCTGCTAACGGGCTAGAGGCTGTTGAAAGGTATAAAGAATTAAAACCCGATGTGACAACAATGGATATCACCATGCCTGAAATGAACGGGATCGATGCCATCAAGAAGATCAAGGAGACGGACTCGGAGGCTAAAGTCATCGTTTGCAGCGCCATGGGTCAGCAGGCAATGGTTATCGACGCCATCCAGGCAGGGGCAAAAGACTTTATTGTCAAACCTTTTCAACATTCCAGAGTCATTGAGGCTTTAAATAAAGTAACCGGTTAAGAATAATTTAAATATGTCGACAAATACAACAGCGACAAATGGTATTCAGGCAGGAAATCTTTTTGAGGCTTTCTTGCCTTTTCTGTTAGCGGCGCTTTTTTTATTTGCCGTTCTTTTTCTGGTTTACTGGTTGTTAAAAAACGGAAAGGGGATCAAGGCAAAAGGTGAATTTTTCACATTATTGGCTTCTCAGGCCATTGATCAGTTCTCAAATATTCATCTGATCAAATACGCAAACCATTTTTATGTCATCATCACATCTCAAGGGGCCATCAAAGTATTAGAGAGAATTGAAGATGAGAATGAAAAAGAGGAATTAAACTTGAAATATGCTTCTTCGAGGCACTCCGCTTTCAATAAAATCCTCAATCGAAAGATATTTGAAGATCAGTTGAACCGATTGGATCAATACGATGGATAAAGGAAGGCGTTTTTAACTTGTTCGATAAGATAAAGATACCCGTCATTAT
>Ga0209203_1000656_pt1 | contig 28683 bp, 24 predicted proteins | sample AD_UKC109_MetaG_FD_184423 | JGI IMG/M metagenome (GOLD analysis project Ga0209203, IMG submission 184423) | Active sludge microbial communities of municipal wastewater-treating anaerobic digesters from Hong Kong - AD_UKC109_MetaG (SPAdes)... | ecosystem: Engineered > Bioreactor > Anaerobic >... | reverse complement strand
TATCTACAACAAGGAAAACAGATTGATTTTAAAACTGATATGAGCAAATGCCATTTAAAACTCAAACCAATCAGTATTAAAAGGATGTTAACAAATATTTATGAAAACGCTTTCAAATACGGAAAACCACCGGTAAAAATCACACTGGAGAAAGAAAGTGATTTAGCAAAAATAATGATTTATGACCACGGTAAGGGCATTGCAGAAAAAGACTTTGAGAAAATATTTGAACCATTTGTTATGGCTCAGTCCAGCAAGAACGAATACGGCTCGGGATTGGGACTTTCTATCGTTAAAAAATTAGCCCAACAAAACAACGCCCGAGTTTCTGCAAGTAACCACATTAACGGCGGATTGCAGATTGAAATAAAGATTAAATACTAATGCTCTAATGGTCTGAATTGTTTTGAAACTTTATGTAAAATACCATTAATAAAAGTATGGGAGCCTTCACCTCCATACTGTTTTGCCAGTTCGATGGCTTCATTTAAAATCACTTTATAAGGAGTTTCGATATGGTTTTTCAATTCAAATACAGCAAGCAACAATATTGATTTTTCAACTTCACCTACATCGTAGGATGATCTTTCAACGAGAGGTGAAACTTCTTTTTCGTAAGAGTCGAAATTTTCGATGATGTTGTGCAAGGATTTTTGGAAAAAAGCCTGATCGACTTTCGCCATGTCTTGCTCTGTCAAAAACTGAGTGATTATCGTAGAAACCGGCGATTCGTTCAATTGCCATTGATAAAGTGCCTGAACCAATCGTTTTCTGGCTCTTCGTTTGGCTGCTAAGTGTTCAGGTATTTTTTTTTGTTTCATTTTCAATCCTTGTAAACGGGGAATTGGTTGCAAAGTTTAACCACTTGAGTTTTCACATTATTAATCACATCATCATTGTCAATATCATCCAAGATATCAGCTATCCAGTTGGCAATTTGGATGAATTCTTCTTTTCCAAATCCACGAGTTGTTCCGGCAGGTGAACCCAAGCGTAAACCCGAAGTGACAAATGGTGATTTTGGATCATTCGGAACAGAGTTTTTGTTAACCGTGATATGAGCTTCGCCTAGACGTGCTTCTGCATGTTTTCCTGTGATATCCTTGCTGATTAAATCAAGTAGAAACAAATGGTTTTCTGTGCCACCGGAAACAATATCGTAACCACGTTGAATCAGGGTTTTTGCCATAATATCAGCATTTTCTACAACTTTTTGCTGGTAAGCTTTAAATTCCGGTTGCAATGCTTCTTTGAATGCAACCGCTTTTGCCGCAATGATATGCATCAAAGGGCCGCCTTGAATTCCCGGGAAAACAATAGAGTTCAGTTTTTTCTCGATTTCGGGATTGGATTTTGCCAATATAATTCCACCACGAGGACCACGCAGAGTTTTATGCGTGGTTGATGTGGTAACATCAGCAATATTTACCGGGCTTGGATACACTCCCGCTGCCACAAGACCGGCAATATGAGCCATATCCACCATAAAATAAGCTCCGACTTCATCAGCAATTTCTCTGAATTTTTGCCAGTCAATTTTTTTGGAATAAGCTGAAAAACCACCAATAATCAACTTGGGTTTATGTTGCAAAGCCATTTCTCGAACATTTTCAAAATCAATATTGCCATCAGCATCAATGCCATATTGAATTGCGTTAAATATTTTACCGGAAAGATTGACTTTGGAACCATGAGTGAGATGCCCTCCATGATCCAGACTCATACCTAAAATCGTGTCGCCGGGTTGCAAAAGTGCAAAATAAACCGCTTGATTGGCTTGAGAGCCGGAATGCGGTTGTACGTTGGCATAGTCAACTTGAAATAATTCTTTCACTCTTGAAATTGCCAGTTGCTCTGCAACATCGACATTTTCACAACCACCATAATAGCGTTTGCCTGGATAACCCTCGGCGTACTTATTGGTCATCTGACAACCTTGTGCTTCCATCACGGCAGGAGAAGTGTAATTTTCGGAGGCAATCAGCTCAATATGATGCTCCTGACGTTGATTTTCCGCAACAATGGCATCCCAAAGTTCAGAATCAGTTCTTGCAATCGTATCTTTTTTGCTAAACATGGTTGTATTCAATCATTTACCGGCTAAAGAGCGGTATTGTACATTCTATTGTTACATAAAACTAAACCCAGATATTAAAAATGTAACGATATACTAAAAAAACCTATATTCAAGTTCTTGATGAAGATAAAGAACCCGTGCTAATATCAATTAATTCAATCAATGAGATGCTGAGTTATGAAACTCATTCAAGCAGTATTCCACACTCCGGGTCCTAAATGGAAGCAAGGGGTGGGTTTTCGGGAACATGAAGGTGTTATGAACCATGTGGAGCATTATGCAAAATTTTTCAATGCGGGTAAACTTAAGATGGGAGGACCATTTATCGATAATGACTCAGGTGGAATGATGATAGCCACAGAGGATGTTACTAGAGATGAAATAGAAAAACATGCTGCCTCAGACCCAGCTGTTTTGAGTGGATTGTTGGATTTTGAAGTAAAAACTTGGTATGTTGCCATGAATAAAGATAAGTAAAAAACTCTTAGTTATTGAATCCAGTAATGAATAAAAAATGAAACCACCAATCTGTGAAGTCTGTGATCTGGATTTCCGACACGAGCTGGAAAAAAACCCAGCGACCGGAGGATTGGTTTATTTCAGTGATTACCAATCACTTGATAATGGTATGGTTGGACATCCAAAAGGTTTGGGATGGTTTTGCGCAAAGCATTTAAGCGATGCTCAGTTTTTATCATCACTGAGTAAGCGGATGGCAATGGAGCAACTCAGAATAAAATTCAACAACTTCGGGTAATTAAAGAGTTTTCCGCTCATAATTCATCATTGATTATTATTAACTGACAAATTCCTTATTATCACTTTCAGCTTGGTACGTTTTCGATTTATAATAGGCCTTGATTTTAAATATTGAAAAAGCGGAATCAATTATGAAAAAAGTTTTTATTTTTATGTCTTTAGTATTTGCACCTTTGTCTTTTGCCGGCGATGTTGAATCTGGAAAAGCGAAGTCTGCAATGTGCGCATCCTGTCATGGTGCTGATGGAAATAGCGTGAATCCGGTTTGGCCAACTATTGCTGGTCAGCATGAGAACTACATTTCTAGACAGCTTGCCCTATTCAAAAGCGGTGAAAGAAAAGCAACAGTTATGGCCGGAATGGTTGCTGCTTTGAATGAAGAAGACATGAAAGATTTGGCTGCTTACTTTAATGCACAAAAACCAGTAAAGAAAGCTGCAGAACCTGAACAGGTAGCGTTGGGTCAATCTATTTTTCAGGGCGGTAAGGCCAAATTAGATATTCCGGCTTGTATGTCATGTCATGGAGTCGCAGGTGAAGGAAATCCTTTATCTGGATATCCAAAAGTTGGAGGTCAACATTCGGCTTACAATGAGCAACGTCTAAAAGATTTCCGTTCTGGTGAAACTGTAAAAAATGCCGATGATGTGAATGGAAATATCATGGCAAGTGTTGCAAAATATCTGAGCGATGATGAAATTAAAGCTGTTGCCAGTTATATGCAAGGTTTATCTTCAAAATAGAATTTGAACTTCGTGGTTGGATTACAGTCCAAGTCCATTCATCAATTAATTCAAGGAGCTTTAAGTATGAAATTTGCATCTGTATTGCTTTTGTTGGCGGTTTTTTCCGTTAATGCTCAAGATACACAAGAGTCTCAATCTGCTTTTACTAGTGGATTGCATTACACTGAGTTAAGCCCGGCTTACGAAACAGGCAACGATGAGCAAGTTGTTGTATATGAATTCTTTGGTTACATGTGTCCACATTGTGCTAATTTTCAAACTTATATGAAACCATGGCATGATAAACTCCCTGAAAATGTAACTTTAGTTAGGGTTCCTGTTGTTTTCCAACCAGGTTGGGATGTTTATGCAAAAGCCTATTATACAGCTGAGTCAATGGGAATCCTCGAGCAAACTCATCAGGCAATGTTCGATGCACTTCATAAAGAGCGCAAAAGATTTTCAACACTGGAGCAAGTCGCGGATTGGTATGCTGAAAACTTTAATGTTGATAAGGAAGCATTTTTATCAACTGCAAAATCTTTTATGATTGATTCAAAAGTGCGTCAATCAACCAATATGTTTCAAAGAATGCAAGTAACATCAACTCCGACTTTGGTGATTAATGGTAAATATAAGCCTAATGTTAAAGCATTGGGAAGTTACAATGCACTATTTGAGTTAGCAACATTCTTAGCTGACAAAGAAGTCGCAGAATTGAGCCTTAACACTCAATAAGGAAGTCATTCGATTTATGAAAAAGATACTTTTAATTTTAGCGGTTTTATTATTTGTTGTCTCTTGTTCTGAGGAGCAAGAACAAGTTTCGGAACTTGATAAAGAGATACAAATGATAAAGGATAACACCAAAAAGCCGGAACCTGAAATCCAAAAGCCGCAACAACCAAGATACACTGAAGGAACTGACTATGTAACTCTTGAAGTTCCGTATGATACCGAGAATGCCAGTCAAGTAATTATTTACGAATTCTTTGGCTATACTTGTCCGCATTGTTTTCATTTTGAACCAACCATGAACGAATGGTTAAAGAAGAAACCGAGTGTTGCAAAATTAATCAGAGTTCCTCTTAATTTTCACCCAAGCTGGGCTGTCTATCAACAAGGGTTTTTGACGGCTGAATCAATGGGTGTGGCTGAGATAGCGCATAATAAATTATTCTCTGAAATTCATGAAAACCATAGAAACTTTACCGACATTGAGCAGCTTGCTGAGTGGTATGCCGAAAACACTGGTATCAATAAGGATGAGTTTTTAAGTACTGCCGATTCTTTCATTCTGGACTCTAAATTACGAAAAGCTGATAATATGGGCTTTCGCATGCAAATTACCGGAACGCCATCAGTTGTTGTGAATGGCAAATATAAAGTTCAGAATAATTCCAAAGATCAAAGGCATACAATTGGAGTCATTAATTACCTGATTGGAAAAGAAACTAAGGAAATGGGGTTGATTAAGTAACACTCATAATCTTTCTATACAAATAAACCCGTGTCATCTCACGGGTTTTTTCGTTTTCATTAATATAAAAAGAGACCTTTGCTCGATTCTGAGTAATTGGGAAAATGAATTTGACTTGTTGTCTTAACAGAGTTTAAGATATCTTTTTCGTTCTCAATCTGTATTATGACTTCTGATAATAAAAACATCTCTGAAATTAAAGCCGATAAAGAAACAGTTATTATAAACACGGAACTCAGTTTGTTTGAGGCTTTGATTCCTGTTGTCGCCCTCATATCAATGCTTGCATATAATATCTTTTTTGTTGAGGGTCAGGAGTTGCTGGGAGCTTATACCAATCAGTACATTTTACTAATCAGTGGATTGATTGCAGCAATTGTTGGTTTCTTCAATAAGGTTGGTTTTAGCTTGATGCTCAAAGAGGTATGGGAAAATCTTCGTACTGTCTTTATACCGATAGTGATTTTAATAATGGTTGGTGCATTGTCCGGAACATGGTTATTTAGCGGAATTATTCCGGCAATGGTTTATTATGGATTAAAAGTGTTAAACCCGGAGGTCTTTCTGCCGGCATCGGTTGTAATTTCCATCATTATTTCAATAGCTACAGGAAGCTCCTGGACGACCTCAGCAACCGTTGGTATTGCTCTCATAGGAATTGGCACCGCTCTGGGAGTTCCAACAGGGATGGTTGCCGGTGCTGTTATTTCGGGAGCTTATTTTGGTGATAAAATGTCACCACTCAGCGATACAACTAATCTGGCTCCGGCAATGGCAGGAACCGATTTGTTTACCCATATTCGTTATATGACTTATACAACAATACCAACCATATTGATTACAATTGTTGCTTTCACGATTATCGGTATGAATGTGAACACTAACGGTAATGCCGATATTAATTATTTACTACACGATATCGAAAACTTATTTCATATCACTCCACTACTGTTTATTGTTCCGGCTGTTGTGGTTGTATTGATTGTTTTTAAAGTCAAACCATTTATTTCATTATTTATCGGTGTGATTGCAGCTGCAGTTTTTGCTTTAATATTTCAATCAGATTTGCTCAAATCACTTCCTGACTCACAATTATCAACTATCACACAGTCTATTTTTATAGAAACATCTATTGAAACTGATAACAAAATTTTGAGTGAATTATTCAATGCAAAAGGCATGCTTGGAATGTTATGGACCATTTTATTGATTATTTCAGCAATGGTATTCGGGGGTATCATGGATGGAATCGGCGCATTGGAGCGTATCACAGAATTCTTGCTAAAAATGGCGAAATCGGTATTCGGGCTTTTTTCCAGCACGGTTGCCAGTTGTATGGGCTTGAATATCTTGGCATCAGACCAGTATCTTGCGATTGTGATTCCCGGCAAAATGTATGAAAAAGCCTATAAAGACAGAAACTTGGCGCCTGAGAATCTCAGCCGGACACTGGAAGACAGTGGAACAGTGACATCAGCATTAGTTCCTTGGAACACCTGTGGAGCTTACCAATCAAGCACTCTTGGAGTTGGTGTTGGTGAATATTTTGCTTATGCGATTTTCAACTGGCTCAGTCCAATTATGACGCTAACTTTTGCAGCATTCAGAATTAAAATTCGCCAGTTGATAAAAGGCTAAATCATTCAAATCCGTTGTAGAAGATTAAATCACTTGGAAGTGCTAAAAATAGCACAAAGCCATCATGATCAGATACTCGTCGGGATGTTGTGGCGTCACTTTCATAACTGAGATTGACGTCTGCTTGCCCTCTTGCATACCTCATTTCATTGAAATACAACAGTGCAGTATCATTTAGCAAGGCGTGATCCAAAACCTGAGCACTTCCTGCGAAGATATAAGAATACTGCTGTGAAGATACCAGTGTTTGAACGGCATTTGTTAGAGGATTGGATGCAAACAATGGAGCTGACCACCATTCATTATCGAGTTCATTAGCCGTTCCTGTAATTTGTCCAATCACATCGACATAACCGTCAGTAAACTGGAAGGCATTGAAGTCTCCTAATGTAACAACGGCTTCTCCGGGATTGTTTGTTTGAATCGAATCAATCATATTGGCAACTGAGTTGGCTTGCTCGAATCTCTTTTCACGGACACGGGTGCTTTCAGTCCCTTCAATTCCACCACGGGAACGCATGTGGACAACCAGTAGATGCAAGTCCATTGAATCTGCCCCCAATGTAATGGTTGAATCCATGTGCAAAGGTGGACGATCATGCAACAATGCTCCGTTTGAACTTTGTGTTTCAGATGCTCCTAATTGTGTCAGGCTATTAACGGTCACGGCACTTGCCTGATACATAAACCCAACATCAATCCCACCACGATCATTCCCTTCAATCAGAACAGTTGTATATGTTGGGCCACCATTGAGACTAATTCGATCTGCTAAATCATCCAATACATCAATATTTTCGACTTCTTGCATAGCAATAATTAGAGGAGTGTTAAGGTCATTGATAAAATATTTTGATAATTTATCCAGTTTCAATTGGTAAGTAGGAGTATCTAGGATCGTGTCATCATCCTCAATACCCGGATCATCAACATCATTAAAAAATCTGTATAAATTGGCAGAAGCCACAGTAGCTTCAATATTGCTGTGACCTCTAACCGGTGCCGGTGTCACATTTTCATTGATAATATTAATCTCCGAAGGCCAGATTTCATATTCTCCAAAATCATAGCCAAAAACACCTTTAATCGAAACCTCTGTGCCACCGGTATATTTTTCCAGCGGTAATGTTAAACCATCTATATCCATCTCCAGAATTTCCGGGTTGCCATCAAAAAGTGGCAAATCATGAATTCCGGGATAATCAATACCCGGTTCCCTGAATGCACGGGCTGATCCTGCTCTGACATAAACATCATCTGTGTTTGCACCAAAAAATCCGACAAATCCTGAACTGATAAACCCTTGAAGCATATCAAAGTGCATACCTTCCAAACATTCGTATTTGTGTGTGGTTTGGTCGGTTGAACAAACTGCATCCTCAGGGTCGTTGGGAGGAAAATTGTCGTTTAGTAATAAAGCAGTTGGTAGTGGATTACCGGATGATTGAACGCTAATCGAAACTCCACCTGAAAACTCGGTAAATTCAAAATATTCGACAATTCCACCGGAGACATCAACCATGTCGCCAACCAAAACTGCCGGAGCAGCTCCGGTATAGACAAAAATTCCATTTGAAGTGTTGCTATCGCCATCATCACGAGCATCCGGTGTTTGCATAAAAAATCCGTTGGTGTCCAAAGCAGTTACGATATTTCCATTTGAACTGATAGTGAAACCATCATAGGCTGATGTTATTGAGTCTCCCTGAATTTCCCAAATCTCCAGGTTTGGTGTTCCTGTGGCAAATGACCAACTATAATTGTCACCACCAATGATATCACCATCCCCATCCAATTGATCATCTCCACCGTCGGTATCAGTAATCTCATTGGCAACCAATGTCACCGTGCAAAAGGAGTTGTCGGGCAATGCAGAGTCCGGTGTCAGAGTAATGACGTCAGAAGTCAAAGGCAAACCACTATAGCTCAAATTACCTGTTCCGCAATCAATTGTAGCGGCCGATGCTGTTGCTACGACCTCTTCACTAAAATTGACGGTAATTGTAGTGCTTGTTGATACCTGAGAAGCACTTTCCGCAGGAACAGTTGAACTAACCTGCGGAGGAATATCTCCGGTGACACATCCATTAAAAAAACTACCGTCATGTTTTGTACCCGGCGAAAATAAGCTGCCACTTGTTGTAGTGCTGTGAAGAACAAAACTTCCTGTGATATCAGGATCTCTTGTAAGAGCCTGGTTTTGACCACCTTCAGAACTATAAGCATAAGCTGCAACATCACTCGTCCCATTGTTCAAAATAATGCTATCGCCACCATTATTCAATCCAAGATTACCGCTGCTTGCAGTTTGTGTCAAAGAGCCACCGAATAAACCTGTTGGAGTGCCGCCTCCAAAAACAACAATGGAACACTCTCCGGGAACAATTGTATTGGCAGGGAAAGTGTGTTTAACTCCAACTGAATCATTCAGCGTCCAGCCGGAGATATCTAAATCACTAACAGAGTTGTTATATAACTCGACAAACTCATCTTGAGAAGTATTCACCGTTCCATCTCCATTGGCATCACCATTAGTTGCATCAGGGTCAGCTTGAAATTCGTTAATTACAACATCCGGCAATACTCCTTTCGGAGATACAGGGTGGTTGATAGATAAAACCTGAGTTGTAAAAAATACAACCAATAATAGATAAACGTGTTTGTTGAACATTGTTTGAATACCTTTGTTTTTCGGAGAATCTCAACATTTTAAGGTAAAAAACGAATAATTCATAAAGCATCAGGTTTAATTTCTAAAGAGTGAGTGAGAAAATCATCAAAATTCATCATTTTGAAACTTTTTTTCATTACATTAGCTATCCCTTAAACATATTCATGAATATGCTGAGATTCCGTGGCGTTCTGTTTTATAATTGAACTTTCAATTGTACAAATGTCAAAGGCTTTAAAAAAACAACACCTATGTATCTCGATTCTTTCGGTTTTGACGAACCTCCTTTTTCAATAACGCCAGATCCTAAGTTTGTTTTTCTCAGTGAAAAACATCAGGAGTCTTTGGCACATTTGGTTTATGGAATTACCAGAGGAGGAGGAGCCGGTTTTGTGCAACTCACAGGGGAAGTCGGAACCGGAAAAACAACGATTTGTCGTTTGCTTTTAGAACAAATTCCTGAGAACACTCACATCGCTTTAATTCTGAACCCGTGCATCACGCCAGTTGAATTATTGGAAAATATTTGCAAGGAGCTAAAGATTTCACTCAGAGGTATTAAAGGAAAGTTGAACCGAATGGTGGATAAGCTCAATGATTTTTTATTGAACTCGTGGGCAAAAGGCGAAAACACGGTTGTGGTGATTGATGAGGCGCAGAATTTACCTCGTGATACTTTAGAACAACTCCGATTATTAACAAACTTAGAAACCGACAAACAAAAATTACTACAAATCATTCTCATCGGACAACCGGAGTTGCGAACAACGATGAGGCGCAATGATTTGCGGCAACTGGCTCAACGAGTCACTGCCCGATACCATTTAAAGCCTTTATCAGCAGATGAAACTTATGAATATTTATCGCACAGAATCAATAAAGCAGGTGGTGACTCCAGTATCATTTCCAAACCTGTAGCCCAAAAAATATATCAATTGACGGGTGGTGTTCCCCGATTGATTAATATTCTGACAGACAGAAGTTTACTGGCTGCTTATTCTGAAAACTCTGAAAATATAACAAAGAAACATGTAAATACTGCCGCGAATGAAGTTCTGCCCGAATCTAATCCGCATCAACACAAAAGAAATCACTTGTTACATTACCTGCTGGTTCTCGCTTTTTTGGTAATTATATCAGTGATGATTTATTGGTTTGGATACAGGAGTCCTACCCAACTGTTAGTAACTGATTTAACAGAAAATAATATTGTTACAAACGATATCAATACTTTTGAATATTCATCCAATGCAATGGTTTGGGAAAGCTATCTCAAACTTTGGGATTCCTCTCCAAACAAAATCTGGTCAAAAACAACATGTCCGGAAAGCAAAGACTCCGGTCTCGCGTGCATGAGACGACAAGGCAATTTACAGCAGATAAAGAAATTGAACCGTCCTGTTGTATTGTTGATCAATGATCAAATGGTTTTGTTGGAGAAAGCAGAATCAAATCATATCGGGTTAAGAAATAGAAATAACGACCTTTCATTCCAAAATCAAAACTGGTTACAAGAAAAATGGTTGGGAACTTATTTCATTTTCTGGCCGATGCCGGCTCAGTTGCTCGATAATCCTGACGCGAAAGAATTAAATCGTTGGAGTTTGGAAATGGCAAATTCCATTTCAACTGAGAGAATAGGTGAGATGCAACTGAATGACTGGATTATTGATTTTCAACGTTCTAATGGTTTACTCGATGATGGTATAATCGGCTCTGAAACTCAAATGGCATTAAGCCTAAGTGCTTATAACGGACCAACTTTAAAATAAAATTATGTCAACAATATTAGATTCTTTAAAAAAATCTTCCGATCAACGTAACGATAACGAGAAAAGCTCGTTAGATGGATTTAAATTTGGTTCCTCATCAAATTCCAAAACCGGTAAGTTGAGGCTGTTGTTTTGGATCATATTTATCATGATTTCGGTATTTGTTACATATTGGTTTGGGTTTAGAGAAATCGAATATACGGATGAGTCCGAAAATATCGACACGTCGGCTCAAGCGACACAAAATGTTCCCCCAAAAAATAAATTAAATATAAAGAATAATCGTTTGGCGAATGGAAATAAAAAAGCTAAACCAAACTCTGAAGAAGTCAAAAAGCAATTGAATCAGAATCAATCACAAGCTCCTGTACAAACCGTGGCTACGATGCAAGAGCCGGAAAATAATAAAGAGGAGGAAAATAGAGTTCAAGCTGAGAAGGAAATTGGTAATGCCGAACAACCCTTAGCCGAACAAAATAAGGAGTCTAACACCAATAATCTACAAGTGGATTCACAAACTATTAAGCCTCAGAACGAACAGTCTGTTATAAAAGAAGTTCCTGAAACGATTAAGCAGCAGGAATATCCTTTCGTGTATCAGCTCCCTTTCAATATCCGCAAAGAAATTCCGAAAATTAAACTTAATATTCATATTTACGACCAAAACAAGGAAAGTCGGCTGGTTGTTGTGAATGGTGAAAATTATGAAATTGGAGATTTGATTGAAGAAACTCTGTTGATACACGATATTGTGCCAGAGGGACTGGTTCTGGACTTTAACGGACAGAAGTTTTTGATTCCTAAATTGTAATTATTTCTAAAGTTTTATTACATAAATGTCGGGCTGACATGAAATAGTCGTTCGACATCATTGATATTTCGTTTGTCAGAAACAAATAAGATGATGTGGTCTTCATGTTCGACGACAACATCTCTATGTGCAATGATAACTTGATTGCCTCGAATAATACCACCGATAGTTGTACCTGGTGGTAAATTGATGTCTTGTAACTCTTTGCCAATAACTTTTGAAGTCATGGAGTCACCATGGGCAATCACTTCAATGGCTTCAGCAGCACCATTGCGTAAGGAGTGAATTCTTGCCATGTTGCCCTTTCTGACATGTACCAACAAGCCGCCAATAGTGATATGTTGCGGGGATATAGCAATGTCTATTTGGTCTCTTTCCAACAACTGTGCGTAATTATGACTGCTGATTAGAGTAAGAACTTTACTTGCGCCCATTTTTTTGGCAACTAATGCGGAAAGCAAATTGGTTTGATCATCATTTGTAATTGCGCAGAAAATATCAGTTTGATCAATATTTTCTTCATACAATATTTCTTCAGAAGTGCAATCGCCTTTGATAACAAGTGCTTTGGTTAACTCTTCTGCAATAAAGCGGGAACGCCTTTTATCATTTTCAATAACCTTGATAGAATGATCTTTTTCCAACATTTTTGCCAGGCTAAAGCCAATATTTCCACCTCCGGCAAGAATCACTTTCTTAACCGGGCGATCCGCATGACGCAGAGTTTGCATGACCAATTTGATATCTTTTTTGGCAGCAAAAAAGAACACCATGTCGTTGATTTTAATCACAGTATCACCATCCGGTGAAATGGCCTGATTATCACGGAAGATTGCAGCCACTCGGGCATCCACACCTTCAGGCATATAGTTGTGAATCTCTCGCAATTGATGTCCAATTAACGGACCTTCATCATCTGCGACTACGCCAACAAGTTGGGCTAACCCTTGAGCAAAGTCCATGACTTGAAGAGCTCCGGGATAATCAATCAGGCGACGAATATGCTCAGTAACTAATCTTTCCGGACTGATAAAAACATCAATCGGCATGTGATCGGATTTGAATAACTCCGGATAATCCAGATATTCCGATTGTCTGACTCGAGCAATTTTTAATGGAGTGTGGAAAATACTGTGGCATACTTGACAGGCAACCATATTGATTTCATCACTGTTGGTGAGTGCCACCACCATATCAGCGTCTTCGGCACCGGCACGAGTCAAAACACTTGGATGAGATGCATTACCATGAACGGCTTTTAAATCAAGCCTGTTTTGCATATCCATGAGTTTTTCAAGATTGGTATCAACCACAGTAATATCGTTTTTTTCTTTCGATAAATGTTCTGCAATGGATGAGCCAACTTGTCCGGCTCCTAAAACCAATATCTTCATGATTTACCCACTTCTTTAGGGTTGATATTCAACGCTCTTAATTTACGATACAAGTGAGTTCTTTCCATTCCGGCGACTTCTGCCAATTTGCCAACTCTGCCATCAACAGCTTCAAGTTGATGAAGGAGGTAATCTTTTTCAAACTCATCACGAGCTTCTCGCAGTGGTAAATGATACCAACTCTTTGTTCCTTGGTTACCGGCTTCTAATTTGTTCTGCTCCAGTAAAGATTCTACTTCTTCTTTGCTGATATCACCCTCTCCTCCAAGAAGAAGTAGCTTCCTGACGGTGTTTTTGAGCTCAAGAATATTATTGTTCCACTGATAGTTTCGTAATAAGTTTTGCGCAGCAAATGACATTTTCCGGTAAGGTGTATTCTCTAAATCCGGCAAAGTATTTACAAAATAGTTTAATAATTCGGGAACATCTTCAGGCCTTTCTTTGAGTGAAGGAATTCTTAGTCGAACTTCACTTAATATTTCAAACAATTGAGGACTAAAATAGCCATTTGCAACTTCAGAACTTATATCTTTTTGGCTAATTGTGATGAGTCCAAAATTAATTATTTGGACTGTGTTTTCACCATACAATGTGAATTGCTTGTGTTTTAAGAAAGATGTCAACAGTTTTTGTTGCTCATTGTTTAATCGCTCAATATTGTTTAAGACCAGTGTACCACCTTGAGCTTGAACAAAAAGCCCTGAGGGTGAGGTTAATTTTTTCTCCAGTTCATCGACAGAAGTATCAACATCCAACTTTATTAATGGACTGTTATTGCCATTTCGTTTTTCATGGATTAATAAGGCGATAGAGTTTTTTCCGGTTCCGTACTCTCCTTCAATAAGTAGATTGTTTTTGGTTTGATACAACTTTTCCAGCTTCGAACGCACGGATTGAATTGCTGCTGAATTCCCAATTGGTTCAATAATCTGAGTTTTCTCTATAATGGTCTCAGTTTTGTTTTGCTCAATTGTGCTGGAAACAGTTTGTAAAAGTTTTGCCAATGACAATGGTTTTTCGATAAAATCTTTGGCTCCAAGGCGTGTTGCTTCTACAGCTGTTTCTACTGTGCCGTGTCCGGACATCATAACAATTGGAGCTGATACCAGTTGTTTCTCCAACCAACCTTTCATCAGACTGATACCATCAATATCCGGCATCCAGATATCTAACAAAATAAGACTCGGAGAATTGATACTTAATTGTTGATTTGCCTCTTCTCCATTGGCAGCAGTGGCAACTGAATAGCCTTCATCCGCGAGGATGTCAGAAATCAGGTTTCTTATATCCGGCTCATCATCAACAATTAAAATGTGTTCCTGTTTCATTTTGAAATATTCGGCATGACAGGAAATGGCATAATATTTTCACCATCTTTGATTTCCCGAATTTTACAGGCTTGTTTTTTCTTGACCTCATCAATGCGGATAACACTTTGCATTGGCAGGTGCAAAACATTGATGTTTTTAAATTCTTCACGAAGTTTTTCTTCGGCAGGATCAATCACAATGCTTTGGTTTTGATCAAAAACTAACTCCCCAACATAAATAAAACCGTACAACTCACTTGAGAAAACATCTTTAGCATACAGTTCGTATATTTTGGAACGACAATAAAATATCACTTTATAAAGAATCTCATCATTCATGCTTTAATTTTACTCCTAATTAGCAATTCTATAAAGCCAGGCCAAACAAAAACCTGTTATAAACCCAACCACATGACTTATCCAAACAATGGAATAATCCAGTGGGCTGACAAGCTGTAAAATAATCTGGATTCCTAACCAGATTAGAGATAACAGAAGTACAGGGATTTCCGCTTTTTGCATATAAAATCCGATGGGTATTATAATACTGATTTTCAACGAAGGAAATAAAACAATCCATGCTCCCAGTATTCCTGAAACGGCTCCACTAGCGCCGATGAGATAGTTCTCAGAACCTGAAAGATAATAAATACAATACAAGTTACCGGCAAAACCAGCGGTGAAATAAATCAGTAAAAACCAAAAGCCACCAATTCTTTTTTCCAAAGAGAAAGCAATAATCAGAAATAAAATCATATTCCCAAACCAGTGTTTCCAGCTTCCATGTACGAATAATGAACTGAGTAGTTTTAGCAAATAAAGCCATTGGCTCTTAATTTGACTAATAATTTCGTTGGGCTTTATGGCAAAGGTCTCATTAAGGAAACCCTTCTGATGAAAAAAATAGGAGGCAATCATTACTCCCAACGTCACTATCCAGATAATTAGTGAGAATGTTGGAAAACGATTTTTTTTCTTGTCTCTAAATTTAAGCAAAAGTTATCTTCGACACTTAAAACACACTGGTATAGTACATGATTTATATGATTTTTGCTGATTCCGGTCGAATTAATTATTTCTAAAGTCCAATTTAGGAAGCTCGGGTTTCTCAAACTCCAGATTTTCAATTTCAATTTCTGTTTCAATACCCAACTCTAACTGATTGATGATTTCGAAATTGTCAGCTAAAAGGTCATTGAGTCGGCTCATTGTTTCGTCGAATCTAATTTTATCCCGAATTAAACCCTTGAGAATAATTTGATTTTTCGAAACTGTAATATCAGAGTATTTGATTTCAGATATTGCCGGAATTAGTAAGAGCAGATTTTCGGCAAAACTTATTTTCTCAACTCGACTGTCAATATAAATTTGGTGTGAGAGTGTATAGTCAGGTGAAACAGCCATAACATTCTCAATAATATCATCATGTTCTTTTTTGTCATTAACGACACCGCGAAGATAAATAATATGATTAAAACTATCAATCTGAATATTCAATTCGGCAAATAAAGGGGCTTCATTCTCGACAATTTTAATAAAATCTTGTACTTCTGCGACATCACAAGTTTGTTGAATCTCGCTAATCAAATGATCGTGTTGATCTTTGGTTAATTCGCCTTCCAGTATCGGGAATTTCCCACGATTTTGTGTTTTGGATGTTATATTCTGCAAGTTGTTATCAGTGATGAGCTTATCAATGCAATTAGAAATCCTTTTCTCAGTTCCCATCGACCAATAGAAAAAAAATGCAATTGAAATCAGAACTAAAGCAATAAATAATTTTTTACCCATAAAACTTTCTCACGCCAATTACTTTGTCAGACAATCAACTTTTCAAAAAGTTACTCTTTCTCCAATTTGTCAATGTTCCTGAAACCTTTAGGTAATAAATTCCCGCGTTTGGCTCTGTTGCCGAGGAAGTTTTGTAAATCTTTCCACTTGATACGAATGTAGCGAGCTCCTGACCAAACGAGGAAAGAATCATCTTCACTAATCACCAGCATATCAACCATATATTCCTCTCCGGAATTAAGTAATTTTGGAGGAATGTTTATCATCTTGTTGCCTTTTCCTTTCGCCAGTTGCGGTAATTCATGCACCGGGAAAGCCAATAAGTGGCCCGCGCTTCCCGCACAAACAATATAATCACTACTAACGTCTTTTATGACTTTGGGAGGTAATGCCGTAAACCCTTTTGGAACGGAAATAATATGTTTTCCGGCTTTGACTTTCGAATAGAGATTTTCAGCTTCTGTCACAAAACCATATCCGGCAGAACTTGCCAGTAAAAGCACACTGTTCGGCTGTTCACAAACAGTTGCTACAAAATAACTTTCTTCCGGCAACTTGAATTTTGCCGTCAAAGGCTCGCCCTGTCCTCTCGCAGAAGGTAAGGTGTTGGATAACAGAGAAAATGAACGTCCGTCATTACTGAGAAAAACAGCGTTCAAGTTGCTTCGTCCTCGTGCATGATGAGCATATTCATCACCGGCTTTATAACTGAGATTGGTTACATCAATATCATGCCCCTTAGCGGCTCTCACCCAACCGGCTTTTGATAAAACGATGGTATTCGGCTCATTTGGAACGATACTGGTTTCATCAAAAACTTTAGCCGCTTCACGATTAACAATCATGCTTCGGCGTTCATCACCATAAAGCTCAGTATCTTCCATGATTTCTGTTTTTATCAGTTTTTTCAATCGAGCGCGAGATTTTAAAGTTCCTGCGAGTTCGTCTCTTTCTGCCATTAACTCCATTTGTTCGGTGCGAATTTTCATCTCTTCCAATCGAGCTAAATTTCTTAATTTGGTTTCAAGAATGGCTTCAGCCTGGATATCTGTGAGTCTGAACGTAGCAATTAATGTTTCTTTGGGATTTTCTTCTTCACGAATAATACGAATCACTTCGTCCAAATCCAGATAAGCAATCAATAAGCCTTCCAGAATATGCAAACGAGCTTCCACTTTATCAAGGCGGAATTGCAATCGTCTGCGCACTGTTTCCGTTCGGAAAATCAACCACTCCTGCAAAATTCTCTTCAAATCTTTAACTTGCGGACGCTTGTCAAGTCCAATCATGTTGAGATTGACTCTGAATGTTTTTTCTAAATCTGTGGTTGCGTAGAGGTGACTCATTAACCCTTCATAATCAATACGATTCGAGCGTGGAATAATCACCAGGCGAAACGGATTTTCATGATCGGATTCATCACGCAAATCTTCAATCATTGGTAATTTCTTGGCTTGAATCTGAGCCGCAATCTGATCCATGATTTTCGCAGGGCTGGCTTGGTGAGGAAGAGCGGTAATCACAATATTCTTATCCTCTCTCTTATGCACGCAACGCATGCGAATACTGCCTGTTCCGTTAGTATAAATATCAATGATTTCTTCACGAGGTGTGATGATTTCAGCATCGGTAGGGAAATCCGGTCCCTGTACATGTTGGCATAAATCCTCAATGGTTGAATCCGGATGATCAAGAAGTTGAAACAACGCCGCTGAAACTTCTCTCAAATTATGTGGAGGAATATCCGTTGCCATTCCCACGGCGATTCCTGAGCCACCATTCAGTAAAATATTTGGCAATCTGGCCGGTAAAAATACCGGTTCCTGAAGTGTGCCGTCAAAATTAGGCTGCCAATCCACTGTTCCGTGAGGAACTTCCTGCAACATACTTTTGGAATAAGCTGTTAAACGGGATTCCGTGTAACGCATGGCTGCAAAGGATTTGGGGTCATCCGGCGAACCAAAGTTACCCTGACCATCAACTAAAGGATAGCGGTAAGAAAAGGGTTGTGCCATCAAAACCATGGCTTCATAACTGGCAGAATCACCGTGTGGGTGGTATTTACCAATCACATCACCAATGGTTCGAGCTGATTTTTTATGTTTGGATTTGGCAGATAAGCCCAGCTCACTCATGGCATAAACAATACGCCGTTGAACCGGTTTCAACCCATCGCCAACAAATGGCAAAGCCCTGTCCAGAACCACATACATGGAATAATCCAAATAGGCTTTTTCAGCATATTCACCCATTGGCATGATTTCAAAATCGAGTATTTTTGACATTTATTCCGAAAATTTGAAAAAGCTCATTTTACACTTTGAGAAATGAGATAGTAATAGTAATTAAGAAATTTATGAAATTCCAATATAAGAGACCATTACATAATTCATGGAACAAGATAAAATTTTGCTAAACGATGTCATAAATTCTTTATATGTTACGTAAGTATATAAATACTGATAATACGGGCAATATTATGAAATCATTAATAACACTTTATCTCTTATTTATAAACTTGCTGGCACAAGCAGCTATACCTATTAATGAGCGCAATGCATTGGTGGGATTATATAATTCCACCAATGGTGCCAGCTGGAACGATAATACAAACTGGTTAACGAATGACCCTTGTGATAACAACTGGTCAGGAATAGTATGTAATGAAACTGGCGAAACTGTAACCAAAGTCGTACTTGTCAGCAATAATCTGGATGGGACTATGATACCTGAACTTGGAGATTTAATTAACCTGACAGAACTAACTCTTAGAAATAATCACCTTACCGGCAGTATTCCGATTGAATTATCAGCTCTTAGTAATTTACAGACGCTTAATTTGAGTTTAAACCAGTTATCCGGGAGTATTCCCTATCAACTAGGAGTTCTCAGTGGTTTAACTCGACTGATTCTTGATCACAATCAGTTGACTGGTTTTATTCCCTCAGAGTTGGGCACACTCAATAACTTAAATTATCTTTATTTGCACTATAATCAATTGGATGGTTATATACCTCCCGAAATTGGTGATTTAAACAATTTACAATGGTTAAATCTTAAAGTAAATCAATTGACAGGTAATATCCCTGCTGAATTGGGGAACCTGAGCCAATTAATTTCACTTCAGCTTGACAATAACCTTCTGAATGGAAGTATTCCCCCACAATTAGGCAATTTGAGTAATTTGCTCTATCTTATTGCACATGATAATCTGTTATCCGGATATATCCCCGAGGAATTAGGCAATCTCACAAATCTTCTACAACTGTATCTCAACAATAATCAATTAACCGGATATATTCCTATGGAATTAGGAAATTTAAATCAATTGCAAAGACTTTATCTCAACTCAAATCTGCTGAGTGGAAACGTACCGGAATCCTTCCTGTTACTGACTTCCTTGACTGAGCTTCAACTAAACCTGGGGTTTAACTGTCTCTATACCAATGACTCATTACTTGATGATTTTCTGGATAGTAAGAGTGGGATTGACTGGAGTGGTACTCAGACTGTCGCTCCGAAGAATCTGGTCATAACTTCAGTCAACCTGAACGATATCTCAATATCATGGGATGCAATTGAATATGAAAGCGGAGCTGATGGTCGTTATCATATTTGGTATAATACCACGGCGACAGGTAGTTTTATAGATGGAGGAACAACTATAAACAAATCTGAAACTACCTATACAATCACCGGATTATCGACAGATATATCTGATTATTTCATCTACATTACTACAGAAACCGATGCTCATATTCAAAATTCGAATGATTTATCAAGTAACCCTAGCAGGATGGTAACCACTGCACCACCTATTTTTGTTAATGGATTTGAGTAAATAAGCTATCTATTTCTCGGTGTCGATTGCAAAGCAATCGGGATACTATTTCTTATCCAACTACCGCCTTCGGGTCCCGGGTATGTGACGTCAATACTCATTGTTCCTGCATTCAGAAAATTTCTTGAAGCCTGATTTAAAGTCAATGTCATTGTACCCGCCTCAAAAAGCTCTAAATTTGTGGGCGTTTGCGAACGTTGATAACCCTTAACCATATTCATAGTAATAGTCATTTCTTTTCCAGGTTCAAAACCGGACTGTTGTCCGATGAGCCATCGAGGGTTGCCTTCACCGTCATAATAATAAAGTACAACAACCATATCCGTATTTTCTGGATTCCTTTCAATGAGTGAGACAGACCAACCCCAACCACTATCGTCGCTTCCGGCCCACCATAAACCAGAAAGATTATTCTCAGGATGTTTGTAATAATCAATCATCGACTTTGAGCACCATTCTCCATATTCTTGGGGTTCTCCAATAGGAACTCCCTGTATGTTTTTCTCCCCAAAACCATATATGAGACCGATTTTTCCGAACTCATCTGAACATTTGTCATGAGCAAGAAAACCCTTGTCATTAATGTCGCTTGATTGATAATATGTTTGTGTCTGATAGTCATAGAAATATTTGAAGAAGTTTAACTCTTGATCGGAAATTCTCCAGTAGTCATCTTGTTGTTCTTCGAACATTCCCAAATCTGCATACCAGGTGGGTTCATTGTTTTCATCGTAAGTATAAAAGACCGTGTAAAATAAATCTTCGCCCACATTCTCTATAGAAAATCCATGACCTGAATGTTGTGGATCATAGTGAAGACCTGTTTCAAAAAGATATTCACGAGCAAGAAAGATTTGTGAACCGTAAATGATATCTTTGAAACCATCACCATCCAAATCGACAATTTTCACTAATAATTCTTCACGGTGATACTCTAGATTCAGTTCGATTTTTTTCCTATAAGACTCTGTCGTTTCATCAATCATGTAGATGTTATGACGATTAACCAATAAATCCGGTTGGTTGTCATTGTTCAAATCATTGACGATTAAAGAATCCACAGAATTAACATCATCCATGCTTTGCTGCTTATAAAAACTGGAAAATCTGCCGTTATCATATTTTCTTATTTTAAGGTAGGTTGTATTTCCAACTCTATTTAGAGTAAACAAATCCAAATCACCATCTTTATCAAGGTCAAATAAATCATAACTTTCAATTATTTCTTCAAGTAAATACTCAGTCTGGAAGGTGTTGACATCATTAACACCATAAATGATTCTTAACTTTGAGTCGTCATCAATAAATAAAATATCGTCATAGCCGTCATTGTTAAAATCATAGAAGTTCAATTCAGGTGAATCATACGAATAATTCGGTAATATTACATTTTCAACCAGTACACCTGTACCATTCAGGTTAAGACCGATTTCAATTTTATAACCTTCACTGGTACGTTCAATTTCCCCGATCAAATCAGGAAACCCATCACCATTAATATCAGCGTTTGTAGTTTCTGAGGAGTTATAATTTTCCAGAGTGACAAAGTTGTCTTCATCGATGCCATCTTCAGAATTAACAAGCACTCTACTAGAAACATCACAATCAAAATTTTCAATATCACAAACAAAAAACCTCGTTTGTAAATCTTCCAAGCCATCGTTGTTAAAATCAATCGGGTTCAGATTCAAATAACTGTGTTCCCTGTCATCGGTTAAGAAACTCAACTGGTTGACATCAAACCCTGATGAATTAAAGTTCGACAATAAATATGAGGGGATATTTGTAATAGAATGGGCTTTACTTAATGATACATAAAGCGGACTGGAATATATCAGCTCATTTTTCCCATCACTATCTAAATCTGCTACTTTAGAGTTGAGATTATTCATGGATGAAAATGACAGATTTGCAAGATTTTTATTACTGTTGTTTCCGCTGGGATTACTCAACATAATTATTCTATTATTCTGATAATCATTTGAAAAACAATAATATCGATAAAAACATTCTTCATCACCGGAGACAAATGAATCCGTAGTAATATACTCATATCTCGCCAACCATGGGAAGGAGACTGGTGAGAAGATATCATCAAAACCATCATTGTTGAAATCTACGAATAGATATCTTCTATACCAATCAACATTCAAACCTCCATAGCTATAGGAGTCGTCATATTTATAATTGCCCAGAAATTGGGAATCTGAGAGGTTTTGATTGGCTCGAAATTGACCGGAACCGTCACCAAACAATACTAGATAAGCAAGACCCTGATCATCTCCATAAGTATTTCTTAAATCAATTATAACCACTAAATCAATATAATTATCATTATTAAGTTTAGTCGCTTTATAAGGAACAACACTGGCCCCATCTAGTGGGTTACCGTAACTGGATAATTCGGTAATCAAATCTATGAGTAGAAATTCACCGTTGAGATTATTGATTAAAAGTCGATTACTGGACAATATCAAATCCAAATCACCGTCATTATCAATATCAGATTCGAGCAGATGGTGGTTCTCAACATACGGCAGTACGTGCTTGTTTTCGCTTGAAAATCCGCCATGACCATCATTGATATAAATTTCTATTTCTGAGTTTTCAGAATATAGCAAAAAATCAGAATAGTTATCGTTATTAAAGTCTCTTAAAACAACAGATTTGTTAGGATTTCCCCAAGCCGGAGAGTCATTTTGTATCTGGTATTGTAAGGGTGAAAAACTTGTGTTTTTATATATTTCCAGATTGCCATTAATTATTTCAGGAATCCCGTCATTGTCCAAATCTTTGATATAGATTGACTTGTCAACAGAGCCAACATTAGTTTCAATAGAATCCTCAAAATTCCCCTGACCATCATTGAGTAATATATTACCTGTTGAACTGACAATATCGTTATCACCATCATTGTCAATATCTCCAACACTAATATAAACTGTTTCCAAGGAATAATTTGAATAACCAAATTCACCTCCCAGATTTATATTCTGTTTCGATGGAATAAAACCGCCTCTTTTATCATTTAGCCAAATTCTTGCTGGTTCAATAATGACCGGAGTCGGTTGGGGAGGTGTATTGATAGCATAATGCCTGTACCTTTCCATTCCTGAGGTCACCATATCATTGTACCCATCGCCATTGACATCTCCGAAAACAATATGTCCGTAGACCTCCGGTATTTTGCTACTTTCAATTTCAAATAATTCCAATGTTAATCCGCAAGTAGAATATATAAATAAAACTGGAATCAGGATGTTTCTAAAAAAAAGGATACTTACTGGAAAATTGTGAAATTTATCATTATCTGTAAGATTGTGTTTTTTCATTTAATTGACCTCCGCGAGTCAATGTTGAGTCAAAACATCAGGTAGCTCCGGACTTTCACCGGATTCCCTATTACCGAAATTATTTTCGCACCTGAACAACTGTGTTAAATCTCAGTTTATCATATTTTTTGTTACGACAATGTTAATACTACGTGTATTTTATATTTAGAAATTAAAACTCAATCAATAAAAACTCAACACTTTCACCAGAACCAATTTGTGCCAGTTTGCTGAGAGATTGTTCAGTGAGTTGAAGAACTCGGGCGTAGCCGCCGGTGGTTTGGCAGTCTTGCATCAAAACAATGAGTTCACCGCTTGGTGTGAGTTGAACTGTTCCGGGTTGAACCGGTGAGGTGATGATTTCTTTGGCGGAGAGTTTGTGGTCTTTTTCCAGTTTGTAAGCCATACGGTTGATTGCTTTTGATACTTGGAAAGAGGAGTTTGCTATGTAGCTCTGGGTTTGGCTGTTTAATGAATTGAACTCAGGCCCTTTGAAAACTTCAATGGGATTATCAATTGATCGCGATTGTGGCTTTACTTTTGTGCGATTTAAAATTGGTTGAGTTGAGGATAAGGTTTTAATCCTATCACCTTTTTCCAATTTTGATTTTTTTGTGATTCCTTGAAAGAAACTTCTAGAGGACAGAACGACTTCAGCTTGGAAGCCTCCGGCAATGGACAAATAACACCAGATTCCTTTTTGTACTTTGCCGAAGTGTAAAATATCGTTTTGCCGAACCTCCAGAACACTATTTTGAGAAACAGGATTTTGATTGATTGTTATATCACATTGAGCTCCACAGATTGAAATATAAGTTCGCTGATGAAATTTCAATTTCAGCCCCATCCCTAAAGTTTCAATGACGGCTGCATCCAGTTCATTATTCAGTAAAGAATTCGCCAGCTTGGCACTGGTTTTATCCATAAAACCACTCACCGGCACGCCGATATTTCTGAAACCAAATCTTCCCTGGTCTTGAATGGTGCTGTACACACCCGGTGCAAGGATTTCAACGGACATCTTTGAATTCCTCTAAACTGATAGGATAAAACTGAATGGAGTCCATTGGTTGTAAAATACAAGGAGTGCTTTTTTTTGTGTTGAAAAATTCAAGTGGTGTTCGTCCAATAATATGCCAACCACCGGGACTTTGTTGCGGATAAATTCCGGTTTGTGAACCTCCGATAGCAACAGAGCCTTTTGCAACTGATAATCTTGGTGTAGATAATCGAGGAGTTATTAACTTTTGATTAAGCCCTTGTAAATAGGGAAATCCGGGAAGAAAACCGATAAAACTAACAGTATAAACAGGTTCACAATGGAGTTTGATAATGTCATCAATCGTTAAGTTCTTCTGCTGTGATAAACTTTGTAAATCCTGACCCAAAGACAAATCGTAACAAACCGGAATCTTCCAAAATTTGCTCTCTATTGTTTCAAACTTGGGAGTTTCGAGAACTATTTTTTCGATTTCCATTTTAACAATGTTAACAAAGTGATAGTTTTGCGATTGCTTAATGAGTACCATCAAACTGCAATAAGTTGTCACAGTTTCGATGATGAAATCGGATAGTTGATCTTTAATTCTTTGATTATAAAAATGAACTTTTTTACTAGTTTTTTCATCAATTTTTTGTTGCCAGGAAAGCAATATCCCTCGTTCGCCAAATTGTTGAATGATTACAGACATTGATGCAAATATTTGAGAATTTCCAGTGCGTTTGGTTGGTCTCCGTGAACGCAAAATGTTTCGGCATAGATTGTTACCTGTTGTCCGTCAATGGTTTTGACTTTGTTGGTTTTTAAAATCGAGGATACTTGCTCAAATGCCGCTATTTTATCGGTAATGACTGCGTTTTCGTGGTTGCGATTCACCAAACTCAAATCAGCATTGTAACTTCTGTCTGCAAACGCTTCATAAACTATCGGAAAATAATCATCTGCTAAAAGTGCAATCGCCGAATTATATGGAACGTATATTTTTACATCGGGTTGAATTTGAGCAAAAACATCGAGCGTGAGAGCGGCAATTTCTGCATCACGTGCAGCGAGATTGTATAAAGCTCCGTGCAATTTGACATGATGCATCTTAGCATCGTGCTCTACACAGATTTGTTTAAACTCTGAAAGTTGTTGATATAAAGATTGATGTAAATCGCTATTAGAGATTTCTATAATTCTTCGCCCGAAATTTTTTTTATCCGGAAAAGAGGGATGCGCACCTATTTTTACATTGTGTTTCTTTGCCAACAATATGGTTTTTGACATACTGGATTTGTCACCAAAGTGTCCTCCGCAAGCGATATTACAGGAACCCAGATAAGGCATTAGCTCTGCATCATTGCCAATTCCTTCGCCTAAATCACAGTTGATGTCAATTTGCATAACTAAATCAAACCAAACACTTTACCCAAAGATTTTAACCCAAGTACCAAGGTCACTAATACAATCAACCAGCCAATGCTATTCTGTAATTTTGAATTGACATATTGTCCCAGAATTTCTTTTCGGCTCATCAGCCACAATAAAAATCCGGCAATAAACGGTAGTAAGATGCCGTTGGCAATTTGTGCAAATTTGATAATCTCTATGGGTTTAAAACCAAACGACGAAATGATGATTCCCAGAAGTAGAATGATAATCCAAACTCTGCGGAATTTTTCAGACTTGATATCATCGTTCCAGTTAAAACATCCGGCAGCAACATAGGAGGCAGCCAAAGGTGCAGTAATGGCAGAAGTGATTCCGGCAGCAAATAATCCGATGGACAACAAATATTTGGCGAAACTGCCAAATACAGGTTCTAAGGCTTTAGCTAAATCAACAGCATTGCTGATTTCAGCACCTTGCATCGCCGTTGCACTAATGATTATCGCAATAGAAATCAACCCTCCAAGCAACACAGAAACCACAGTATCGGTGCGGGCTTTGGATAAATCTTCAGCAGATTGCCACTTTTCCTGCACCAAAGAAGCATGTAAAAATAAATTGTAAGGAACAACGGTTGTGCCAATCAGGGCGATAATTATCATCGGGCTTCCTTCAGGAAAGGAAGGGATAACCAAACCTTTCAGCATTTCTGCGACATTAGGTTGAGTCATAATTGCGGTGATAACGAAAGCAAAACTCATTACTAAAACCAAGGTAATCAATGTCTTTTCAATCGCTTTATAACTGCCTTTGTAAAGAATTAAGAATGCAACAACGCCAATTATAATGCTGTAAAGATTCAATGAAAACTGACCGATTGAGACTTGTAATTTTCCACTTAAGGTTTCTAATCCCAAAACGCCACCACTGATATTACCCGCTTCATAAGCGGCATTGCCAACCAGAATAGCGGACATTACTAAAATGATTGCAGTTGTTCTTAACACCGGTATTTTGATTTCCTGACGAATTGCCTGTGCGACTCCTAATCTGGCGACCACACCAAGCCTTGCAGACATTTCTTGTAAAATAATCGTTGCGATGACTGAAAACACCATACTCCAGAGCAACACAAAACCATGTTGAGCTCCTGCAAGTGTACAAACTGTAACCGTTCCCGGACCTATAAAAGCGGCTGCGACCAGAACTCCAGGGCCGAATTTACCGGATTTATTCATTATCTTTTGGAGACTGTGTGGAGCTGTTTAAAGCATAAATAGCAAAACTTCCCAACCAGTGACCACCTTCATAACTATCGCCGACAACATAAGGCAGAGACTTACTAACATGAGTATCTGCCAGTGAGGTTAAATGTTTATAGTCTTGGTATTGATTACCAAGCGCATATAACACCCAGGCACGAGAAAAATTCACTCCATCCAAATGAACCAATTTGCCATCTGTGCGATCCGATACAATTCCCGGAGCTATACTAAATTTTTTCTTTTTCAGTTGTGGTAAAAATTTCTGAATCCATTTGTCAAATTGGTTTTTGGATAAAATTTTACGCATGATATCCACTTCTTGTAAACAAGGAGACAGAAAGTCAAAACCACTGGGTTCCCATGTTATCGGGCAATCCTTATCTGTCAGATAAAAGTCTTTGGCTCTTTGCTCAATCATACTCTTTAAACTTTCATCTTCGAGTGTAACCGCATAATCATAGGCAAAAGACATTCCAAAAGCGGTGTTTGTGTGTTCTCCGACTCTAATTGGATAATACAATTTAGGTAAAAACTCGACAAAACGCTGCGAAATTAACTCAGTTAGCGGTTGTAAGTTGGTTTCCAATTCTCTGGCAAGTGGATCATTCCATGAATGCAACTCTTCTGCTAATTTCAGCAACCATGCCCATCCGTAGGTTCGTTCCCATGATTTGTTGTGCTGACCATGAAAATGTTCGACTTCGTTTGCTATGTTTTCCTTACTGATGTTTTTTTTCAGAATTGCTTTCATAGTTTCATTTCCTGCAACATCAGGGAAGTTCTTCAATAAAGAAACCATCGACCAATGTCCATGTACTGAAGAGTGCCAGTCGAAACATCCGTAAAATGCCGGATGTAAATCTTTGGGAGATTTGAGATCATCATTGCTCCCAATCACTTGGTTGAGTTTGTTCGGATATTCCACTTCAACACAACCTAAAGGCATTTGTGCTAAACGGTTGGCTGCTTGAATATCCATGGTTGTGAGTTTTGAGTTTGCTGACATTGTTGAGGAAAACACAACAAGATAAGTAAAAAGTTGAAGTTTCATAAAGACAAGTCGTTTAAACAGATTAAATCATAACTCAATTTGGATTAAAAAATAACTGACGAAGCAACAAATTAATTATTTTTCAAAAACAGGGTTTTTGATTTGTTATATCTTGTTTCCATGGCTAGAATGCACTCTTGGCTATTGTCAAAAATTGAACAGGTGTCGATGTTTGTACCTCAAACATCGGTGAAAAGGGAATACCGGTGCGGTTGCTTTCAATTATTATTTGCGACCTATTCCGGAACTACCCCCGTAACGGTAATTTACTGCACGCTTAACAAAACCACTGGTTGAAAAAAACCGGGAAGGGTTAAGTGCAATGTAATGAGTCCGGAGACCTGCCTGTTTCCATATTAACTTTTTAATATCGCGGTGGGCGATGGAGAACTACAA
>Ga0209203_1000655_pt1 | contig 28725 bp, 18 predicted proteins | sample AD_UKC109_MetaG_FD_184423 | JGI IMG/M metagenome (GOLD analysis project Ga0209203, IMG submission 184423) | Active sludge microbial communities of municipal wastewater-treating anaerobic digesters from Hong Kong - AD_UKC109_MetaG (SPAdes)... | ecosystem: Engineered > Bioreactor > Anaerobic >... | reverse complement strand
TCTTGATATCTTATCCCCCATAACTCCAAACATCGGTCCCGGTACAACTCGTATGACTTATCTAAAAAGTGTATACCATGTGCTGACCTCCTCACAAGATTAGTGGGTAATCGATTGTATTTTCATGCCTAATTTTGTATAATATTAGCATTCAAGCTTAATCTCAATTTTATAGTTCCAGGAGGATGCGATGACCACCAATTTTAATCACGGCTTTGCAAATTTTGCAAAAACCATTCTGATCGTTTTCATGGTTTGTTTAACCTTCTTGATCTCCACTAATCCTTCTGTAATGGCGAAAGTTGGTTTTTCTGCCGGCACAACACAAAATACGATCGGAAGTGAAACTTTGCTGGATCCGGTGCCAGGTGGACCGGGATATATCATGGTCAGCCCCTATGGTTTTCGACCACTTAACTACAATTGCCTATGGGATGTTGCTTCGGGAGTTTATAACCCTCATGACACTCTTCAGACTTACCTGGTCGCAGCATTGACTCTTCCTCAAGGGGCGAGCATCAATCAAATGACGCTTTATTTCAGGGATTACGACATGGGCGATGATCTCTATCTGTCTTTGATAAGAAAAGATGCGATAGGATTTGAACAGACGTTGATTGGGATAGCACCTGAAGTTTACGACTCTAATTTTCAGTATATCTCGGTAAGCGATATTGCTGAAGGATTAGAAGTTATTGATAACCAAAGCTATTCTTACTTCTTATTTGCAGTACTTCCTCCTTGGGATGGGACACTCAACATTGAAATTACTAATGTGCGCATCGATTACGAATATAGCAACAACCTGCCGTTGGTGATCAAATAACCTTGGGCTTGCCGGTTGCCTGACACCATGTCAGACGTTTGCCCATGCGGTAATCTGATGCGGGTGATTGGTGACCTGTGAGTTAATCCTACTGGATTGTGTAGTTCGATCTGGCTTTGATCTCTTTTCCAGCCGGCAATGAGAAATGCGTTATGACACAGTTGGAAAATTTGCAATTGTTTAGGAAAGAGAGCGAATAATTGGGAGCTTAAGAACTTGATTATGTACACAAAAAATGTTTATACTAGTAGCTGAAACCAAAAAGATCCTATTCCATTTTCAACAAGAGGAGCTCGAATTCATAAATCTGCCCCTGGTCAGCGAAATCTTCTCAATTTCTTCTGTTGATGCCGAACATTCAAAACTGAGGGAGGTGTCTGTATGAAAACCAAACGTCAGGTTTTGGTCGTCCTTTCCATCGCAGTTTTCCTTTTTATCACCATAGGCTGGAGTAATGCTTCAGCCAATTTCACCGCTGCTCAGACCCAGAGCAGCATTTTATATGTCAAACCAGCTGCTGATGGGGAGTGCTCCAGCTGGGAGGATGCTTGCGACCTGCTGGATGCGCTTTCAGGCGCGACATCCGGCGACCAGATTTGGGTGGCATCAGGAACGTACAAACCTAGCGGAATGGGCAGCGACCGCTATGCCACCTTCCAGTTATTGTCGGGTGTAGCCATCTATGGCGGTTTCCCTGCAAGCGGAGGAGATTTTTTATCGAGGGATCCATCGACATACATCACCACTCTTAGCGGTGACATTGACCCTATGGGCAACCATATTAACAACAGTTATCACGTGGTGACTGGAAATGGGGTTGATGCAACAGCTGTCCTGGATGGCTTTACCATTAGTTGGGGGAGAGGAAACAGTGAAATCCTTCCGTATGATCGTGGTGCAGGGATAATTAATTATTTCGGAAGCCCTACACTAACCAATATCATCTTTTACAATAACTCGGCTTCTTATGGCGGCGGGATGTACAACCACTATGGTAGCCCCAACCTGAACAACGTTACTTTTTATCAAAATTCAGCTGGAACTGGCGGAGGGATTTTCAATAATAACAGCAGCCCAACACTGATGGATGTGGTCTTTTCCGAAAACACGGCTGCTTCGGGTGCGGGAATGAGAAATGACAGCAGCAACCCCTCGCTCAGCAGTGTAACCTTTTCAAACAATATCGCGTCTTCTATTGGCGGTGGAATGTACAACAATTCGGGCAACCCCACACTGACCAATGTCAGCTTTTTGGACAATTCTGCTGCTTTGTCGGGTGGGGGTATGTATAACAAGAACAGCAGCCCATCTCTGACCACGGTAACCTTCATCGGCAACGGGTCGGATTATGGTGCTGGGGTTTACAACGAAGATAGCAGTCCCAGCTTGACCAATCCCACCATCAGCGACAACACAGCAACATCTGGTGGCGGCGGGATGTTCAACGAAAATAGCAGCCCCAGCTTACTCAATTTTGTCTTCAGCGGGAACACAGCAGGTGCTGGAGGTGGGATTTATAACGATGTTGGAAGCAGCCCAACTTTGAATGTCGGCAGTTTCAGCAATAACTCGACTGCTCTCAGCGCTGGTGCGATTTACAACGGCTCGAACTGCAATCCCTCCCTGACGGCGGTCACATTTAGCGGAAACTCGTCCGAATATGGCGGGGGAATGCAAAACTTCGAAAGCAACCCAATCTTGAATAATGTCACTTTCAGCAGCAACACGGCAAGAGAAGTGGGTGGCTCTATGGCCAATTATTCAAGCAATCCCACCCTGAGTAATGTTACCTTCTCTGACAACAACGCAATGGTTGATGGCGGCGGGATTTACAACTACGAGAGCAGCCCTGCCTTGCTGGAGGTGAGCTTCAGCGGCAATTCTGCCGCTTCGGGCGGTGGAATCAGAAATGAGTATTACAGCAGCCCCACTTTGACGGATGTGAGCTTTATTGGCAACGCGGCGGATGAGGGCGGCGGGATGTACAACAACAATTTCAGCAGCCCAATATTGAACCGGGTGACTTTTGATGGCAACAATTCGCTATCTTATGGTGGTGGAATTTCCAACTGGTTCGACAGCAGCCCATCTTTAACGGAGGTCACTTTTAGCGGAAATTCTGCGGTGTATGGCGGCGGGATATCCAACTGGAAAAACAGCAATCCTACCCTGGTCAAAGTCACCTTTGCCGGCAACTCTGCCACGGATTACGGCGGCGGGATGGCCAACTGGGAGGGAAGCCCAACTCTAACTGACGTGACCTTTTCCGGCAACTCAGCTACCGGTGCCATTGGCAATGGCGGCGGGATGTCAAACTACCTCAGCAATCCGACTTTGACCCATGTTACCTTCAGCGGTAACTCTGCAAATGATGGCGCGGGTATTTACAACTACAGCGTGAGCAGTCCGATCCTGAAAGATGTCAGTTTTATTGGCAATACGGCCTCAGGTGGTGGTGGGGGCATGAACAACTTCGCCCTTTGCAGCCCAACGCTGACGAATGTGACATTTTCTGGCAACATGGCATCTTTTGGTGGCGCGGTTCGCAATGATGAGGAAAGCGACCCGACATTCACTAATGTCACTTTTTCTGGAAACTCGGCGAATTTTGGCGCTGGAATTTCAAATTATGGCAATAGCAACCCCACCGTGACAAATGCGACTTTTACTGAGAATAGCGCGTCGATTCATGGTGGTGCTCTGTATAACAACGACAGCCACCTCAATATCAGTAACTCTATAGTTTGGGCGAACCAGCCTGATCAATTTTATTACAACGTAAACAGCTCAATAACGGTATCTTATAGTGATATCCAGGGCGGATGGGCTGGCGTGGGCAATATCAATGAAGACCCTCTTTTAGGTCCTTTGGCAGATAACGGCGGGTTCACGCTCACACATGCTTTAGGAGAGGGCAGCCCTGCAATTGACGCTGGCGATCCATTATACTGTCCCACCACAGATCAGCGCGGTTTTCCCCGCCCGGTCGACGGGGATGGGGTGGACGGACCTCGTTGCGATATGGGCGCGTTTGAGTATGGCTCGCAGGGTTTCTTGCTCTACCTGCCGCTTATCTTGAGATAATCAGTTTTGGGTTACACATCCTGCCCTTTGGGCATTGTGTTCCTGCGTCGTTTTGATATGCGAGGCTCAATCCGGTTTGTTTGTCTTTTGATCGTGGTAGTCTCCGTCATAGGTCTGCCCGGGTAACCACAGGGTGTTACCCCTACCGCAAGTACTTTACTACCTGCATCATGATCCCCACCGAAGGAAGTATCCCCACCGTAGGGATGGGCCTTGGGTCCATCCGCTATGTCTGGAATCCTGAAGAATATGAGTTTGGAGACCTGACGGTCAAAACAAGCGCACTTTCTGTGTTCGCGCAGCGGGGTGTTTGCGCGTAGGTCAGGTTCTTCTTCTGAACCTGACGTCACGAATGCTAGCAAATAGAGTTTTTAACAGAAGTAGGTTTCCGACGTCAGGTTGAACCCCGCAACCTGACCTACAAAGATTATGTCTGGAATATTGAAGAATAAGAGTTGGGAGACGTGACGGTCAAAGACCTCGCGCGGCCTGGGGACCGATGAGAACAAGAACAAAGAGCCGGGTTTCACCCTGGAGGAATAAACTCCAGGGCAGGTGGCGGAGCCCGGTCTACAAAGACTCCAGCATTATGACCCCCACCGGACGGATGGGCGCTGGTGCCCGCAAAGAAGTAAATGGGCATAAAGAGACTCGCACAAATCGACAAAAAAAGGAAAAAACTGGATATTGTACAAAAGCTATACAATATTTTGCGTGTTGATTTAAGGCAGGATATATTCAGAGTACGACCCCCTTGCTTTGCAAGAAGTCTAGAGCTTACTTCGCTGAGTAAGCAAGATTCATAACAAGGGAAAATGATCTATGAAACCCAAAACTGCAGTTTTGATTACCCTTTTAATCACAGCAATTCTTTTTTTCAATATGGGTTGGAATAGCACTTCAGCTTACTCCACCAATTCTCAAATCCAGAACAGCATTTTGTATGTCAAGCCAGCCGTTACAGGAACCACCTGCTCCTCGTGGGCTGACCCTTGTGAACTCCAGGCAGCCCTGGATATCGCGACAGATGGTGATCAAATCTGGGTGGTGGAGGGGACCTATAACCCCAGCGTTCCGGCTGGTCGTGAAGCCACCTTCCAACTCAAAACTGGCGTTGCTATTTACGGCGGTTTTATCGGGAACGAAAGCAGCCTCGCCCAACGCAATTGGGAGACTAACGTCACTACCCTGAGCGGCGATATTGGAAGTGAGGGCGACAACACCGACGACAGCTATCACGTAGTCACTGGCAGTGGAACGGACGCCACAGCGATTCTGGACGGATTTACCATCACTGCCGGTAATGCTGATACAGGATCCACAGCTAATATTTTGGGTGGCGGGATGTACAATTACAATTCCAGCGGACCCACACTTTCCAATCTTATCTTTAGTAATAATTCAGCCACGTCCGGCGGAGCAATGTACAACTGGTTGAGCAGCCCCAATTTAACCAATGTTACTTTCAGCGGCAACTCTGCGACTGTCTGTGGAGGCGGAATGTTCAACAATCAAAGCAGCCCCAGCCTGACCAATGTGACCTTCAACGGCAACACGGCACCATGTGGGGGTGGGATAACAAACTACATTAACAGTCAACCAACCATAACCAATGTAACCTTTGATAGTAATACCGGGTCCCAAGGTGGAGCGATATACAACGACAATTCCAACCCCACAATGACCAGCGTGACCCTCACCGGCAACTCAGCACAAAGTGGGGGCGGGATGTTCAACTTGTACAGCAATCCTTCACTCAGCAGTGTGACATTTAGCGCGAACTCGGCAACAATGCGAGGTGGTGCGATTTACAATGACGATAGCAGCCCGCAACTCAGCGATGTAACTTTTATAGGAAATACTGCCACAACTTCTGGCGGAGCAATGTTCAATGAGGATAGCTTTCCCGTCCTAAACAGTGTACTCTTTAGCAGCAACACAGCCACCGGAGATTTCGGATCAGGCGGTGGGATGTCGAATTCCTATAGCAGCCCGATCCTGACCAATGTCACCTTCAGCGGCAATTCTGCCGTTTACTACGGCGGTGGGATGGTTAATGACGACAGCAGCCCGACTATGACAAATGTTACGTTCATAGGGAATTCGGCTGGGAATGGCGGTGGAATGGCCAATTTGTACTCCAGCACCAAACCGGTGGTGACAAATTCAATCCTCTGGGGCAACACACCCGACCAAATTTTCAATCAACCTCTCAGCACCGTCACAATTACCTATAGTGATGTCCAGGGTGGATGGGCAGGCACAGGTAACATCAACGCGGATCCGCTTTTGGGTCCCCTGGCTGATAATGGTGGGTTTAGCTTCACGCATGCATTAGGTGCTGGCAGCTCTGCGATTGACGCTGGCGATCCTTCGAACTGCCCCGCAACCGATCAGCGTGGCGTGATTCGCCCGATCGATGGCGATGGCGTAGATGGGCCTCGCTGCGACATGGGAGCTTATGAGTATGAAGTGATGCAAGTTGATTTTCCAATCTATTTGCCGATGATTGTGAGGTAATTGTTCTGCTTCAAAATGGTCGGATTGTGTACCTGCCCCGCGTGTTGTCATGCGGGGTCAATCCGACATCTTTTCGTAGGTCGGAATGAGACTGCCTCAGACCTTTTACCCAGAATATACCTGTCGCGGGCTCACTCCGACATAAGCTTTGAATCACGTAATCGTTGGCCACAACCCGCTCCCGCCTACAATTTAACGGCAGATTGCCACGTCGCTACGCTCCTCGCAAAGACGGCACCTCACCTTAGGGATTGGCCTTGTGTCCATCCGCAATGATAACGGGAGACTTGGTGGTTAAAAGCTTCGCGCGGCATGTGCCCGAAATGAAGTGAATGGGTATGAAGACACCGGCGCGATCAGGCCCGACTCGACACCCGTGCGATCGTGGAGTTGAGGGGTGGCTGTGTCGCATGGCAAGGTAATCCTCCATCTGCAAATCCGGTATCCACCACAAAACCTCTATCGCTTTGATTGCATAGTAAAATTTAGCTATCAATTTCCCCTGTAGACAAAGGAGGGTGCTCGCATGATTTACGCAAAAAATGGAAAGGTCAGTGCAGATATTTGTCACTTCCTAAAAAAAGGTTTCATCGTATTAACGCTCCTGATGATCACCTCCTGCGTCATACCCGCTTATGAGCGAACCAGTCCTGCTCCAGAAAACACGACCCCTCCCCCAGAAATGACAGCCCCTCCTCCAGAAAACACAGTCTCTTCCCAAGAGGTAACTGTTTCTCCTACAGAATCCAGCGAGCCTGTCCCAAGCTTCATTGTGGGTGAAACCCCTACCTTTGATTATGAACAGATAAAATTTAGGAATGGGGTCTACCCAGAGTTTTATCTGACCTACGACCCCGTATATTGGGAGGCCACAGAGTATTACTCCTTAATATCAAAAGCTTATCCCCAATGTGTTATTGCAGAAAACGGCTTTCGTGATGGCGGGTTTGATGGTTCACCACCGTATACATATAAATCAGACACGCAAATTGTGGGAGGCATTGAATATCTCCTGGATATTGAAATCCCCAATGCCACCGGGATTCCGGATATGTTCCATGTCTACTGGGGTAACCAAAACCAAGGTTACCAATTCGCTGTAGCGCTATTCCCCGGACCTGTTGGTTTTGATGAGTGTGTGGCGGGCTTTTGGGAGGTCATGCAACTTTCCGCATCCAACGGTTTCGCGCCATAGACCGGTTGGCGATGAATTTAGTTTTTTTGTAAAGGTTAGGCCAATTGAAGGATGAATGGGTAAAAAAGGCATAACTCGAATCCAATCCATAAAAATTGGCCTTGTGCCCATCCGCATCGACGATGGGAGACCTGGCGGCCAGAGACCCAGCGCAGCCTGTGCACGCAACGGAGTGGAGGGTATCTGGAAACCGGCGAGAATTGAAAGTTGTGGACAGGCAATCCGCAGGGGCCGCTTTGGACAATTTATTCCCTACGATGGTTTTATGCACTACCCGTACCACATTCATCCCTGCAACTTTTCCGCGTTTCAGCTTGCATATTCTTTAAAACCCCCTTATTTCCCTCAAATTCATTATCTAAAATGATAGATTGGTGTTAAAATGAATATGTCACCAATTTGCGTCAATCACATAGGAGGGTTTTGCGATGAAGACTCTAAAATCCCTGATCTTTTGCCTGGTCTTTCTATTCGGCATGCATTCCAACGCTCTGGCTACACCAAATTCTCAAGCGACACTCGATATCCTCTATGTCAAGGAAAGTGCCACAGGCGATTGCTCATCCTGGGCAAACGCCTGCGACATGCAGACTGCCCTGACCAATGCCGGCTACGATGACGAGATCTGGGTGGCAGCGGGAACATACAAACCAACTGTAGAAGCGGATCCGAACGCTTCCTTCCAACTCAAACCTGGCGTTGCTATCTATGGCGGCTTCCCGGATGTTGGCAACCCAACCTGGGCAGACCGGGATTGGGTTGGCAACCCCACCATCCTGAGCGGTGACCTGGCAGGAAACGATGGGGCTGATTTTGCAAATTATGAAGAGAACAGTATCCACGTGGTGACTGCAAGGCAAGCATTCGCAACGCCAGTGTTGGATGGCTTTACTATCAGCGGAGCCAGTGGTGGCGGCATGTACAACGAGGAAAGCAGCCCCACACTGACTCATATGACCTTCAGCAATAACCAAGGCGGCGGGTTGGCCAATTGGTTTAACAGCAACCCGATCCTGACCAATGTGACCTTCAGCACCAACACGGCAAGCTTGTATGGTGGTGGGATGTTAAACGGGTACAGCAGCCCCACCCTGACCGATGTGACCTTCAGCAATAACACTGCAGCAAGTGGAGGCGGGATGTATAACCAGTCGTTTAGCAGCCCCACCCTGACCGATGTGACCTTCAGCAGTAACACGGCCACCTCAAATGGTGGCGGGATGTATACCTCCACACAAAGCCACCCCACCCTGACCAATGTGATCTTCTACGGAAACCAGGCAACCCAAAATGGCGGCGGGATGTATATCGATAATGGCGGAAGTTCCTTTTCCGTCAGCAGTCCCACCCTGAGCGATGTAACCTTCAGCAATAACACTGCAAGTCAAGGCGGCGGAATATACAACCTTGGCTGCATTGCTAGTCTGTCCAATGTGACCTTCAGCAGCAACTCAGCCACCATAAGCGGCGGTGGGATGCATAACGATGGTGGAAGCCCCAGCCTGACCAATATTCTCTTCAACGATAACACTGCAGGGGATGGCGGTGGGATGGTTAACATAAACGGCAGCAACCCCTACCTGAGCCACGTGGATTTCAGCGGGAACACGGCGACTGCTGAATTTGCTCGTGGCGGCGGGATGTACAACGACAACAGCAGCCCTATCCTGAGTGAGGTGACCTTCAGCAGTAACACTGCGTACAATGCCGGCGGGATGTATAACACAAATAGCAGCCCTACCCTGACCAAGGTGACTTTCAACAATAACACGGGAACTCATTTAGGTGGTGGAATGTCCAACGAGACCAACAGCAGCCCTAGCCTGACCGATGTGACCTTCAGCGTTAATGTGTCAAGCGATGGCGGCGGGATGTTTAACTTCAGCGAAAGCAACCCCACCCTGACCCATGTGACCTTCAGTGGGAATTCATCTAACTTAAGAGGCGGTGGGATGCTCAACTATACAAGCAGCCCCACCTTGAGTAACGTAACCTTCAGCAGTAACACGGCAGGGTCTCTGGGCGGCGGGATGGCCAACCTGTATAGCAGTCCCACATTGACCAATGTGACCTTCAGCGGGAACACGGCAACCACTAATGGCGGCGGGATATCCAACGAGAATAACAGCAGCCCCACAGTGACCAATTCGATTTTTTGGGGGAATTCCCCTGCCGAACAGATTTACAATCTTTCCGGCACACCAACGGTCACTTACAGCGTTGTCCAGGGCGATCCAGTGTATCCTGGTGCAGGCAATACGAATTCCGATCCGCTTTTGGGACCCCTTGCGGATAACGGCGGTTTCACCTTAACCCACGCGCTCGGAGAAGGCAGCCCTGCGATCGACACTGGCGATCCGAACAACTGCCCCGCAACCGACCAGCGCGGCTTTCCCCGCCCGATCGATGGGGATGGAAATGGAACTGCAAGCTGTGATATCGGCGCCTATGAATACGGCTCGAGCCTTAGCCCTGCGTATTTGCTTTATGTCAGGACCACCGGAACCCCGGATAACTCATGTTCCACCTGGTCTGACGCTTGCGATCTGCAGACTGCCTTAGCCTTTTTTGCTCCAGAGTATGAGATCTGGGTGGCGGAGGGGACCCACACACCAACCACTGGTACGGAGCGAACAGCCACCTTCCAGCTAAAAACTGGCGTTGCTATCTATGGCGGCTTTCCGGATGTTGGCGAGCCGACCTGGGAAGATCGGGATTGGGTTGGCAACCCCACCATCCTGAGCGGTGACCTGGCAGGAAACGATGGGGCGGATTTTGCAAATTACGAGGAGAATAGTTACCACGTGCTGATGGCAAGCGGTATGGACGCAACGGCTGTGTTGGATGGGTTTACCATCAGCGGCGGCTATGCCAAAAGCGAAATCGAACGGGATTTTTGTGGCGGCGGCATGTACAACGAGTTTAGCAGTCCCACCCTGACTCATCTGACTTTTAGTAACAACTGGGCTGATAGGATGAGTAGTGGCGTCGGCGCATTTGGCGGTGGAATGTACAATCGGCTCAGCAGCCCCATCCTGACCGATGTGATTTTCGACAACAACAAGGCTGGACCTCTTGGACAAAATTACGGCGGCGGAATGTACAACTGGGTCAGCAGCCCGATCCTGACCGATGTGACTTTCAACAATAACACTGCATATATTGGTGGTGGGATGGCTAACAGAAACAGCAGCCCCATCCTGACCAATGTGACCTTCAGCAGTAACACAGCAGGAACTGCAGGCGGCGGGATGGCCAATTGGTTTAACAGCAACCCGATCCTGACCGATGTGACCTTCAGCGAGAACATCTCATCCATAGGTGGTGGGATGTTTAATAGATACAGCAGCCCGATCCTGACCGATGTGAGCTTCAGTACCAACACGGCAAGCTCTTCTGGCGGCGGGATGCAAAACGAGGGCAGCAGCCCCAGCATGACCAATGTGAGTTTTAGCGGTAATACGGCAGATAGCACAGAATCTACAGGCGGCGGGATGTACAACCAGAACAGCAGCCCCAGACTGACCGATGTGACCTTTAGCAGGAACTCTGCAGTTGACGGCGGCGGCATGTACAACGAATCACATAGCAGCCCCACCCTGACACGTGTGACCTTCGACAGGAACTCTGCAACTGACGGCGGCGGAATGTACAACTATGGCAGCAACCCCACCCTGACCGATGTGACTTTCAACAGGAACACTGCAACAACTGGTGGCGGAGGGATGTATAGCGAGTCCACCGATCTCACTCAAAATATAAGCAATCCAAGGCTGACCAATGTAACCTTTAGCAGCAACTTGGCACTAAACTGCGCAGGGATTTACAATGGCACCAAAAACAACCCCATCCTGACCAATTTGACCTTCAGCGAGAACACGGCAACCAATTATGGTGGCGGGATGTGCAATTCTGCTAACAGCAGCCCAACTCTGACCCATGTGACTTTCATCGATAACGAGGCATCGGAAGCCAATGCGATGCGAAACGACGCAAATAGCAACGTCACGGTGACTAATTCGATCTTCTGGGGTTTTGATAACGACCAGATCAATGGACCAGCCACAGTCAGCTACAGTGTCATCAAGGGCGGGTTTGAAGGTGATGGAAACCTCAGCGATGATCCGCTTCTGGGTCCCTTGGCCGATAATGGCGGCTTCACCTTAACCCACGCCTTGGGGGAGGGCAGCCCTACGATTGACGCCGGAAGCCCTGATTTTTGCCCTGCCACTGACCAGCGCGGCTTACCCCGCCCGGCTGATGGGGATGGGGATGGGATTGCCGTCTGCGATATGGGCGCGTATGAATATGGGGCTGCCGAACCAGGATTCCCAGTTTACTTACCGATGATCCTGAGGCAGTGATTTTTGCTTCAAAGTAGGGATGGGCCTTGTGCCCATCCGCAATAATAACCGGAGACCTGGCTGTCAAATCCCGTGCGCGGTCCCACGGGGAGGCTGCGCACTGAAGGCACCGGCGCGATCGGGTTACTTTCGAGCCCGCGACCCCCACTGTAGGGATGGGCCTCTGGTCCATCCGTGATTGTAACCGGAGACCTGGCGGTCAAATCCTGCGCGATCCTGAGAACAGCACAAATATTTCGACGTAGGGGCGAAGCATTCTATATGGTTGGTCTGGATTTGTAATTTCTTATAAATCGAAATGCTTCGCCCTGCCAATGATCTCACCGACGGTCATAGGAAAAAGATCTGTTGGAGGAACACGGCTTTGGCTTGCCAAACCCCTGCAACGAATGCTGCCAAAGGCCATGCTTCAACAATGTGCCGACTTAACATCCTTGGACTCTCACCACCCCCGTGGCGGATGATATAATGATTCAACTACATTTAACTGAGGTAATAATGGCTGAATTCATCACCATCGCACAAATCGACGCGGCGACAGACGCCGTCAGGGCGCGCATTCACACGCAGCCCCAAATCGCCCTCATCCTTGGCTCCGGCTTGGGTGAGCTGGCTGACTCTGTCGAAAACCCTACCATCATTCCCACCCGCGAGATCCCCCACTGGCCGGTTTCCACCGTCCCGGGGCACAAAGGTCGCCTGATCATCGGGCAGCTCGAGGGCAAAGAGGTGCTCGTGCTGCAGGGCCGCACGCACTATTATGAGGGTCACGCCATCTCGCAGATCGGACTCCCCATCCGCGTAATGCAGCGCCTGGGCATCAAAACCCTGATCCTCACCAACGCTTCCGGCGGGCTTAAGGACGATTTCCACCCCGGCGACCTGATGTTGATCAAGGATCACCTTGCGCTTCTGCCGATGGCTGGCGAGAACCCCCTGAGAGGCCCCAACCTGGACGAATTCGGTCCGCGTTTCCCCGATATGAGCGCCATCTATAACCCCGAACTGATCCAGCTCGCCGAAGAAACCGGCGATGAGCTTGGATTAAAGCTCAAAAAGGGCGTGTATGTCTGCCTTTCCGGACCTTCTTTTGAGACCCCCGCTGACTGTCGCTTCCTGAAGATGGTCGGCGTCGACGCGGTTGGCATGTCCACCGTACCTGAAGCGATTGTCGCCAAGCACGGCGGAATGGATATCCTGGGCGTTGCCACCATCACCAACAAGATCGATCCGGACGGCACCAACAAAGCCACCCACGAAGAGGTGCTTGAGGTCGGCGACAAGATCGCCCCGAACCTGATGAGCCTGCTCAGGGGTGTTTTGCGACGCCTCTAAACATTATTAGCTGACAATATGGAATACGTGATCAAATTCCTGGCGGATTTTGAGGTCCCGATCTATCTGATACTCGGGATCGTGGCCGTGGTGTACCTGCGGCGTATTGTGATCTCGCTCGAGGAGAAGCGTACCGCCATCTTTGGGCTGGAACGCGAAGCTGCCCAACGCAAGGTGACTGCCGCTGCCTCGATCCTGATCCTGGTTGGGCTACTGACCGTGATGGAATTTGTTGTCGCGACGTTTTTAGCAGGGGAGCTCTCGCAAGGGGCGACCTATGCCACCCCCACGATCGAGGTGCTCACCACCCCCACCACCACTCTGCCCGGACCAGTCCCCACCGACGCCACGCCCACGCCCACGCTCTATCCCCAGGCGCAAATTGAGGGGATTGATTCCCAGTGCGTCAATGACGTCCTCGAGATCGAAAGCCCATTGCATGACGGCGAAGTGAGCGGTGTGGTTGAGATCACTGGCTCGGTCAACACGCCTTCTCTGGGCTCCTATCGCTACGACTTTTCGACGATGGGCGAGCCGAAGTGGCAGACGATTGCAGCCGGCAGTGGTGTGCGCATAGATGAGAGCCTCGGCAGCTGGTTCACCAGTGACCTGGCGCCTGGACCTTACATGCTGCGCCTGGTAGCGCTGGATAATGACGGCAGCGAAACATCAACGTGTGTTATTGTTGTCAATGTAACGGCAGATGAATAAGAGGAAACGATGGCAAAACTGAAAATCCTGATGGCAACCCGTACCCATATGGAAAAAATGATGGCAATGGACCATCGTGTCAACACGGTTTATTCTTACCGCTTACAAACCAGCCCGGATCCCTTGGGCTGGGGATTGACGTTTCAGCGGGTGAAACTGCCGCGTGAAGTCACCATCAAATACCATCGCGACGAGAATGCGCTTCTGCGTTCCTGGGCGGATGCCGACCTGATCTATGCCGGTATGCTGGACGATCTTTTGGTTTCTTATGTCACGCTCGAAGCCAAGACGCTGCCCAAGACTGCGCGCGTCTGCGACCTGGTGGTCACGCCGGAAGTGCGCCTGAATGGCGTTGCGACCACGATGCTTGCCGCCTGCGAAGATTGGGCTGCCAAGAAGCACCTGGACCGCGTGCTGATCGAGATCCCGATGCGCAACTTCCCGGGGATCAGCCTGGCGCGAAAATGTGGCTATGAACAATGTGGTTTTTTGGACCAGTACTTCCCCAATTCCGATCCGGCTTTGTTCTTTGAGAAGAGGCTTGGGAGTTAACGGCTTGTGATCCTTCCTTTCGCGCTTGACTTGACCGGCATTTTCGAAACGGTCTACCAGATCCTGGCTGCCGGCGTGGCAATTACGGCGGTGGCTTTAGTGATGTATGCCACCAGTTTCAATATTCGCGACCGGCTGGTGCAGACCTACATCTTGCTTTTGGTGTGTGTCACGCTGATCTACGCCGGCGAAGCGATGGCGAGCGTTTCGAATACACCAAATTATGTTGAGTTTCTGCTGCAAATGAAGTGGGTTGGGCTGGTAATGCTGCCGGCTGTTTATCTGCATTTTTCCGATGCCCTGCTCACCCTGACGGGTCGCCCCAGCCGCGGCAGACGCCGGACCGTGGTGTTGGTGATTTACATTCTCTCGCTGGTGATGGCAATCCTGGTCTTCTTTGGTATCACCGTCGGCGGGCTTGCCCCTGAACGCGCGCCCGGACCTTACTTGGAACGCAACCTGGTCACATTCTTTTTTGGCGTCATTTACATCCTCGTAATGTCGATGGTCAGTTACAACCTGATCAGGGTTGTGCTGCGCAGTGCCACGCGTACCAGCCAGCGCCGATTGTTTTATCTTTCGGCGGGCGCGGCTGCTCCAGCCCTCACAAGCATTCTGTTCCTTTTCCACGGCAACCTGACCCTGGCGACCCATCCCGACTTTTTCTGGTTGGTTTCGATCGTTGGTTCGTTCGTTACTGGCTTTTTCCTGATCGTGATGGCTTACGTCGTCTCGTTCTTCGGGCTCAACTGGACAGACCGCGCCATCAAGAGCCGGCTTTTACGTTGGATGCTACGGGGTCCGTTTGTGGCTGCAATTGTGCTGGCAATGACCACCATCGTACGGCGCTTTGGCGAATCCCAGGGCGTTCCCAACTTCTTCCTGGTTCCAGTGGTCATGGTGGCAGTCATTCTCTTGCTTGAGTATGCTATCACCCTCGCTTCGCCTTACCTCGAAAAAGTCTTTTTCTGGGGAGAAGACCGGGCTGACCTGGAAGTGATCCAGTCCCTGCAAGACCGCATGCTGACGAACAAAGATCTGGATCAATTCCTGGAGATGGTCAGCGCTTCGATTTGCGACCGCCTGCAGGTGAAAGCTGGTTTTATCGCGGTTTTGGAAGGCGCTAAGATCGACCGGGTTATCCAGACTGGCGATAAGAAAACTTTGATATCCCTCAACCTGGATGACAGTATGCTGCAAGATATAGACAATCCGAACAGCGACGAGGCTGACTTCCAGTCCTTGGGGGAGCTGAATGTGGTCCGGTTGGAGCATGCTAACGGCAATGGCAACAAGACTTTGCTCGGGGTCTGCGGATTTCTCAAATATGATCCTGGCAAGGTGGAAGAAGAAGACCTGAAAGCAGTGGAATTGTTGATTGAACGCGCCACGATTGCGTTGAAGGACCGGGCTTACCAACAGCAGGTGCTGCGATCCATCACAAGTCTCCAGCTGGAAGTCGATTACATCCAGGACTTGCGTGCCAGCGCCAGCTACAACCAGCAGCGCATCTACAATGCCGAGAGCAGCAGCGTGCCGGATGAGATGACCGATTGGGTCAAGGATGCCCTCACGCACTACTGGGGCGGTCCAAAACTGACCAATAATCCCCTGATGAACTTCAAAGTGGTTGAGAGTGCCAGTGAGGCAAACGAAGGCAACCGCGTTAACGCGCTGCGCAGCATCATCAAGGATGCCATCGAGAAAATCCGACCTGAGGGCGAACGCAAGTTCACCAGCGACTGGCTGCTATACAACATTCTCGAACTAAAATTCTTGCAGGGAAAGAAAGTACGCGAAGTTGCACGAAAACTTTCGGTTTCCGAAGCCGACCTCTATCGCAAGCAGAAAGTCGCGCTTGAGAGCGTTGCCCATGTGATTGCGGACATGGAACTGGACGGTAAAAGCGATCCCTCTGGGCATTCTATCGAAGGTAATTCTTCCGAAAACACCTCTTCCGAAATCACACCTGACGCCTAACTGGCACGATTGGTGCAATGTTTTATGCTGAATATCACTTCAGCCTCTTATGCTGCATGAACGGAGAAAACCTGTGAGCCAAACTGCCAACAAGAGCCGCTCAAGCGACTCAGCCAAAGTGAAACAAGCAGCAGAAGCTGCAGCCCAAAAGGCTGAAGCCCAGGCACAAGCCAACAAGGAACGGCTGATCAGAGTGGGGTGGGACTTCGCTGGTCTGGTTCTTCTGGTGCTGGGGATGCTCTTGATCCTGGCCGTGCTCGGGATCACACATGGGAAATTTGTGGATGGCGGAGCGGCAATGCTGCGCCGTTGGTTCGGCTACGGACGGTTCATTGTTGCCGCGGCTGTTTTTGCCGCGGGCTGGCTGCTCTTGCTATGGCGTAAAAATCAAGCCAGGCAAGTGAACATCCTGCGCGTTATTGTTGTTGAAATTGCCTTTTTCTTGTTGTTAGGCGCACTCTCGGCATTCTTCAAAGATTCCGTCAGCAGTGTAAATGCCGGCACAAGTGCCAGCGGGATTAGCGGCTATGGGATTGCATTTCCCCTCATCAGCCTGATCACGCGTTTTCCTGCTGGAATAGTATTGCTGATTCTTGGGCTGATAGCTCTGCTATTTGGCCTCGACCTGGTTGGAAGGTTGGATCGATGGGTCAGGACAAAACTTGGTGAGCCCGCTCAAACCATTCAGCAGTTTCCCGGGATCCAGGAAACAAAACCTGCAGAATCGGTTGTGAAAGTCCAGCCCAAACCCATAGAGCAAAAACCGGTTAGAAAACCGCAAGGGCAGGCACAACTCCCGCTGCAATACCGGAAAAACTATGCGGAGATGGAAGAGGATGAGGTTCTGAAGCCCATCAAGTACCACCGTCCGGAGGGCTTGCCGCCCCTGGCTTTGCTCGAAAACGAGAAAACGGTCGCCACCAACCAGGCTACCATCAACATGAACGCCGGCTTGCTGGAGAAAACGCTAACCGAGTTTGGTGTTCCTGCCAAAGTGGTCGGCTACCGCGTGGGCCCAACTGTGACCCAATACGCGGTCGAACCTGGCTACATTGAAAGATTTGGTCAGGACGACAAACAAAAAGTCCGCATTTCCAAAATTTCTGGTCTTTCCAAAGACCTGGCGCTGGCATTGAAGGCGGAACGCCTGCGTATTGTGGCTCCCGTGCCAGGCAAATCCTACGTGGGGGTGGAAGTGCCCAACACCGAGCATATGCTTGTGCGCCTGCGCCCTCTGCTCGAGTCGGAAGAGTTTGCCCGCATCAACTCACCGCTCGCGATCCCCCTTGGGAGGGGAGTTTCAGGCGAACCAGTTGTTTCCGATCTCTCCACCATGCCCCACCTGCTCATCGCCGGCACAACCAACTCAGGTAAGTCCATCTGCATCGCGGCAATTACGATGTCGCTGGTGCTCAACAACCATCCGGACGATTTGAAGTTGGTGATGATCGACCCGAAACGGGTGGAGCTGAAGCGCTTCAGCGGATTGCCGCACCTTTATGGGGTCGTTGAGACAGAAGTCGAACGAATCATGGGGGTTTTGCGATGGGCTACAACCGAGATGGAAAACCGCTATCGCCTGCTGGAGACCATCCGGGCAAGAAATCTTGATTCCTTCAATGCCAAAATGGTTAAGGCAGGTAAACCGAAATTGCCGCGCATCGTGATCCTGATCGATGAGTTGGCTGATTTGATGCTCAATTCAGCCGAACAAACCCAGGACCAAATTGTACGCCTGGCTCAGAAAGCCCGCGCGATCGGTATCCACCTGGTGGTTGCCACGCAACGCCCAAGTGTGGATGTGGTCACGGGCGTTATCAAGGCAAACTTCCCGACCCGCATTGCCTTCACTGTGGCTTCACAAGTGGACTCGAGGGTAATCCTCGATCAGCCTGGTGCCGAAACGCTGCTTGGCAAGGGCGACATGCTCTTCATGCATCCTGAAACCGGTTTGCAACGTTCACAAGGTGTGATGATCACCGATGGGGAAATTCGATCAGTGATCAAATGGTGGGCGGAAAATACCGATCCCAGGCATAAGCAGCAGCTCGATCTGCCCGTGCCTGAGCCTGCCAAACCCGCAGCACAGCCTGCAGAAACCACAGCGGAAGTTCCGCTGGAAGAGGAAGCACCGTGGGAAGAGGTCATTCAAGAAAGTCAACCCGAGGATAGCGACGAAATGCTTATCAACCAGGCGATCGACCTCGTGCGCCGTAGCCGGCGGGCGAGCGCTTCTTATCTGCAGCGCCAAATGCGCCTGGGGTACCCACGGGCTGCCTGGCTGATCGACCAGCTTGAAGCACGCGGCGTGCTTGGCCCCCCGCAAAGCGGTGGAAAAGACCGCGAAATCCTGCTTGACCCTCCTGAAACTGAAGAGGAAGAATAGATGAGCAAAGCCAAGTTCGATTTTGAGGGTTTTCTGCGGAAAACCTTCCAGGCACCCCTCGATGCCATCGCGGGATCTTTGCTCAAACTAGGCGTTACTGCCAACTTCATCACGCTTTTGGGCTTGGTTGGAAACATCGTGGCGGCATACCTCATTGCTCGCGGACAGCTGCTGGCTGGCGGTTTGGTGGCGGCGTTAATGGCTCCGTTGGATGCCCTGGATGGGGCTCTTGCGAGAAAGACCGGTATCACCAACAAGTTTGGGGCTTTCCTCGACTCGGTGGTTGACCGTTACGATGAGATGATCCTGCTCGCGGGCGTGCTCTACTATTTTCAGACCCAGGCTTATACACTGGGCGTTATGCTGACCTATGCCGCCTTATGCGGCTCAGTTCTGGTTTCCTACACCCGTGCCCGGGCGGAAGGGCTTGGTTTTTCAGGAAAAGCGGGATTATTCAGCCGGATTGAACGCTCTATAGTGCTTATACTCGGCCTGGTGTTTAATCAACTCCTCATTTCCGTTGGTATAATTGCAATCCTGGCAAATGTAACCGCGCTTCAGCGAATATTCTTCGTCTGGAAGCAGTCAAAGCAAAACTAACACTCAGTGGTTACAGAAAGGAATTTTTATGCCTCAATTTTTTAATATTGGTCCTCTGACGATACGTTTTTACGCGATTATTATCATTTTTGGTGCAATTCTGGGCGCGTGGCTAGCCGCAAGACTGGCAAAGCGGGCAGGTCGCAATCCTGAAATTATCCTGGATATCCTTCCCTGGCTGCTGATTGGCGGCATCATCGGCGCGCGCCTCTGGCATATTTTTACCCCCTCAGCATCAAACCAAGCTATGGGGATCACCACTGAGAACTATCTGCGCAACCCGATCGAAATGTTCAAAATCTGGAAAGGTGGGCTTGGCATTCCTGGTGGCGTGATTGGTGGGGCGGTTGCCCTGATCATCTACTGTAAGGCAAAGAAGCTCAGCTTTCTTGAGTGGGCAGATTATATTGCGCCAGGTCTCCTGATCGGGCAGGCAATTGGCAGGTGGGGAAATTTTGTCAACCAGGAAGTTTACGGTAGTCCCTCAAATCTCCCCTGGGCTATTACAATCGATCCGCCTTACCGCATGCCCGGCTTTGAACAGATTGCCAAATACCACCCACTCTTCCTTTATGAGAGCCTGTTAAATTTCCTTGCGGCTGGTTTGCTCGTGTTGATCAACCGCAAGTGGCGCAAAAAGTTGTTTACTGGCGATCTGTTCCTGCTTTACCTGGTGCTTTACCCAACCATTCGCTTCTTCCTCGAATTCCTCCGCCTGGATCCATCACCGGTGGCTGGCATTAACATCAATCAGACCTCCATGCTGGTTGTCTTGATCATTGCTGCACTGTTGCTGGTATTACGGCATACCGTCTGGGCAGAGAATCTGGAAACAAAGGAACGGAAGCTGGCTGAGGATCTAATTGTCGAGATCGAAGCTGCTAAACTTGCATCTTCTGAGATTGAGGTCGAAGCAGATAGTGTTGAAGAAGAAGTGGAAGAAGTCGAACAGGACCTCGAAAATGCTCTGGAAGAGACTGTAGAGGCGGCACCTGAGGTCGACATGGTTGATGAAAAAATCATTCCGGAAACGGAATCCTTACCTGAGGCTGATCTAAAACTTGAGGATGATATTTCGTCCTTCCCGAATGATTAGTTGTTCGTTTTGAAAAGATGATGAACGGATGAGCTCAAGCTCATCCGTTTTTTATCGATTCTGTCGTAGGGAAGGGGCCCTGCCCTGGTAGCGAAGCGGAGAGGGCGACCCCTTCCGTAATATGGCAAATAGGAACGGCGCAAGGACGGTTTCCTACGAGGCTCATTTACGTCATAAAAGATCATAGTAGGGTGGGTTGGCGTCCAGGAGCATCGGAAATAAAAGGGTGTTTAAAAGCCAACCCACCAATAATAGACGCAAGCTGCCAGTTTGGTGGGTTGGCTTTAATGAGACACAGTCAGGTGGAAGCATTTTGACGCCATACTCTTCGAGCACGATGATCCAGCCTACCCTGACCCGGCCAGGAATAATGAATCCAGTGGTAAAATCAACTTTTATAGTAACCCAGCAAACACGGTCACACGCCGAAATTTGGCCGTGCAGGAGACAAAGATGAACATCAATGAGCAAGTTGAATATTTAATGCAAGGGGCTGATTTTGGCGACGCAACCATTGCTGAAAACATGGCTGATGAGCTTCGCCAAAGGTTAATAGAATCTGAGAAAGCCGGCAAACCATTGCGCGTATATTGTGGATACGACCCGACCTCCACAGATCTTCACCTCGGGCACACCGTTACCATGCGCAAGTTGCGCCAATTCCAGGAACTTGGGCATGAAGTGCTATTCGTGATTGGCACTTACACCTCGATGATTGGCGATCCTTCGGACAAAGATAAACTTCGTCCGCACCTGGGCGAGGAAAAGGTCATGGAAAACGCCCGGACCTATGCCGAGCAGGCTTTCCGCATCCTCGATCGCGAGCGCACCCAGGTGGTGTATAACGATCAGTGGCTCCGTAAACTCACCATGGCTGAATTCATCGGTCTGGCTTCCAACTTCACCGTTCAGCAATTCCTGACGCGCGATAACTTCCACAAACGCTGGGATAAAAGCGAACCGATCTTCCTGCATGAATTCTTCTACGCCATCATGCAGGGCTACGATGCTTACCACCTTGACGCAGATGTCCAGGTGGGTGGGTCGGACCAGTTATTCAACATCATAACCGCTTCACGCAAGGTAATGACCTCGCTGGGCAAAAAGCCAAACATCGGCATCATCCTTGGAATCCTGCCTGGTACGGATGGGGAAGTGCGCATGAGCAAATCTCTTGGCAATCACATCCCGCTCAATTCTAATGCCGCGGATATGTACGGCAAGGTGATGAGCATTCCGGATAAGGCTATGCCTGTCTATGCCGAGCTCGCCACAGAGTGGACGCCCGAACAACTCTCCCGGTTTAAGGCTGGTTTGGCAACAAACAGCCTGCACCCGCGCGACGCGAAGATGCAGCTTGCTTACGGCATCACAACTGTTTTTTATGGTGCTGAGGCTGCCGGGACCGCGCAAAGCCAATTTGTGCAAACCTTCCAGAAAGGCGATATTCCGGAAGATATGCCGGAATATCATCCTGCAGCGGAAGAAACCCTGCTCGACATCATGGTGGGGCAGAAAATGGCTGGCACGCGCAGCGAAGCACGGCGGTTGATTGATCAGATGGGTGTGAAAGTCGATGGTGTAACCGTGAGCGATCCCACCTGCAAGCCAGATCCAGACAGTGTGCTCCAGGTTGGGCGGCGCAAGTTCCTGCGGATCCGCTAAAAAATTACTCAGTTGCGAATAAACTCAACAGACTGCTCCCGATCGTTTGTGCAAGGTCGGGAGCGTTTGATTCTATAGCCACCGCTATCGCCAACGGCGTGGCAACCCAATCCTCAGTTGTCCCACCAATATACCAGGTCAGTATCTTGCCATCCTGGGTCAGAGCATGACCGCTCTGAAACCAAAAAGCCGGATCGTTGCCGAGGAAACTGGTCCGCAGGCGAGCCATTGCCTCCGATTCAATTACCCTCACTGGCAAAACACCTTCCCTGAAGGGTATCCACGTGCCGTCTTCTGCCAGGTAGGTGTTACGCAATCGGGGTGAGGGCAACAAACCATCGTTGGTGATGCTTGCCGCAATCAATGCCATCTGCAATGGAGTTGCCTGAATTTCAAGCGCGCTTTGCGGTGAGGTTTCAATCAATGCTGGGTCAGGTTTAGCGGCAGGAGGAATAGTCCGAAGAGAAAAGGTTGGTGCTGAGAACAATCCAAACGCGTCCAACTGATCGACAAATACGACTGGATCGAGATTTTGGACTAATGCCAGGGCTGCCTGCTCGCAGCCGCTTTGGTAACCAGTTAATTCTTCACCATAGGCTTTGCTGGCAGCCCGGCAGTACTCATCCTGTCCGCCCGGAGCCACTGGCAGCACTCCCTCAGCGGATAGCGGCTGGTTGTAATAAGTAGCAAGGCCAAGGCTGTTGACCAGTGTTCCCAGGGGATAGGTTGCCTGGGTTGTACGGTTAACCATCGGGGCGTCAGGATCCTGGCGCAGTTGCTCCCAGTTTTCGGTGAGGTTGTTGGCGTCAAAGTAGGGATGCGAAGCCATGGCGTAGATTTCACCTGTAGTCGCGTTGATGAGCACCACGGCGCCTTTCGCTTCACCCAGCAAGCTGTCTGCAGTCGTCTGCAAGGATGTGTTGATGGTGAGCTTGATGTCAACACCGGGAGGAGGTTGGTTATAGAGCAATTGATTCTTCCAGAGCGTGTCGTAGCTGCGGCCTGAGTACCCCCTCAGCCATTGGTACTGGCTCAACTCAAGCCCGTCCTGTCCATACAAGCCACTGGTAAAGCCTATCGTGTTGCTTAGGGAAGGGATTAGTACTTCCCGTTCATAACTGCCGATAACGCCGGTGGTAATTGCCAGTTCTTCTCCCGATTGGCTCAGGATTTTACCCCTTGGCGAGTAGCGATCATAAACTGCCCAACGTGGATTTTCCGGCTTTGACAGCAGTTCTTCCTTTCGGATGATTGCCAGCCAACCACTGGCAGCTAACAGCAGGAAAAATAAGCCGAGAAAGATAGCTGCAGTCCAACGATAAGGCTGGCGGACGGGCTCGGGCAGTGGCTCGGCAGCCAACTCTGAGCTGATTTTCAAAAGCAGCATTACCGCGATCAGATTTGTCACGAGAGATGAGCCGCCGTAGGAAAAAAACGGGAATGTAATGCCAGTTAATGGCAGCAGACCCAGGTTGCCCGCGACAATAAAAAAGGTCTGCAGTCCAAAATAGGCTGCAATCCCAAAAGCCAGGTAGCGCCCGAAGGTCGTCCTCGTGGCTTGCGCAATACTGATGCCACGCACAACCAGGATCAGCATCAGGAGGATCAACGCCGAGCTGCCCAGCAACCCAGCCTCTTCAGCAACTGCCGGGAAAACAAAATCCGAAACCGCCACCGGGATAAACAGGGGGCTGCCCAAGCCTGGTCCTGTTCCTGCCAACCCGCCCGCCGCCAGGGCTATTTGGGCTTGCACCAACTGGTAGGCGTTGCCTGAAGCCTGTGCCCAGGGGTCCAACCAGATGTCGATCCGGGCTCTGACAACATCAAATGTGTAGTAGCCAATCAGTCCGGCCGCGACACCAAGCAGTGGGATCAATAACAAGAAACGCCGCTTTTGCGTGGTCACCGTCAGCATCAAAACAAACAAGCAGACAAACAGACTGGCAGTACCGAGATCGCGTTGAAAAATCAATATAAATCCCGCTGTACCTGCCACGATGAGAGTCGGAAAAATCGAACCCAGCAGCGTGATGTTGGGTTTGATCTGATCCGCGAAAAAGGCTGCAAGGTAAACGATGATCAGAAGTTTGAGAGGTTCAGAAGGTTGAAAGTAAAACCCAAGCGCCTGCAACCATAATTGTGGTCCTGCGCCTTGTGGATTTACACCGACGAAGAAGGTCAGTCCAATCAGCAAAAAGCCAATCAGAAGCCAGACATACTTGTAACGTTTTAGTAAACGGCTCAAGCGCTTGGTTTTGAGACCCAACCAAAACAGAAAACAACCCGCCAGGTACCAACCAATTTGTTTTAGTCCCAGGCTTGGAGAGAGACGCCAGACCGTCAATAATCCCCAACCAACTAAAGCCGAGAAAGTAGGAAAGATCCAGGGATCACGGGTGGGCAGCTTGCGCCTGACTGTCTTGTAGAGCACCAGGATGCCAATTAGCCAGCCAAAGAATGGAACAAAGACCAACCAGTCAGGTTGGAGTGTTTCAGAGTGGAGGCGTGTTCCATTGGCAAGCGAAAGAGCAGCTGTTTGGAAAAACAGAAACAATACCGCCAGCGCGAGCAGCCCGGGCTGTTTTGAATGGAATCGGGTGGCGGTTTTAGCAGGCAAGATTATCCAAGATACTTATCTACCAGGAGATGGAGCCTGGATTTAGTTTCCTGGTTGATCCTGGCGGGGTTGGTCATAATGGCATTCTTTAAGGCCTGATCGCACTCACATGTTTCAGTACCATCCTCTTCTGCCAATAAATCGACCAGGCGGACCAGGGTGTTTTGTGCCACCGCGGTGTTGTGGGATAAGGTGTTGATCACCATTTCCACGGTGACCGGTTCTTCAGAAATGTGCCAGCAGTCGTAATCCGTGACATGCGCCATGGTGGCATAGCAGATCTCCGCCTCGCGCGCTAAAAAGACCTCGGGTGAGGCGGTCATCCCCACCAGCGACATGCCCCAACTACGGAAGGTGTTTGACTCTCCACGCGTCGAGAAGCGAGGACCTTCAATTGTGATATACGTGCCGCCCTCGTGCACGACCACGTCCTGTTCCCGCAGGGCTCTCAGAAGCTGCCCGCTCAGCTTGGGGCAGAATGGCTCGGCAGTACTGATATGTGCGACGATCCCCTCGCCAAAGAAGCTGCGTTTGCGGTCTTTGGTGAAGTCAAAGATCTGATCTGGGACGACGATATGCCCCGGGGCGTAGTCTGCCCGCAGTGACCCCACTGCGCTTACGCTGATGATCTTGCCAATGCCCAATTCCTTGAAGGCGTAGATGTTCGCACGGTAATTCACTTCGGAAGGTAAAAGGACATGCCCAATCCCATGGCGCGCCAGAAAAGCCAGCTTTTTGCCCTTGATTTCACCAATCACGATCGGTGAGGATGGCTTGCCAAAGGGTGTGTCCACCTCGATGGTTTCCACATTTTGCAGCCCGCTAAAGCTGTAGAGTCCTGATCCTCCGATGATCCCAAATGCAAACTCTTCTGTCATTTTCGCCTCTCTTCTTGTTCAACTGGTTTGATGAATAATGTAAAAATTGCGTCACCGCAATAAAATTCGTCGTTGTCTTTCACAACAATTGGCTCCTCAACCCGAATTCCATCCAGGTAAGAACCGTTTGTGGACTTGAGATCCTCAAACCACCACTGGTTCAGGTGATAGAACAACCGGGCATGTCTGGACGAGACGGTTGAATGGTCCAGAATGAAGTCACAATCCAGGCTTCGACCGATCAGCACTTCGTTGGTGGCAAAGTTCTGCGACATAGGCTCTTCGCCAATTTTTGATGAGAGTGTCAAGCTGGGAATTGCAATATTTCCCTGGTTTACTTGCTTCGATACTACGCTGCGCCATAGCATCCAGATTGCGAGACCCAAAAAGGCGTAAAGAAAAGCAAGGAAAAGGATGCGGAGGATCAGACCGACGGTGGCAGACATTTCATTCCTCCGCAGCAATTATGGTGGTTGGATTTGATCCCGTTCCCGGGATGTTCTGGTTGTAAATGAGCAGGGTTTTCCCAATCCTGATGACATCGCCGGGCTTAAGAGCGGCTGTTTTGACAGCCTGATTGTTGAGGAAGGTCCCGCCCGTTGAGCTCAGATCAAAGAGCAGGTAGCGCCCGTTTTTTGCCCTGAGCTGCAGGTGGTCCCGTGAAACCATCGGGTCATCAATTTGGATGTCGCTGGTGCTCCGGCGTCCAATTTTGATGATGGACTTGCTCAGAAAGCACTGCTCCTTGCCGTTGATGATGAAATACGCGCGTTCCGGGATGTTCGGCTCGGGCGGGGTTTCGGGAAGCATGATCTGCAATTCGGTTTTTGAGGTATCCGAGCTGGGGAGCGTAAGGGCGGTCGAAATTTCAATCGCGTCGATCGCAAGGCTCGCGTTTTGAGCTAATTGAACGCGAAGCGGCACCCTGAACTGATACCCCTGCTCAAGCCAGCTGGCTTCCACCTCGCTGGCGACCTGGTTCAGGGTGGGAATGGCTTCCTGCCAGGCATCCCATTTTTCAGGTGAGACATACAGTGTGATCAGATCAGGGACATATTTTTCGCGTGTGTCCGTTTGTGCCAGGATCTTTTCATCAATCATCCTGATCAGCTGGCTGCTAAGCGAAGATGCCGCGCCAGGATAGAGCAATCTGTCCACGGTGCCTTCAAGCAAGGCTTGGATTTTGTTTTCAATCAACGCTAAAAAATTCTGCATGGCAGCCACGCTGGAATTATACCAACGAAACAAACCACGCTGGTTTGGGGGTGTACCGTAAATAGAGCAATCAGTTCTTTACCCCGTCATCGCGAGCCTCTCCTGCGAAGCGATCTCGCCTTGATCCCGTCATCGCGAGCCTTGTTTGCGAAGCGATCTTGCCTTGATTTCGTCATCGCGTGCCTCATTTGCGAAGCGATCTTGCCTTGATTTCGTCATCGCGAGCCTCGTTTGCGACGCGATCTCACCTTGATTTCGTCATCGCGAGCCTCGTTTGCGACGCGATCTCTCAGTTGTCATTTATATGGGTAAAATCATCCCTCTATTGTAGAATAAAACAGAGATGCTATGAATTACCAAACAAATTGTGTCTACATCCTGACAAATAAAATTAATTCCGTTCTTTATACAGGCGTGACTAGTAACCTTGTCCAACGTCTCCATCAACATAGGACGGCAGGCAATCGAGATTTTGCCTTTAGGTATAAGGCATTCAAACTTGTCTATTTTGAGTGCGGTGGAGACATATTGTCTGCTATCGGACGCGAAAAACAGATTAAAAATGGTTCCAGAGCCAAGAAAATTGCCCTCATAAATTCGATTAATCCTGAATGGCGCGACTTGTCTGAGGACTTCATTTAATAAATGAGGGATCGCTTCGCAAATGAGGCTCGCGATGACGGACATAATGCGGGATCGCTTCGCAAAAGAGGCTCGCGATGACGGACATAAGGCGGGATCGCTTCGCAAATGAGGCTCGCGATGACGGACACAAGGTGAGATCGCTTCGTAATAGAAGCTCGCGATGATGTCGTGGGGGTCGTCGACGCGCTTATGCTGCAATTGCCCTGCTACTTCAAAATTCTTCTAGCTTTATTCCTGCCTCAGACGGCATAAATCGGATTGCTGAAGATCCATCCCCGATGGCGTCCGCGGTAATCAATGTACACCTCTGTACGGTATATTCCAGGCTCTTTTGTCAGGTAGGTTAAAACTTCCCGATCACGAACTTCGTGAACGACGCGGCCATCCTTGAGCAGCCGGATGTGCGCTCGGATCGGAGCACGCACCTGGAAGGTCAAGCCCGCGTTTGCGCTAACCCTATCGCCCATCCAAAAAGTCCCATCGTTGTTGTTGCACGTAAAGCGAAAACCGCGCGTCGGATGCGGCAGGTCGTTGGCGCAAAAACAGTGCCCGGCGGAAAGCGCCTCATAAACCATGCGCCTGTCCGAGTTGACCTCGCCGCTCAGGGCTTTGGGCGTGATGATGTGGGTTGTGACCGATCGGAACAACGTCTCGTATGGGTAAACTTGGACCTTGAAGGGTCCGGCAGGATAGGTGTGCGCGTGCGCGTCCACCCCTGCCACCGCGACTATCGACTGCTTGCGCGTCAGCAGCAGTTCATCCCAAAGCTTGAGCGTTCGTTCCAAAGGACCAAGCGTCATAAAACCCGGAAAAAGCGCGTGCAGCGCGGCTTTTGGCAGCGTCTGGGAGCGGGTCTTAAACTCGCTCATCATATTCCACAGTTCGATGCCGGTAAAACCCTTCACATCCCAATCGGTCCAATTGAAGGATTTCTCGTGGAAAAGCGACAGGGGATCATCGATCGGATGTGCCAAAAAGCTTAGTGCGCCAGCCGAACGCGCCTGGTCGATCAGTTGCTGGCGGTTGGGGGCGAAGCGCGATAGCTCCAGGTTGTGC
>Ga0209203_1000649_pt1 | contig 28942 bp, 25 predicted proteins | sample AD_UKC109_MetaG_FD_184423 | JGI IMG/M metagenome (GOLD analysis project Ga0209203, IMG submission 184423) | Active sludge microbial communities of municipal wastewater-treating anaerobic digesters from Hong Kong - AD_UKC109_MetaG (SPAdes)... | ecosystem: Engineered > Bioreactor > Anaerobic >... | reverse complement strand
AAAAACAGATATTATCCTGCTGCTATTGCCTTAAACATTTTTGCCAGTGGCGGCACAATCTTTTTTCTGGCGATGCTCACCGGAGACAAAGGTTCTTCTGCATCCGTCAACTCTTTGCTGATTCCCAATGTTACCATACCGATTATCGACAAAATACCCATTCTTGGCGATATTTTAAGCGGGCACCATTCTATCACTTATGTTGCCATTCTTTTGATCTTTGTGGTCCAATATTTGATGTACAAAACACCTCTCGGATTACGAATTAGGGCTGTTGGAGAGAATCCGGATGCCGCTGAATCGGTTGGCATTTCCGTTATAAAAACAAGATTTATTGCTTTGATGATCAGTGGGTTTTTAGCAAGCTTAGGGGGCCTTTTCCTCTCTATGGGATACGTTTCATGGTTTGCCCGGGATATGACTGCGGGAAGAGGGTGGATTGCATTAGCTGCTCAGGCATTAGGTGGCTTGAATGCATTTGGTGTGGCAGCTGGGTCATTCTTGTTTGGTTTTACTGAAGCGGCTTCTTATTCGCTCCAGATATTCGATATCCCTTATGAATTCACACAATCATTGCCATTTATCATAACGATTATTGTTCTTGGAGTTTACGCCTGGAGAAAAGTCAAAGTTTCAGGAAAATTAGGTTCTTCTAATCCTTCGGCAGATCTTTCAAAAAAATAGAATTTTTTTTATAAAAAGGCCGGTTGCTATTGGGTATTTTGCAACCGGTTTTTATTGCTCAATAGGGCTTGATTTGCCATAGATTGGTAAGCGTCTTACAGGCCGAGTCAATTCAAAAAGGCCCTGTTCAATTCTCGTTTTGAGGATTTCGGTTATTTTTTGGGCTTGCTTTATTTTTGTCATGGTTCTTGTAGTCGGCCTTTTGTTTGCCAAAACGGCTTTGTTCTCATGCAGTTGTTCGTAATTAAGTGTGCCCAGTGTCTGTCCACTGGCGAAATCATAAACCTCAGTCATGATATCTTTGTTTCTGATGGATAAAGCCCGAGCCATGTCGAGGTTGAGAACCGGTATGGCAATGCCAATGGCAATATATAAACTGACACCATAGCCATTAATATAAATAGGTGAGATCCATTCAGGTCTGACTTGTCTTAAATCCGCAGTAATCGAAAGTGTAGCAGATGGCCTGAAGGGAAGGTTTGTTTTCTTATCTCTTTCTACTTCAGAATTGAATTGGGTTCCCTCCCAACTAATATAGCCATCCCCACCGCAAAAGAATATCCGAGTTCCAATACCGATGGTTTGTAAATAGGGGTCGTTCAATAAAGGTGAGATTTCTCCGCAGCCGGCGTAATTGATACTGGCTAAGTCAGGTAATACGCTGCCCATATATGTTTTTAATTCTTTTTGTGATGAATTACAGACTGCTGTGTAATTTTGGTAACAATTTCTGGGATTGTAAAAATACACCTGATTCAAATCGTTGATGGTGATCTCTTTGGAAAAGTGATTTTTTGGATAGCAATCAGTAGGGGTTCCTTCAGCTGTAAACTTTATTTTTTCACCCTTTACCAGCTTACAGATTACATGGGCACCTCCGTAGCGATGGTCATAGTCGCTTTCCTGAGTCGCACCCAGATAAAAATCAGCTGTTGCGATTCCGCCGTATGCCTGAACTTCATCTAAAAAAACACGCTGCATTTTCATGTGGGGATTTGTGTGTCCGGCATTAATAAATACCCCAGATGAACACATGGGACTGTATGTAGCAGTTGTAACGATATCACACTTCTCAGCCAGGCTCTTGGGTCCCTCTTGGGAAACCAGAGCCTTAGCTTGGGTGGCCGTTAAACAGATTACTTTTTTTTCTTTTATCCTGCGGTTGATTTCATCTATGCTTTTCATTAAAAAACTCCTCGTGAATGGATTTGATTGCGTCATTTCTTTGGCTGGCATCGACGATAATGTAGCTTGCAACATCTGATACCCCCATTGAAACAACCTTTGCGTTGATTTTTTTCCTGGAGATGGCTGTAAACAATTTTGCAGCAATTCCGGGGGTGTCATTCAATCCCTCACCTACGATGGCGATGAGCGAAATATCTTCTTTTATCGCCACTTCGTTGATACCATGTACATCCAACCGATGCATAAGCTGATAGGCTTGATACAGATCTGCAGATGAAAGGAGGATGGAGATAATGGTTTGGGAAGTCAAAACGGATTTGATGTTTATGCCCTCCGTTTTCATGGCGTTGGTCACATCCGCCAAAATTCCGGGTTTGACCCCTACGCCGGGTCCTTTTAACTGTAAGATACCGATATCATCTGTGTAAGAACAACTTTTTACAATATAGTTGGTTTTAATGGATTTTGATGAGATAACAGTCAATGGCTTGATAGCATCCAAATCACCGTCAATATTAAACAGGTTTAGAGGAATATCATCTGCTTTTAGCGGTTCAAAGGCTCTAGGGTGTATGATTTCCGCTCCAAAATAAGATAATTCGGCTGCTTCTTGATAGGACATTTTTTTTATGTTCCAAGCATTTGAAACAATCTTGGGATCGGCACTGAGAAAGCCCTTGACATCTTTCCAGAGATCCAGAGATTGCGCTTTAACACATTTAGCAATGGCTGCCGCAGAATAATCACTGCCACCCCTTCCAAACAGATTGATTTTACCGGTGGGTGAGATGCCATAAAAACCTGGAACGATGTAGATTAACTGCTCATTGAAAAATGAGGCAACTTGATCGGCACATTGTTCAAAATCGACACTGGCATTCGAGAATTCGCCATCGGTTAATAACCCCATTTCTTCGGGGGTTGCTTCTTTGCAAGGGATTTGCAACTGATTCAATATCTTAAATAAAGTAAAAGCGGATAATCTTTCTCCGTAGCTTAGGACATGATCTTTGACAAAATCGGGAGCTTCACCGATGTAATGAATTCCCAATAAGAATCTCCTCATCTGTTCAACCCGATTCTCCAATTCTGAAAAGGTGAGTTGGGTTTCATAAAGATAATCTGAAAGGATATCTTTATGAGCCTTAAGAAGTGTATGCTGTAAATCATCGATGCTATCGTAATTCTGATTGACCTGTTCGATAGTGGACAGAATCGTATCCGTCATTCCATAAAGCGCTGAAATGACAATAATCAAAGGTTTTTCATAACTTTTAATCACTTTAACCAACTTTGCGATATCTTCTCTTTTCTTTAAATTAGAACCACCAAATTTGACTACTTTCATCGATTCCCTCCGTTTTTCACAGTAAAAAAATTCACAGGGCAAAAATTAATTTTCATAAGTTGATATCAAGGCCGATTATATCACTTCAAAGTAGTGATTTTGCTATTCCACCCAAATATATTTTCTGAAATCAGTCGCAAGAAATGGTTCTGAGTGCGGAATGAAATCCAATATAGAAGCGGGTGGTAATCTTCCAGGAGAGTACAATTTTACTTTTCCTTTGATTGTTCCCTTTACATCGCTTCCCACTAATGTAATGGATTGGGGGTACAGTGAATCTTTATCAGATTGACTTTGTTCAGTTGGAAGTATAAACAAAGAGCAATCGGGATATTTTTCGGTGAAAACCTGTTCAATCGATTTAATAGGATGTTTTTCATACGGAAGTGTGGGCGTTGAGTAAACCGTTTCCGCCTTCTTCATTGCATATTTTTGCACTATATAGATCGCTTCTTGGAAAGTTTGATAATCGATGTTCAACAGATCTGTAATGGAAATATCAACAGGTGATTCCAATTCATCTTTTAGCCATTCCGATTGAAGTAAATACCATGTTTGCAGGTATCTTTGAACAGCTGGCCAGTGATTAAGAATTTCTTTTTCGTCAGTTAGAATTTTCAAAATTAGTGCCACATCCGATTCGATACCGGCTTGCATAGCAACAAGAGAGAGGATTGAGGCTCGAATGCTGCCTATACCAGTTATTTCGGTCAGCAATGAATAATAAGGGTGAATTCCATATGAAAACGAACGAAGGATTCTTTGATAATCATTTTCACAGATATCTGGCCAAAATCCTTTGTTGGCTCCTAGTCTAATGAAACTCATAATGAGCTGTAAATCATTGGTTAATGAGGAAGTCCAGGCAGGAGGTCTTTGTCGCATGGCTGCAGTACTACTGTCTTTAAAGCTTAGTCCGATTCGCATGCCGACTGTTCCCAAACCATATTGCATGATACCGGTTTCTGCGTAGTTTCCTGAAACAGTGGCGACGTTCCACATTCCAGGAAAAATTGGTAAATAGGGTGGATAATGTGCAGGTATCGTGCCGGTTGTGGGTATTAAACAAGCTGCTGCTTCATATCTGCTCCAGAAGGCAACTTGATCCGGTTCGCCGTCATTTGTTTTTGGGAAAGCCTTGAAAAATTGGGCCACCTTTTCGGGGTTTAGCATGTATGAAGCAGTTAACATCCCTAATTGGGTGATGTGATCGTCTTGGAGCATTTGGATTTCCCTTAACCTTTCATACGCCTGTATCAAGACCTTTTTCTTATCTTTGTTTTTGTAATGCGTATCGAGTATTCTTACGGGGTCAACCGACATGATCCCTAATGCAGCTAACTCAATGTCTCCTAATTCACGGGTGATGGATGAATTGTAATTTCTGGAATAACCTTGGGATACTACGTTAAACGACCGATCAAGTGCTGTTTCAAGTTGTTCGTCAAGGCCTCGTTTCAATTTATCTTCCAAAATTTCCTGTGTCCTGCTGCCGCTGTTGCCTGTTGAATAAAACACTTTCCCATAGCCTCTTTGAGTATGCCCCTTTCTGCCTGCTCGTCCTTCGAATTGAAGAATATCCAAAAAAGTTGGCCAGAGATTGTCTTCGTTGTATGGGGAGTATTTGACAAAAATCAAAATGTCATCAGTCGGCGAATTAAAACCGTATGCAAGCGTTTGTGTGGAGCATAAAACAGATAACGGATCGTCCGGATCTTTAAATCGTTTTTCGATGTCATAACGTTCTTCGATTGGAATATCGGCATTATGAAATGCCACAATTGCATCTTTATCAATCAGGTGTTTGATATAGGGGACAGCTTGATTGAGAACCGGGATTCCTAATTCTTCAAAACCTTCAAGCAGATACCAGCCACTCTTTTTTGAAGGGACAATAATCATAGTTTTGATGCCTTTTTGGATATTATCTTCGAGTATTTGAGTAAAAATGGATTTGGCAATCTTTTTTCTGTTTTTTCGGGAAGGGGCTGATATTTTCACAAAAGACCGCAGAAGCTCAACCGGTCTCCAATCGCTTTCAATCAACAGTGAGGCGTTAATCCAGTTGGCCATTTCCAAAGCGTCCGGCATAGTAGCTGAAAGCAGAAAGAGTGTTTTTTTATCTCCCAGGGCATGAACCACACATTCCTCATAGACTATTCCCCGTGAGTTTTGAACTAGCATATGTGCTTCATCGATGATAATTAACTCTGCAGCCTGGGTCCATGAAGAATTGGAATGGCGTGAGGCTAAATAAGCTTCCGGTGTTGCCACAACGATGTCAAAGTTTTCTTTAACATCCATTTTATTTTCGCCGGTTCTAAGAAATAATTTGAATTTGGTGTTTTTCAGATCCAGATAAACCTGTCTAGCAAGAGCTCTGGTGGGAGATAGGTATATGGTTCGTTTGACTGTTTGTCCAGCTTTAAGGTTTTTCTGCATTGCCATGAAGGCTACTATAGTTTTCCCTGAACCAGTTGGTGTTGCAATGACGGCGTTGCCTTGTTGATAATGTTTATGGAAAGATTGTTGAATGGGATTTAGCAAAAAGGGTGCCAATTCTCCTAAAAGTTCTCTGCCTTCTTGCGGTTTGATCCATGCATTTTTCCCATTTATCATTATTTTGTACTGCTCAGCCTTTGTTTGTTTGGTTTCCTGAGTGTCTGAATCTTTTGCAATATAAATACTGTCCATTATGACCCCTTCTGTTATTATTTCTCGATTTTAACATATCTCAGGAAAAAATAAGGGAAACTTACATTAAGAAAAATTGGAAAAAATCATAAGAAGTAAATTTATTAGTATCGAAAACGAAGGATATTCGTTTCCTGAGAAAAGAGAAACAGAGTAGAAAATCCAATAAATATAAGTGTTGCAGAGGTAATTTTTCCAGAATGCTTATGTTAACTGTAAAAGTTTTTTTGTTGTATCGATAAAACTTGAAAATGTTTTGTAATTATGTTAAAATCTTAATTGAAAGTGAATGAATCTGATTCAATCATACATTATAAAAGGAGCTGAAGAGCATGAAGAGAAAGATATTAGTAGTGGATGACGAACCTTCCATCGTCGAGCTTCTAAGCTATAATCTTAAAAAAGACGGTTATGAGGTATTAAAGGCATATAATGCAGAGGAGACCATGGAATATGCCGATAATGATGAGGATATCGATCTGTTCATTATCGATGTGATGCTTCCGGATGTGGATGGTTTTGACCTGACCAGAAAACTAAGAGCGCATGAAAAGCATCAGAATAAGCCTATTATTTTTCTGACTGCTAAGACAGAGGAATTTGACAAAATTTTAGGATTAGAGTTAGGTGCGGATGATTATATCACCAAGCCGTTTAGTGTCAGAGAAGTTCTTGTCAGAATCAAGGCAATTTTTAGAAGAATCCAACGATCTTTAGAACAAAAAGCCGAAAAACCGAAGAGAATTGCTGTCAAGGATTTGGAAATCGATTTAGAAAGATATGAGATATTGGTTCGAGGAGAGGCTAAAAACCTTACCCCTCTTGAATTCGAACTTTTGAGATTCTTAGCTGAAAACGAAGGAAAGGTGTTCAGCAGAGATGTTTTACTGGACAGCCTATGGGGCTATGACTATTACGGAGACACCCGGACGGTGGATGTCCATATTCGAAGGTTGAGAACCAAGATTGAAGAAGACCCTTCCAATCCTCAATATATCATGACGGTTAGAGGAAAAGGCTATAAATTTAAGAATCCTGGTGGAGAAGCTTAAAGAGTCATCGTCATTAATGTAATTGAGTAATCGATATAAAAATGATAAGATGGGATACATGCTTTTAGTGTATCCCTTTTTTGTGAGGTGACAGTAAATGGCTTTAATCGTGCAAAGACCTTCTTATCGTGATAAAGAGTCAATCATTGAGCTATGCTCTCAAATTTGGGAAGGCTATGACTATATCCCTTACTTACTTGATCGCTGGCTATCAATTTCAGACCCCTTTTTGATTATTCGTGACACGCAAAACAATAAAGTATGTGCCGTTGACCATGCTACCATTTTTAATGATGTGGCTTACGGCGAGGGATTAAGAGTTCATGTGGATTACAGGGGCAAAGGATTGGCCAAACAGATTACAATGGAGATCATGAAAGAGGTTTTCGAAAGGGGTATCAGGGATTATAAAGCTCTGATTTTTTCCCAGACTTTGGATAGCATACATTTATCAGAAAAGGCCTTTTTTGAGAAAGTAAATGGGTACTATTTATTGGAAAAAAAGGTACAAGCACTCCATCAAAAAGATCAACCTCTTGAGGATATAAGGGTCAGACCAATATTTCCCGAAGAAATAACCAGAAACAAGAGTGAATTTAATGATTTGCTTTTTGCTACAAATCAAGAGATTGTAGATGTGTGGACCTATTATCCCTCTACGGACTATCTGACAGAAAAATTTCTGTTTGAGTGTACTCAGGGGAAACTGATTGCCGGACTACACGAACATGAAAAGGAAATCTTTTCTATCTGTTTATTGACAAAGCCCGGTGATTGGATCAAAAAAATGATACCGGTTCTTGAATCCTACGCCAGCCATTTCGGTTGTGAGGTTATCTCTGTGGCGATACCCTTTTCGCTAAATCAATGGGTATCAGACTTAATGACAATGGGATTCACGACTCTTTGGGATCCGGGTGCATTAACTCTTGAAGAATCATCCGCATGTCTATATTCACTGAATCGGGCTAAGATGGATCAGATCATTATACCCAAACAGTTGGATAAACCAACATTGCCTTCAAATTATTATCGTTGTTTGAAAAGGTGTCACTATGGTTTTAGTCAGGTTATCGAGAGTTTCCCGTTGAAAGATGGGGAACCTTTTCCGACAACTTATTATCTGACTTGTCCTCATCTGCGTTATCATATTTCCAAATTGGAAGAGTCAGGAGTCATATCTGTTTTAGATCATCTCAAGCATACTGAAGCCTACAAGCAACTGGATGATTATTATACAAAGGAAAGAAAAAGCAGATTAAGTCATTCGTTACTGGATAGCCAGCAAGTATTGGAAAAATATGAAGATGCTTTAACATTAGGGATTGGCGGTATAAAAGACCAAAGGGGAATCAAATGCCTTCATTTGCACGCAGCAACTTATTTGGCAAAGTTAGAAGATCCCGTTGGACATCGTGTGATGGATTTATTGAAAGAAGCGGGTGTCATGATGGATTGTGATGATATGAGTTGTTTTGAACATTTTAAAGAGTATTACATGGGGTGATGTGTTGAAGATTGGAATGATTTTTGGTACGAGGCCTGAAGCCATTAAAATGGCCCCTTTGTACCATCACTTAATCAAACGGGGCGTAAAAGCCCAGGTTATTGCAACGGCTCAACATCGGCAAATGCTGGATCAGGTTTTGTCCCTTTTTTCAATTCAAGCTGATTATGATTTAAACGTCATGCGACATCGGCAAAGCTTAGCCGGACTAACTGCAAGATTATGCGATGCATTGGATCAAATTTTTCAAAAGGAAAGCTTTGATTGGATTCTTACCCAAGGGGATACCACTTCCACTTTTGTAGGATCGCTGATGGCTTTTTATCATAAAATTCGGATAGGTCATGTCGAAGCTGGATTACGTTCCTTTCAACGAGATGATCCCTTCCCAGAAGAAATCAACAGACGCCTTACCTCTCAATTGGCAACTTATCATTTTGCACCAACGTCTCAGGCAAAAATGAATCTAATCAAGGATAATATTTGTGAAGATGCCATTACGATCACCGGCAATACTGTTATCGATGCCTTGATGTGGATTATCAGAGAAAAAAAAGAAGAACTAGATCGATTGGTTGAGCGTTATTCTGTGGCGGGTAAAAAATACATCTTGATGACGATGCACAGAAGAGAAAATCACGGTATTCCCATGCAAAATACAATGAAAGCGGTCAAAAGATTGATCAGGCGATTTGAGGAGTATTACCTTGTCTTTCCTGTCCACTATAATCCGGCTGTCAGAGAGGTTGTTTATCGGGAATTGGAAGGTGAAGATCGGATTATTCTGACAGAACCGGTGGAATACATGGATTTTATCGCCTTAATGAGAGACAGCCGCTTTATCATGAGTGATTCGGGGGGGGTACAGGAGGAAGCGCCTTCTTTGGGAAAGCCGGTGCTGGTTTTAAGGAAAACTACCGAACGGCCTGAAGCCATTGAATCAGGAGTAGCAAAGCTAATTGGCACTGGCACTCAATCTGTATATCAAAATGCTTCAGAATTAATCGAAGATGAATCATTGTATCATCGGATGGCCAATGCTTCAAATCCTTTCGGAACAGGAGATGCTTGTGAAAAAATCGCAGATTGTTTGTTGAATATTCAAAGTCAGGGGAAAAGGAATGGATGTTGAAAAGAAAATAAAATTAGTTTTAGCACCCATGGCTGGTGTCACAAATCGGGCCTATCGTCGATTGATCAAAGAGATCAATTCAACTGCCGTGGATTACATCTTTACTGAAATGATTAACGCTACAGGGGTTTCACGGCTTGACAACGGAACACTCAATCTCTTGCCCTCAAAAGATGAAGTGTGTGTTGTTCAGATTTATGGGAACAATTCTTATGATTTTGCAAAAGCGGCTGAGTATATTTTGTCAAATTATGAAAATGTTTCAGGAATTGACATTAACGCAGCTTGTCCGGTGAAAAAAGTTGTTAGAAACGGATCTGGATCAGCATTACTGCATGATCTCAAAAAACTTGAACAAATCGTCATTGCGGTGAAAAAGATTATACACGGATCGGATAAAAGCCTGAGTGTTAAGATTCGAAAAGGCTGGGAAGGTTATGAAAACTATCGTGAGGTTATCGAGATGTGTGATGAACTGGGAGTTGATTTTGTATCCATTCACGGTAGAACAGTTGAGCAAATGTATACCGGTTGTGCTGATTTTTCGATTCTTGATACCATTTGCTCTAGTCGTTGTGAAATCTTTTGGACGGGGGATATGTTTGATTTGGAATCTGTTAAAAAAATAAGCGACTATCGAAATACTATCAGTGGGATACTTTTTGCCAGAGGTACGTACGGGAACCCCTGGATTATCAAACAAGCTCATGATTTCTTAAATGGGCAACCCATTAAGACGATTAGTTTGGAGGAAAAAACCAAAACGATTTTAAGGCATGTGGAATTACTTTTGGAGGATTATTCTCAAATCAAGGCGACTGGTCAACTGAAGCGATTTGTTGCCGGGTATACAAAGGGGATAAGGGATGCTCGGCAAAAACGAAATGCCATTTTTCGAATGGACGATCTTGATGGAATGGTAGATCTTTTAATTACCACCATTTCCGCTGACTATCAAGATGATGAAGATATATTGAGCACCTCTAAAATAAATTAGTAAATTTCTTGCCATTTTTTTCTTTTTTGTAAAAAAGGGGGGGGAAAAAAATCGATTTTTTGAGTATAATAAAACCAGGACGGGTTCGTTTCTCAGAATGAAGCGAGCCTTTTTTTTAGAGTATCAGTGGGGAGTTGCGTTCTTATTCAGAATAATAAGATTACCATACTTGGCATTGACCCTGGATATGGGCGTGTAGGGTTTGGTGTGATTCGGTTAACAGGAAACAAATACAACCACGTTGCCCATGGGGTTATTGAAACTTCAAAAAAGGAGAAACTTTCCTATCGACTAAATGAGATTTATGATTCATTAAACGAGATAATAGACACGTATAGTCCAGAAGAGTTGGCAATCGAACAGTTGTTTTTTTTCAGAAATGTTACCACCGCTCTAGCGGTCAGTGAAGCCAGAGGAGTTATACAATTGGCATCCTTCAGAAAGGGGTTATCTATCTTTGAATATACTCCTTTTCAAATTAAGTTGGCGATCACAGGAAATGGAAGAGCTGAAAAAGGACAAATGCAAAGAGTGTTGAAAGTGTTTCTTGGATTGCAAGCGACTCCTAAACCGGATGATGCGGCGGATGCATTGGCTGCAGCTATTTGTCATGCTAATTCAAGAAGTTCATTAAAAAGATAATCGTTCTGTTGAGGTCTAATTTTTCGATGGAGCAGTTTATTTGGAGGCATTATGGTTATTGAGATTGAGGAGATTGATATACCCATTGCAAAACTATTAAAAAGACTGGGACTCGCCGAGATGGAATTTGAGGGTATTATCAGCAGCGTTTCATTTGATTTTAACGGCGAAGAAGAATACGGAACCCTTGTAGTGAACTGTGAGAATGACTCTCAATCTGATTCGATAGATATTATTTGTGATGCATTAAGAGCTTATTTTCACTGTGATTTGAAGGTAGTCACAAAGCATGTTGACCTCTCTCCCGCCAAAGAAACTGTACTGAGATGGCGAAGGATTTTGGAGATCTTAAATGGCAGTTTTTCCTATGTAACGGATGCTGTTTATGTAAAGGCAATAACCGATAATATGGTTTGTTGCCATGTTCCGAATGTATTTGTACTTAATAAAATGAAAAGGAATCAAAGTAAATTAACTGAGGCAATTGAACAGGTGATTTGTCAAAAGGTTGAAGTAACATTTGCCTTGGAGGATTCACAAGATTCTTCGGAAAGTGATCTATATAAACCGGAAACGAAAATGCTCGAAATGAAAGAATATCAGTCAAGTTTATCACCAACTTCTTCACCATTGCCTTATCAAAAAAAATATGAAAAAGAAACCCCAAAAATAGAATTTTCGGATATTCAAACTCCCATTTATCAGATGGTTTTTAATCGATCGGTTTTTACAATAGAGGGAGAAATTTTTTCTTTTGAATACCGAGAGAACTCATCAGTTGCAACTTTGGGATTGTATGATGGTACTGATTCCGTTAAATGCATTGCATTTCGTGATAGTGCGAAATGGTTGAATGAACATTCAAAAAACGGGTCGAGAATAATAGCAGTAGGGAAAGCGACTCTGGACAGCAGAACTCAAAAACCTTCATTTTTCATTGACCAGGCAAAATTGGTTGAAAAAAAAGAAGAGATCATAGATGATGCTTCAGAAAAAAGGGTAGAATTGCATGCACATTCACAGATGAGTGCTATGGATTCAATTCTGAAGATTGATGATTATATCGAAATGGCAGCCAGATGGGGATGGGAGGCTGTTGCGGTCACCGACCACGGTGTTGTACAAGCCTTTCCTGATTTATACGAAAAATGTATTAAAAAGGGAATAAAACCGATTTTTGGCATGGAAGGCTATTTGGTAGATGTTACACCAATCGTCTATAACAAAGAACTGATTGAGAGTGAGACGTTCAACCGACATGATATGGGAAAACATGAATACGTGGTTTTTGATTTTGAAACAACTGGTTTAAGCCCTTTAAACGATCAAATTATCGAATTTGGCGCAGTAAAAATAAAAGATGGTAAAGTAATCGATACTTTTTCAACTTTGGTGAATCCAAAACGGCCTATTTCGAACAAAATAACGGAAATAACAGGTATTACCAACGAGATGGTAAAAGACAAATCCTCAATTGAAGAAATTCTGCCGGAATTTTTAAAATTCATTGAAGGGGCAATTTTAGTTGCACATAACGCCAATTTTGATTATCGATTTTTAAAACAGCAAGCTAAAGTTGTTTTGAATCAGGATTTAAACCGTTCTTATATCGATACTCTTTCTCTTTCCAGGTCTTTGCTGAGTATTAAAAGTAACTCATTGGACAAGGTTGTTAAGGCATTGAATCTTGAAGAATTTAATCATCACCGAGCACTGGATGATGCGGATATTACAGCAAAGGTGTTTTTAGCATTGATGGAGATCGCTGAAAAACGAGGAAAGAAGACTCTATGTGATCTTGATTCTCTGAAAAGTGAAATGGATTTAAAAAAGCTTTTTGGTAAGGATTTCACCATTTATGTCATCAATGCCAAAGGATTGTTCAACCTGTATCGGCTTGTTACTGAAAGTCATATTAAATACTTTGGAAAGGGAGTTCCGTTGATACCAAAAGAAGTGCTTGCACAAAATCGTGAAGGGTTGATTATTGGAACTGGAAGCCCCATGAGTGAGCTTGCATCCGCTTATCGTTATGGTTATGAGGAAGCAGAGCTTAAGGAAATTGCCCAATTCTATGATTTTATTGAAATCATGCCTCCTGACGCTTACACAGAGGTTGAAGAAGGTCTGAATTACGACAAAATGCTTCACATGTATCAAGCTTTTTATCAACTCAGCGTTAAAATGGGTTTGGATTGCATAATGACAGGGAATGTGCATTATCTTAAAGCTGAAAACAAAAAGCCTTGGTCGATTATGAAGATCAGCGAAAAGGCTTTAAGAAGGCGGAATAAGAAATTTTCACCGGATTTGTTTCAAGGAGTTCATTTACAGATGCGAACAACTCAACAGATGCTTGAGGTGGCTCAGAAGATAACTGGATCGATAGAAAAAGCAAAAGAGGTTGTTATCGATAATCCAAAGCGATTAGCAGAAAGAATGGAAGATATCAAACCCATCACTCGAAAGCTACACACGCCCGAAATGGATGGCGCTGATGAAAAAATCAGAGAAATTGCCTATCAGAGGGTTCATGAAATTTACGGAGAAAATCCTCCCGAACCAGTAAAAAAACGTCTTGATTTTGAACTTGATGCCATCATCGGGAACGGTTATTCTGTTTTATACTTAATTGCTCAAAAAATCGTTAAAAGATCGATGGAAGACGGTTATTTGGTCGGGTCGAGAGGGTCCGTTGGCTCATCTCTGGTAGCGACCATGTTGGGGATTACAGAAGTTAATCCTTTAGCGCCTCATTATGTTTGTCCTTCTTGTAAAAAAACTGAATTTGTTAATTTGAAGGGGTGTTCATCCGGATATGATTTACCCGATAAAACTTGTCCGCTTTGCAACACAAAGATGTTAAAGTTTGGCCAGGAAATTCCTTTTGAAACATTTATGGGTTTTAACGGAAATAAAGTTCCTGATATTGACTTGAATTTTTCCGGAGAATACCAAACAAAGGCACATAAATACATTGAAGAACTCTTTGGGTCCGATCATGTATTCAAAGCTGGAACGATTAGCACTGTTGCCGATAAGACCGCATTTGGTTACGTCCTCCGCTATGAAGAAGCCACCGATCAGTCTATTAAAGATATAGAAAAAGAAAGAATAGCCCAGGAGATTGCAGGTGTTAAAAGAACGACTGGCCAACATCCGGGGGGATTGATGATAGTTCCCAAGTCTAAACAGGTTTTTGAATTTACACCAGTACAGCATCCTGCAAATGATAGAAATTCTGATGTTCAAACAACGCATTTTGATTATCATTCCATCCATGACGACTTGGTCAAAATTGATGCCTTGGGGCATGACGACCCTACCTTTATGCGTTATCTGGAAAATATTACCGGAATCAATCCTTTGGATGTTCCCATGGATGATCAAAAAACCATTCAAATCTTTTCAAGCCTTCGTCCATTGGGGTTGAAAAATGGAGATATACCAGGTGTAGAAAACGGTTCGTTGGGAATTCCAGAATTTGGAACGACATTTGTACGCAGTATGTTACTTGAAACACGCCCCAAAACTTTTGCGGATTTGGTTAGGATTTCAGGGTTATCTCATGGTACAGGTGTTTGGATCGATAACGCAAGGAATTTGATCAACGACAAAGTGGCAAAGCTTTCAGAGGTGATCGCTTGTCGAGATGATATCATGAACATGCTTATTCACAGTGGTATTGAACATGTGAGAGCTTTTCAGATCATGGAGACCGTTCGAAAGGGTAAAACCTTAAAAGAGGAAGATGTTGAAATGATGAAAAAACACGGGATCAAAGACTGGTTTATGAAATCTTGTGAATCCATAAAATATCTGTTTCCCAAAGCCCATGCGGTGGCATATGTTTCTATGGCTTTTCGGGTAGCTTTTTTTAAAGTGCATTATCCATTGGCATTTTACTCAACGTATTTCACTGTAAAGGGTGGAGAATTCGACATCAATTTGATTCTAAGTGGACCTGATCAAATAAAGAAATGGCTAAAGGATCCTGAATCGTATGCTGATGTGAGCAAACAAAAATTGAACGCCTCAAGGGTGGTTAATGAAATAGCTTTAGAAATGCTTTTAAGGGGATTCGAGTTTTTGCCTGTAAACATAAAAAAGTCAAGTATCAATCAGTTTGATATCGAAAATAACAAATTACGAATTCCATTAAGCAGGGTCAACGGGTTGGGTGAAAGGGTAGCACAATCAATTGTTTCGGAAAGAGAAAAGAGTGATTTCGTTTCCATTGATGATTTTAGCAGGAGAACTTTAGTTTCGGTTTCAACAGTCGATAGTTTAAGAGAGATGACAGCTTTTGAAGGACTTCAGGAACATGCCCAATATTCTTTATTCTAACGGAGGAGAGAGATGACAGAAAAAATCAAAATAGGTAAAAAGAAACATATTGCTTTAATAGCACATGATTACCGAAAAAAAGATTTGATCGAGTGGGTTCATTATAATAAGGGAACGCTCTCCACACACCATTTATATGGTACTGGCACGACCGGAAGTTTGATCGAAGATAAGATAGGTCTACCGGTAAAAACTTTTAAAAGCGGTCCGCTTGGTGGAGATCAACAAATAGGAGCTAAAATTGCTGAAGGTGTGATTGACTGCCTTATCTTTTTTTGGGATCCTCTTTCACCGCATTCTCACGATGTTGACGTCAAGGCTCTTTTAAGGATAGCCACCGTTTATAACATTCCTGTTGCAACCAATCGGGCAACGGCGGATTTTTTAATCAGTTCTCCTTTAATGGAAGAAGTCTATGAAAGAGACTTATACGATTATCAATCGAGGCATAGAAAGGAGACTTTAAGGGCTTTAGAAGAAAAATAGCCATGCAATCGTTTGCAAGTTTCAATCATTTTTTTATGATTTATTGAATCAGGCGAAAAAAATGAATGATTATTAAGTCAAAAGGGTTAAAAAATGAAGCGATTCATTTAAGGAAAGGGAAAAAAAGAAGGCTTGAGGAATATTTGATAGCAGAGCGAATTTCAATATGTTATAATAACTCGGGAAAAACTGAAATTCGACAATCGTCCACGGGCTGTCTTTTTTTTTATCGGCTTGTGAATTGAATCACGAATCGGAGGTGTTGCTGTTGTCAACAGGTGAATCAAATGTCGTATGTGCAGAACACGATAAGCTGTTCAATGCACTTGACACGTTTATTGAAGAAGTAAAAGATAAACCCGGAGTTCTAATCGAAGTATTACACAAGGCTCAAGAGATGTTCGGATATTTACCACCAGAGGTTCAAAGCCATGTGGCAATGAAACTAAATCTTCCCGAAAGCCAGGTGTACGGTGTAGTTACGTTTTACAATTTCTTCACCATGAAGCCTAGGGGCAAACATCAGATCAAGATTTGTCTTGGTACTGCATGCTATGTAAAAGGAGCAGATAAAGTATTAGACAGATTTAAGGAAGAATTAAAAGTAGACATGGAAGAAGTGACTGATGACGGGAACTTTTCGTTGCATGGTGTGAGGTGTCTTGGGGCATGTTCAATGGCGCCTGTTGTGCTTATCGGCGAAAAAGATTTTTATGGAAAAGTAACGGCAAATGAAATACCAAAGATACTAAAGAAATACAGGGGGTGAATGTGAATGGCAAAGATCAAAAGTTTGGATGAGTTGATGAAAATAAAAGAAAAAGCCGTTAAAGAAATTCAGATGAGGGATACCGAGAAGAAAGGTAAAATCATTGTTGCGATGGGAACTTGCGGTATAGCTGCTGGCGCAAAAGAGACACTTCAGGCAGTTGTTAATGAATTAGAAAAGAATGGTATCAACGATGTATCCGTTGTTCAATCGGGATGCATGGGATTATGTGATGTGGAACCTACCGTTGAAGTGATAATGGAAGGTAGCGATCCTATCATTTATGGTCATGTTTCGCCCGAACAGGTGTCAAGAATTGTTGATCAGCATGTTAAAAACGGAAAAGTTGTCAGTGATTTGCTTGTGAGAAAGGGCGAAATCTGATCAGAAAAAAGATTGCGAGGTGAGTAGAGTTGCCGGTTGCAACCAATACGATACTAATGTGTGCTGGTGGAGGGTGTATATCCTCCGGAGAAGAGAGTTGTTTACAAGCGCTGCAAAAAGCTGTTGAAAAATATTCGCTTCAGGAAGTTGTCAAAGTAGTAGAAACAGGTTGTATGGGAATGTGCGATGCGGGGCCGTTGATGGTTATTTATCCGGAAGGTGTCTATTATCAAAAATTGACTCCTGAGGACGTTGAAAAAATCGTATCTGAGCATATTCTCAAAGGAAGGATCGTAGAGGAAAAATTGCTGGACAACCCAGTGTCTAGTTTAAAAACGCAAAATCCATACGATGATCATCCCTTCTTCACCAGACAGGTGAAAATAGCAACTAGAAATATGGGAATTGTTGATCCGATGAAAATTGAAGAGTACATTGCCCATGATGGGTATTTTGCTCTCCAAAAAGCCCTCTCCATGAACCCTGAAGAAATTATTGCCGAACTTAAGGAAAGTGGTCTCAGAGGAAGGGGAGGCGCAGGGTTTCCCACCTGGCTGAAATGGGATTTAACCCGAAAAGTGCCCGGAGATGAAAAGTATGTGCTTTGTAATGCTGATGAGGGAGATCCAGGTGCATTTATGGACCGTTCCATATTGGAAGGCGATCCTCATTCTATTTTAGAAGCCATGGCCATTGCCGGTTATACCATTGGCGCAAGTAAAGGTTATGTATACATCAGAGCCGAATACCCTCTTGCAATTGAAAGGTTAAGAGCAGGGATAGAACAGGCTAAAGAACTTGGCTTGTTTGGCGAAAATATCATGGGATCCAATTTCTCATTTGATTTAGAGATAAGAATGGGCGCAGGGGCATTTGTCTGCGGTGAGGAAACGGCATTGATTGAATCCATCGAGGGTAAAAGAGGTCAACCAAGAGTAAAACCGCCATTTCCGGCACAAGTGGGTGTATGGGGCAAGCCTACGCTCAACAATAATGTTGAAACTTATGCCAATATTCCCCCAATTTTGACAAAAGGCGCCAAATGGTTCTCCAGCATCGGAACTCAAACGAGTAAGGGGACGAAAGTATTTTGTTTGGCAGGAAAAGTCAAAAACACAGGTTTGGTGGAAGTTCCAATGGGGATTACTCTAAGAGAAGTTGTTTACGATATTGGCGGCGGTATCCCCAATGGAAAAGAATTCAAAGCGGTTCAAACAGGAGGCCCTAGTGGCGGATGTATTCCAAAGGAACATTTGGACACACCGATCGACTATGAGACACTCAAAGAATTAGGGACTATGATGGGGTCCGGCGGAATGATATTCATGGATGAAGACACTTGTATGGTGGATGTTGCCAAATATTTCCTTGATTTTTCTGTGGAAGAATCCTGTGGAAAATGTCTACCTTGTCGTGAAGGAAACAGAGTGATGTTGGATATGCTGGAAAAGATTACCCAAGGTGAAGGAGAAGACGGAGATATTGAGAAATTGATAGAATTAGGAAAAAATATCATGGATACTTCTCTTTGTGGACTTGGACAATCCTCACCCCAGCCGGTTATTTCAACCATCAGATACTTCAGAGATGAATATGAAGCGCACATCAAAGAAAAAAGATGTCCTGCAAAGGTTTGTAAACCGTTGATTAGATATGTCATTGATCCCGAAAAGTGTGTTGGCTGTACAGCTTGTTCAAGAGTATGTCCTGTCAGTGCCATTAGCGGAGAAGTAAAAAAGGTACATGAGATCGATAGTGATGTTTGTACCAGATGCGGCAGTTGTATACAGGTATGTCGTTTTGGTGCAATCAGTATCGTATCACCATAACAAGAGTGGAGAAGGCTGATTTTAAATAATCAGCCTTCATATCCTTGCAACAATTTATCATCAGGGGGTGTGATAGTGGTTTCAGATAAAGAACTGCAAGCAATCGAGCAAATCATAAATGGTGTCGTAACGGATGACAGCCTGGCTGAGGGAGATGTATTGATTAATTGTCTCCATGAAATACAGAATCATTTTCACAACTTTGTTCCACCAGAAGCAGCTGAAAAGGTAGCTGAGATATTGAAGGTTCCTGAATCTTCAGTCTATGAGGTATTAACCTTTTATACCATGTTTTCTGTGGAAAAGAGAGGTAAATATGTGATCAGAGTTTGCAACAGCTTGCCATGTCATGTCACAGGCGGAAAAGAGATCGTTGATACTCTGAAAAAAGAATTAGGGTGTGATTTTTCTCAAACGACTCAAGACGGGCTTTTTACCCTTGAGAAAACGGGTTGTTTGGGTTTATGTGGTGTTTCTCCTGTTATCATGATTAATGATGAATTTTATGGCAATTTGACCAATGAAAAAGTTTTACAGATCATTAACCATATTCGTGAAGAGGAGCGTGGATGATGATGAAGATACAGACGGTTTTGGTTTCCGTAGATTCAAACAGCGCACTTCGCGGAGCAAGACAATATAAAAAGCAGATTGAAGAAGCCGTTAGGAATTATCAGCTATCTGATATGGTAGAGGTTTTGGAAACAGGCAGTTTGGGTGTGTATAAAGATGGCGTTATCGTTGCGGTTTATCCTGAAGAGATATTTTATGAGATCAATTCTTCCGAAGATGCAGAGTTGCTAGTGACGGAGCATTTCCTAAAAGGAAGAATCGTCAAAGATTTGATGGTGGACAAATCCGTTATCAAGCATGAAAAAATGGAAACCGGTAAAATTAATCAAGAAGAAAGAATTGTTCTTAGAAATGTAGGAATTATTGATCCTAGAGATGTTGAGGAATACATTGCCCGTGATGGCTACATGGCCTTGGCTAGAGTTTTAAACGATATGAAGCCTGAGCATGTTATCGATGTGATCAAAAAGAGTAATCTCCGAGGCAGAGGCGGAGCAGGCTTTCCAACCGGAATGAAGTGGGATTTTACTGCTAAAGTAGAAAGTGCTGAAAAGTATGTTATTTGTAATGCAGATGAAGGGGAACCTGGTACTTTCAAAGATAGATTAATTATGGAAGGCGATCCTCATTCTGTGATTGAAGCAATGACTATTTGTGCTTTTGCAGTGGGTGCAAATAAAGGATATATCTATATTAGAGGCGAATACTTTGGCTCTATCGATAACATCAGAAAGGCTATCAAGGATGCTTATGATATGGGATTACTCGGAGAAGATATTTTAGGAAGTGGGTTTAGCTTTGATCTTTCTGTTCGTTTGGGTGCTGGGGCTTATATCTGCGGAGAAGAAACCGCCTTGATAGAATCTATCGAAGGAAGACCGGGTAGACCACGATTAAAGCCGCCTTATCCTCCTGTGGAGGGTCTTTATGGGAAACCAACGGTTGTGAATAACGTAGAAACTTTTAGTAACATCCCCTGGATCATCAACAATGGGCCGGATGCTTTTAAAAATATTGGAACGGACGGTTCTGCTGGGACAAAAGTATTTACGTTAGTTGGTAATATCATCAACCGAGGGTTAGTTGAAGTACCTATGGGAACCAGCATATTCGACTTAATTTATAAATATGGTGGGGGTATTCCCAACGGCAAGAAATTAAAGATTGTTCAAACGGGTGGAACAGCAGGTACATTTATGAATACAGAGAACTTGGATATTGGTTTGGATTATGATTCAGGAAAAGAAGGAGCTTCTTTAGGTTCAGGTGTTATTCTCTGTATGGATGAGAATAATTGTGCGGTTGATTGTGCCAAAACGGTGATGGAATTTTTTGCTCACGAATCATGTGGTAAATGTACGCCTTGCCGAGAAGGTACCAGAGTTTCTGTAAAAATTCTAGATAAGATTTCCAAAGGTTTAGGAAAAGAAGAGGAAATCGATCAACTTCTCATGATTTCTGATGCTATGGAACAAACTTCTTTTTGCGGCTTGGGGCAATCGGCTGCGATTCCGTTGAGAACGATTGTAAACTCTTTCAGAGATGAATTCTCAAACCATGTTCAGAAAATTCCGTGTAGTGTTTGTTCCTATGAACAACCAAAAATAAAAAAAAAGATCGGAAGATAATTGATACCTAGTGATTCATTTAGACCTTGTTAAATAATAGTAAAATCTTTGAGAATAAAGCGGGTGCTGTTGACAATGTACCCGCTTTAGTAGTAAAATACGCTCGGTTCATTTCAAAATCAAGGAAGGAGGTATTTTCTAATAGATGCCGACAATTAATCAGTTAGTCAGAAAAAGCAGGAAAATCATTAAAGAGAAATCAAAAGCACCTGCCTTACAAAAGAATCCTCAAAAGAGAGGTGTTTGTGTCAGGGTTACTACTATGACACCCAGAAAACCTAACTCAGCGTTGAGAAAAATCGCCAGGGTCAGACTTGCAAACGGTATGGAAGTATCAGCTTACATTCCCGGAGAAGGACACAATTTGCAAGAACATTCTGTTGTGATGGTTCGAGGAGGAAGAGTTAAAGATCTAGCAGGTATTCGTTACAGAATTATTAGGGGAGCGCTTGACACTGCAGGTGTAGAAGATAGAAAACAAGCACGTTCCAAATACGGAACTAAGGCTCCTAAATGATGTGTTTATGCAGGAGGGAAATTCATAAATGAGAAGAAGAAGAGCTGAAAAAAGAACAATCGAACCGGATCCCGTGTATAACGATTTGTTGGTGTCTCGTTTGATCAACAAATTAATGTATCACGGTAAAAAGTCAAAGTCACAAAAGATCGTTTACGATGCTTTTGAACTTATCAGAGAAAAAACCGGGAAGGATCCACTTGAAATGTTTAAACAAGCGATGGACAACATTAAACCTGAAGTTGAGGTGAAACCGAGGCGTGTGGGTGGATCAACCTATCAAGTTCCAGTTGAAGTGGCAGAACCCAGAAAGACTTCATTAGGTTTACGATGGCTTTTGTCTGCAGTAAGATCGAAAAGAGGCAGACCAATGAAATACAGACTATCTGATGAAATAATGTCAGCCTTAGAAAATAACGGTGCAGCTGTTAAGAAAAGGGATGATACCCACAGAATGGCCGAGGCAAACAGAGCGTTTGCTCATTTTAAATGGTGATGGATAAATAAAAAGATGGAGGAAATATAGTGTCCTACAAAGAAATTCCTCTCGAAAGAGTTAGAAATATTGGGATTATGGCGCATATTGATGCGGGAAAAACTACCACTACAGAAAGAATATTGTTTTACACCGGTCGAAAACACAAATTGGGCAGTGTAGATGATGGCACCGCTACAATGGACTGGATGGAACAGGAAAAAGAACGTGGGATTACCATTACCTCGGCTGCTACAACTGCTATATGGAAAAATCATAGGATAAACGTTATTGATACACCCGGGCACGTTGACTTTACAGTCGAAGTTGAACGCTCTTTAAGAGTTCTGGATGGTGCCATTGCAGTATTTGATGTTTGCGCAGGAGTTGAACCTCAATCAGAAACTGTCTGGAGACAAGCTGATAAATACCATGTGCCCAGGGTAGCTTTTATGAATAAGATGGACAAGCTTGGTGCTGATTTTGATATGTCAGTTAAGAGTATGATTAAAAAACTTGGTGCTAATCCACTTCCAGTCCAATTTCCCATTGGTGCTGAGGAAACATTCGTCGGAGTAGTTGATCTTGTTCAGATGAAGGCACATCTTTGGGAAGACAGTGAAGGGCTTTCTTTTGAAACTGTTGGGATTCCGGAGGAACTTTTGGAGAAAGCACAGGCAATGCACGAAGATTTGGTTGCAAAAATGTCTTCTTATGACGAGACTATCATGGAACATTATCTTGAAGGTGAAGATGTACCGGTAGAAAAACTCAAAAGCGCTATTCGGAAAGCTACCGTTTCTGGTGAATTTGTGCCTGTTCTTTGCGGAACTGCTTTTAAAAATAAGGCAATACAGCCATTAATAGATGCGATTGTAGACTTCCTTCCGTCTCCATTAGATGTTCCCCCGATCGAAGTAACAATCCAAGGCACTGACAAAACGTTTCAGTTAAAGGCTGATCCTTCAGGTCCATTTGCAGCACTTGCTTTTAAAGTTGCTTCAGATCCTTTTGTTGGAAGGTTGACCTATTTCAGGGTTTATTCAGGTACCCTGCAAAAAGGTAATTATGTTCAAAACATTAATAAAGACAAAAAAGAACGTTTAAGCAGGCTAATTTACATGCATTCGGACAAGAGAGAAGATGTGGATGAAGTAACTGCAGGAGAAATAGTTGCTGGCATTGGTCTAAAATTCACCTCTACCGGTGACAGCTTGGCAAATGATAACATGCCTTTATTATTAGAAGCGATGGTTTTCCCGGAACCGGTTATACAGATTGCGATAGAACCTGAAACCAAGGACGATCAAAATAAATTGGCAAAAGGGTTAATTGCTTTGAAAGAAGAAGACCCCACTATTAAGGTTCAAGTAGAAGAGGAAACCGGACAAACACTTCTAAGCGGGATGGGAGAATTACACCTTGAAATCATTATTGATCGTTTGAGAAGAGAATTTGGTGCAAATGTTCGAGTAGGGAAACCTCATGTTTCGTATAGAGAAACAATACAACTGCCAGTGGATACTGAGGGAAAATACATCAGACAAAGCGGTGGAAGAGGTCAATATGGGCATGTAAAGGTAAAATATGAACCACTTGAAAGTGGAAAGGGTTTTGTTTTTGAAGATGCAACAGTTGGGGGGAGTGTTCCAAGGGAGTATATCAACCCAATTAGAATTGGAATTGAAGAAGCAATGCAGGATGGTGCAGTAGCGGGTTATCCGGTTGTTGATATGAAAGCCACTTTATATGATGGTTCCTATCATGAAGTGGACAGTTCAGAAATGGCATTTAAAATAGCCGCTTCCATGTCCTTAAAAGATGCTTTGAAGAAGGGGAAATCGTATTTATTAGAACCTATTATGTCAGTCGAGATCACGACTCCTGAAGAATATATGGGCGATATTATTGGCGACTTGAATACACGACGCGGAAGAATTGAGAAATTTGATTCCAGGTCCAATGCCAGAGTTGTTGAAGCGTTTGTTCCACTTTCAGAGTTGTTTGGCTACGCAACGATACTCCGATCATTAAGTCAGGGAAGAGCAACTTATACCATCCAGTTTTCACATTATGATCCAGTCAACGAGAAGACACTTGAAAAGATTTTACATAAAAAATAGTGCTATAAGAGTTATTAACAATAATGAGGAGGGAAATTACAAATGGCAAAAGAGAAATTTGAACGAACGAAACCGCATTTGAACATTGGTACCATTGGTCATATCGACCATGGTAAGACAACTTTAACAGCTGCTATTACAAAAGCACTCAGTTTGAAGGGTCTTGCAGATTTTGCAGCATTTGATACCATTGATAAGGCTCCAGAAGAAAAGGCAAGAGGTATCACCATCAATACCGCACACGTTGAATATCAGACCGAGAAAAGACATTATGCCCATATCGATTGTCCCGGTCATGCTGACTACATCAAAAATATGATCACTGGTGCAGCACAGATGGATGGAGCTATATTAGTAGTTGCTGCAACCGATGGTCCTATGCCTCAGACAAGAGAACACGTTTTACTTGCCAGACAGGTTAACGTTCCTGCAATCGTTGTTTTCTTGAACAAGTGTGACATGGTAGACGATGAAGAATTAATTGATTTGGTTGAGATGGAAGTGAGAGACCTTCTCAGCAAATATGAATTCCCCGGAGATGATTTGCCTGTTGTAAGAGGTTCAGCTCTCAAAGCGGGAGAGGAAGATAGCGCTGATGGTCAGTGGATGCAATATATTTATGAGTTGATGCAAGCTTGCGATGATTACTTCCCAGAGCCCTTAAGAGAAGTTGATAAGCCATTCTTAATGCCTGTTGAAGATATTTTCACGATTACAGGTAGGGGAACTGTTGTGACCGGAAGAATCGAAAGAGGAACTGTTCACCCAGGTGATGAAGTTGAAATCGTTGGTATCAGACCTACTGCCAAGTCGACTGTAACGGGTGTAGAAATGTTCAGAAAACTTCTAGATGAAGGAACAGCAGGAGACAACGTTGGATGTCTTCTCAGAGGTATCAAAAAGGAAGAAGTAGAAAGAGGGCAAGTCCTTGCAAAGCCCAAATCAATCACACCACACACCCATTTTAAAGCCAATATATACGTTTTGAAGAAGGAAGAAGGCGGAAGACATACACCGTTTACAAAGGGCTATCGACCTCAATTCTACATTAGAACAGCTGACGTCACTGGTGAAATTGCAGATCTTGGTGAAGGCGTCGAAATGATCATGCCCGGGGACAATATTGTGAGTGAAGTAAAACTGATCAAACCAGTTGCTCTTGAAAATGGTATGCGATTTGCAGTACGTGAAGGCGGAAGAACAGTTGGAGCAGGAGTAGTTGCAGAAATTATCGAATAATCAACAGTAACAAACTGTTAATTATAACGTTACTGTTATTGTGTATAATGCGGGGGAGTGTAAGACCACTCCCCTTTATAGCGTAATTTTTAAGGATTGGAGGGAACTTATTAATGGCCTCACAGAGGATTCGAATTAGATTAAAGGGTTATGATCATGAATTGCTTGATCAATCATCAGGAAAAATTGTTGAAATTGTTAAAACAACTAATGCTCAGGTTTCAGGTCCTATTCCTTTACCAACAGAAAGAACAGTTTATTGTGTTCTCAAATCCCCTCACAAACATAAGGATTCCAGAGAACATTTCGAGAAAAGAGTTCATAAAAGGCTCATAGACATTTTAGACCCTAAGCCCAAAACAGTGGAAGCTCTCATGAAAATTGATCTTCCTTCCGGGGTTGATGTCGAAATTAAGCTCTGATACATAAACGGAGGTGTACAGAATGAGCGGTATTATCGGAAAAAAGATTGGTATGACTCAAATTTTCAAAGACGGTATGATGGTTCCAGTTACAGTAGTACAGGCAGGCCCTTGTGTTGTTTGCCAGAAAAAAACAGAAGAGATTGATGGTTACACCGCCATACAACTTGGTTTTGAAAAGCAAAAAGAGCATCGAATGACTAAGCCAATGAAAGGCCATTTTAAAAAGGCCGATGTTGCCCCTATGAAGCATTTACGAGAATTCAGATGTGAAAATCCTGATGATTATCAATTAGGTCAGGAAATTACAGTTGATATTTTCGAAGAAGGGACAAAAGTCGATGTTGTTGGCACTTCAAAGGGTAAAGGATATTCAGGGGTTATGAAAAGATGGAATTTCTCCGGTGGAGAAAAAACACACGGTTCTAAATTTCACAGAGGACTAGGTAGTACCGGTCAGCATTCCTATCCGGCTAGAGTTTTTCCTGGGAAAAAAATGCCTGGACAGTATGGAAACGAGAGAGTTACGGTTCAGAATCTTGAAGTAGTCAGAATTGACAAAGAGAATAATTTAATCGCTGTTAAAGGTGCCATTCCTGGTTCAAAAAACAGCATTGTTTATTTAAGAAATACAGTAAAATCATATTAATCAATCAGCTTTTTGCTGGAAGGAGGAAAAATGGCAAATATTAAGGTTCTCGACCTAAATGGACGAAGTAGCGGTGAAGTAGAGTTGAGAAATGATGTCTTTGATGTCGATCCTAATCATGACGTCATGTTCAGATATGTCAACATGCAACTCACCAATAGAAGACAGGGAACGGCTTCTACAAAGACAAGAGGAGAAGTAAAAGGAACTGGAAAAAAACCATTTCCACAAAAACATACCGGAAGAGCACGACAGGGTAGTTTAAAAGGTCCTCATCAAAGACATGGTGGAGTAGCTTTTGGGCCAAAGCCTAAAGAATGGAAGATTAAACTTCCTAAGAAAATGAAGAAATTAGCTTTAAAATCAGCATTAAGTACAAGGTTTAGAGAGGGCAATCTTATCGTCATCGAAGAATTCAAAATGGACGAGATTAAGACAAAAGCTTTCAAAAAAGTATTAGAAGCTCTTTCTGTAGATAAGAATAAGATTTTATTAGTTTTACCTTTTAAAAATCCGGAATATGAAAACACTAAAATGTCAGGTAAGAACATTAAAGATTCGAAAATTATCATTGTGGACAATCCGGGAAATAAAAGTCAAAAAACAAATATTGATGGTTTAAATGTTTTTGATATCATAAACAGTCAAAAGATTATTATTACCAAAGACACGGTTAAAAAGATTGAGGAGGTGTTGGGTAATGCCAATTAAACTCCACACAAGAGATATCCTCATTCGCCCAATCATAACTGAAAGTACAACAATGAATATGGAAAATAACACTTATACTTTTGAAGTACACAGAAGTTCTAATAAACCGATGATTAAAAAGGCGATAGAGGAAATATATGATGTTAAAGTTGAAAAAGTGAATGTTTTGAATTGTAAACCAAAACCTAAACGAAGAGGTCAATTTACAGGCAAAACAAGAAGTTGGAAAAAGGCAATGGTTAAACTTCAAAAAGGTTACACCATTCCTGATCTGGAAAACATTTATTAATATATAGAAAGGGGAGCTGAAAATGGGACTGAAACGATATAAACCAACAACCCCGACTAGAAGATATGCCATTGGACAGGATTATTCGGAAATAACAAAATCGAAACCAGAAAAATCTTTGATTGAGCCCTTGAAGAAAACTGGTGGTAGGAACAACAGGGGAAGAATTACTGTCAGGCATCATGGTGGCGGTCATAAAAGAATGTATCGTATCGTTGATTTCAAAAGAAACAAAGATGGAATACCGGCAAAAGTTATGTCCATAGAATATGATCCAAATCGTTCAGCAAGGATTGCTTTACTCTATTATAATGATGGAGAAAAAAGATATATATTGGCACCTAAAAAGTTGAGCGTTGGAGACGAAGTAATGAGTGGACCAAATGCTGAAATAAAAGCAGGTAACTGTAAAATGCTGAAGGAAATACCAGTTGGTACTTTAGTTCATGCTATTGAATATGTTCCCGGAAAAGGTGCTCAAATAGCAAGATCTGCTGGAATAGCTGCTCAAATTATGGCAAGAGAAAGTGGATATGCTTTGCTAAAAATGCCTTCAGGTGAATTAAGAAGGATTTTAGAAACATGTAAAGCCACTGTCGGTGTGGTAGGAAACGAAAATCATAACAATGAAGTGTACGGAAAAGCTGGAAAAAAACGATGGCTCGGTATCAAACCCACAGTAAGGGGTATGGTTATGAACCCTGTCGATCATCCAATGGGTGGTGGAGAAGGACGATCCAAAGGTGGTAAACATCCACAGAGTCCTTGGGGAACATTAGCTAAGGGGTACAAAACCAGACGTGGAAAGAAAGCATCAGACAAATTCATCGTTAGAAGAAGAAAATCCAAAAAGAGATGATAATGGAAGGAGGTAATGCCTTTGAGTAGATCTTCTAAAAAGGGGCCATTTGTTCATCCTAAGCTGTTAAAAAAGGTTAGAATGTTAAATCAGGCCGGGAAAAAGGAAGTTCTAAAAACTTGGAGTCGAGCATCAACGATCATACCAGAAATGGTGGGGCATACAATAGCCGTTTATAATGGCTTAAAGCATATACCTGTATATATCAGCGAAAACATGGTTGGACATAAATTGGGTGAATTTTCTTTTACCCGAAGATTTGGTGGCCATGCTGACAAAAAAGCGAAAGCCGGACAGGTCGGTAAATAGGAAAGGGGAGTTATAGAAAATGGCACACAGCAAAAGATCTGTATTTCATAGAGAGCGAAAGGAACAGCTGGCAAAAACACCCGTGACCG